>ERZ795042.6-NODE-6-length-364126-cov-105.739836_pt1 | contig 364126 bp, 250 predicted proteins | sample MGYA00375126_ERZ795042 | MGnify/ENA primary metagenome ERZ795042 (study PRJEB30171, sample SAMN05518105) | compost metagenome | isolation source: Feedstock adapted compost from Newby Island compost facility, Milpitas, CA | place: USA:Newby Island compost facility...
CGCTGGGTGATGGTGGTGGTCACACGCCCGTACTGAATGCTCACGTGCGTCTCCGAACCGTCGTCAACCAGGCTGACCCGCTGCTCCGATACCAGCACACCTTGGTTCGAATCGTTGGTCTCCCACAGCAGAGTCCGTTCCCACTGCCGCCCGTCGGCAAAATACACATCGCGGACCTGCCGGCGGATCCGATCCGGACCCGCCCGTCCACCTCACCGTCCCGGTCCATGTCCACCACCGTCAGGGCCAATGAACCCTCCGGGTCGTAGGTGTATAGGGTTTGCACACCGTCAGGGTCCACGCTGCGAATCAGCCGGCCGCCCGAATCGTAGAACTGGGACGCCTCCGCGCCACCGGAGTACCGGGTTCGGACCGTCCGGCCCAGCATGTCGTGCCAGGTCTCCACCCATTCGGAGCTGTTGAAATCACCCTTGATGCTGCGGGTCCAGGTCTGCCCCAGCTCGGCCCCGTATTTGAAGCTCTCCGGAAACGCCGCCGTGCCCGAGATGCTCTTGAGCGAACCATCGCGATAATAACTTTCGATCCGGGTGCCGTCGTAGGGGTCGGTGACGGTGACCTGCCGGCCGCCCTCGGCGGTGGTGCCGTAGGTCCAGGTGGTCACGCCGCCCAGGGCGTTGGTCTGGCGGATCAGCCGGCCGGCGGTGTCGCACGGGTTGGCTTCCAGCACCAGGGAGGTGCCGTCGCGGCCGGAGGCGGGCGTTCCGGTGAATGTTTTGCGGGCGGCGCGTGTGTCGTGTGACAATGACCTCCCGAACGCGGAGCGACGGCAGCCCTTCCCGGCCCGGGTATCCGGAAACGAACGGAGCCGAGAACCATGACCGGGCTGATCTGCCGGGGCCTTGTTGCTGGCAGACCGAGTTGCCGCCGGTGCGGTGAGACAGGGGCGTCCAAGCTCTCTGGGACCTGCTCTCATACGAACGTTGCTCGCGGGTCCCGGGCGCTTCGGGGGCGTGGCCTTGTCCAAGCGGGCGGAAGCGTTTTGCCCGGGGGAATCGGTCGGGGTAAGTTGGGCCGCGTGGAAACGCTGGTTTTGGCGACGAGAAACCGACACAAGGTGGAGGAAATCCGGGCCATCCTGGGCGATGGCTTGACGTACCGCGTGCTTTCGGATTGGCCTGACGCGCCCGAGTTGCGCGAGACGGCCCGCACGTTTGCCGGGAACGCCGCGCTGAAGGCCACCCAGGTCTGGCACTGGCTGAAGCAGCGTGTGATGCGTGGGGAGCGCGGGGGGGTCGGGCCGTGTTGGTGGGTTTTGGCAGACGATTCCGGTCTGGAAGTGGATGCGCTGGACGGTGCGCCGGGTGTGGATTCGGCACGATTTGCCGCCCTGGAGACGGGCGCGCCCGGGAACAGTCCGGACAGCGAAAACAATGCAAAACTGCTGCACCTGCTGAGGGGTGTGCCACCGGAACGGCGTCGGGGGCGGTTTCGTTGTGTGCTTGCCCTGGTGGGTGGGACCTCGCCTGAGGTGGAACCTGCAGTGCGGTTTTTCGAAGGTGTGTGCGAGGGGCGGATCCTGGAAGCACCGGCCGGCACGGGAGGGTTCGGCTACGACCCGCTTTTCGTGCCGGATGGGTATGAGGAGAGTTTCGCCCAACTGGGTCCGGAGGTGAAGAACCGGATCAGCCACCGGGCGCGTGCCCTGGCTGCGATGGCCCGCTGGTGGCAGGAACGCCGTGCCGAGTTCAACCCGAGGTCCTAGTCATGGAGGCCACAACCTGGATGCGGGAGGCCCTGCGACTGGCGCGCAAGGGATACGGTCGGACCTCGCCGAATCCCATGGTGGGTGCGTTGATCGTTCGCGGGCACCGTGTGCTGGGCCGGGGTTGGCACCGCGGGCCGGGGCGGCCTCATGCCGAGGTGGAAGCGTTGGAAGATGCGCGCCGCCAAGGGCATCGGGTCCGCGGGGCCACGTTGGTGGTCACGCTGGAGCCTTGCAGCACCTGGGGTCGCACGCCCCCGTGCACGGATGCCATCCTGTCCGCCGGAATTCGCGAAGTGATTGTGGGCGCGGTGGATCCCAACCCGCGACACGCCGGCCGTGGCTTGAAACTGCTGGAGGCGGCCGGGGTGCGGGTGCAAGCCGGGGTTCTCGCTGCGGAATGCACCGCCCTGAACGAGCCGTTCAATTACTGGATCGTTCACCGGCGTCCGCTGGTCACGGTAAAAGCCGCCATGACTCTGGACGGCAAGATCGCCACCGCGACGGGCGAGTCCAAATGGATCACCGGCCCGCGCGCTCGTGCGTACGGCTGGCGGCTGCGCCTCGGCAGCGACGCCGTGCTGGTGGGGATCGAGACGGTGTTGGCGGACAATCCCTCTCTGCTGCCGCGGACGCGCATCCCTTGGCGGGGTCGGCGCGTGATCCTCGATGCCCGCGCGCGCACGCCGCTGACGGCGCAGGTCGTGACCGATTCTGCATGCGGGCGGACCATCGTGGTGGTGGGTCCGCGCGCCCCCCGCAACCGGGTGAGGGAACTGGCCCGGCGGGTGACGGTGTGGGAGGCGCCGTTCGCAGAGGGTGGCGACAAGAACCCGCGGAGCCGTCTGGACCTTGTGTGGCTGCTGGATCGGCTAGGCCGGGAGGAAGTCACCCATGTGTTGGTGGAAGGCGGCGGAGAGGTCCAGGCCTCGTTTTTGTTGTCCGGTCTGGCCCAGCGGGTCGCGTTTTTTTATGCGCCCGTCATCCTGGGCGGGGCCGGGTCGCGCCGGGCGGTGGCCGGGGAGGGCGCGCGTTCGTGGGAGGAGATTCTGCGACTCTGCGATTTGCGCTGGCGGCGGTTGGGTTCTGACTTGTTGCTGGAGGCGCGCGTGACGAGTGCGGAGAAGCGGGTGCGAACCGAGCTCACCCCAGGAATGCCGGAAACCGAACAGTGAGCCGGCCAAGGTCGCCGCCGAACCGGCGTTGCGTGGGTCAGCCGTGCCCCTTTGGTCAACCGCGTGGCTCTTGCGTCGTCACGCCCAGGCGCGCGGCCACCCAACCTGCGTCGAGTCCGCATAGTAGCAGCACTTTTTGGCGCGAATGCTGTCCGCGCTCCAGCTCGATCCGGCCGGGTGCACAGTCGAGTCGTTCCGCCAGAAACCGTCGCAATGCCTGGTTGGCGGCTTCGTCCACGGGCGGTGCGGTGACGCGGACCACAAGATGGTCTCCGCGCGGGTCGCCCACCTCGTTCCGGGAAGCGCGTGGGATGAGTTTGATCTGGAGGCGGCATCCTTCCGGTGCCGGGAGCAGCCACTTGGGCAGAGTCCCTGCGCCTGCACCGCCTGCGGGAGGCTGGGGAGTTTTTGCCTGCTGTGAACGCCTCATAACGGCCCCTGTTTTTCCCGAACCCGCCTTTTTTCCGGACCTTCCGGCCTGGTCAAGGACCGGGTGTTTGGCGGGTGCGATTGGAGCGGTTGCGGGTCCCCGTTGCAAGTCATCTTGATCGGGCCTTTGCCGGGTGGACCAGCCGTGCAGCCCGCGTCCTTGGGGGATCGAGATTCCCACAGCGGACCAGGATGCGGCCGGCTCTCGCCCCCAACCGCCGGGGCCGTCAGGCCCGTGGAGATGAACATGTCGGCGGCACGGTCGCCAGGGCTTTGGGGGTGACTGGCGGGGAACAAGGAGTTGCGCGGTCGGCGCGCGGCGGGGTGGTCTTCGCGGTGTGGAGCGGTGGAGGTGTTCAAGTGGACCTGCGCGGGTCGTGCAGGCGGTCGGAGCGAAGGGATGGTCGCCAAAAGGGATCGAAACAGGCGGGAGAACATGGTCGGCATGGGCACCCGTCAGAGGGTGCGCCGGTGGAACCCTCTGTAACCTTCGCCCGGCTGGCGGCTCCATCCCCGGTGGACGTATGAAGGAGCTTCTGATTCTGGGTGCAGGCACCGCGGGAACCATCCTGGCCAACCGGATGCGAAGCCGGCTGGACAGCGGCGAATGGCGCATCCGGGTGGTGGACGAGGAGCCGCGACACTTCTACCAGCCCGGTTTTCTGTTCCTGCCCTTCGGCCTTTACACGCCGGAGCAGGTGGTCCGGCCGAAGCGGCGGCAACTGAAGCGCGGGGTGGAAATGATCGAGGCCCGTGCCGAGGCGATCGAACCGGATCGGCGTCGGGTGCGACTTGCCGATGGCGGGGAGCTGCCTTACGACGTGCTGGTGCTCGCCACGGGCACGCGGCCGGCGCCCGACCAGGTGGAGGGGATGCTGGGTGAGGACTGGAACCGGCGCGTGTTCGAGTTTTACACGTACGAAGGTGCGTTGCGACTGGCGCAGGCGTTGCGAGACTGGCAGGGCGGTCGTCTTGTGGTTCACGTGAGCGAGATGCCCATCAAATGTCCCGTGGCGCCGTTGGAGTTTGTGTTTCTGGCGGACTGGTGGTTGCGCCGCCGGGGGCTTCGCGATCGGACGGAGTTGGTATACGTGACGCCTCTTTCGGGGGCGTTTACCAAGCCCGTGGCGGCCCGGGTGCTGGGGGATTTGCTGGAGCGCAAGGCGATCCAGGTGGTGACAGATTTTGCGGTGGCCCGCGTGGATGCCGGGGCGCACAAACTGGTGAGCTGGGACTATCGGGAAGTGTCCTACGATCTTCTGGTCACGGTGCCGCCGAATCTCGGGGCGGAGGTGTATGAACGATCGGGTCTGGGGGACGAGATGAACTTCGTGCCCACGGACCGGCACACGCTGCAGGTGCGCGGGCAGGAGGCCATGTTTGCCCTGGGAGATGCGACGGATCTGCCCACGTCGAAAGCCGGGTCGGTGGCGCATTTTCAATCCGAGGTGCTGACGGACAATCTCCTGGCCTACATCCGGGGCGAGCCGCTGCCGGCGCGTTTCGACGGGCACGCGAACTGTTTTGTGGAAACCGGGTTCGGGAAGGCCGTGCTTCTGGATTTCAACTACCGGCTGGAGCCGGTTCCGGGACGCTTTCCGTTGCCGTGGGTTGGCCCGCTGCGTTTGCTGGGCGAATCGCGGCTCAACCACTGGGGAAAACTGGCGTTTGAATGGGTGTACTGGCACTGGCTGTTGCCGGGCCGCGCCATTCCGTTCGTGGGACCGGAGATGTCGCTGGCCGGGAAACAGATTCCCGCCGGGGCGTTGAAACCCGAGCCGGCCGGTTGAACACCAAACTACGGAGAGAAACACAGGAAACAAGGAGAAGCGCTTATGCCCGAGAAAGTCATCGCAGGACAAACGGTCACGGTGGACGAGGAAGGTTATCTGACCCAACCGTCGCAATGGAACCGTGCCATAGCGGAAGCCATTGCGCAGGAACTGGGGATCCAACTGACGGATGCGCATTGGAGGGTCATTGATTTCATCCGGAAAGACTTTCAGGAACGCGGCACGGTACCCGGGATGCGACGATTGAACAAGGTTGCCGGGATCGCGACGAAGGATTTGTACGCGCTGTTCCCGGACGGTCCGATCAAGAAGGCGGCCCGCATTGCCGGGTGTCCGAAACCGACCAGTTGCGTGTAGGCAGAAACCGAACGGAGGCTGTCCATGAGTCACACCACCGAACGACCTCGCAAGGTATCCATCATCGTCTCGCGCGGCACGCTGGATGGCGTGTATCCGGGCCTGATTCTGGCCAACGGGGCGCGGATGGAGGGGATCGAGGCGGATCTCTTTTTCACCTTTTTCGGCCTGTACGCCGTGCTGAAGGGGTTTCAGGACAAACTTCGGATCGCCACGGTGGGGAATCCTGCGTTGCGGGTACCGCACGCCAAGGGATTTCCGCTGCCCACCATCCTGGGTGCCCTGCCCGGGATGTCCGCATTCGCCACGGCCATGATGAAAAAGGAGATGGAGAAGCTCGACATCCCGCCCGTGTCCGAGTTCCTCCAAATGATCCACGAAGCCGGGGGACACATCTTCGCCTGCAAGGCCACCGTGGAGATGTTCCATCTCCGGCCGGAGGATTTCTGTCCCGAAGTGGAGAAGGTGTTGACCGTGGGCGAGTTCTACGAGCGATCCGCCGGGGCCCAAATCATTTTCACCTGAGGCCTGGGCATGGCCGGGCGGCAAACGGGCGGCGGTGACCTTCGGGGGCTGCGGGCGAGCGAGGCCGGACCTCGCGAGGGGCGCAATGGGGTCGAGCCCGCGGCCCCCTGTGTTGATTCGAGGGACGGCCGAAGAAACCCATGCTCCGGGCGGGGAGGCAAGCACGGCGGCCGGTTGGTGCGACCGGATGGTGCCGGGCCGGTGCTGAGCGGTCCTGCCACGCAACCCTTGGACCACTTGGGATCGGCATGAGGGTTGCGGGGAGGGAGCGCTTGACACCCGGACTCTGACGCGCATTGACTGGCTCACATGATCATCGCAGGAAGATCGCGGCCCGGACGTGGAGGGTGGTGGCTGGCCTTGCTGTTGGGGGTGGAGACGGCGTGCGGGGCGGCCGTTGTCGCGGCAGCCGGGCACGCGCAGGACGGTTCATTCTCAGGCGAGCGCGCGCGGAATCCGATTCTCTGGATGGACGTGCCGGACGTGGCGGTGATCCGCGTGGGTGACACCTATTACATGAGCAGCACCACCATGCATCTGAGTCCGGGCCTGCCGCTGATGCGGTCGAAGGACCTGGTGCAATGGGAGCTGATCAACTACGCTTACGACATTCTGGAGGACAACGACGCGTTGAGCCTGCGCGGTGGCCGGAACGCCTACGGGGGCGGTTCGTGGGCCAGCAGCCTGCGGTACCACGAAGGCGTTTTTTATGTCACGACGTTCTCCCATACGACGGGCCGGACCTACGTGTTTCACACGCGGGACATTGAAAAAGGTCCGTGGCAGGTCCGTTCGTTTCGGCCCGCCCTGCATGATCATTCCCTGCATTTCGAGGAGGACGGGCGGGTTTTCATGGTTCACGGAGGCGGAGATATCTGGTTAACCGAGCTGGAACCCGATCTGAGCGGGATCAAGCCGGGCGGCATTCACCAGGTGATCATCTCCAACGCCAGCCGGGTGGCGGGCCCCAACATCGGCCTGCCGGCCGAGGGATCGCAGTTACGGAAGATCCGGGGCAAATACTATCTGAATTTGATCACCTGGCCGCGTGGCGGGATGCGGACGCAATTGATCTATCGCGCCGGCCGTCTGACGGGGCCCTATGAAGGACGAGTGGCACTGCAGGATCAGGGGGTGGCGCAGGGAGGGCTAATCGACACCCCTGACGGGCGTTGGTACGCGATGCTTTTCCAGGACCATGGCGCGGTGGGCCGCACGCCGTTTCTGGTTCCGGTGCACTGGGAGGACGACTGGCCGGTGTATGGTGTGGATGGGAAGGTGCCGGACACGCTGGACCTGCCGGCACCGAAGGATCCGCTTTCCAACCTGGTGATTTCGGACGAGTTCGAACGGCGCCCCGGAGAACGGCCGCTGCCGCTGGCCTGGCAATGGAATCACAATCCCGATCCGAGGTACTGGTCTCTGGAGGAACGGCCCGGCTGGTTGCGGCTGCGCACGGGGCGTGTGGACGCCGGTTTTCTCGAAGCCCGCAACACGCTTACCCAGCGGACGTTTGGTCCGGAGTGCGCGGGGTGGGTGCGGCTGGACCCTTCGGGTTTGAAGGAGGGCGACCATGCGGGCCTGGGTTTGCTTCAGCGGCGTTTTGGTCTGGTGGCCGTCACCCGGGAAAACGGCCGCCTTATGCTGACGATGGCGCACGCGGAGCGTGACACGCCCGTGACTGCGGAACGCCTCCCGTGGGAGAGGGACACGGTATGGATCGGGGTCGAGTGTGATTTTCGCGATCGGGCGGACGTGGCCCGGTTTTTCTACAGTGAGGATGGCCGCGAGTGGAAACCGATCGGCCCCCGGATCCGGTTGACTTACACCCTGCCCCACTTCATGGGGTACCGGTTTGCACTGTTCAGTTACGCCACGCGCGAGGCTGGCGGCCATGCCGACTTCGACTTTTTCCGCGTGGGGGTGCGACTGCCGCGCTGAGCCCGCGTGTGCGGCTCGCGGGCGCACCGCACGGCCAAGGCCGGCCCGATCGGGTTGGGCCCGGTTCCTCTCGGTTCTCCGAGGGTCGCCGCGCCGTGTGGGTTCGGATGGTCAGGGGAATCGGACCACCACCAAGCGATAGAAGGAGCGGTCTGCCCACCCGGTCTCCTCCAGGACACTCACAGCTTGGGAGGGGGCGGTCCCCGAGAAGGCACGTGCCACTTCCCATGGCCCTCCCAGATCATCGGCCCGCTGAAGGTAGTAAGTCCGGCCCGGTTGGGTTGTGAAACGCAACTCGAGAAACTCAGGTCCTGCCGGGCGGGCCTCCAGGACGAGGCGGCTGGCCGCGTCGCGGGGCGAGGTGCCGGCGATGTATTCTTGGAGGTTGGTCATTCCGTCGCCGTCCGGGTCGCCGCCGGGTCCGTCCTCGCCGTCGGGCCGCAGCGGATCCAGGCCTTCTGCGGTCTCCCAGATGTCCGGCAATCCGTCGCCGTCGGTGTCCTCGGAGGCTTCGGTGATGTTGGGCGCGCCGGGTGTGGGTGGACCGACCTCCCAGGCAGCCGGGTCGTTACCGAACGATTCGGGCCGGCGCTTTTGGAGGGACCAGCCGGAGCCTGCGGCGCCCTGGGGCCAGGGTGGACCGGGCTGATACTCCACCTGATCCACCAACACGTAGGGAACGTAGCCCACGAAGGGATCGGGCAACGTTTGCGGAGTGTCCGGCCTGAGCAGGCTCACGCGCTCGCCTTCGTTGGCGAGCCTTCCGGAGGCCGGTCCACATAACGCAACGGTCTCAGGGAGGGCATATCTCCGGCGGAAAAAGGCGGTGGATACCGGGTCGGTGACAGGATCGAACGTAACCACGACCAGGTGACTGCGCGGGCTCATGACCAGACCTGGCGGAAACGCAAAGTCCAGTCCTTCCAGTCGCCAGGTGTTGGTGGGATGAGCCGGATCGTACAGCGGAACCGGCTGGTCCGTGAGGTTGTACAGCTCGATGTATTCGTGGACGGCATCGGCGTAAGGGGGCGATCCCGGCGGCTCGAACATGATTTCGTGAATGACGATCGGACCGATGCGCGGGCCGGCGTTGGGAGCGCCCGGCGAGTTCACCCATTGGGCGACGAAGTGTTCGCGTCCGAGGCTGTCCACGTGACGTCCGAAACTGACGCCGTTGGCTGCTGCGCCGAATCGGAAGCCGTGGGCGTAGCCGGTCAGGTGGGTGCCATCTCCGGAGAAGAGCCAGATCTCTTCGCCGAGGGAGCTGAGGTTGAAGGGGGACGGACCTGTGCCGAAGGCGTTGGCATCGACGACCCGGTAACCGAAAGGCGGGAGGATCGAGCCGGACGGAAAGACGAATTTTCGTGGCTCCCGGCGATCATCGGTGAGGAACCAGCCGCTGATGTCCACGGCTTCGGCGGTGGGATTGTGGAGCTCCACCAGGTCCACCAAGGGCGGATCGGTGTGGGTGAGGGCCTCATTGACGAGGATGGGCGGGCGACGCGGTGGGAGGGGATCGGTCCGGCCGGGGGAGCCACCGGCCTGTGCGCTCGGTCTCCAAGCATCGGGTGTTCCCGAGACCTGCCCTTCTGCGACCGGCACCAGGGAGAAACCCGCGCCGTCGGTGGCGGGGTACCAGGCGTCGTCGTAGGTCAGTTCCCACACTGGTTCGCCCAGGGGCCCTTCCAGCGCCAGGCGTTCGCCTTCGTTGGCCAGGGCGCCTTCGTAGGGGCCGGCCACGTGCGTGACCTCCGGGTGGCGTTGTTGGAAGGCGACGCGATCCCGCACGAGCACGAGGTAGCCGCCGGGCTCCAGGACGGCCGGGGCGTTGGTGGCGTCGAACACGAATCGGATGCCGGCCGTGAAACGGAATCCGGCGAGGGTCAACGGTTGGGTGCCGGTGTTTTTGAGTTCCAGGAACTCCAACGCATCGTCCTCGCCCGAGTCATCCTCATGGGCCGGGTGATACATGATTTCGGTGAGGGCGAGGGGCGGCGTTTGAACCACATAAGTCGCGCGGACGGGCCCGGACCAGGGGCTGGAGAGGGGCGGGTTACGCAGACCGGTGAGGTTGCGGTGATTGGCATTATAATTGCGGGCGACGACGCAAACGTTGGTTTCCAGTGTGAGGAGGATCTCGCCCGATCCCGCGAGTGCGCGTGGGGAAACCGTTCCGCCGGGCAGACGCGGGTCGGAGCCGTCGAGGGTGTAATAAGTTACACTGTCGGGCGGTGCGGCGCCGGTGCGCAGTCGGATCACCGTACCGGCCGGCGCAGGCCCCGCGGGAGGGTCGAGCTCCGGCGCGGCCAGAAAGTTGGTGTCGATGAATTCGAGGCGGTCTGTCAGCCAGCGTTTGAGAAAGGCGATTTCACCCGCGTAAGTACCGGGGAAATTGTGGCTGTAACCGGCGGCGCTGACCCAGCCGGAGCGCGGGGCGGAGTCGGGCCAGCGCCGGACCTGACGAAAATGGACGGGACTGACGGTGGCTGCAAACTGGTCGGCCAGGGCCATGAGGTTGGTGGTTTGGAAGGGGCCGCGTCGCAGTTCCTGCCAACGATCGATCCAGGCCTGCCAAAAGTCTGGATCCCGAAAGAGCCGGCGGTACCAGCCGTTGGGGAAGACGTTGGCGGCGTTGAAAAAGTCGGTGCCGTAATCGGACCCGCCGCCCAGACCCACGGATCCCATCCACGATCGGGGGTTGAAGGCGCGCAGGTCGCCGCCGCCGGAAGTGCCCATGGAGCGGTCGAAGTCCCAGAGCGGTCCCATTTCCAGTCTGGCGTTCCGCTCTTTGAAGAAGTAGGCGCTCAAGCGGAGGGCATCCACGTTGAGGGCCAGCACGTTGAGGATGTGATGATCGATCCACGAGGGGATGTTTATCCAGGCAGGGTAGCCGGTGACCGGGTTGGTCCACTGGGCGCTGGTGAGGGCCGCGCCGAAGGAGAGCAGGTAATTTCGGATGTAGTCGGCCTGGGCGGCCCGGGCGGGGGTTTCCATTTCCGGGCCGGACGGATCCACATACACGATGCCGGTCTCGAGATAGGGATCGTAGAAAGTCCGTTCGTCGGGGTCGGCCCGGTCAATTTTGAGGATGTAACCGCCGGTGACGGCGGGCGGGTCCGAGAGGCCCGGGTCGAGTCGCGTTACGTTGACCCGCTGGTCGTTGCGCTTGATTTTTTCGAGCACGGTGTAGATGCCGTGGTAATCGCCGCCGGCCGGTGAATTGAAGCGGATTTCTCCTCCGGCAGTGTTGACGAAGACCTCGGCGAAGCGGGTGCGTGGGGAGTAACGACCGATGAGCCGGCTCCAGGCATGGGCCAGGGGATTGTGGAGGAAGGAGGGATCGTAAGCGTTCTGTGCGTAAAGCACCCAGTCGGATTCGGCCGGCAGATCGAGCAGTTCGACGTCCTTGTCGTCGTTGAATTCGTCCCAGGTCTCCACGGCGAAGCTTTTCTGGGGCAACCAGGCGGTGCTGCTGCCGCGGACGTTGATGCCGGCCCGCGTCACCAGGGCGGGCGGATTGGTGAGCGAGGCCAGGCCGGCGATGGGATGAAAGACCATGAGGATGCTTTCGCGGTCGAGGCGCGGTTGGGTGCTGGGGAAGGCACCGCCCCCGAGGTTGTGGATGAGCAGGATGGGCAGGGGGGAGGCGAACGCCGCGGCGGCGGGAGTGATCCGGACGTAAGGGAAGCTGACCGGGGGACCGGGGAAGAAGCCGGGTTGTTTCGGGAAGGCCCGTGCGCGCACGATGAGGGTGTTGGTGACGGTAATGGGTCCGGTGTAAAGCGGGGAGTCGGTTGTGGGCACGTTGGTGGGTGCGGGAGAGCTGCTTGGGACGTTCTGGGTGACGAGGAGGTACCGGATCTCCCAGTTCTGGGGATCGGGGACAGTGAGTTCGAGAGGAAACGGGTTTTGGAAGGTGCCGGGCACGCGCGAGGTGCGCACTTCGGGGCCGAACCCCTCGCCGCGGGTGGCGTTGGGCGCGCCGGGTGTGGGTTGCAGGAAGTAACCGAGGAGCCCGGGCTGGAGACGGTCGCGGCCGTAGGACACGTCGGTGTACTGGACGGGGTAGGTGGGGCTGAACGCGGATACGATCTGCCCGTCGGGCGCGGTGAGGCCGAGATAGCCGGGTTCGCTGGAGAGGCGGAAGTTGGTGTGGAGGCGGCCGTTGAGGTTGGTGTTTCGGCCGGAGGCCAGAACGAGCAGGTACGCGCGAGGGGCGATCAGGGTGCCGGGTGGGAACCGCCATCGGAAGGGCCGGGCGGGATCATCGGTCAGGCCCCAGCCGCCCAGGTCCACCCATTCTTCCGACGCGTTGAAGAGTTCGATCCAGTCGGGGCTGTTGCCGAATTCGTCGCGGACGGCGTCGGGAAGTTCTCCGCTGTTGGAGGCGAGGAATTCGTTGATCCACACGGAGCGCAAGGCGGCTTGTGGATCCACTTGGTAGGACCAGGATTCGCCGGTGAACGGCAGTCCCACGCGGTCCACGATTCCGTGCGCGGTCGCCCAAACCACCGGGACGGTGCCGGCGGGTGCGGGTGGGAATTCGAACACGTACTGGTCGGGTGCGACGGCCAGGAGGTTGGTTGCGGGCTGTCCGTTGATCCACAAATCGGCCGCGTCCAAGCCAAAGACCGGCTCGGAAAAGGCGAGTTCGATTCGAGTCAGGGAGGAAAGCCGGCTGCCGGGCGGTGGCCAGACGAGAGTGAGGTAGGGTGGTTGGCTGTCCCGTTCGGCCTCCAATTCGACGTGGATGACGAAGTCGGAGGAGTTGGCGAGGCTGGAGTTGAAAGCCTGCACGGCCAGGACATTCGTACCGGGCCGGAGCAGTGCGGCGGGAGGGCCGGGTTCGATCTCCTGCCAGGGGATCGGCTCGGGCAAAGCAGGCAGGGAGGCGCCGTTGTAGGGCACGAAGCCGTCGGGCATGTTGAAGCGGGCCACTTCCGTGCCGTTGATCCAGACGATGCAGCCGTCGTCGCTGAGGAAGCGCAGGCGCAGGGAAGTCACGGCTTCGGGCTGGTCCAAGACGAAGGTGCGCCGGAGAAACACGCAAGTGTAGTTGCCGCGCATGTCGGCAAGCTCCGTGCCCGGGTAGGGCTGGGTTTCTCCGTACCAGAAAGGCATGGCTGCGACGGGCCAGGCGGAGTCGTCGAAGGCCGGCAAACGCCACGCGGCGGGATCGGGCTCGGAGGCTTCGCGTGTGCCTTTGAGCCAGCGCCAGGAATCGGCCAGGGGCACCAGCGTGACGGTCTCGGCGCGGGAAACGGTCGTGCAGGCCAAAAACACCGTCAGGCAAAGGGCCCGGATTGACCAGCGAGTCTGGCGTGGTGCAGCCGGGGACCCGCCTGTGTGTGTGGCGGCAGCTTCCCGGGAGGCGCGGGTCAGGGTTGGGGCAGGCTCGGCCGGGTCCCGGCGCGAGGGTATGGCAGCTCCAAAGCCGGCCTTTGCGTCATGGTTGAGGACGATCATGACGGGGACAATCTCGGTGAGGTTGTCCCGATTGACAAGGCGGCGGCGGTTTGGTCCGGGGGATGACGGGACGCGTAAGCGTTCCGCTCAGCGGATCACCCAGGCCAGGATCGCCTTTTGCACGTGCAACCGGTTTTCGGCCTGATCGAAGATGGTTTGCGCGTGGGCTTCGAAGGTCTCGGCGTCGATTTCCTTGCCGCGATAGGCCGGCAGGCAGTGCATGACCAACACCCCGGGTTTGGCCAGGGTGACGAGTGTGTGATTGATTTGGTAGCCTTGGAAGGCCTTCAAACGTTCGGCGGCCTCGGCTTCCTTCCCCATGGAAACCCAGACGTCGGTGTACAGGACGTCGGCGCCGCGGGCTGCGGCCTGGACGTCTTCGGTGCAGTGGATGCGACCGCCGGCGCGTCGGAGCACTTCGGGCGATGGCTGGAATCCGCGGGGTGCGGCCACGCGCAATTCGAAACCGAGCCGGCCCGCGGCGAAGACCCATGAAGTGGCCACGTTGCAGGCGCCGTCGCCGACGAAGGTGATCACCTTTTCCTGCCACGGTCCCGGGCGTTTTTCCCGGATGGTGAACAGGTCGGCCAGGATCTGGCACGGGTGTTCCTCGTCGGTCAGCGCGTTGATGGTGGGAATGCCGGCGTAACGGGCGAATTCCTCCACGTCGGCCTGGGCGAAGGTGCGGAAGACGGTGCCGTGGACCATGCGCCCGAGGACGCGGGCGGTGTCACAGATCGGCTCGCCTCGGCCGAGCTGGATGTCGGATGCGTTGAGGAAAATGGACTGGCCGCCCAGCTCACGGATCCCGACCTCGAAGGAAACGCGCGTGCGCGTGGAGGACTTGGAAAAGATGAGGGCCCACACCTGGCCCTGCAGGGGCTGAGTGCCGTGGCGGCCGCGTTCGCGTTTCATGACGGCTGCGTCGGCCAGCAGTGCCTCGATCTCTGCAGCGCTCAAACTTTCGATGCTCAACAGATGTTTCACGGATCTTCTCCCGTTGCTGCCGGTGCTCCGGACATCTTCCATCCTTACCGCAATCGGTCTGATTCGTCAGCCCGGAACAGGCCCGGCGGGCCCTGCGCACGGTTTGACCGGAACCGGGCGGTCCGATACAACACCCTCGGGCCTGGATGGCGGTCCGGTCCGACCACGTTTTGCGATCCGGCCGGGGCAGGCAAGAACTTCGAGCAGGGTTTGACGCACGATCATGAGTACGCGTATAGCAGCGTTGGAGGCGTATCCGGTGGTTTATCCCACGCGGGGTTGGTTCAAGTTTCTCGAAGGGCCGCGGGGTCGCCCTCCGGCGCGGGCTTCGGTGGTCGTGAAACTGACGGCCGACAACGGTGTGGCGGGCTGGGGTCAGAGCATTCCGCTGCACCGTTGGAGTTACGAGACGCTGGAGACGGTGCTCACGACGCTGCAGAACTATCTGGCGCCGGAGTTGGAGGGGCTGGACGTGTTTGACCCTGAGGCGATTCACGCGGCGATGAACCGGGTCATTGCGCCGTCCTTTTCCACGGGCCAGCCGATTTGCAAGGCGGGAGTGGACCTGGCGCTGTTCGATCTGGTGGGACGTTTGAAGGGAGAAAGCGCCGCCCAGCAATGGAACCGGCCCGCGCGGGACCGGCTGACCCTGAGCTGGACTGTGAACGTACGTTCGCTTCCGGAGGCGGAGCAGGTGATCGCGGAGGGGCGCGCCCGGGGATACCGTCACTTCAATGTCAAGGTGGCACCCGATCCGCGGTTCGATGTGGAACTGTGCCGGTTGGTCAAGCGATTGGTCCCGGATGGTTTCCTTTGGGCGGACGCCAATGGCGGGTATGACGAGGCCACCGCGCTGGAGGTGGCTCCCCGGCTGGCCGATGCGGGCGTGGCGGTGCTGGAGCAGCCCCTGCAGGCGGCCCGATTGACCGGTTACCGCAAGCTTCGGCAACAGGGTGCGCTGCCCATCCTCATGGACGAGGGCGTGGTGTCGCATGTCGAGTTGGAGGAATTCATTCGTCTGGAGCTGCTGGACGGCGTGGCCATGAAGGTGGCGCGTTGTGGCGGCCTGACCGAGGCGCGCAAGCAGATTCAGTTGCTGGAGAATGCCGGCCTGATGTGGTTGGGCAGCGGGTTGACGGATCCGGACCTGTCGCTGGCGGCCTGTCTGCAGCTTTATGCGGCGCACGGGCTGGAGAAACCGGCGGCGTTGAACGGGCCCCAGTTCCTGCAGGGCAGTGTCCTGCGCGAACCCATTCGGGTGGAAAATGGTGAGGCCCTCGTCCCGCAGGGCCCTGGTCTGGGGGTGGAAGTGGATCCGGAGCGATTGACACGGCCCCTGGCTGAACAGATTCCCGAGTCCCGGCACCATGTCTCAGGAACCTGAAACGGCGACTGAATCGTGGCGACTGTTCATCGCGTTGCCGGTGCCCGATCCTCTCCGGGAGAGCCTTCAACAATGGCAGCGCACCGCGCAGCGGTTGTTGCCCGAGGGAGTGCGCTGGACTCCGGCGGATCAGTGGCATTTGACGCTGCGGTTCCTGGGAGACGTGGACGCCACCGAGGTGCCGCTGCTGGCCGAGGCGTTGCAGGCCGCCTGTGCCAGGCAGGAGCCGTTCGAACTTTCACTCCAAGGCCCGGGCTGTTTCCCCTCGCCGGAGCGGCCCCGGGTATTCTGGTTGGGGTTGGGCGGGCAAGTAACTTCCCTGGAGCGGCTGCAGGCGCGTGTCCAGGAAGGAACGGCACCTTGGGGTCAAAAGGAGGATCGTCCGTTCCGGGCCCATCTGACGGTGGCGCGGATTCGCGACGGGAGTCCGGCCGGCCGTCACGGGCTGGGGCGTGTTCTGCCCCGGTTGCCGGCGCCGCCTGCGGTGGTCTGGATGGTGGATCGCGTGACGCTTTTCCGGAGTCGGTTGCATCCCGGGGGCGCCGTCCACACGGGTTTGCACGAGTGTTGGTTGGGCGTTTCGGGCGGGGCCGCTCCTTGACCCGCGCGCGGGGCCGCGGTCATTTTGGTCCGGTGGAAGCCAAACCGTGGGTGGTGGCGCACACCCGGCCCCGTTGCGAAAAGAAACTGAAGCAGTTCTGCGACCGCGAAGGCGTGGACGCCACGCTGCCGCTGGTGCCTTCGGCCCATCGGTACCGCGGCAAGACCGTGGTTTTCCAGAAGCCTCTCTTTCCGGGGTACGTGTTTTTGCGTCCGACGCGCGAGCAACGGCGCGCGGTCCTGACCAGTGATTACGTGGCGAATCTGCTGGACGTGTTCGATCAGGAGCTGTTCGAGCGCCAACTCAACGAGATTTTGTTCGCATTGGAGGCCGGTTGCGAGGTCCGGCTGGCGCCCCAGATCGGCAAGGGTAGTCGCGTCATCATCAAGAGCGGTCCTTTGCGCGGGCTGGAGGGTTGGGTGGAGGAACGGTACGGCCCCAATGTGGTCCTGCTCCGACTGGATTTCATCGGCCAGGCCGCTGCAGTGAAGTTGGACGTGTGCGAGCTCGAACCGGCCTGAGGGCGGCGGGTTCCAACGTGCGGCTGCGGGCGGAACGATTGCTCGCACCGGCTGGAGCATCCGGGGGGACCGGGGGCCGGCGCGGTCCGATCAATAAAGTCGTTCCAGCCGGTAAAACCGTGAGGGAACCCCGACAGCGGAACGATCCTTCCACACGATCTTTTCTCCGGAAGCCATCAACTCGGGTGAGGCCACCTGCCACTGGGGATCGTCCCATCGGTCCTTGTAAAGCACGCGGTACACCCCGCCGGGGACGGTCTGCCAGACCACCTGCATCCGGTCGGGCTTGAGCTGAGCCGCAACGAACCGGGGGGCACCTGCGGGCGCGGCTCCGGGAGCCGCAGGTGAGAAACCGGTCTGGGCCGCCGCCAGCAGGACCTTGTCCACCAAAAGGCGGGCATCGGGGAGGCGAAGTGTCAGGGTGCGAGCTCCCGCGGCAAGAGAGACAGCCAGCTTCGGCAAACCGCCTGCCGGGGGCGCGAAGGACCCGTTGGCGGCAACCAGCAGCGGCATCCATTCCCACGAGGCACCGGTCAATGGCACGACCTGCCCCTGCAGTTGAGTGGTGCCGTCCACGACCAGATCCAGCTGCGCACCTGAACCGTCCGTGGCCAGGCCGCGGATCCACACCACATACTGGCCATCCTCCGGGACCGGGATCGTCCAGCTCACGCTCCCACCCAGGCTGCTCCCTTGGACATAAGCGGCTGCGTTGGCGGGGGAGTCGGGCTGGCCGCTGAATTGGCTGGAGGCAGTGCCGCCGGTTTCACCCTCCTCGGCTTCCCAGACCAGGGCAAACTGATCGGCCGGCGGCGGCGGAAGGATACGGATCGTCACCTCGTCCCAAGCAGTCGACTCGCCATCCGATGCAACGAGGCGCAGCACGTAATCGCCCGGTTCGCTGAAGGACGCTTCCGTGTTGGGTTCTTGCGGGCGGGCGAAGTTCACCTGACCGGGACCGCTCATGACCTGCCATTCGACCGTGACCCGACCAGGCACCTCGGGCAGCCCGTCGTCACGCACGCCGCCCCGCAGTACCACGGGGTCGCCCCAGTCCACCGTTTGATCCCAGCCGGCGCTGACCCTCGGGGCCTCGTTGGCGGGACCGGATGGCTGCACTTCCACGCGCACCTCGTCGGCCGCGGTCAGTTCGCCGTCACTGGCTGACAAGCGCAGCACATACAGACCAGGCTCGGTGAAGGCGACCAGCACCGAAAGCGAGTTGGTATTGCTCCAGGCGGCCAGCCCCGGCCCGCTGACCAACTCCCACCACACCGTCAACTGCCCCGGCTCGGCCGGCAGCCCGTCGTCGCTGACTTGGCCGCTCAACAACACCGGCTCCGGCAACCGAATCGTCCGGTCCAAACCGGCCTCCACCACCGGTGCCTGGTTCACCGGCAACGGCGGCTCCACCCACACCGTCACCTCGTCAAACGCACTCAATTCCCCGTCACTGGCCACCAACCGCAGCACGTACTGCCCGGGCTCCGCAAACGCCACCTCCACCGACAACCCGTTGGTCGTGCTCCAATTCACCCCCCCCGGCCCGCTGACCAACTCCCACCACACCGTCAACTGCCCCGGCTCGGCCGGCAGCCCGTCGTCGCTGACTTGGCCGCTCAACAACACCGGCTCCGGCAACCGAATCGTCCGGTCCAAACCGGCCTCCACCACCGGTGCCTGGTTCACCGGCAACGGCGGCTCCACCCACACCGTCACCTCGTCAAACGCACTCAATTCCCCGTCACTGGCCACCAGCCGCAGCACGTACTGCCCGGGCTCCGCAAACGCCACCTCTACCGACAACCCGTTGGTCGTGCTCCAATTCACCCCCGCCGGCCCGCTGACCAACTCCCACCACACCGTCAACTGCCCCAGCTCGGCCGGCAGCCCGTCGTCGCTGACTTGGCCGCTCAACAACACCGGCTCCGGCAACCGAATCGTCCGGTCCAAACCGGCCTCCACCACCGGTGCCTGGTTCACCGGCAACGGCGGCTCCACCCACACCGTCACCTCGTCAAACGCACTCAATTCCCCGTCACTGGCCACCAACCGCAGCACGTACTGCCCGGGCTCCGCAAACGCCACCTCCACCGACAACCCGTTGGTCGTGCTCCAATTCACCCCCCCCGGCCCGCTGACCAGCTCCCACCACACCGTCAACTGCCCCGGCTCGGACGGCAGCCCGTCGTCGCTGACCTGGCCCGTCAAAGCGAGGACGGACGGCAGGCGGACGGTTTGATCGGGACCGGCGTTTACCGAAGGGGGTGCGTTGGTGGGGTCCGGCTGAGGATTGGGCACGGTGTAGCTGACCTCGTTGGAGGGGTCGCTCTCGAGGCCGTCGGCCGTGTAGGCGGTCGCCACGAAGTAGTACGTCACCCCGGGTTGAAGTCCGTCAATGACGGCGTTGGTCACATTGCCCACGTCCACGCGCACCGGATGAACGCCGCTGGTGGTGCCGTAGTGGATGGCGTAGCCGGTCACCCATTCATCCGGGCTCGGATCCCACGCCAAGGCCACTTCTGCGGCATCCAGCGCGTTCGGACCTTGCGCCAGCCCCACCAGGAGTGCCAGCAGGCTCACTAGGCGGCGCAGTTGGTACAGCATGGTTGGCACGTCCTCATGCGTGTCTCCTTCCGGGGAAGCACCACCGATGCCAACATGCACACCGGCTGCGGCGAATCGCGGGGGACATCCACCTGATAGAGCCTCCCTCCCTGCGACGCAGACCGCGCCACCCCGGAAAAGGCCTGAAGATGAGCTTCGCGTGAACCGCCGGATCCCGGCTTTCCTTGGAAGCCCCGGACCACACCTCCCTGGCGGTTTCTGCCGATCCGTCTTCAGGGCTTGTGAACTGCCCAAAAACAGTGCACCGGCCGTCCAGGTTTGGGAAGCCTGTTTCGCGGCGGGCCGGCAGTTTTGGGTTCAGCTTATCCATTGATGGACACGTTGAAGTTTGGTTCATGGCCGGCGGCCCGCCGGGCGGAAGGGCCTGCGGGGGCTGCGTGGGGCAGGGACGGCTGGGCGAAACCGGGAAAGGTGACCGGGCCGGGTGGGCGCCTGCTCGCCGCGGGGCGGAGGTTCAATTCCCACTTGCGCGTCGCGGGCGTTCGGACTTCAATATGGATGTCTGCTCGAGGTGGCTGGATAGCTCAGTTGGTAGAGCAGAGGACTGAAAATCCTTGTGTCGGCGGTTCGATTCCGTCTCCAGCCACCATTTCTTTTTGTTCCCATGCGGCGCCGGGCCATCGGAGGCCCGTCTTGCCTCCCCTCGGTGACGGGGCTCTGTTCGGGGCAAGCTGCGCTTGTGTCCGCGTGTGGCGTGGTTGTGCCCGCGGGCGGCAGGTCGTAATCTGTGCGCCAAGATGGAACCCGCAGAGCTGGTGAAACTGGAGGAGCGCATTTTGCAAACGTTGCGCCGGGCTCGGAGCCGGCCCTTGACGGCCGGGGAACTCGGCCGGCGGCTCGGTACACCCGCGGTGGACGCAGCGATGCTCCACGCCGCTCTGGAGAGGCTCGAGCAGCACGGTCGGATTGCGCGGATCAAGGACGACCGTTACGTGCTGCCGCTGGACGCGGATCTGATTCCGGGCCGGATCCGGATCAACCGTCAGGGCAAAGGATTTCTGCAACCGGACGATCCCCGGCTGCCGGAGATCGTGATTCCCGAGCATGCGACGGGGACGGCGCTGCATGAGGACCGTGTGTTGGTGCGTCGCATCCAGCTGCCCAAGGGGCTGCGACCGGACGCCCCCGAGCCGGTGCGGGGCGAGGTGGTTCGCATCCTCGAACGCCGGCGCACGCAACTGGTGGGTACTCTCCAACGGAGCCGGCGGTTTTACTATGTGATCCCGGACGATCCCCGCATCCCTCATGACATTTACGTTCCGTCGCCGCGGGTGGGCGGGCGCACCGCGCAGATCGGGGACAAGGTGGTGGTGGCCTTGCGCGACTGGCCCTCGCGCGAGGCCAATCCCGAGGGCGACATCATCGAGGTTCTGGGCCGACCCGACGCACCGGGTGTGGACATGCTGGCGGTGCTGCGGCAGTACCAGTTGCCGACCGCCTTTCCCGCCGCCGTCCGGCGCGAAGCCGAATCCTTCGGCAACCGGGTGCGGCCCGAGGAACTCCGCGGCCGGGTGGACTGCCGGGCCGACCTGGTGATCACCATTGACCCTGACGATGCGAAGGATTTCGACGACGCCATCGCTCTGCAGCGCCTTCCGGATGGGCGTTGGAAACTCCGGGTTCACATCGCCGATGTGTCGCACTACGTGCGGCCGGGCACGGCCCTGGACGAGGAAGCGCGCAAGCGCGGCAATTCGACCTATCTAGTGGACCGCGTCATCCCCATGCTGCCGGAGGTGCTCAGCAACGAGCTCTGCTCGCTCAAACCGGGCGTGGACCGGCTCACCAAATGTGTGGAGTTTCTGCTCGACCCGGAGGGGAAGGTCCTGCAAAGCCGGTTTTACTCCGCAGTCATTCGCTCCAAACGCCGTCTCACCTATGCCGAGGCGCTTGCGATGATCCAGCGTCCCCCGACCGATCCGGTCAGCCGGATGCTGCACGACGCCCACCGGCTGGCGCAGAGCATCCGGCGCCGCCGGTTCGCCCACGGTGCGCTCGACCTGGATTTTCCCGAGGTGAAGGTCCGGCTTGACGAGCAGGGGCGCGTGGCGGCGCTGGAGACCGTGGTGCATGACGAGGCGCACCAGCTCATCGAAGAGTTCATGCTCCTGGCCAACGAAGCGGCCGCCCGCCGGCTCCGCCAACTCCGTCGCCCCGGCCTTTACCGCGTGCACGAGCCGCCCGATCCCGCGCGGCTGGAGGAATACCGCCAGCTGGTGCTCAGTCACAACATCCCTTGTGGGGACCTGCAGAAACGGGAGGAACTCAAACGCCTGCTTGAGCGGTTGAACCAGACCCCTCTGGGGCCGGCCCTGAAGGTCGGACTGCTCCGGTCCCTCATGCGCGCCCAGTACGCGACGGAACCGCTGGGACATTTCGGCCTCAACAAGACCGATTACACCCACTTCACGTCGCCCATTCGACGGTACGCCGACTTGGTGGTCCACCGCGCCCTGTTCCAGCCGCACGCCCTGCCCTCACGCGTGGAGCTGGAGGAACTGGCCGAACACCTTTCCAGCATGGAACGCAATGCCGACGACGCCGAGCGTGACAGCCGGGACGTCAAGCTGTTTGCCTTTCTGGAGGAACAGTTGCGGTCCGGCCGGCTCGAAGCGTACCCGGCCCTGGTCACCGACGTGCGGAATCACGGGTTTTTCGTGGACCTGCCGGCACTCGGTTTGTCCGGGATGGTGCCGCTGTCGCGTCTCAAGGATGATTTTTACGTTTTCGATCCCGACCGGAACGAACTGCGCGGGCGCCGGACCCGGCGCCGGATCCGGCTCGGTGACACGCTGCAGGTGGTGGTGGCCCGTGTGGACCGATACAAGAAGCAGATCGATTTCGAACCCGCCCCGGAGTCTGTGCGTTCGACCCGTTCCGAGGGGCGGAAGGCCGCCCATGGACGGGGCGGGCAGGGCCGCAGGCAGCGCCGGGCAGGCCGTCCCGCCGGGCAGGGCTCCGACGGTCGCCGGGCCGCCCGTGCCCCCGGCGGACCGCCCGAGGGGAATGGGAACCGACGCGGGCGTCGCCGGCGGCGTTGAAGGAGCACGGAACCTCTTGCGAGTTCGGATGTTCCACCGTGAGGGTGTCACGGGGCCGAACAGGCGGCCGGAGCCGGTGCTTGTGCAGCCGGCTGGATGAACAGCCCTTCCGGTTGAACAGCCGGTCCGGGTCATCCCCTCCGGCAACGCGTGGCGGGCTTGCCTCTGAACGGGCACGTAGTTCATGCTGGGCTCAAAACCAAGTCTGCACACCACGGAAAGGAGGAGCGATCGTGCATGGCGGGAATGTCGGAAACGGTCCGGAAGGAATTGAATCGGCAATTCAATCACGAACTGATGGCTGCCCTGCACTACGAGGCATTGGCCTGGTGGTGCGAACACCGGACGCTGCCGGGTTTTGCGCGGTTTTTCCGGAAGCAGGCGGCCGAGGAACGCGAGCATGCCGGGCGGATCGCGCGGCATCTGCTCGATCGTGGCGTGGAACCAGTGGTGGAGTCCGTGCCGGCGCCGCGTCACGACCTGGGTTCTCTCTTGGACGTGGCTCGTCACGCACAGGCGATGGAACAGAACAACACGCAGGGGATCCACGCGGCCTATGAGGCGGCCGTGGCGGCCAAGGATTACCCGGCGCAGGTGATGCTGCACTGGTTCATCCGGGAGCAGGTAGAAGAGGAGGCGTGGACGGCCGAGATGGTGGCGCGTGTGGAAGCGGCCAGTTGTGCGGGTGCGCTGGCGGAGTTGGACCGGCACATCGAACGGTATCTGGAAGAAAAGGACGACGCGAGCTGACGGTCACAGCCGCGTCCGGGTCGCGAACATGGCCCGACCGGCGGTGGGCCGGCGGTTCACGAGTCCGGCGAGGTGCCGGGATCGGGCGCCGGGTTGGTCGGGCGGTCGTCTGATCGTCCGGCCGGGCTTCGGGCATCCAGGAACTTTCTCAGTTCGGCGGCCAGGCGAGGCCCGAATCCGGGCACTTCTGCGATCTCCTCGGTGCTGGCCTGTCTCAAGCGTTGGACGGAGCCGAAGTGTCTGAGGAGGGCGGCCTTGCGCGCCGGGCCGATCCCCGGGAACTCGTCCAGCACGCTCTCGGAGATTCTCCGGAGCCGCAACTGGGCGTTGTAGGAGTTGGCTACGCGGTGGGACTCGTCGCGAATGCGCTGGAGCAGCTTGAGGGCGGGATGGTCCAAGCCGAGCCGGAGCGGCTCGCTTTGGCCCGGTAGATAGATTTCTTCGAATTCCTTGGCCAGGCCGATGACGGGGATGTGTCCCAGCCCGAGCTGTTCCAACTCGGCCCGGGCGGCATTGAGCTGGCCTTTGCCGCCGTCTATGAGGATGAGGTCGGGCAGTTTGGCGGGACCCGGTCGCGGGGGCGGCGTGACCCCCTGGCGCACGGCCCGGCTGGTCTGTTGGACGAGCTGTTGCAACTCTGCCGGGATGGGTTCGACGTCCCGGGTCGTGACCTTGTCGTCGGCCGGGGCCGGGCTCCGGGCAGCGGAGCCGTCCGGTGGGGGCTCACCGGCCGGGGGATGCCCAGCGGCCTGCAGCTCCTGGAGGAGCCGGCGGTAGCGGCGCCGCACGGCCTCGGCCATGCAGGCGAAATCGTCCTGGCCTTCGACGGTCTTGATCTGGAGGCGGCGGTAATGGGCGCGGTCGGGTCGGCCGCGGCGGAACCGGACGACGCTGGCGACCTTGAGTGAGCTGCTGATGTTGGAGATGTCGAATCCGTCAATGCATTCGGGCGGCGCGGGCAGTTTCAGCACCTCGGCCAGAGCGGCCAGGTCGCGTTCCGGATCCACGGCCACAGGGAGGCTGTAGGGAACGCGCTCGAACCGTTCCTGCTTGCGGGTCGTCTCTCTCAGGGCGAAGAGCAGGTCGCGCAGGTGGGCAGCGCGTTCGTATTGCTGGCGTGCGGCTGCTTCGCGCATGGCGGTCTCGAGTTGTGCCTCCGTTTCGCGGCAGCGCCCTTGGAGGAACTCGCAGGCGGCCAGGACCTGTTGCCGGTATTGTTCGGGCGTGACGTTCCCGATGCAGGGGGCGGTGCAATGCTTCAGGTGGGCATAGAGGCAGTGCCGGTAATCGGCCTCGGTCGGCATGAGCGGTGTGCAACCGCGCAGATGGAAGCGGCGCCGGGTCAGGTCCATGACCTGCCGGAGCGCGCGGGAGCTGGGGAAAGGCCCGAAATACAGGGAGCCGTCCGGTGCGCGGATGCGGGTGAACGTGAACCTGGGGATGGGATCGTTGAGGTTCACCTTCACCATGAGGAACCGTTTGTCGTCGCGGAAGCTGACGTTGTACCGGGGCTTGAGCTCCTTGATCAGTTTACCCTCCAGCAGGAGGGCCTCCGGCTCGCTGCGGACGACGTGGACATCGAAATCGTGAATGCTTTCGACCAGCGCCGTCAGTTTGGGATCCCAGGCCAGGCGGCGCGAGGGATGGAAATACTGGCTGAGCCGTTTGCGCAGGTCCCGCGCCTTGCCCACGTAAATGACCGTGCCGAGGCGGTCCTTCATGAGGTACACACCGGGCCGGTGGGGCACGCTCCGCAGTTTTTCCTTCAAATGCTCGGGTACGGTCATGGCAACCACCCCGCACTCCCGGGAAGCGCGAGGCCCGCCGTCGCGACCCGGCCGGGCCGGCGGGGCCGGTCCGCCCCGGGGATCCCATCCGAACGCGTGAGCTGGGCTCTCTGCATCGTGCTGAGGTTCATGCCGGGCACCGTGCTCGTTGGCCTGGCCGCGTTCGGCCAGCGGACCCGCTTGCGGTGGGTCCGCCAGCCGCCGCTCCCGGGCAGGACCGTAGCATGAGTGGGCGGCACCCGGCAACGGCACCGTGTGCCGGGGCGGAGGACCCTCGTTCGGATCCGAACCCCCGGCATGCTACAGTGGACTCGTGCAACGGATCGTCAAGGCGTGCCGGCAGAGGTTCGAGCAGTTGGCCCGGCAGTTCGGCGCCCGCAAGCCGGAGCGTGCGGTTCGGTTCTGGTGGGAGAGGGCGCGGAAAGACAGCGAGCGCCTGGGGATTCCCATGGCCGAGGCCCTGGTCTGGTGGGATGCCCGCCTGCAGGCGCGCTGGCGCAGGCATCAATGGCGCCGGCACGGTCGTCCCCTGCCGCCGGGGGAATCGTGGCTCTTGTATTGCGACGCCGGGCTGGGCGGGCTGGCGCGCTGGCTGTGGGCGGCCGGGCAGCGGGCCGTCTGGTGCCAGGAAAGGGACGACACGGATTTGATCCGGAAGGCGCTCCGGGCCGGTGCGGTGCTTTTGACGCCGGACAGCCTTCTGCTGGAGCGGCGTGTGATCCGGACGGGTCTACTGCCGACGCTCTGGGTTCCGCCGACCCTGCGGGTACCGGAACAACTGGCGCTGGTGTTCGAGCAACTCGACCTGCGGGTGGGGCCCCCGCGTTGCATGCGGTGCGGGGGCGCGCTGGTTCCGGTTCCCAAGGCGGCCGTGGCGGACCGGATTCCGCCCCGCACGGCCCTGTGGTTGGACGAGTATTTCCTGTGCGAAAGCTGCAACGGATTGTTCTGGCGCGGCACGCACTGGCAACGAATCCAAAGCCAACTCCGCGCGCTTGGTCTACCCGGGGCGGAAGCACGCTGAACGGCACCGGTCCGGGCCGCGCTTTTTGCACTTGCGCCGGGCGGGAACCGGGGGAAGGATAGGTTCGGTGATTCCGCGGATGTCTCCGGGCATCCGCGCACCGGGTGCGCGGTTAGCTCAGTTGGTAGAGCACCAGCTCGACACGCTGGGGGTCGCAAGTTCGAGTCTTGCACCGCGCACCATTTCTTTTTCCCGGCAGGGTTTGCTGCGCGATCCTGCGCTCCGTTGCGGCACGTGCCCCGGACCCGGCGCGGCGGCCGGTTCGTCCGATGGAGATGGTCCGGCGGCCTGTCCGGGAGGAGGCGAGCTTCCGGATTGCGTCTGGCCGGAAGGATGGCGAGGGCGTAGTGTGAAGCGGGCGGGCGCGATGCAGGGCGGGCGGAAGGCGTCCGGCACCGGTCGCGCCGACCCGGCAGGAGGCACGCCATGAAACTGGAGATCCGCAGTTCCGCATTCGAGTACGGCAAACCGATTCCCTTGCAGTACACGGGTCTGGGCCGTGACATTTCGCCCCCGCTGGAATGGAGCGGTGTCCCCGCCGAAACCCGGAGCCTGGCGCTGGTGGTCGAAGACCCGGACGCGCCGGTGGGCATTTGGTCGCACTGGTTGGTTTATGCGCTGCACCCGCAAAGCCACGGGTTGGCAGAGGATCAGCCCAAGACGCAGTACCTGGCCGGCGGAGCCAGGCAGGGCCTCAACGATTTCCGTCGCCTGGGCTACGGGGGGCCGCTGCCGCCGCCCGGTCCTCCCCACCGGTACTTTTTTCGGTTGTATGCCTTGGACTGCGAACTGGATCTGCCGCCGGGGCTGACGCGGGCGAGGCTGCTGGAAGCCATGAAGGGTCATGTATTGGCCGAGGCCGAGTGGATGGGGACATTCCAGCGGAAGTGAAGGGGCGGGATGGAGCCCCGGGTTGCCGCCTCCCAAGCGGTTCCGGTCACGGGGTTGACCAGCTCTGGCGCACCGCCTGTTGGACCCGGCGGTAATCGGGGAGTTCTTCGGCCGGCACCGGCCTGGCGGCCCAGAGGGTGGGGACCCTTTTGGGCACGCGCCAGCGCCAGTGTTCCACGTGTCCATCGGCGAACGAGAGGTTGCAGCCCTGGCCATGCCGGTCGGCCGGCACGTCCCACCATTCGCGGACATCGCCCCAGACGCCGATGGCGGGGATTCCGAACAACGAGTCCACGATGGCGTCCTCGTGCACGTCCAGGAAGACCATGAGTTGCGCCGGGGCGGGTGAGCGGATCTCGGTGAGCTTTTTGTAGGAGGGCAGGTAGCGCGACAGTTGGGGATCGTATTCGGGCCAGCCGTTGACGGACTGGCTCATGTTGTAGCTGCGGGTTCTGGGAAAAGGCAGCGGCTGGCCGTCCGGGGTTTCCACGGTGGAGCGGTCGGCCGGACAGCGGTAGATGGCCGTGGAACGGTTGTAAGGGAACAACAGGCCGTTCTGGATGTTGGTGGGTTCGACGTCCAATCGTGCGTTGCCGGGGCACCAGGAGGCCCCCCGGGCCAGCGGGCTGCCCGAAGTAAGGCTGTAAACCGAGTTGTTGGGTGGCAGCACATCGGCGTTGTCTCCCGCGTAGAGGTACCAGCAGGTCTGCAACTGACGCAGATGGTTCTGGCAGGCGATTGTCCGGGCGCGGTCCTTCGAGCGAGCAAGGGCCGGCAGGAGGAAGGCTGCCAGCAGCGTCACCATGGCCAACACCACCAGGAGTTCGATCAGGCTGAAGGCCCGGGGCCGGTTGTCATCACCGCTTTGGGGGCAGGCGTGATGGGCCGGTCCCTGTCGAACCGTGTTACGTAGCATCGTCTCGTCGGGTCACTATACCCGCAGAGATGGCTTCGGGCCATTGCGCAATCGTGCGGTCGCCACAGATGGCGGGAACTTCCGGGGGCTTGTCCGGCAGCCATGGGTCTGGTAGGTTCAGGCGTGCGCGTTTGGCACCGTCGGTCCTTGGGACGGACGGTGTCGAAGCCGTGGAGGGCCAATGTAGCTCAGTGGTAGAGCAACGGTTTCGTAAACCGTCGGTCGCCGGTTCGAATCCGGCCATTGGCTCCATTTCTTTTTGTCTTCACACTTTCCCCTCCGCGGACCCGTTTCCTTGGAAAACCAACCCGGCAATGGCGGGGCTGGTGTGCAAGTGGTCCGGATGGCCGCCGGGCGGAAGGGTTCGGCAGCCGGCCGCGCTGAGATGGGCGTGCTGCGCCGGTGGGTCAGCCGGCCTGGTTCAGAATTTGTACCGGAGTCCGGCGACCATCCGCAGATCGTTGGCCTTGCGTCCCGGCGGTGGGGAGTGGTTGTAATTGTCCTGGAAGACCAGGCTGAGGCTGATGGTCTTGGTGATGGCTGCGTCCACGCCCACTTCGGCGATGATGAGGAACCGGGTGTCCCACTCGTCCACCTGCGGGATGTATTCGAGCGTTTGCCAAAGGCGGGTGTTGGAATTGAGCTGGTACTCGAAGCGTTCGCCGGCGCGGAAGGCGGTGTATTGCTCGGCCGGGCGATCGGCGAGGTTTTCAAACACCCAGGAGGGCCCGATCTCGGCCCGGAGCTCGATGTTGGTACGTTGCAGGAAATACCAGCCCACGAGCGGGCTGACCCGCGCCCGGTAGTCCACCCCGGCGATGGCGTCGTATTCCGCGTCCGATCGAAGGCCGAAGTAGCCCCGCTGGCGGAACCTCCGATCGTACTGGCCGAAGCCGCGGACGTATTCGGCGGTTTTTTCGCTGTCCTGGTCCACGGTGGATTCGCCGTAACCGGCGGCCAAGCCGGCGCCCAGTTCCCAGCGTGGAGCCTTTTTTCGGGCATCGAGGCTGAGGTTGGCCAGGAAGGTCTCGCTGTTGCCGCGGGTGAGGGTCAGTCCGACAAACGCGCTGCCCTTCCAAGGGTTGGCAGGGGCGTTGGTGGGCCCGGCGGGGTTCGAGCCGGATTGGGCCCGGGCCGCTGGCGCCGTCAGACCCAGGCCCAGCGCGCTCCACAACCAGACGGTCAAACCGGCTTTTACCCAAGGGTTTGCTGAACGGACCGCCGTTCTCCGGATGTCACCCAAGCGATTCATGTTGGCCAACTTGGGCCATGTAGGATCCGGGAGCAAGGCTCTCTTGGGCGCTTGGGCGGACCGATGCCACTCGCCGGGGCCGTGCGGGCAAGCGTCTGTTTGGCGCCCCGACCGTTCTCAGGCGGTTGCGGTCGGGCGGATTGCGCGTGCGTTTTTACGCGGGCGCGCGCGTCTCAAGGTCCGTGCGTGCAGCCGGGGGTTGGAGAACCGGACTTCAGCTTCCGGCAAGGCGGTAACGGGCCAGTTGCCCGGCCAGCTCGATGGCGGCGCGCATGCTGCCGGGATCGGCCAGGCCGCGTCCTGCGATGTCGTAGGCTGTTCCGTGGTCGGGTGAAGTCCGGATGAAGGGCAGGCCCAGCGACCAGTTCACTCCGCGGTCGAACGCCACCGCTTTCAGCGGGGCCAGGCCCTGGTCATGGTACATGGCCACCACGGCATCGAACCGGCCCTGCAGGGCCTGATGGAAGACAGTGTCGCCGCTCAGCGGACCCGCGACGTCCCAACCTCGCTTTTGTGCCTCGCGCACGGCCGGCTCGATGAGTCTGGGTTCCTCGTCACCGAAGGCGCCGCCCTCGCCGCAGTGGGGGTTCAGCCCGCAGACCGCCACGCGGGCGCGGGGAAGGCGCAGCTGGTGACAGGCCTCCCGCGCACATGCGATGGCCCGGAAGACGCGGGAAACGGAGAGCCGCTGCGGCACCTCGCGAAGGGCAACATGGACGGTGGCCAGGGCCACGCGCAGCCATCGGCCGTGTTCATCAGGGCCGAGCAACATCATCACCGGCTCGGGTTCGCCCGCCAATGCGGCGAGAAATTCGGTTTGGCCGATGAAGGGGATGCCGGCTCGTTGGATGGCGGCCTTGTTGACCGGTCCGGTCACGATGGCGTCCAACTCGCCGCGGAGGCAGGCGCGGCCGGCTGCTTCCAGCCAGGCCACGGCCGCGCGCGCGGCGCGTGGGTCGCCCGGCGGCAGGTCCACAGGCAGGGGGTCGGTCAAGGGAGGGGTCAGACGCACCCCGGACCGTCCCGCAGCCAGCCGATCGTGGAGCGCCGCCGAATCGGAACGGAGTCGCATCCGGCAGGCCCGATTCCACCAGGCGGCGTCGCCGTAGAGGACGAACTCGACCGGCGGCAGGTCCGGCGGCGCCGCAGCGTCCGGGGTGCCCGAATCACGAAGTGCGGCGGCGATGACCTCGGGCCCCACACCGGTGACGTCGCCGAGTGTGATGCCGATGCGGACGGGGCGGGCGGGCAAGGTGCCCGGAGGTGCGGGCTCGGGCGTCATCAGAAGTAACGGACGAAGGTCTTGGCGCGGAGTTTCTCGACGTAACGTTTCTGCAGGCGGGCGCGTTCCTCGACCAGGAGGGTTTGTTCGATCTCGTCGCGGACCTCGCTGAGGGGGCGGATGCGTTCCGGCCGGGCCTCGTCCACCCAGAGGAGGTAGCAGGCCTCGGGCAGGTCCACCACCGGACTGCAGGTGCGGGGTTGCAAGGAGAAGGCGACCTCGGCCAGTTCCCGGCGCAGGACCGACTGGGAGACCCACCCCCAGTCACCGCCCTGGGTGCGCTGGGCGCCCTCGGAATAGATGGTGGCCATTTCGGCAAAGTCAGCCCCCTCGAGGATGCGGGACCGGATCTCCTCCGCCAGACGGCGGACCCGCCCGGCATCGTCGGGGCCGCGTTTGTTGAGGACGATCATGCGGAGTTTGACCTCGGGTTCGGCACGGAATTTTTTCTGATGGGCGCGGTAGTAGGACTCGATCTTGTGCGGCGAAATGATCAGTTCGCGGGAGATGTTCCGGTTGCGAAGGACCTCGATGATGATCTGCTCGCGGATCTGGCGGCGGAACCGTTCGAGGGTGAGCCCCTCGGCCTGGAGGGTGCGGATCATGCGGAGGCGGTCTCCGCCGAACTGTTCGCGCAACCGTTCCTGGAGGGCCTCCTCCACGATGGCCTCGGGAAGCTGGTAACCGGACTGTTCCCAGTCATGCAGGATGAGCTGGCGCTGCACCAGTTGTTCGGTGTTTTCCTCGATGAGCTGGTTGAGTTTCTGGCGGAACGTTTCGGGATCGTTTCTGTACTGGCGCTGCAGCAACCCGAGGGCGGGCAGCACGGAGGCGTTGACCTCCTCCAGGGTGATGACCGAGTCGTGGACGACCACGCGGATGCCGTTGATCAGTTCGGCTCCGGACAGCGGAGCAGCCGCCAACAACCCCAACAAGCCGGCAAGCGGGATGACTGACGCTTTGTTGTTCACCGCCTTCGGAGGGTAGAAGGCGGCGGACGCCGGTTCAAGTGCCGGGGCAGACCGCGCCTTGAACGGCCATCGCGCTGCTGGCACAATCGCCCATCGTGCGGGAACGGTTTCGGATCTGGACGGAAGCGCTGGAAACGTTCGTGCTCGAAGTCATCTTCGAGCAGCGACATGACTGGCGCGCCCGTCTGATGCGCGGTTTCCTGCTGGTGTGCTCGAAGATCTTCGGAGCCGCGGTCAAGCTCCGGCGTTTCCTGTACAACGTCCGCATCCTGCGGGACACCACGGTGGGCGTGCAGGTGATTGCCATTGGCAATCTGACCGTGGGCGGCACGGGCAAGACGCCGGTGGTGGAGAAGTTCGCGCGCGAGTTGCGGGACGCGGGACGCAACGTGGCCATCTTGTCGCGCGGGTACCGTTCCAAACCGCGGCCTTTTCACAAGTGGCTGCTGGACAAGCTGCTGTTCCGTGAGGACACGACACCGCCCCGGGTGGTCTCCGACGGGCGTTCCCTGCTGCTGGACAGCGAGATGGCGGGGGACGAACCGTACATGCTGGCGTCGAACCTGCGGGACGTGGTGGTGTTGGTGGACAAGAACCGGGTCAAGGCGGGCCGGTATGCGGTGGAAAAGTTCGGGTGCGACACCCTCCTGCTGGACGACGGCTTCCAATACTGGAACCTGCAGGGCCGGCGGCATGACGTGGTGCTGGTGGACGGCCAGCAACCGTTCGGCAACGGCCATTTGTTGCCGCGCGGGACGTTGCGCGAGCCGCCCTCCCACCTGGCCCGCGCCAGCACCGTCTTCATCACCAAGAGCAACGGGAAAAACGAGGAACTGCGCCGGATCATCAGCCAGATCAATCCGCGGGCGCCCATCATCGAGTGCGTGCACCGGCCGTTGTATCTGGAGGACGTGTTCACCGGGCAGCGTCTGGGGCTGGACTTTTTGAAGGGCCGGCCGGTGGCCGCGCTCAGCGGGATCGCACAGCCGGAAAGCTTCGAGCAAAGCCTCACCGGGTTGGGTGCCGAGCTGGTCTATTCCAAACGATTTGCCGACCACCACCGGTTCACCGTGCAAGAGGTGCTCAACGTGATCAACCGGGCCAAACGCCGCGGGGCCCAGGCCATCATCACCACGCAAAAGGACGCCGTCCGGTTTCCCAAACTCGACCGGCGCGACCTGCCGATCTACTTCATGCGGGTGGAGATCGAGATCATCTCCGGGGCCGAGGACTTCCGCGATTGCGTGCGCCGCATCTGCTTCCTCTGATGGGCGAGTGGTTCCTGTACGCGGTGGCGCGGGCGGTGGTGAGGTTGTTGCAGGCGTTGCCGCTGCCCGTGGTGGCGCGACTGGGCCGGATGGGCGGCGCGTGCGCCTACTGGCTGGACGGCCGGCACCGGCGCGTGGCGTTGCGCAACCTGACCCTGGTGTTCGAAAGGGAGCGCCCGCTTGCAGAGATACGGGCCCTGGCGCGGGAACATTTCCGGCGCCTGGGCGAGAACTACTGTTGCGCCGTCAAGACTGCGGCGATGTCTCCGGAGGAGCTTCGACCCCACCTGCAATTCGTGGGGACGGAGGTCCTCCGCCCCGCTGTTCCGGGTCAGCCCCCGCCGAGCCGCGTGATTGCCCTGGGGCATTTCGGCAACTTCGAGCTCTACGCCCGGTTCGGCCAGTACGCGCCGGAGTTTCAGTGTCTGACGACGTATCGGGCGTTGAAGCAACCGCGGTTGAACCGACTGCTGATGTCGTTGCGGGAGCGGTCCGGCTGCCGATTTTTCGAGCGGCGGACGGAGGCGGCGGCGCTCCGGGCGGCGATGCGGCCCACGGGTGTGTTGCTGGGTCTGCTGGCCGATCAACGGGCCGGTGCACGCGGTCTGGCCGTGCCGTTCTTCGGACGGCCCTGCTCCACCTCGCCCGCTCCGGCCCTGTTTGCCCTCCGGTACCGATGCCCGTTGCACGTGGCCGTGTGTTACCGGATCGCCCCCGGGCGGTGGACCATCGAACTGGGGCCGGAGATCCCCACCCGCCAGGGCGGAAGGCCACGACCGCTGACGGAGATCCTCCGGGACATGCACATGCAGTTCGAGGCGGCCATTCGGCGGGATCCGGCCAACTGGTTCTGGGTGCACGACCGGTGGAAACATCCGGGCAGGCCGGAGTCCGTCCGGACACGGTCCCCTGCGGCGTTTTCCTGATGCCGCGGCGGGCGGGCGGCCCGGCAGCGGCGCCGGGCCCGGACTCAGCGTCTCGCGCCCGGGCCGGCAGGCGCCGGCAGCGTCAGTCGTGGTGCGTGCCGCTGGTTCAACGGGTTGATCCGGAACCCGGACCGTTCCAGCCAGCCGGCCCAGTCCCCGATGAGGGCCAGGAGGTCGGGCACCCGGAGGCCCTCCATCTCCGGAGGGTAACGGCCCAGAAGGTCTGCGGCGCGGTGCAGCAGGGCCGCGGCCGGTTGCAACCGGTTTTTCTGAAGGTGGACAAACGCACCCGCCAGTTGGATGAGCGCTTTGTAGAAATCCCCCTCCGGCGCCCGGCGCCGCTCCAACCAGAGGTCCTCCAGCACGTCGTGCGCCTCATAGAAGCGGCCCTGGTTGAAACATTCGAAGTAGCCCAGATACCTTGCGTCCCGGTCGCGGCCGGTCCAGCCGGCAGCGAGGGTCTGAATCTTCTCCTTTTTGGAACTCATCGGGCGGGGACAAGGTAGCCCCGGACCATCCGACAATCGAGAAAGGACCGCGTCCGACGACGGACAACCGGACGATCAGGCGGGCAGCAACCGCCCGGGCGGGGCTCAGGGGTCACTGGTTATCTTCGACCAGTCCATGTTGCGCCGGGCGGCGTAAAGCGCGAAGGCCTTTTCGTTCTGGATGAGCACCGCACGGACGACGGCCGAATCGTCCGCCCGGCCGAGGTCGAGGAAGCTGTCGGGGATGATCCCGACCCGTTTGTGAGCGTAGATGAGGGCGAATGTGGCCTGGGCCAGTGCGTAGTAGGGAAGGTCCTTGTAGGCGCCCTCGGCCACGTCTTCCACGGCATCGGCCAGAAACTCGAGTTGATCCACCAAATGAGGGAACCGGGGCTCCTGAATCTGCGTGAATTCCAGCTTCCACTGCGGCAGATGGCGCAGGACCTTTTCCACCACGGCCGGCGTGATGGAGCTGGCACCGCGGTTCACGAAGGCGGCGATTTCACCCATCGGCCGGGAGTGTAACCGGGCGGGAGGGCTTGCCAAGGTCAAACCGCCCGGGCCGGCGGCCCGGGCGCTGACGAGCCCACACGTGGAGGGGCGGTGAACCAATCGCGCGGTTTTCCTTGCTGAGCCGATCGTCCGCAGGCGATACGCTGGGCGTGGATGAAGGAAGGGATGCCCTTGGAACGGGTGGACCCCGTGCACGTCCGGCGGAATGGCCGGTTGTGGCTGGACTTCGGGGGGTGCGACTATCTTCGGCTGGCCCACTCGCCGGCGCTGCGGCAGGCCCTGGTCCGCGCGATTCAGACGCACGGATGGAATGTGGCCGCATCGCGCCTGACCACCGGGAACCATCCGCTCTACGCGCGGGCGGAGCGCAAACTGGCGCGGTTTTTCGGGGCGGAGGCCGCGCTGCTGATGCCCACGGGTTACACCGCCCCGCTGGCCGTGGCGCAGGCGCTTGCTGGAATGTTCACGCTGGCCCTGGTGGACGAAGAGGCCCACGTCTGTCTGCAGGACGCGGCGGTGTTCCTGGGTTGTCCGGTCCGCGTCTTTCCGCATCGCGATGTGGAGGCGGTGGCTCGCTGGGCGCGCCGGGTCGGTCCAGGGGCACGTCTGATTCTGATCACCGACGGTTTGTTTGGCTGGAACGGTGCGGTGGCGCCGCTGACGGAGTACCGGCGCGTGCTGCCGCGGAATGCGTGGCTGCTGGTAGACGATGCACACGGAGCCGGTGTGCTGGGACGGCGGGGCCGGGGCAGCGTGGAAGAGGCGGGACTGTCGCGGCAACGCCTGATCCAGACGATCACCCTCAGCAAGGCGTTCGGGTTGTACGGGGGCGTGGTGCTGTGTTCGCGTGAGATCCGGCGCCGGTTGGTGGAGCGGGCCGGTTGCTTCGGCGGGGGCACACCGCTTTCGCCTGCCCTGGCCGCGGCGGTGGAAACCGCGCTGGTCGAGCTCCGGCGGGCCCTGCCGGGCCGCAGACGCGTGCTGCAGGAGGCCGCGCGGTTGCGGGCCCAACTGCGGGCGGCGGGATGGGAGGTGCTGGAGACGCCGGCCCCCATCGTGGCGTTGTTCCCTGCGGACCGGCGCGAGGCGCGGCGCCTGATCCGTGCGCTGGAGTCGGAGGGCATTCACCCACCCTGGACCGAGTACCCGGGGCGGTCGGCGGGTTACTTCCGGTTCATGCTGGCGCCGGCGCACACGGCCGAGCACTTGGAGCGGTTGCGACGCGCGCTGTTGAGTGTGCGGGGTGCGCGGGGCCGGACGGACGTAGCCGGCCGCGCGGCACACGCTGGATAGACGCATCTGCGCCGGGCAGAGGAACGAGGCCCGTTCTGGCTAGCCGGGCCGGCCGTCGAGGCACTCCCGCACGGCCCGGGCGAGTGTCAGCGGACCGAACGGTTTGGCCAGCATCCGGTCGCCGGGCCGAAGGTTTTCTTCATACGAAGCCACCTCGCCCGGATAACCGCTCATGAGCATCACTTTCAAATCCGGCCGATCTTTTCGGAGCATCTCGATCAACCCGCTGCCGGTCATCCCTCCGGGCATGATCATGTCGGAGAGCACCAGATCGATCCGGGTCCGGTGTGATTTCCAGAGTTCGAGTGCTGCCCGGGCCTCAGGGGCCACCAGCACCCTGTAGCCCCGTGATTCGAGAGCCAGCCGGACCATGTTCCGCAGGCCGGGTTCGTCTTCCACGACCAGGACGGTCTCGTGACCGCCTGCCCCATCGGTCCGGACGATTGCCGTGTCCGAATCCCCGGAGGAGACCTCCTGCTCGGGCAGGAAGATGTGAAAGGCTGTCCCGCGGCCCTCGGTGGACTCGACCTCGATCCAACCCTGGTGCTGTTGGACGATGCCGTGGACGGTGGCGAGTCCGAGCCCCGTGCCCTTGCCGACCTCCTTGGTCGTGAAGAACGGCTCGAAAATCTTGGGCAGGATGGCCGGCGGGATCCCGCAACCGGTGTCGCGCACCGTCAGGCGGATGAAACTGCCCGGGCGGCGGCCGGCGTGGAACTGGAGCTCTCTTTCGTCCAACTCGGTACGGGCAACCTCGATTTCCAGCAACCCGCCGTGTGGCATGGCATCGCGGGCGTTGACCGCCAGATTCATCAGCACCTGCTCCAGCATGCCCGGGTCGGCCATGACCGGCGCCTGTCCCGGCAGGAGGCGCATCTGCAGGGTGATGTCTTCGCCGATGATTCGCTGGAGCATCTTGGCCAGGCCACTGATCACCTCGTTGAGGTCCAGCGCGCGCATCTGCGGCTTTTGGCGGCGGCTGAAGGCCAGCAACTGCCGGGTCAGGTTCGTGGCCCGTTCGACCGCTTCGGCGATCTGCTGGACCGCCTCGTGCAGGGACGGATCGCCCAGCTCGGCCTGCTGCAGCAGGTCGAGGTTCATCAGGATGAGAGTCAGAATGTTGTTGAAATCGTGCGCGACGCCACCGGCCAACCGGCCCAGGGTTTCGAGCTTCTGCGCCTGTCGCAGTTGCTCTTCCAGGGCCAGTTGTTGGGTGACCTCGCCCACATAACAATGGACGGTATGGTGGGTGGCGATGGGGTAGAACGACCAGGAAAGCGTACGGCCACCATGCTCGGTCCGAACCCGCAGCCGGGGCTCATTGCGCTCCAGGCAGTCGCGGACGATCCGCGCTAGGTCCTCGGGGAAAAGGGCCTCGATACTGTCGCGCCCGAACGAGCGGGCGACTTCCGTCGCCGCCGGGTTGGCGTAGAGCAGCCGGCCGTCGGGGCTGAAGGCCAAAACCGGGTTGGGATTCAATTCCGGGAACCGGGCCAAATACTCGATCCTGGCCTCGGCCTGCTTCAACGCGCTGATGTCCACCGCCGAACCATCGTAATAAAGCGTGCGGCCGGTGGCGTCCCGGATCGCCACGGCACTCTCCAACACGTGGACAGGAGTGCCGTCCCGACGCGACCAAGCCGATTCCATGGCCACGATCCGGCCTTCCCGTTCGATCCGCTCGATGAAATCCCGGCGTGACCATCCCGGTGCACAGCCCTCGCGGTTCAGATCCCGACGGGCCAGGTCTTCAAACCGGTCGAAGCCCAGCATCTTCAACAGTGCCGGGTTGGCCATCACAACCCTGCCCTCGGGCGTGGTGCGGTAGAGGGCCACGGCGGCGTTGTCGAAAAGGCTGCGGAACTTCGATTCACTTTCGGACAGGGCCGCCAGGAGCTCCTCCTTTTCCCGTTCCCGTTCCAGCAATGCCACCCCAAGCGCGACGCCTTGGGTGATATCTTCGAGCACCGTGAGAAGCGCCTTGTCCGCCAGGGCTTGCGGACGCACTCCCAACCCCAGGACGCCCCAGATCCGCCCTTTCCACTCGAGCCGTACATGGACGGGTGTCGAAGCGTGCGCATACTTTGGCCAGACAGCAGTCCTGGCAGATTTCGGAAGCACGGCGCTTTTGCAACTGGTGCGAAGTGAGCGCCCGGCGGAAGCACGCCGGCCACGGGCCGCAGAGCAGAGCACGACGATGGTCCTCCGAAAGTCCCGTGCCGGCCACGTGAACCTTGCCGGCCGGGTTTCCATCGGGCCGGACCTGCGCAACGACGCTCCAGTGCACCTGATCCAGTTCGGCCAACCCAATTGCCAGCTGTTCCAACCAGGCATCCACAGTCGGGCTCCCCGCGCGAAGTGCCTGCAGGTCCTTCAACAGGCGAAAGAGGGAAAGCAGCCGGGACGTATCTTCACGGGCCGCCGGGCTGGGCGCGGCAGTGTGGATCTCCACTTCCAGGACCTCGCCACCCCGGAACTGGACAGGTCGCCACAACATGGTCACGGACTGGACTTTGCCGGAAGCGGTTCGGACCCGCACCCTTGCAAACACGGAGGCTCTGACGAATGCAGACCGCAGAGTTCCCGCCACCGGACCAGGTCCGGTTCGTCCAACAGATCCAGAAGGGTTGTGCCCGGCCGAACCTCTGCCGGAAGACCCAAGAGCTCTGCCGCAACCCGGTTGTGGGCCAACAACCGGCCTGTGCCGCGCTCGCACAGGAGAATCGGGAGGTCCTGATCGTCCATGAATGCCAGGACAGGGTCGCCCTTGGCTGTCATGTTCATGGCCTTTCGCTCCTCGCAGGCGGCACCTGCCACCCGCTGCCGCCCCGCACTCGGCCGCCCGCGCTTGCGCCTGCCTTCCTTATCGGTCCGTTCGCAACTTACCTTGGAGGGAAAAATAGCAACGGAGGAGCTTCGCCAGGCCGGGGAAAGCTGGGTCGTTCGATGCCCCGCTTCCGGGAGGCGGACTTCGCGGAATCCTGCGCAGCGGGTGCGGGCGGTCACGGGCCGGGCAACAGACCCGGCTTGGATGGTTCCGCCGTTGATCGCCAGGTGCGGGCCGGTACAGGCACCTGGCCGGGGGAACAGGCAGGTGTGGACAGTGCGAGGTCCTACGGTATCCTTCTCCCCAAGCATTCGCCCCGGAGGTGTCCGATGTTCAAGCTGGTCGTGAATCCCAGGACCGAAGCGGCTTGGGAGGTTCCGCTGGCGGAAGGGGTTCACACACTCGGACGCGGTTCGGACAACACCATCCCTCTGGACCACGAAAGTGTCTCGGACCGACACGCCGAGCTGGCCGTCACGAAAGCGGAGGTGCGCCTGCGTGATCTCGGATCGGGGGCCGGCACCTTTCTGGGGGACGAGCCGGTGGACGAAACGATCCTGCTGCCGGGGGTGCGTTTCCGGCTGGGTCGGGTGGAGTTGGAGCTGGTGGAAGCGCCGGCGGCAGAAGCGCTGACGTTGGACGCTCCCGCGGTGATCACCGCCTCAAGGTCCTGCCAGTTCCATCCGAGGGTGGAAGCGTTGTGGTGGTGCCCGCGTTGCGGCCGGTTCTTTTGTGCGTTGTGCGTGACGACGCAACCGGGGCGGGGTGCGGACCGCCCTTGTTGTCGGAGCTGCGGCGTGGCGTGCCGGCCGGTGGTACCCGAGGAACCGGCCGACGCACGAGGGTTTCTCAAGCTGGCGGTGGAAGCGTTTGTGTATCCCTTGCGCGGACAAGGTCCCTGGGTGCTCGGAGCGGGCACACTGTTCTTTGTTGTGTTGGAGGGAGTGGCACGGCTGGCTGAATTTCCGCTGCTGGGGCTGGTTTTGCTGATCCTGCTGGGCGTGTTCACCACCGGCTACCTGTTCCAGTACGTGAAGGAGATCGTCCACACCACCGCAATGGGCCGGGATGAACTGCCTGACTGGCCCGATCTGGACGACTGGATGGAAGACGTGTTGCGGCCGTTTGCCCAGATGCTGGTGCTGGGAGTGGTGTGTTTCGGTCCCGCGCTGGTGGCGGAGGTGTGGATGCCGGCCGGTTTGGAGGAGCGATTGGGAATGGCCGGCCAGGCAGGGGTTGTGTGGGGGCTGCGGATATTAGGCATGCTCGTGTTTCCCATGGCGATGCTGGGCCTGGCAATGGCCGACGGCCTCGCAGGTTTAAACCCGGTTCTGTTGCTGGGTTCCATCCTCCGCATCCCGGGGCCGTACTTGGTTGCGGCGGGGCTTTTCGAGGCGGTGATGTTCCTCTATTGGAAGGCCCCGGATGGGCTGGAAAAGTGGCTGCCCGTGCCGGTTTTGTCGTGGATTGCGGGCTATCTGGCGGGCTTTTATCTGGTGGCCGTGGCCGCGCGGGTCCTGGGATTGCTTTACCGGACGCAGCGGGACAGGCTGGGTTGGGAATCCGATGCCAGGCGGTAGCAAACAGGCGCCCCATCCCGGGCACCGACGTCCCGCGGCCGGGGGTTGTCTCCGGCTGGTCGAGGCGGCTTTTGGCGCACCCCAAAAGAGGGCTTGCATCTTGCGCCGGCCTCGCTAAAGTAGAGGCGGCTGTTTGAGGAAGCGAGCGTAGCTCAGCCTGGTAGAGCGTCACCTTGCCAAGGTGAATGTCGAGGGTTCGAATCCCTTCGCTCGCTCCAATTTTTTGTCCGGACCCGGCCCCATGAACCTTTCAGGCAATCGTCTCCGTGTTTTCCGCTCTGGTCGAAGATGCAGGCCCGCATGGTCGGGTTTGCCCGTGATCCTTGGCCTGCTGCTGGCCGGGAACGTCACCTCGAGTGGCGGGTCGGAATCGGCGGGGCCGGTCCGTTCGGGCAGTCCAGCCGATGATCTGCCGCCGCACATCCGGCAACTGACCTGGTTCGGCGAACGTGCCGACTGGTCGCCCGACGGCAAACGGATCCTGTTTCTTTCCAAAACGTTTGGCGATGCGATGGAACTGGACCTGGAGACGGGCCGGATCCGCAATCTGACGGCGCACTATCCGCATCACGGCTATACGCGGGCTTTGTACCTGGCCAACGGAGACATTCTGCTTTCGGGGCCCGAGACGTTCGATCCGCGCAGGCCCGGTGAGGCCCGGGTGCAGTGCTGGTTGTACGTGTTGAACCCGCGGGTGGAGGCGCCGCCGGTTCCGCTGGGCACCAAGTGCAGCGAGGGCCCGGCCGTTTCGCGGCGGCGCCTCCACCTGGCATGGACGCACGTGGCGGCGCAGTACCCTGATGAGATGCCCCCAGGGACGTCCCGGATTGGGGAGGCCGACCTGGTGTACGAGGGCGGTCGTCCCCGGCTGGTGAACCGGCGTCTTGTGTTGGACAGCCGGGACCTGCCTTTTCGGTGCACGCTGGAGACACAGAACTTCCGTCCACCGGACGAGAAGGAACTCATCTTCAGCGCCTATGGATATCAGGGAACCGAGGTTTGCGGGGTGAATCTGGAGACCGGCGCGGTCACCAACTACTCCCACGCACCGGATCAATACGACGAACCGGAGGGCATTTACCCCGACGGCCGTGCCACGCTGGTGGAATGCGACCGGCAAAACCGACGCGGCCCCGGTGCGGTGGACCTTTGGCGACTCGAACTGGACGGCAGCGGCCGATACGAGCGTCTGACCTTTTTCAGTGATTATCCGGGGTACAAGGCATCCAACCCCGTGGTCCGGGATGACGGCCGGTTCATTGCCTTTCAGTTGGCGCGCTCGAAGGATGCCGCGGGTGTGGGTCACGGGATCTTCCTGTTCGACCTCCGGGGATGGGCGGCCGCGCGGGCGGCGGGTGGTGTTTCCACCCCCTAGGCGGTCGTTCCGAGCACGCGAATGGGCGCAATGCGGAAGATGGCGCCCCGCGGCTGGTTGGGCACGTACTCGATGTCCCAGCCGTGGGCCAGCACGATCTGCCGGACGACGGCCAGCCCGAGGCCGGACCCCTTCGGGTTGGTCGTGAAATAAGGTTTGAAGATCTCGCTGCGGTGTTCGGGGGGCACGCCGGGTCCGTCGTCGCGGATCTCCAGTGCGATCTGGGAGGGGCCCAGTCGCACGGCCGCCACCTCGATGTGGCCCTGATGCGGGACGGCCTGCACGGCGTTGAGCAGAAGATTGAAAAGCGCCTGTCGCAACAGCGGTTCATCTGCTTCCACGGTGGGCAGGTTCTCGTCCACGCGGAGTTGGATCTGCTTGTCTTCCAAATCGGGCGCCAGTGTCCGCCGCAGCTCCTCCACAACCCTGCCCAAGGGCACGGCGGTTCGCCGGACCTCGCGCGGGCGCGAGTAGTTGATGAACTCGTTGAGTTGCGCCGTGACGCGGTCCGCTTCCTCCATGATTTGCCGGGCTCTGGCGCGCGGGCCTTCCGGGAGGGAGTCATCCTGGGCCAACAACTGGGCGGTGGTGCGGATGACGTTGAGGGGGTTTTTGGTTTCGTGGGCAAGCCCCGCGGCGACGACGCTCATTTCCTGCAACTGGCGGTTGACGGTCGCGGCACGTGCCAGCCGGACCTCCAGATCGGCCGTTCGGAGGAGGCTGCGCCAGGCCAGGGCAAACGCCGCCGTGGTCAATGTGACGAAGAAGGCCAGCACCCCGCGCTGCCAGAGGTCCTGGCGGCACTGCTGGATCATGGCGTCGGTGGAAAGGAGGATGACAAAACTGTGGAGGCCCTGTCGTTGGATGGCCTCGTGATACTCTTCCTCGCTCATCCAGAACGGGCGGCCGAATGGCGGCCGCCGATCGCGCGAGCGTCGGCTGCGAAACCGGTCTTCGTCCCGGTCGTTCCGGTCCTCGCGTTTGACTCCGTCCGGCGGGGGCGGACCTTCGGGCGGGCGAACTTCCCGGGTGCCGGGCTCGGACGGGGGTGGTCCCGGGCGGGGCCCGCCCTCGGGCGGCCGGACGCGGTCGCGTCCGAACGGCGGGAGTTCCTCTCGGGGCAGCACCAACGTGGGGGTCTCCGGTTCCGGTTCGCTGGTGAGGTTGGCGCCCAGGTCCACCAGGTTCATCAGGGCCACGAAATTCGGGCCCCAGTGTTGGCCGGTGGGGACCAGCCCGCGCAGGTGCACGTCAATGGGCTGGCCGGCTGAGGCGACGACCTCACCGGCGGCGTTGAGCATGGCTACGCCCATCAACTCGTCCGGTTTGACCAGCTCCTGGAGGGTGGATTCGAGGCGATCCTTGGGGATGATGCCGAACCTCCGCTGGGAGCGCAGCACGACGCCCAGGGTGGTGGAGATGTCCTGTGCGCGGCGGATGAGGGCCTGGCGCGCGTTCTGTCGCACACGCAGGTGCTCGCCCCATTGCCAGGCCATCAAGGCCGCCCAGACCAGGATCAGCAGCGCATAAACCCAACGGCTTTGCCGGATCGGATGCATAGGCGGCCGATGCACCCCTCTACCAGGGGCCGTGCCCGTCGGATTTCACGGGCAGGCTGTCGAGGAACCGGTACAGCTCCGGTTCATTGAACGCCCCGGGGAGCGTTTCGGAGTTCATGCGCTCGCGATCTGAGATGTTCACCAAGTCCTCCGGGTACTTCACGATGTAGGGAGTGAGGAAAATCAGCAGTTCGGTTTTGGCGTCGCTTTCCACTCTGCGTTTGAAGGCATTGCCCAGGAGCGGGATGTCACCGAGGATGGGCACCTTGCTCTGAGTGGCCATTTTGCTCTTTTGCATGAGGCCGCCGATGACGACGGTGTGGCCGTTGGGGGTGACGACCACGGTGTCGGCCGAACGGATGTTGATGACCGGCGCAGCGGCGGCTGCGTTGGTGCCGCTGGCGATGGCCACGCTTTGTTCGGAGAGGGCCGAGATCTCCGGCGAGATGATCATTTCCACCATGTCGTCCGACGTAATGAACGGCGTGACCCGCAGGATGATGCCGACGTTTTCGTAGGTGATGGAGTTGATCTGGTTGCCGAAGTTGTCGTAGCGGGTGGCCGTGATGAGGGGGACCTGTTGTCCGACGACGATGGTGGCCTGTTGGTTGTTCCGGGCCAGGATGGTGGGCCGGGAAAGCACCTCGAGCTTCCCGTTTTCCGCGATGGCGCGGAGGGTCACCTCCCAGTCGGAACCGAGCAACCCGAAGTTGAAGGCGCCGCTGGTGGGTCCACCGGTCAGGGCGCGGAAGGCCTGCTCGACGGTCATGGTGGTGTTGCGGCCGATGTTGCGGTTGCGGCTGCCCTGGATGCCGAAGTCGAGGCCGTCCCGGTAGGTGGCCTCCAGGAAGGTCACCTTGATGAGGACCTGCGGTTTGGGGCGGTCCAGGTTGGAAATCACCTGGCTGACGGCTGCGGCGGTTTCCTCGTCTGTCACCACGATGAGGCGGCGGCTCTCGGGGTCGGCGGTCACCAGCGCCTCGCCCACCTCGGTGGGGCTCGGATAGCCCAGTGTGCCGGCCCGGGCGCCGGCCCCGGCGGCCCGGGCGGCCGTGGTGCGTGTGGTGGCGCGCGGCTGGGCCTGGGCCCACAGTTGCATCGTGACCCCCAGCACCAGGAGGGTTATCCCGAAACGAATCATCCGTGTCGACTGTCTCATGGTGGTGTCCCTGCGATTTCTACAGATGCTGTGCGCCGCGGCTCAGCGGATGCCCTGGCCCCGGACGGCCCCGCTACCCTGGAGGCCAAAGCCCTGGTTGAAGTTCTGTTGGTTGATCATCTGTTCCTGCCGGGCTTCCAATGCCGTCCGATCCTGGCTGGTGGACGATGTGCGCCGCGTGTTCTGGCCTTCGAACAACTCGCGCAGGATTTCCTCGGCCCGTGTCGGCTCGGCATTGCGAAGTTCGTACACGAACACCTTCTGTTTGCGGGCGGGATTGCTGTCGAGTTGTTCGATCATGGCAGCGATCTGCGGCATGAGCTGGCGCGAGGCGGTCACGACCACGGAGCTGGTGCGCAGGTCGGCCACCGCAATGACGCGGCTCTGCTTGAGGACGCGCTCGCTCGGCGTGTTGTTGTTGGCGCCCGGGAAGCCCGGCGGGAACGGGCCCCGGCCGAAGAACCGGCGTGGTCCCTGGCTGTTGTTCTGCTGGGTTTCATCGGGGAACAGGCTGGTGATGAGATCGGCCATTTCCTGCGGGTCCGAATGCCGCAGCGGGAAGACGCGGATCTCGGTGAGATCCTCCACGTCCACGTCCACCGCGGCCACCAGTTCCTCGATGGTGGGCATGAGGTCCTCGGGCGCACTGACGACCAGGGAGTTGCTGCGTTCGTCGGCGGTGGCGACCACGCGGCTGGCGCCGGGGCGGCCCTCGTTGGACTGTTGGCCGTCCTCGCCGCCTCCGCCGCGGCCGCGCATGAAGGCGAAGAACCTCGCGCGGGGGTCCAGGCCGCGGGCGGCGGAACTGTCATCGGCGAAGACCTCGCGCAAGACGTTGGCGACGGTTTTGGCGTCGGCGTAGCGCAGCGGGAAGACCCTCACCACCGAAAGGGCCGACACGCTGGTGTCGAGCGCCTTGATGATCTCGACCAGGCGCCGGATGTTGGCCTGCGTGTCGGTGACGACCAAGGCGTTGCCACCTTCGTTGGCGGCCACGGTAGCCGTCTCGGGGATGAGCGGTGCGAGATCCCGGCTGAGCTGCACCGCGTTGATGAAGCGGACCGGGATGATCTGCGTGACGATATGATCGTCCTTGGGGATGGCCTCGGGATCGGCACCGCGGCGGACCGGGATATCGCGTTTGCGGGCCTCCTCGCGCGTGAGCACGGTGAGGGTCCGGCCGTCGCGAATGACGGCGTAACCGTTGCGGGCCAGCGCGCGGTTCAGCACCTCGATCGCCTCGTCCTTGGTGAGGGGCTGGTTGCTCCAGACGTCCACGCGCCCGCGGACATCCACCTCGGGCACGATAATGAACCCGGCCGCCTCACTGAGGTAGTTGAGGACCAGCTCGAGCGGTGCGTTGCGGAAGTTGAGGCGCAATCCGCGTTCGCCCTCGGCCACGACGTGGGTCGGGGGCGGGGAAGTCTGCATGTCGGGTTCGGTCTGTCCGGCCGGCCCGGCGGTTTGAGCCTCTCCAGCGGTCGGGGCTGCCTGGGTCAACGTGTCCCCCGACCCGGAGGTGGGGGCGGATCCGGCCTCCGGCGCAGCCGGGGCCGTGGGTGGAAGGTTTGTCGTTTGCTGGGCCTGCAGCCTGGTGCTCAGGAGCAGGCCGGCCAGGCTAAGGATTGCTGTGAGTGTTTTCATTGTTCCTCCCTCGCTCGCCGTTCCATCAGTTTTCGCAAGATCTCGTCGGCGGCCCCGCCGGCTCCCGAAGAACCGGAGGAAACCGCACGCGCATCCGGGTTGACATCGAACCGACTGCCGCTGCCACGGCCGGAGGAGGCGGCCAGGGGCAGGCCCACGGCTTCGGAGATCTCCCACGGCCCGTCTTCCTCCCGGCGCAGGGCACGGCCGACAGGCAGCTCCCAACGCTGGGTGTCCCCGGCAAGATACACCTTGTCGAACCGGATTTCCTGTACGGTCAACCCGGCCACCGTCTGCCCGGGCCGCACCGCACAGCGGTAATCGGGGTTCGAACCGTCGAAAAAGGCGATTCGGTTCGACCCGTTCTCCAGCACGCCCACCAGGGCAAGGGTGTCCACTCGTGCCGGACGGCGGGTGATCCGCGTGGGAGCGGGCCGCCCGCCGGAACGGGTGGAATTGAAGATGTTGCGGTCCACGATGATTCGGAATGCGCTGAGGTCGGCGGGGCCGGGGCGGGAAGAGACGTCCCGGACGGCCGGGGCGGCCTCACCCGGCACGGCTTCCGGTCGGGGTCCGCCCTGGGAACCAGATGCCTCTGGCGCGGGCGCCTCGGTGGGAGCGGGTGATTCCTGGCCCACCAGGAGGGTCGCGCTCCATGAGAGAACACCTGCCAGCAGCGCGGCCGGGAGAATTCGGTGCCACGCGGCATTCGAAGTCCGGCCGATGCGCCGGAAGGCACGGCGGCGGCTCACCTCTTGAGTTGTTCGATCCACTTGGTTCATCGGCGTGCCATCCTCGGGACGGTGTTGGAGACGAGGGCGCTGACCTGCAGGCCCAGGGCCAGTTGACTGCCGGTGTCGTCGCGCGCGGTCAGTTCCAACTGGTCCACTTTCACTGCGAGGGTGTCTCGCTCCACTTCGTACAGCAGCCGCGTGAGGGCGGCCAGGCTGCCGGAGGCGTCCACGCGGCATTCGAGCACCGGGGCTTCGTCGGCGGCACGACGCCACTGCGGGCGCACCGAGGTGACGGTGACCTGGCTGACGGCGGCCCAACGTTCAACCGCACCCAGGAGTCTGGCCTCCGCCTGGGACGGCTCGGCCGGCAGGAGGTTGGTGAGCATGTTCTGCCAGCGGGCCCGCAAGGAGGTTTCGCGGTCCAGCAACAGGCGGCCTTCATGGACCCGGGCACGGAGCTGGACGATCCGTTCGGAGCGTTCCTTCCACGATCGCGCCAGCGGCGTGAGCACGAAGCGGTCGGCCACGAGGAGTCCCACCGCGGCCACGGCGGCCAGCAGGAGCCATTGTTGGCGTTGGGTCAGGTTCATGAGCCGGTTCCCTCCCCCCACTGGAGGTTGAAGGTGAATTGCATGGGCGCGTTGCCCCGCATCTGTTCGACCTGGACGTTGCGCACCTCGGGAAAGGCGCGCAGCCGATCCAGTGCCCGCAGCAGGGCCGCCTGGTCACGGGCCGTGCCGGTGCACACCACGCGGCCGTTGTCGCGAATCTCGACGGTCCGGGCCGAAAGGCTGCCGTCTTCCGGGAAGGCCTCGGTGAGGCGTTTGAGAACCGCCAGACTCCGGAACGATTCGTCGAACCACGGGCGGTACTGCCGGATGCCCGCCTGAATGGTTTCCAACTCCCGCACGCGCGCCTCGATCTGCCGCCATTGCTTTTCCCAGTACCAGAGCTGGATCTGCTGGACCAGAAAGGCCGCTGCGAGGAGTCCGAGCACGCCTCCTGTCACCAGGCCGGCCGTCGCCCACCGGCGCGAGGCCATCCGGTTGCGAATCCTTTGCCAGGCCGTGGTCCGGGGCGGGAGGAACTCGAACCGCGCCCGTTCCCCTGCGAGCGCACGCGCGGCCAGTGCAACCGTGACCGATGGGGCCAGGCCGTCCGGGACCGTCCGGCCCCAGAGTCGCCCCGGCAGGGACCGGATCTGTTCCACTTGGAATCCGCGCGGGCCCAGCAGGCTGCCAAGTTTTTCAGTCACTTCGGTGGCCGGTTCGCTGCGGCCCCACACGCGGATTCGATTCACCTGCGTCTGCCATTCCGGCGGCAGTTGGGCCAGGCTCAGGCGAATTTCGCGCCAGAGTTCCTCCGCCTGCAGCACGCGCGCGGGGCCTTCCCACTCGAACACGCCCTCCACGGTCCGCAGCACGTGCAGGGCGCCACCAGCACAGATCTGCATCTGGACGCGGTCGGCCACGGGCCAGAGGGCAACCCAACCCGGGGCCGTTTCGGCGTCGGCAGGATCCAGGGCACACAAACCGGGCGCAACGCTCCAGAGCCGCAATTGGGCGGCTTGCAGGGCGGCCTCGTAACGCTCGGCCCGTTCGCGGCTGATGGCGAGCACCATCCCGTGCCATCCGCCGCCGGCGAGGGCAAACCGGCTCGTGGCCACGCGGAGTTCGTCCAGGGAATGGGGAAATGTCCGCTCGGCTTCCAGGAGCATCAGGCTTTGCTGATCCTCCTCCGGCAGGTCCGGCAGCGGGAGCGAAAGGGCCAGCACGTGCTCCAGTGGCAGGTCGAAGACACAGAGCCGGGTGCGGATGCCGGCGGCGTCCAGGTGCTGCCGGATCTCGCGTCCCATCAACTCGGGTTCCGCCGTCAGCGGATCCAGCGCCAGGGAGGCCCGGGCCGTCTGGGTGACGGCCAGGCTGCCGTTGGCGCTTTCGACCACGGCGGCCTCGAGCTGGCCGCCTTCCAGCGACAGCCCCAACACCCGGCGCGGGATCCCGCGTCGGGTTTCCCACCAGCCGGCCCATTGCCGGGGCCACGCGCCCCCGATCCGAGTCCAAAATGGATGGGAATCTTTCATGGTAAAGTGGCCGGGTTGCGCCATGCGTCGGTGCGCGCCCGGATCTCTCGCATTTCGTCCAATGCCTGCCGGAGGCGCGGGCCCAAGGCCCAACCGAGGTGGGTCAGGTCCTGGCGATACCGCACCTGCGGGAGGCCGTCGTTGACATCGAAGACCATGCGGACCCGGCGGTAACCGCGGTCCTGCCGGCCGAGGGCGACGACGTCGGCGCTGTAGACGGCGCTGCGCGCGGTCAGCCACGGTCCGGCCTGCAGGGCGCGTTGCCGTCCCAAAACCTCCACCACCCATGCCAGGGAAGCGCGGCGATCCTGCCGGCCCAGGCGGTAGGCCACCAGGGCGGCTGCGCCGTCGGTGTCGATGCCCGGGATGCAGGCGAGGACCGGTTCCGGCGCGGTGTTCACGTTGATGAGACCCTCGACGACGCCGTTGGTGGTGGTGAGCCAGGGATAGACCTGGTCGAACTCTTCCGGGGTCATTCCGCTGCGGATATAGAATTCCATGAGGTTGGTGAAGACGGTCGGGGCGCCGCCGCCCGGGCCGCCGGGTCCGCCCGGACCGGCACCCGGGGTAAGCTGAGCGAGGATCTGGTTGGCGCGTTCGGCACCGAACTGACTCTGGAGCAGTTGGGCGAGCGACTCCGGTTCGTTGACGTTGGTTCGGTTGAGGCCGGACTCCCGACTGAAGACGGTCACGTACTCCCAGAGACCCGGTTGCAGGCGGCCGTCCCGGTTGTCGCGGGGCGGGGTCGCATCGTCATCGTCTTCGTTGGGATCGAGCACGCCGTTGAGGTTGGCGTCCTCGCCGTAGAGCAGTTCCATGGTCATGCCGTGGACCATGCGGAGTTCCTCCACCGTTTCGAACGGGGCGTTTTTGCAGCGGTAGGGCGGGTTCAACCGCAGATAGACCTGGTCTTCTGCACCGTTGACCTCGGGTTCGCTGTCGGCATCGCGCCAGTCCACGATCGCGGCGGCCACCTCGGGATAGAGCACCAGGTTGGTGAGCCGTTCGAGCATCTCGAGGGTGGCGGTGTTGAGATTGAGCTTGGACGCCTCGTCCACCAGCCCGAAGGCGGGCGTATCGCCCCACCAGGCCTCGTCGCTGCGTCCCAGGAGCCAGAAATGGGCTTCGCCCACCGGCACGTCTTCGCAATCCTGGGGGAAGAGGTCCGGTGGCCAGCCCGGGGCTTCCACCTGCGCCAGCAGATTGCTCACGTGGAGCATCGCGCCCTCGATGGCCAGCTCGGCCTGCAAACCGGCCACGCGATGGTCGGAGGCACGCAGGTTCAGGCTCATGCTGGAGGCGAAATAGAGCGCCAGAGTCACCAGCCCGAACGCCACCCACAGCACGATGATCAGGACGGATCCGTGCCGGAGCGCGATGGGATGAGAATGGGAACGTGGCAGCGTCATGCGCCCTGAGCCTCCGCAGCGGTGACGTTGTTGGTGAGGGGCCGGACCCAGACCGGCACCACCAGCTCCAGCGGAGCCGGCTCGATTCCGGTCTGCCTGTCCGGCAGGCGGGCGATCCGCACCCGGATGGCCAGCGGAAGGACCTGTGGCTGGAAGGTCGAGTCCCACGTGGGGAGCCACTGCGACCCGTCAAAATACTCGAAGCGCACTTCCTCCACGCGGTCCAACAGAAACTCCAGCTCGGGCGGTTCCGGTTGGGGCGCCAACAGGTTCCGCGTCACGGCGCGCACCAGTTCCCAGCCCTCGGACCGGTTGGTGGGATTCATGAGCCCGTAGGCCACGACCTGAACGTCTCCCCACGGGTGGAAGGCGTCCACGATGCCGCTGGCGGTGTAAAAGTCCGGGCTGACCCGGCGGGCGCCCAGACCGACCAGCAGATCCGGACCGGCGTTGGTCCGCTGTCCCTCGCTCTGCAACGGACCGAAAAACGTGCCGCCCGGCGGGACAAGGTTCTGCAGGTCCCGCCGCAACCGTGCCACGGCAAGCTCGACCGGACCGGTTTGTTCAACCGTGGCCTCCGTCCGGTCCCGGAGTCTTACCGCCCCGAAGAACACGCCGTGGATGGCGATCAGAACGACGGCAAAAGCGGAGACGGCGATCAACAGCTCCAGCAACGTGAAGGCACGGCCGCGCCGGTTCCGGCCCCGTGGCGGGACCTGATACCGGATGGGTAACGGGCCGCGTTTGACGGGTGCCTTCATTGGCTGGCGTCCACCAGGGTGCTGAGGTTCACCGCATATTCCCGGCCCTGCAGCGGGAAGGTGACCCGCACGGTCAGGACCCGCAGGGCCCCCTGCTGCCAGGAATCCAGCCGGCTTTCCCAACGGTACACGTCCGTGCCCTCGGCCACCTCGCCGCTCTGGGAGCCGCGCCGCCACTGGCCGGTGGCGACCAGTTCCTGAAGGACCCGCTCGCCCACGCGCGCGGCGGCGGCCCGGCGGAGTCCCATCTGTCCGGCGCGGGTGGCCACGTGCAGTCCTTCCACGGCCACCGGGATCACGATTGCCATGAAGACCAGCGCGGCCAGAACTTCCGCCAGTGTGAAACCGGCGCGCCTTTCAACGCTGTGCGTCCGGCACTTCATAGGTTTCCAGCTCGTACGCCAGGCGGTTGCGATTCCGCCGCACCACCGCCACGGTTTCGCCCGTGTCGGTTTCCTGGACGAACCGGATGCGTTCGGGGCTGAGCGGCCCCGGCAGGCCGTCCGGCGTGAAACGCAACACGTAACGGTCCGGAGTCGTTTGCCCTTCCAGGTTGCGAAAGACCTGCGCCCATGCCGCGGCCGACAGATCCGCGGGCGAGCGCGTCACGGCTGCGGGTTCCACCTCCGCCCGCACACTCGGATCCATCGCGTACTCGAGCGCGCGCGGGTCGGCCTCCTGCCAGGTCCATTCCGCCTGCAACCCGTAGCGGCCCGTTTCGGTGTCGATCCACAAAAGCATGGGGACACCCTCGGCCACCGCCCGACTTTGTGCGTAACGGGTCAGTGCCAGGAATCGCATCGCCTCCTCCTCCACCTTGCGCCCTTGAAAAAAGCGGGAAAGTGACGGAGCGGCCACGGCCAACACGGTGGCCAGCACGGCCATGACCAGGATCAGCTCGATCAACGTGAACCCCGCCAGCCAGCCAACAGGCAGACCGGGTGCCGTGCCGCCGGGAGCTGGTTTCCCGGGCGGATGCCATCGGCACACGGGTCTTGGCAGGCGGAGTGTCATGGGCGTCGGTCACCGGCCTGTGGAGCCGGTGCTCCAGTTGGTGATGTCGTCGTCCGTGTTGGGCTGGCCGTCCGGGCCCATGGACATCAGGTCGTAGCCGTTGGGGTTATGTCGGCCGGGACACTCGTAGATGTAGGGGCGGCCCCAGGGATCGAGGGGGATTTCGTTCTGGCGGAGGTAGGGCCCCTTCCAGTTGGGGGCATCCCGCGGCTGGATGATCAGGTCCTTCAACCCGTCGCTGCCCTTGGGATAGTACCCGTTGTCCACCTCGAACGCATCCAACGCGGTGGCAAATGCGGCCAATTGCGTGCGTGCCGCGGTGATCCGGGCCTGCTCGGTCCGGCCGGCGAACTTCGGCAGCACGATCGCGGCCAAGGTCCCCAGGATGACCAGCACCAACAACAGTTCCACCAGGGTGAACCCGCCCCGGGTTCCCCGGTCCCAGCGTCGTTCCGTCATTTTGGTTTTCATGAGTCGCAATACCGGTCCACCGTTTCACCGGATGTAGTCCTGCAGGGTGAAGATGGGCAGGACCATTCCGATGAAAATGGTCCCGATGAATCCCGCGATGAAAAACAGCATCACCGGTTCGGCCATGGAGACGGCCAGCTTGAGTTGACGGTCCAGGTCCGCCTCGGTGGTGTTGGCGATGCGCGTCAGTTCCTGGTCGAGCCGGCCGCTTTCCTCGGCCACGGTGATCATTTCCAGCACCGATCCCGGAAAGAGCATGGGACAATCTCGCAGGCTGTTGCCGAGGCCCTGACCCTCCTTGACGCGGTCGATGGACCCTGCCACGGCGTCCACGAGGATCTGGTTGCCCAGTGAACGTCGCGCCACCTGGAGGCCTTGGATCAGCGGAACGCCGGCGGCCAGCAGCGTACCCAGCATCCGGCAGAACCGCGCCATGGCGTACTGCGCCACCAGCCGTCCCAGACCGGGCACCTTGAGAATGAATCCCTCCCACACGCGGCGTCCGGCGGGTGAGACCAGCCACTGTCGCAACGTCACCACGCTCACCACCGCCAGCGCCAGCACCACCAGTCCGTACGACCGGAAAGCATCGCTCACCGCCACGATTGCCCGGGTCAGCGCCGGCAATTGCCCGCCGAATCCGGCGAACAGGGTGGTGAAGCGGGGAATGAAATAGACCAGCAGGAACACCAGCACGCCCAGGGCCAGCACCAGCAGGATACTCGGATACAGGAGCGCGGACATCAGCTTGGCCCGCATTTCCTTTTCGCGCGCCTGGAAATCGGCGATCTGGGCCAGGACCAGGTCGAGAAACCCGCCCGTCTCACCCGCCTCCACCATGGCGACGTACACGCGGGGGAAGACATCGGGCATCTGGGCCATGGCGTCGGCCAGGGACATCCCGTCCACCACGCGGTCATGAATTTCCTTCCAGCGTTCCCGAGCCGCCGGTTGGGCGGTCTCTTTTTGCAGGATCACCAGGGCACGGCTGAGGGGCACACCCGCCGCTAGCAGACTGGAGAGCAGCCGGGTGAAGTTCTCCAACGCGCGGGCGCCCACCTTCCGGGAGCCGCTCCAGGGCAGGCGCCATCCGGGTGCCGGGGCCGCCGGTGCGACCGGCGCGGCATCGGCGCGGGCCTGCCCGTTGCCCTTCGGCCGGGGACGGGCCCGGCCGTTGGTTCCGTCGGTCTGCTGGGTCAGCCGGATCGGGCGCCAGCCGCGGCTTTCGATCTGGCGAAAGGCCTCCTGGCGACCGCCGGCCTCCAGCTCGCCCTCGACGATCCGGCCGTCTGCCTGCAGTGCCTTGTATTGAAATCTTGCCATGCGGTCCGCTTCAGGAGGCGGTGGCGCCCAGGCGCTCGGCCACGGTCACGTCAATGCCCAGCAGGCTCTGGTCCTTGGTCACCCGGAGCACCTCTTCCGGAGTGGTGATCCCGATGCGGACCAGTCGCCAGCCGTCCTCGGCCAGGGTCCGCATGCCGGCCTTGCGCGCCGCCACTCGGATCTCGTCGGCCGAACACCGCTTCAACACCATCGAACGGATCTCCGGCGTGGCGTCCATCCACTCGAAGATGGCGTGCCGGCCGAAGTACCCGGTTTGCCGGCATTCCCGGCAACCCACGGCCCGGTACACCGGCAGATCCTCCGGCCAACCCAACTGCGCCTTGAACGCCTGTGTGGGCGGCGAATCGTCCACCTGCTTGCAATGCTCGCACAACACGCGGACCAGCCGCTGGGCCAGCACCGCTTCCAGCGAGGAGGCCACGAGGTAGGGTTCCACACCCATGTCCACCAGTCGCGTGACGGCGCCCGGGGCGTCGTTGGTGTGTAGCGTGGAGAACACCAGGTGACCCGTCAACGACGCCTGCACGGCAATCTGCGCCGTCTCGGTGTCACGGATCTCGCCCACCAGGATCACGTCCGGGTCGTGCCGCAAAATCGAGCGCAATCCGCGTGCAAATGTCAGTCCCGCCTTCTCGGAGACCTGGATCTGGTTGACACCCTTGAGCTGGTACTCGACCGGGTCTTCGATGGTGATGATCTTGCGGGAGGCGTCGTTGATCTCCTGGAGCGCGGTGTAGAGAGTGGTGGTCTTGCCGCTGCCTGTGGGTCCGGTCACCAGGATGATGCCGTGCGGCAGGCCCAGCACGCGCCGGAAACAACGCAGTTCGCGCTCGGCCATGCCCAGTTCCTGCATGCCGCGCAGGGCGGCATTCTGGCGCAGCAGCCGCATCACCACCGCCTCGCCGTGCAGCATGGGGATGACCGAAACGCGGATGTCCACCTCGGCATCGTCCACCCGGATCTTGATGCGACCGTCCTGGGGGAGGCGTTTTTCGGCGATGTTGAGGTGGCTGAGGATCTTCACCCGCGAGACGATCGCCGGTTGGAATCGTTTCACCTGGGCAGGCACGGGGATTTCCTGCAGCACGCCGTCAATCCGGTAGCGGATCCGCAGTTCGTCTTCGAAAGGTTCCAGGTGCACGTCGGAGGCGCGCAGTTCGATGGCGTCGCGCAACACCTGGTTGACGAACCGGATGATCGAGGCGTCCTCGGCCGCCACGTCGAGGTTGGTCTCCTCCTCGCCCTCCTCGTCCACGACCTGGAACGGCGCCTCCTCCTCCAGGGTGTCAATGGTGTCGGCACCCACGCCCAGGCGCTTTTTCATCTCGCGCTGGATGGCCTCGCTGGGGGCCAGGACCGGTCGCAGGCGCAACCCGGTCATGACCCGGAGGGTGTCCAGCGCCTGGGTGGCCAGCAACCGGCTGGTGGCCACCTCCACAAAACCGTTGACCCTGCGCAGCGGCAGCAGTTCCTCCCGCAACAACACACGGGCCGGGAAAAGCGACAGAACCTCCTTGTCGGGCTCCACCTCCTCCAAGGTGGTGAAGGCCAGCCCGTATTCCCGGGCCAACCAGCGCAGGACGTCCTCCTCGGAGCGGACCGGCGGGACCTGACCGGTCTCGATCTGCCCGAGCAACGACCGGGCATCGGCGGGCGACAACTGCCGCCGCGCCAACATGCGGTCCAGCACCTCGTTGCCGATCGATTCGGTACCCGTCGCTTCCCGGTGTTCCGCCTTCATGGACCCGCCGATCCGTCCGAGGATGTTTGCCTCTTCGACCCGAACCTGCGCGCGTCAGTCGAGCCAGCCGTTGGCCACGGCGATGGCTTCCTGGCGCACTGTCAGAACCTTGCGCAGATCCTCCTGTGCTTTGCGCAGGGCCTCTTCCCTGGCCTTGCGCGCCTCACGATACTTGGCCAGCGCGGCCTTGAGCTCGGAAGCGGAGGCCTTGGACTCGATGGCCCGATTCAGAGCCTCCTGCTCCGGACTCGGTTGACCGAAGGCCGGCCCCCGACCGGGACCGCCATCGGCGCCAGCCCGACGCGGCCGACCGAAAAAGCCACGACCACCCATCAGCTCGCGGCGTGCCTCGAACACCTTGTTTACCAGCGGTTCGATGGCCCGCCATTCGTTGTCGTCGGTGATCTCCAGCTCCTCCCGAACCCGTTCCATCATCCGCTGACGGAACTCTTCGGGATCGAAGTTCCGGGGTCCACGATCCTGCGCCATCGCAGGGGCCACCCCGCCCAACAGACCGGCCGCCAGACCGGCCATCATCATCGTACGCATCAGTCGTTTCATGGTCCTCTCACCGCTTTCTCTTTTTTCGTTGATCAACCCTCAACCTGGGTTCGGTCGGACAATCCGCGTGGCCCACACCCCGAGGTGTCGGCCGCGACTTGCCCCTTCGCCATTAGCCGCTTCCGTGCCAACCCTTCCTGTCCGGCGAAAACGGCCCGTCGAACCCGCCAACTGCGCAACCGTTGCGCACGCCCACCCCGAGCTTGTGCAACTTTTGCGCAGCGTGCCCCCCGGCCCCGGCAGGGGAACCGGCCCGGGAAGGTACGAGCAGTTGCCACACCCGGGTTACGTCCCGGCAGGCGGATTCCATCCGGTCGGGAACAAGCAGGACCGAGCCGGCCCCGGGCCAACGGCTTGCCCGGCGCGGGGCCTGCTGCGAGGCGGACCGGGCTTTGGCATTGATCCGCAGGCGTGCCGCAGGGTATGGGAGCCGGATGGTGACGGCTGACTACGAGGCACGTTTCGGCGGGATCCGACGGTTGCTGGGCGCCGGTGCGCAGGAGCGGCTGCGCCGGGCCCACGTTTGCATCATCGGCGTGGGCGGGGTGGGCTCGTGGGTGGTGGAGGCACTGGCGCGGACCGGTGTGGGGGCGCTCACCCTGGTGGACTTCGACGAGGTCTGCATCACCAACGTGAACCGGCAGTTGCCCGCCCTCACGGGCCACTTCGGAAAACCCAAGGTGGAGCTGCTGGCCGAACGGGCCCGGCTCATCCAGCCTGAAATCCGGGTTCGCCCCTGGCAAAAGCAGTATACTCCCGGGACCTCCGCGGAGATCCTGGGCGCCCCATACGACGCCGTGGTGGACGCGATTGACCGGCCCGCGTTGAAGGCCCATCTGGTGGCGGCGTGCCGGGCGCGAGGGCTTCGCGTGGTCTGCTCCGGCGGTGCAGGCGGGCGGACCGATCCCACGGCCATCCGGGTGGCAGACCTGGCACACGTCACGCACGACCGGCTGTTGCAGGCCACGCGCAAGTGGCTGCGGTCGCGGCACGGGTTCCCGCGCGGGCCGGGTCGTCCCATGGGCGTGCCGTGTGTCTACTCGCCCCAGCCGCCGGTCTATCCCGCGCCGGACGGGTCCGTGTGCGCCCGGCCGGTTCCGGGCACCAACCTGCGTCTGGACTGCCGCAGCGGTTACGGCACGGCCTGCTACGTGACGGGTGCCTTCGGGTTCGCCGTGGCCTCGGTCGTGGTCCGGTGGATCGCGGAAGAAAGTTTCGCGGGCCAGACGTGACCGAACAACCGGAGGAAATTCTCCTCGACACGCCTGATCAGGGTTTCCATGGACCAACCGCGCAGTTCTGCAGCGAAGGCGTAAACCGCCGGCAGATTGGCCGGGTGATGAATCGGCCGGCCCGTAACCGGCTCGTGCAGGGCATGCCGGATCCGCTCCGGCGGCGGCAGTTGATCCGGTGCGTCCGTCTCGATCAACAGGCGGTCGGGCGGCACCCGCCGGAACGCCTCCCGCTGGCGGGTCTTGCGCTCATGAGCGTAGTACCCCGGCAGCGAAAAATATGCGCCCAGTCTGGCCAGCGGCTCGACCATTTCGACCGGGCCGCCATAGCTGTGAAGGAGGAACCCGCAGGCGGGCCTGGGGTGGGAGCGCAACAGGTCGTAAAGCCGGCCCCACGCGCGCAGGCAATGGATGCTGGCGGGAAGGTTCCGGTCGGCTGCCAGCCGAAGTTGCGCGAGAAAAACCTCCTCCTGCCCCTCGTACGGCAGGTCGGGTTTCCAGCGGTCCAGTCCGATCTCGCCCACGGCCGAGGGGATCCGGTCCAGTTGTTCCCGCAGCCGCTCCAGCCAAACCGGGCTGCGCCGGCCGATGTACCAGGGATGGTATCCGAAGCTGGGAAGGACCTCCGGGTGGTTCCGCGCCAGGTCCTCCACCGCGGGCCAGTCCTCTTCACAGGACCCGTTGACAACCATGGCCGTCACACCCTCGAGCCGGCAGAGCTCCAACAACTCGGCCTGCCGGTTCCCGAAGCGTTCGTCCTGGAGATGATTGTGCGCGTCGTAAAGAGCCATCCGCGACGGTTCTGCAGAGTGGTCATTGCGGCACCCGCTCCACGCGGAAGGTCAGCGTGGCCGTCAGCGGCGTGTCCGGGCGCACGAGGATGTTGACCACGCGGCCGGTCAGCGCGACCTCGCGCGCACCGCGGGTTTCCTTGTTCCGACCCCGCACCGGCAGGAGCGCCACGCGCCCGGCGGGCAGGCGCACCTCGGCCGGGAAGGACAGATCGGCATCGTCCGCCTGCGGTTGGAAAACGTAGGTGACATCGGACTCGTTCTGGATCTGAACGTAGGCGGTGCCGGTGCCGCGGACGCGCACCTCGGGCGTGAGCACCCGGATCGACCGCTGGAAAAGGAGTCGCATGTGTTCCTCCCTGCCGATGAGTCGCCCGCCGGCGAACACCGCGGTGCGCCGGGCAAAGAGCGCCTCCCGGATGGCCTCGAGGGTGCGTTCCCGGGCGAACACCAACGTGACCGGCCGCCGGTCGCCGGCGTGCAGGTCGTAGTCGAGGCCCATGGGGTTGTGGATGTCGGAGTTGCTCAGCATGGTGAGATTCTTCTCCAGGCACCAGGCGTGGGCTTCCGGGTAGTACTCCCGCTCGTTCACGACCTCGATGCCGTGGAGCTGGTCCCTGGCGAGAATCTCGTCGTGTTCCGGGTACCAGCGGGCGCGGCCGTCCGGTTGCTGGCCCCGCCAGCCCGGATGGTTCCAGAAAATGAACGCGCCCTGACGCCGCGCCTCGGCCAGGGCGTCCCGCCAATCCGGCACGTCCAACCGGGTGGCGTCCTGGAGAAAGATGGCGTTGAGGTGGCCGGGGGGCATCGCCCGCGTGATTTCCGATCCCGGGATGACCATCAACCGAAGGGCTTCCCCATGGCTGCGGGCGATCTGGTAGGACCGGTTATGTGCCGTGGGCAAATCGTTCTTGTGCGGTTGATGTTCGATGTGATCGGTGATGGCAATGGCATCGAGCCCCTCGCGCCAGGCCTCCTCGGCCCGGATATCGGGCCAGACCTTGCCGTCCGAAAAGACGGTGTGAATGTGGAAGTCGCACTTCAACGTGAGGAAGTCGGGCAGGTCGGGCAGCCGCAACGGCGTCCGCGCCCGGTCGTGGGCAAGCGATCTTCCACCGCAGGCAACCAACCAGAGGACCAGGCAGAGAGATGTGGGCCGGAACATCACGACCGATGAAGTTACCCTTGGTTGGCCCCGAGGTCAACGCCGGCGGATCCTGCCCCCGGCCCGGGCCCGAGCCGATGCGTCACAAAATCGTAACCAAATGGTCACAAACCCGTCTTGGCCGGCCGGGAATTTGGAATCGGAAAGAAGAGTTTCGAGGGCCGGACGACACCCGGGCCTGGCAAGACAGGACCCCGACCGGCTCAAGACAAGCACCAAAAGGAATACCATGAAGAAGCGAGAATCGGGACGGAAACAACGGCCGGTGACGATCATGGCCGCCGCGCTTTTGACATCCTGCAGTGCGTGGGCCGCGCCTTTGCAGGTGGACCCGGATTTGCCGGAGTACCGGCGCGTGCCGGGCGTGTCGGGCAACCTGAACTCCATCGGGTCCGACACGCTCAACAATTTGATGACCTTCTGGGCTGAAGGTTTTCAGGCGGTCTACCCCAACGTGCGCATCCAGGTTGAGGGCAAGGGCTCGTCCACGGCACCTCCGGCCCTCATCGAGGGCACGGCTCAACTGGGGCCGATGAGCCGTCCGATGAAGGGGGCCGAAATTGACGCGTTCGAACGAAAGTTCGGGTACAAACCCACCGAAATCCGCGTGACCATCGACACCCTGGCGGTTTTCGTCCATCGCGACAATCCGATCGCATCCCTCACACTCGCCCAGGTGGACAGCCTCTTCTCCACCACCCGCAAGCGCGGCGGGCCACCGGTGGAACGCTGGGGCGATCTCGGCCTGACGGGCGCATGGGCCAACCGGCCCGTCTCGCTGTACGGCCGCAACAGCGCGTCCGGCACCTACGGGTTCTTCAAGGAGGTGGCGCTGCTGGGCGGCGACTTCAAACCGGAGGTGAAGGAACAACCCGGCTCCTCTTCGGTGGTGCAGGGGGTGGCCAATGACTTGGCGGGCGTCGGATACTCCGGCATCGGTTACAAGACCAGCGGGGTTCGTGCCGTACCTTTGGTGGGGCCGGACGGCCAGCCACACGAGCCCACCTTGGAAAATGCGTTGAACGGCAATTATCCGCTCGCGCGTTTCCTCTACATCTACGTCAACAAACCGCCAGGCAAACCCCTGGACCGACTGACGGCAGAGTTCCTGCGTTTCGTGCTCTCACGTGCCGGCCAGGAAATCGTGATCAAGGACGGTTATTTCCCGCTGCCGGCGGCCGTGGCGGAGGAGGAATTGAAAAAGCTCGAATGACCCGCACGAACGCCGTGCGGTTTCCACACCGTTGTCCATGTCCGCCCCGCCCCTGACATCCGCCGAGCCCAGCAGGACCACGCGACGGTATGAACCCTCGCGGCGCACGCTCTGGTGGGACCGGTTCATGAACCGGTTCATCACCTTGGGCGGTCTGGGGATCATCGCGGCGGTGCTGGGGATCTTCGTGTTCATTCTCTGGCAGGTCCTGCCGCTGTTCCGGTCGGCCCGCGTCGTCCCTTTGCAGGCGCTGTCCGTGCCGGGAGAAACCCCGCTGCTGCTGGGCTTGGATGAACACGGTCGGACGGCGTTCTGGCTGGACCCGCAAGGCGCGATCCATTTTGCCGATCTGGAGCGGGGCACCCGACCCGGCAGGCGGTCCTTGTGGAACGACGAGCCGGTGCGGGTGACCGCCTGGCGGTATCATCCCGGGCGTCAGGAGATCATTTGCGGCACGGCGGACGGGAGGTTGGAACGGGTGTCCATCCGGTTTCCCACCCCGGGCGTCGGTGACGCCGTGACGGGCGAACCCCGGCTCGAGATTCAAATGCTGCCCGAGCTGACCCAGCCCGGGCATCCGGTGCAGGCGGCCGATTACGGCGACAACGGCACCGACAAGTTGCTGGCGGTGGCCCAGGACGTGGACGGCCGGCAGGAGGTCCGAGCCGCACTGCTGACGCAAACGCGCGGCCTGCTGGGGGCCGGCCAGATACGCGTGGTGGCCACCTACGATCTGACCCCGCAGCTCACGGGACGGGTGGAACGCTTGCTGGTAGACCGCGACGCCTCCGGTGTGGTGGCAGCCACAGCGTCGGGTTCTGTTTTCTACTTTCACCGGGAAGGGCCGCGGCTGGAACTCCGTCAGGTGTTCCGGCCCTTCGATGACCGGCCGCGTCCCGAGGTGAGTCTCGCCGAGTACCTGCTGGGCGACGTGACCTTGGTGCTCGGCAATCCGGAAGGCCGGATCCGCCTCTTTTCCCTGCACCGGCCGCCCGGGCAGACCAATCGCGTGTTTGGCCTCATTCACACCTTCCCGCCACTGGACGGTCCGCCCCGGTTCTACGCCGCCAGTCAGCGGAACAAGGCCTTTCTGCTGGGCAACCAGCACGAGCTCCGGCTCTGCTACGCCACCACCGAGGCGATCCGGTGGGAGGATCGCCCGGACCACCCCGTGCGTTTGTGTGCCATCAACAGCAAGTACGATCGCATCGCGCTCTGGGACGACGGCGGCAAACTCCGCCTGCTGCGCCTGGATGATCCCCATCCGGAAGCCGGGTGGCGCGCGTTCTTCGGTCGCATCTGGTACGAGGGCGCCGAGGGGCCGCGCTACGAATGGCAGTCCACCGGCGGGTCGGACGCGTTCGAACCGAAACTCTCGATGGTGCCGCTGATCGTGGGGACGTTGAAAGGGACGTTTTATGCGATGCTGTTTGCGGTACCGGTGGCTTTGCTGGGCGCGCTATACGTGTCACAATTTGCGCCTCCGAAGTTTCGGAGCGTGGCCAAGCCGGTCATGGAGGTGATGGCCTCGCTGCCCTCGGTGGTGCTGGGCTTCCTGGGCGCGCTCTGGCTGGCGCCGCGCATCGAGACGCGTGTGCCGTCGCTGCTGTTGATCTTCCTGCTGGTTCCGTTGTCGGCCCTGGCCATGGGCGCGGTTTGGTCGCGGCTGCCCGTGCAGTGGCGGGTGCGGGTGCCAAACGGATGGGAGTTTGCGGCCCTAGCACCCGTGCTGCTCCTGGTCATCTGGATCGGCTGGGTGATGGGCCCGGTGATGGAACGCTGGCTTTTTGTCGTGCCCGACCCGGTCACGGGCCAGAAAGTGGCGGATTTTCGTTTGTGGTGGCCGTGGTTCACCGGTGCGGATTTCCAGCAGCGAAACTCGGTTGTGGTGGGCTTCATGATGGGATTTGCCGTGATCCCGATCATCTTCACGCTGGCCGAGGATGCGCTCTCGAACGTGCCGGCCACGCTCCGGAGCGCGTCCCTGGCCCTGGGCGCCAGCCGCTGGCAGACGGCCCTGTACATCGTGGTACCCACGGCGGCCGCGGGGATTTTTTCCGCCCTGATGGTGGGGCTGGGCCGGGCGGTGGGGGAAACGATGATCGTCGTGATGGCCACGGGCAACACCCCCATCTTGAGTTTCAACCCGTTTTCGGGCATGCGGACGCTCTCGGCCAATCTGGCGGTGGAACTGCCCGAGGCACCCCACCACAGCACCTTGTACCGCACGCTCTTCCTCGGCGCGTTGTTGTTGTTCGTGTTCACGTTCCTGATCAACACGGCGGCGGAGGTGCTCCGCCAACGTCTGCGGGAGCGCTTCAAGACCGTTTGAGCCATGGCGATGCGATCTTCCTTCCTCCCCCGTGTGCGTCTGCCGGGTGAACCCTGGGTCTGGTTCACCGCCGTGGGACTCACGCTGGGACTGGCGATGATCCTCGGATTGCTCGGCTTGGTTCTGGTGGAAGGGTTGAAAGCCTTCTGGCCGCGCCGGGTGGTGGAGATCACCTTGCGGCCCGCAGGCATGGAGGGTGAACCCACGGTGATCGTGGGTGAACGCGTGCGCGACCGCGTCAAGGCAGGCCCGGCTCGCCCCGACCCTGCCGGGGGCCGGCCTGCCCGCGAGTGGCAGTTGTTCATCGGGAACAAGGATGTCCACGGCCAGTCGTTCCGGTACGTGGACGTGGCGGACATTCTCGAGGTTCGCCGGCCCCGGGGAATCCTGCGTTTCGAACGCACCGAGTATGGCCCTCTGCTGGCTTATCCGGTGGCGCTGCTGCGCCCGGGGGAGGAACCCCTGCCGGCCGCGGACCCGCAGTTCTTCGTCACCTTGAACCGCTGGGTGGCCGAGGCCCGGGAGCGCCGGCGCCAGATTCGCCATCTGGAAAAGCGCGAGATCGGCCGGATCAACCGCGAGATCGAATCCATCAATCTCGAACTCCGCAAGCTCGAGACCCGTCCTCTGGAAGACCGGCCGGCACCGCAGTGGCAGTCGCTCACCAACCGCCTGGCCGGGTTGGAGGCCGCGTACCAGAAACTGGCCGCGCAGGCGCGCGAGCTGCGCCGGCTGCAGGACCGCGACCAACTGGTCTGCCGCCTGCCGGACGGTCGCGAGCGTCACGTGCCGATCGGCCGGATCCTCTCCTGGTACGCACCCAACGACCTCGGCTGGTGGGGACGCCTGAAGGTCTTCGGTGCGCGGGTTTGGGAATTCCTGTCGGAAGAGCCCCGCGAGGCCAACACCGAAGGGGGCATTTTCCCCGCCATTTTCGGCACGTTCGTGATGACCGTGCTCATGAGCCTGGCAGTCACGCCGTTCGGCGTGGTGGCGGCGGTTTATCTGCGGGAATACGCCCGGCAGGGCTGGTTCACCCGCGCGGTACGCATCGCGGTGAACAACCTGGCCGGTGTCCCTTCCATCGTGTTCGGCGTGTTCGGTCTGGGGTTCTTTGTTTATTTCCTGGGAGGGCAGGTGGACCGGTTGTTTTATGCGGATCGCCTGCCCACGCCGACGTTCGGCACCGGCGGGTTGCTCTGGGCGAGCCTGACCCTGGCCCTCATGACCGTGCCGGTGGTGGTGGTCGCCACCGAAGAAGCGCTGGCAGCGGTGCCCCGATCGGTCCGGGAAGGGTCCCTGGCCTGCGGCGCCTCCCGCTGGCAAACCATCCAGAGGGTCGTCCTGCCGGCGGCCGCGCCGGGCATCCTGACCGGCCTGATCCTCGCCATGGCGCGCGGCGCGGGCGAGGTGGCACCCCTGATGCTGGTGGGCGTGGTGAAACTGGCCCCGGAGCTGCCCATCAACACCACCTTTCCCTACATCCACCTCGATCAGAAGTTCATGCACCTCGGATTCCACATCTACGATCTGGGCTTTCAGTCGCCGGACAGTGACGCCGCCCAACCCATGGTCTTTGCCACGACGTTGTTCCTGCTCGGACTGGTGATCGCGTTGAACCTGGCCGCCATCGGGATCCGCAATCATCTCCGCCGGAAGTACGCCACCGGCGCCTTTTAGGGATTGAGCCGATGCACAGCGCCGTTTCATTCTCGAGGAGCCGAATGACCATGGAAATGGACCCATCCGCCACCGCCGCATCGGACCGCAGGGACGATCGTCCGATCGCCACGGCACCCGGAGCAGCATCCTCCGGCGCCGCCACAGACGGAGCCGATCCCCGACTCATTCAGATCGAGCATTACGATTTCTTTTACGGCGATCACCAGGTCCTGCACGACATCCAGCTCGACATCCCCGAACGCCGCGTCACGGCCCTGATCGGGCCCTCCGGATGCGGCAAGACCACCCTCCTGCGCAGCATCAACCGCATGAACGACCTCGTGGAAGGTGCCCGGCACCGGGGCGACATCCGCATCCGCGGCCAGAGCATCTTTCATCCGCACCTGGAAGTGATCGCCCTGCGCAAGCGCATCGGGATGGTGTTCCAAAAATCGAATCCCTTCCCCAAGTCCATCTTCGAAAACGTGGTATATCCGCTCCGCGTCGCTGGGGTGCGCCAACGGTCCGTGCTGGAGGAGACCGCCGAACGCTGCCTGCGTGCCGCGGCACTCTGGGACGAGGTGAAAGACCGCCTGCACACCAGCGCCCTGGGGCTGTCGGGCGGACAGCAACAGCGCCTTTGCATTGCGCGGGCCATCGCCAACGAGCCGGAGATCCTGCTGATGGACGAGCCCTGTTCGGCGCTCGATCCCGTGGCCACCGCACGCATCGAGGAGCTGATCCTCGAATTGAAACAGCGTTACACCATCGTCATCGTCACCCACAACATGCAGCAGGCGGCCCGCATCTCGGATTTCACAGCCTTCTTCTACCTCGGCCGCCTGGTCGAGTCCGGCCCCACCGAGAGAATCTTCACCAGCCCGAAACACAAACAAACCGAGGACTACGTCACCGGCCGATTCGGCTGAGGGAGACCCCACCATGGAAATCCCGTTCGAACGCGAACTGAACGAGTTGAACGAGCGGCTGCTGACCATGGGCAGCCTGGCCGAGCAGGCCGTGCACCGGGCCCTGCAGGCCTTCCAGACGCGCGACGCCGACCTGGCCACCCGCGTGCGCGACGCGGATTCCGCCCTGGACCGCCTGGAGGTGGAGGTGGACGAACGGGCCATCGTCCTGTTGGCCAAGGCACCCCTGGCCCGCGATCTGCGCCTCGTCACCATGGCCATGAAGATCTCCCAAAATCTCGAGCGCATCGGGGACGAAGCCGCCAAGATCGCCAAACGCGCCCGGGCACTGGCCCATGAACCGCCCGTGCGCATCGAGGTGGACCTGGACCCGCTGGCCCTGGAGGCCCGGAGCATGCTCAAGGCCTCCCTGGACGCCTTCGTCCAGCGCAACCCGGACACCGCCCGATCCCTGATCCCGCGCGACCAGGCCGTGGACGCCACCCACAAGGCAATCCGCGAAAAGCTCATTGCCCACATGCAGCAACATCCGGAGGCGATTCCGCAGTGCCTGGAGATCCTGACGGCGGCCAAGTGCCTGGAACGAATCGCCGATCACGCCACCAACATCGCCGAGGACGTGGTCTACCTGTGCGAAGCCACCGACATCCGCCACATGCCCAAGCCCGCCGCGCCCCCGCCCTCCTCCGTCACTTCCTGAACCATGGCTGCCAAACCCTGCATCCTTGTCGTGGACGACGAACCGGAGACGCTGGAACTGGTGGAGATCCACCTCCGCCAGGCCGGGTTCGAAGTCATCGGCGCCGAGGACGGCGCCGCCGCCCTGCAGAAGGCCCGCGCACGGCTGCCGGACCTGATCGTCCTGGATCTGATGCTGCCCGAGGTGGACGGGATGGAAGTCTGCAAACTGCTGCGCCGCGACCCGGCCACGACCTCCATTCCCATCCTCATGCTCACCGCCCGGGCCACGGAGGTGGACCGCGTGCTGGGGCTGGAACTGGGCGCGGACGATTACGTGACCAAACCGTTCAGTCCGCGCGAGCTGGTGTTGCGTGTGCGCAAGCTCCTGGAAAGGCGTGCCCCGCCCGAAACGGCAGAAGTCCTGAACTTTGAGGATCTGGTCATCGACCTGCCGGCCCACCGGGTCATGGTCCAGAACCAGCCCGTCAACCTCACCGCCACCGAGTTCAAACTCCTGGCCACCCTGGCCCGGCGGCGCGGCCGCGTCCAGAGCCGGGAACAACTGCTGCGCGACGTGTGGGAATACGCCCCCACGGTGGACAGCCGCACCGTGGACACCCACATGCGGCGGCTGCGGGAAAAGCTCGGCCCCGCCGCACGGCACTTGGAGACCGTGCGCGGGGTGGGCTATCGCTTTGCCCCTTGATCCGGGCCCGGCCGGGCGCACGGTGAAAGCATGTGGACCGCCATTCTCTGCGGCTTGTGGCTGGCAAGTCTGGCCATCCTCCACCTGCTGTGGCGGACCCGCTATCAGCGCCTGCGGGACGAGTACGCACGCGCACGCACACGCTGGGAGGCCATGCACACCCAACTGGCCGAGGAAGCCCAAACCCGTCTGACCGCCATGCTGCACAATCTGAGCGAGGGGATCCTCCTGCTGGACTCCGACAATCGTGTGGTGCTGGCCAACCCGGCCTTTCGCCTCCTCTTTCACCCCCCCACGCCCCCGGAAGGCCAAACCCTGCTGGCCGTCACCCGGTGGCATGAGCTGGAGGAGATGACCCGCCGACTTCATCCCGATGAACCCGCCCGGACACAAGAACTGATCTGGGCCGGCCCGCCCGAACGCTGGTTGCGCATCAGCGCCGCCGCACTTTTCCACACCGACGGCCGACGGCTGCACACCATCCTCGTCTTCCACGATGTCACCCGGATCAAACAACTGGAGCGCGTGCGGCAGGAGTTCGTCGCCAACGTGAGTCACGAGCTGCGCACACCGCTCTCCCACATCAAGGGCTATGTGGAAACCCTCCTCTCCGGGGCGGCCACCGATCCGGGCCTGCAACAGCGCTGCCTCCAGACCATCGCCCGCAACGCCAACCGTTTGGAGCTGCTGATCGAAGACCTCCTCACGCTGGCCCAGCTCGAATCCGGCCAGGTGGCCCTCCAACTGCAACCGGTCGCATTGCGCGACTTCGTGGAGAAAATGGTGCAGGAATTCCAGCCCCGGGCCACGGCCCGGCAGGCCACCTTGGAAAACGCCGTGCCCCCCTTGTCGGTCCTGGCCGACCCGCTCCGGCTCGAGCAGGTCCTGGCCAACCTGCTCGACAACGCCATCAAATACGGTCGCCACGGCGGCCACGTCACCATTCGAGCCCGGCCGGAACCGCCGGATCATGTCGTCGTGGCGGTCGCCGATGACGGGCCCGGCCTGCCACCCGAAGCCTGCGAGCGCGTCTTCGAACGGTTCTACCGCGTGGACAAGGCCCGCTCGCGCGAGCAGGGCGGCACCGGACTCGGTCTGGCCATCGTCAAACACATCGTCCAACGCCACGGCGGACGTGTCTGGGTCGAAAGCCGGCCCGGCCAGGGCGCGACCTTTTTCTTCACGCTCCCCGTGCCGTCCGAAGCGGAGGCCCCCGTCGAACCCCCGCCGACACGGTGGCCCGCCAGGCCTCCCCGGCAGGTTGAATCCTGAGCCGCCGCCACACTAGGTCAGGAAACCCGGCAATCCAGAGGCACAAGGGCTGGGCCTCCCCTGCACCCCCGCCTGAAATGAACCCTCCGGCCGGCAGGGACCTGTTGGCAGGAGCGGGAGCACCCCGGAGCCTGCCCGACCTCTCGCGCACCCCGACCTCAACCGCTATCCTATCCGCGGATGATGAAACCGCTGGTGCTGGTAACGGCCGACGTGGATCCGGAGGGCGCCGAATTCGGAGACCGGTCGCTGAGTCTGGCCTGGACCTACGGCCGGGCGCTCGAGCAGGCCGGCGCTCTGCCGATCGTCCTGCCGGCCGTGACCGCCGAGGAGACCGTGGCCGCGCTGGTGGCGCGGTGCGACGGCGTGTTGTTGACCGGGGGATCCGATCTCAACCCGCAACTCTACCGCAACGGCCTGCCCGCCGCCCTCCGGAAGACGGTCAAACCCACGCCGGACGACGGGTGGCGCGACCTGGTGGAACTGTGGGTAATTCGCGAAGTGTTCCGCCAACGCAAACCCCTGCTGGCCATCTGCCGGGGACATCAACTCCTGAACGTGGCCCTGGGCGGCACGCTGATCGTGGATCTGCCCAGCCAACGGCCGCGCGGCGTCAACCACAACCAGCAGGATCGGAAGGACGACGTGGCTCATGACGTGCGGTTGACACCCGGCTCGCAGCTCCACAGTATAACTCGGACGCAGGTGCTCGGGGTCAACAGCACGCATCATCAGGCCGTGAACCGTGTCGCCGGCCTGTTACGGGCGACGGCCACGAGCCCGGACGGCGTCGTGGAGGGATTGGAACTGGCACCGGCGCATCGTCGCGCGCTGCCGTTCCTGCTGTCCGTCCAGTTTCATCCCGAGCGTTTGCAGGATCGGTATCCCGAACATCGGGCCATTTTCGCGGCTTTCGTCGAAGCCTGCGCAGCCCGGCAACAACCCACGCTATGAAGGCGAGAATCCTGTTGGTGGACGACGACCCGGACATGCGGGAACTGGTCGGGTCCTTCCTGAGCCAGAACGATTACGAGGTCCTGACCACGGACAGCGCCGCCGGCTTGCGCAGTCTCCTGGACACGGAGGCGCCGGACGTGGTGTTGCTGGATTACAAACTGCCCGAGACAGCCGGTGCCGAACCACAGGACATCGGGCTCACCCTCATGCCGGTCATCCGCCAGCGCTGGCCCGAAACGGAAATCATCATCCTCAGCGGGCACGGCACCCTGGACGTGGCCCTGGAAGCCGGGCGCCTGGGCGCCTATACCTTCATCAGCAAACCGTTCGAGCTCGGCAAACTGCTGGCCGACCTGAAATGCGCCCTGGAACACCAGGCGCAGCGCGCCGAGGCCAGCGCCCTGCGCGATGCCCTGGCCGCCTTCACCGGCGCCAACTCTCCCGTGTTCAAAAGCGCCGCCATGCAGGCGGTGATCCGGACGGTGGAACGGATCGCCCCCACCGACGTGACCGTCCTCATCACCGGAGAGAGCGGCACCGGCAAGGAGGTCATCGCCGACCTGCTCCACAGCCTCAGCCGCCGCAACAAAAACCGGATCATCAAGGTCAATTGCGCCGCCCTGCCCCGCGAACTCATCGAGAGCGAACTGTTCGGTTCGGTCAAAGGGGCCTACACCGGCGCCCACACCGATCGGGAGGGACTCTTCCGGCAGGCCGAGGGCGGAACGCTGTTCCTCGACGAAATCGCCGAAATGCCGGTGGACACCCAGAGCAAGCTGCTGCGCGTCCTGCAGGACCAGGAGGTCCGGCCCGTCGGCGGCAAGACCACCTACAAGACCAACTGCCGCATCATCACCGCCACCAACCGCGATCCCCAGGAGGCCATCAAACAGGGGAAACTCCGCGAGGACCTGTACTACCGCATCAGCACGGTCTCCATTCACCTGCCCCCGTTGCGCGAGCGGCGCGACGACATCCTGCCACTGGCGCAGACCTTCCTGCGCCGGTTCAGCGCCCAGGCCAACCGCAACTTCACCGGGTTCACACCGGCGGCCATCGAGCGGCTGCTCCACTTCGACTGGCCCGGCAATGTCCGGCAGCTGCAGAACGAGATCCAGCGAGCCGTGTTGCTCAGCGACGGGCCGATGATTGACGCGTCCGACCTCTCCATCGCCCGCACCCGCGAGGAGGACGGGACCTCGCCCGACACGAACTTCACCCTCCTGGAGGGCGTCGAACGCAACGCCATCATCCAGATGCTCAAGGAAACCGGCGGCAACAAGGTGGAGGCCGCCCGGCGGCTCGGCATCGGACGCCAGACCCTCTACAACAAGATCAAAGCCTACGGGATTAAGGTCTGATCCCTCGGGCTTGCGGCCCGGCAGGAGCCGGATGTCCACCCGCATCGGAACGGACCCACCGTCCGGCGGACCACGACTCATCGCATCACCGGTTCTGGCTCGGATACCGCGGCCGGTTCGGACTCACCCGGCCGGGGGCGCAACGGCTCGCCCGCAAACCAACGACGCAGACCCTGGACCAGGTCGTCGTACAACACGTACAGGCAGGGCACCAGAATCAACGAGATCAACGTGGCAAACAGGATGCCGTACCCGAGCGACAAGGCCATGGGGATCATGAACCGGGCCTGCCGTGACGTCTCGAAGATCATGGGCGCCAGGCCGCCAAACGTCGTCAGCGTGGTCAACAGGATCGGCCGAAACCGCCGCAAGGCCGCCTGATGCACTGCCTCCAGGGTGGATTCCCCGAGCTCCCGGCGGCGATGGTTGGCATGCTCAATGAGCACCAGGGAGCCGTTTACCACCACCCCGGACAGCGCCACCATCCCCATCATGCTCATCACGCTGAGGCTGTAACCCATGATCAGGTGCCCCAACACGGCACCCACGATGCCGAAGGGAATGCTCGCCATCACGATCAGCGGCTGCCCGTAACTCCGGAACGGCACCGCCAGCAGGAAATAGATGGCCATGAGGGCCAGCAGGAACCCGCCGTACAAGCTCTGCAGGCTCTCCGACATGTCCTGCTGCCGGCCCGCGTATCCGTAACTCAGCCCGGGGAAATCGCGCGCCAGTTGCGGCAGGATGGTGCGATCCAGCACCTCTTTGACCTTCGAAGTCTCGCTGATCGGATCCACGTCGGCTGTCACTTGGACGGTCCGGCGGCCGTCACGCCGCAGGATGGCCGTGTAGGCGCGGCCCCGCCGCGCCTCCGCGATGTCCCGCAACGGCACGTCCCGGCCCGAGGGCGTGCGGATGAGCAGATTCTCCAGCGTGAACAGCCGCCGCCGCTCCTCCTCGGGCAGGCGCACCAGCACCTTGACCTCGTTGCGGCCCCGCTGCTGCCGCAGCGCCTCGGCCCCGTAGAAGGCGTGTCGGATCTGGCGCGCCACCTCCTGCGGCGTCAGTCCCAGTTGCCGGCCCTCCGGCCGCAGCACGAAATCGAACTGCGGTTTGCCCGGCGTGTACCCGTCGTCCACGTCCCGCAGGTGAGGCAGCTCCTCCAGTTGCGCGGCCAGGGCCTCGCTGGCCCGGTCCAGCACCTCGATGTTCTGGTGGCTGAGCTCCACCGTCAGCGCCGCGCCGCCACCAGGCCCGCCCCGATCCGAATAAAACTGCAAGGCCTGCACGCCCACCACCGACCCCACCCGTTCCCGCCACAACCGGGTGAATTCCGTCGTGGAAATCGGCCGTTGCTTCGGATCGGTCAGAAACACCCGGATCTCCGCCATGTTCTGGTTGATCACGCTGAGGAATCCGGTCACCAGCTTCTCCCCGCCGTGTTCCTCCGCCACGGCCCGGGCCGCCTGCAAGAGCCGGTCCCGCACCTCCGCGACACGCGAGACCGGACTGCCGTAAGGCAGCGTGGCCGCCGCGTAGGCATAGTCCGATTCGATCCGCGGCATCAGGATCAGGCCCATCCGACCGCTCAAGACCCAAGCCACCACCACCATCCAAACCGCAACCGCAACCGCCACCACCAACAATCGCCGGCGCAGGCAGGCGGCCAGAAAAGGACCGAACCGCCGCCCCACCCAGCCGGCAAACGCCGCTCCAAATGCCTGCTGCCCATGATGCAGGCGGGCGGTCAACCCCGTGCGCGGACGACTGCTCGTGTGCGCCAGATGAGACGGCAACACCAACAACGACTCCACCCAGGAGATCACGAACACCGTGATCACCACCAACGGAATGACCCGCCAGATCTTGCCGAACGTACCCGGCATGAAGTACAGCGGCAAAAAGGCCACAATGTTCGTCAAAATACTGAACGCCACCGGAACGGCCATCTGCCGGGCACCCCGGATCGCCGCGGTGACGAAGTCCACCCCGCGCTGGCGCATCTCGTAGATGTTCTCCCCCACCACGATTGCATCGTCCACCACGATGCCCAGCGCGGTGATGAACGCGAACATGGAAATCATGTTGAGCGTGACCCCCATGCCGGGCAGCAGGAGCATGGCCCCCAGGAACGACACGGGAATGCCCATCATTACCCAGAAGGCCAGCTTGAACTCGAGGAACAGCCCCAGCAGCAGCAGCACCAGACACAGCCCGTAAAAGCCGTTCTTCAGCAGCAGATGCAGTCGCTGACGATAAATCTCGGAAGCATCACTTCGAATGCTGCATTGGATCCCCGGAGGCAGCTCCGTCCGGATTTCGTCCAGCACCTCGCGCACGGCGTCGGAGACTCCGATGGGCGTTTCCAGGCCCACGCGGTACACCGCCACGCTCACCGCCGGCTGACCGTTGAACGTGGCCTCCACGTCCACGTCCTGGAACCCCTCGCGCACCTGCGCGATGTTCCCCAGACGAACCACGCTGCCCGAAGCCGTGGTGATGACCGGAATGTCGGCAAATTCCTTTGCCCAATCGCGGCGTTCCTTGAACCGCACCAAGACCTCGCCGGCGGGCGTTTTGAGTCCGCCCCCGGGCACCTCCACCGAGGTTGCGGCAATGCGCGCGGCGATTTCGCCCAAGGTGAGTCCGTAGGCGCGCAAATGATCCTGCGGCACCTCCACGTGCACCTCGTAGTTTCGCGCCCCCAGCAGGTCCACCTGCGTGATGCGCGGGTCTTGCAGCAGCCGGTCCCGAACCTCCTCGGCCACGTTCCGCAGCGTCCATTCGCTGGCATCGCCATGCACGGCCAGGACCACCACCTCCCGCCGCCGCATGACCAGTTCCACCTCCGGCTCCTCCGCATCCCGGGGGAAGGTGATGATGCGGTCAATGGCCTGTTTGATGTCCATGTAGGCCTTCTGGGTGTTGGCGTCGGCGAGCAGCTCGATCTCCACCGTCCCCACCCCTTCGGCAGCCCGTGCGCGCACCTCCTTGACCCCCTCCAGACCTCGCACGGCCTCTTCGATGGCCAGGATGATACCCTGCTCCACCTCTTCCGGGCTGGCACCCGGATAGGCCACGCGCACCGTCACCAAATCCACGTCGAATTCCGGAAAGACCTCCTGCCGGATGCGCAGGCTCATCACCAGGCCGCCCACCAGGAAGAACAACATCAGCAGGTTGGGCGTCACCCGGTTGTGCACCATCCAGGCGATCGGACCTCGGGAGACGTGAACGTCAGAAGCGCTCATTTGTCCTCAGATGCCCGCCCGGGCCGCCGGCGAGGAAGCAGCCGCGGCCGGGCGTCCGGCAGCCCCAGACGATTCCGCCTCTCCGGCCACCCGCAGGGGCAAACCGGGGACAGCCGCCGGCAGTTCACTGATCACGATGCGTTCGCCCTCCCGCAAACCGCCGGTGACCCACAGGGTCTCCGGCCCCCGGAACGCCACTGCCACCGGCCGGATCTCCAATTCATCCTGCTCGTTCATGATCCACAGCCGGTCACCGTCGCGGAACCATCGCCGATCCACCTGCGCCGCGTAGAGCGTGCGGCCCACCAGCTCCATCCGTACCGCGTCACCCAGGAGAAGTGGGGAACCTTCCCGGCCGGCCTCGCGCACCCAGGGCTGTCGCACCGCCACCAGCAGCCGCGCCAGGCGACCGTCCTTCTCCAGGTCGGGCAGCAACTTCAACACCCTGCCCGACCAGGCGGCATTGGTGAACGAGGTGCCGACACGCCAGACGCGCGCCACCGAGCCCGTCGTATCGTTCCAATTCGGAATGGCCAGCCAGTGCAGATCGTCCACCGGCACGGTGGTTTCCACCCAGTACTCGTCCGTGCCGGCCAGCGTGGCCAGCGGGGTGGAGGGGCTCACCTGACTGCCCACATTGACGAACCGTTCCCGCACCACGCAGTTGAACGGCGCCCGAACGGTGGTGCGTCCAAGGTCCAATTTCGCTTGTTCCAATGCTGCTTCCGCCGCCCGAACGCGCGCCTCGGCCTGTCGAAGCTGCGGCAGCCGCAACACAAGTTCCCGATCCGCCTCCGGGATCTCGCGTCCGAGCAACTCGTATTCCTTGCGTGCGACGGCCTGCTGACCCTGTTCGAGCGCCAGCGCGCTGCGAGCCTCGACAAGCTCGGTCTCCCTCCGCGCCACCGCCAGCTCGAAATCCCGGGGATCGATCTGGAGGAGTTCGTCCCCGGCTTGGAAGCGGTTGCCGGGCAGGAAACCCTCCGCAATCCGGATCACCTCGCCGGACACCCGCGGGTACAGCGTCACCTCGCGTGCAGGTACCACCACCCCAAACGCCGGCAAGCGTACAGATTCCGAGGTGAACCGGGCCCGCACGGTCTCCACCAGCCTGGCCCCGTGGGTCACCGGCCGGCGCTCCACCTGCGGAGCCGTGCGGATCAGCCAGTACGCCACCGCTGCTCCCACGCCCAGGACCAGCAGCGGCAGGAAAAAGCGGTAGACCCGCCGCCCCACCGAGGGCGTGGCGGCCGACAGCGATTCCGAACCAGGTGCATGATGAGGGGGACTCATAAGGTCGGTCTCCCATTAGATGGACGATCCAACGCGGCAGCGGCAGAACCGGCAACCTCCGATCCAGACCGAGTCGGCCGGGGCAGTTCCCAACCGCCCGCCAGGGCCCGGCACAAGGTCACCCTCTGCAGTAGCAGGTCCCGACGCGCCTCCAACTCCGCCCGCTGCAGGTTCTGCTGGGTCAACAACGCGTCCAAAACCCGAAGGTAATCCACCGTTCCCTTGCTGTAACTGTCCCGGAGCCGTTCCACGGTACGGTCGGCCAGCTCCAGTTGCCGCCGCAGGCTGGCCAGGAGCTCCGTCAACTGTTGTTCCCGAACCAGGGCGGTTTCAACCTCGACCACCGCTTCCAGTGCCGCCTGACGAAACTGGTGGAAACGCTCGGCCACGACCGCCCGGCGGTATGCCACCTCGGCCCGCCGCGCACCGCCGTCGAGGACGGGCGCGGTCAGATTCCCCGCCAGTGTGGCCAGCCACTGATCCAAAAGGACCCGGCTGCTACTGCCCTCGACGCCCGCCTGGGCGGAGAGGCTCAGCCGTGGAAGCCGGTCCGCAATGGCAGCGGCCAGTCGCGCGTCGGCAGCAAGCAGGGCCCGATACCCGGCCTGCAAATCCGGCCGGCGGAGGATCAGATCCGCCGGCACGCCGGTCTGCGGCAAGGGAGGGAGAGGAGGCAATGCCGATTCCGGTTGCGGAAGGGGATCGCCGGGGGCGCCGCCCACCAGTACGGACAATTGCTGCCGGAGGACCTCTGCCTCGGCCCGGGCCACCGCAAGGCTGCCATGCACACTCTCCAGCACCTGACGTTGCCGGAGCACGTCAGCCGCCCCCACCTGGCCCCGCTCGAAACGCGCCTCCACCAGCACCAACATGTTCGATTGCAACTGCGCCTGCCGTTCCCACAGCGCCACCAGGGCCTGTTGGGCCGCCCACTCGAACCAGGTGCCGGCGATCCGGGCCGAGAGGGTGAGAGCGGACACCTGCAGTTGCGCCTCGGCAGTCCGCGCATCCTGCAGTGCCGCCTCCCGCAGCGACCGGACCCGTCCCCAGAGATCCACTTCGTACGAAGCGGCCGCGCCCAGGAACAGATCGGCACGCTGTCGCACGGTGTACCGGCCGTGGGCATCCGCGGCCCGCTCGTAGGTGCGGGAGCCCTGGGCCCGGAGATCCATCGCCGGTGCAAGCTCCGCGCCCGCCTTGCGCGCCAACGCCTCGGCCTGCTCGAGTCGGGCCCAAACCGCCAGCAGACCCGGCTGCCCTCGAAGGGCTTGCTCGATCAGCTCAGCCAGCACCGGGTCCTCGAAACTCCGCCACCACCGGTCGGGCAACGGCACGGTGCCCGAGCGCCGAAACTGGTCGGGCAGCCGAACCGCGGGCGGAGCCTGCCGAACCGCCGGCAGACAGCCCGCCCCGGCTCCAGCCAGGAGCAACCACCCGCACGCCCCGAGAACCGACAGGGCGCACGGGCGAATCGGTGGAAGGCGGGACCTCAGCACGGCATCCAAGCTGGCAGAACCTCGAGAGCGCCGGAAGTCACCTTTGGAAGAGCCGGCTGCGGCCGGGCGGCCGGCGGAAGTACCTGTCGGCGGCCGGACACGCGGGTTGGACCCGGCCTACTTGAGCACCGGACGCAGCACCAGGTTGCGATACTCCACACTCGTGTGATCACCCTGCAGATAGATCGGTCCCGGCCGGAGTTCGTCCGACCACAATGCACCGCCTGTGCAACCCAGCAGCGGCTGGTTGTCAATGATCCTGCGGCCGTTCAGGATCACCGTGACGTGCCGGTCCACCAGGGTAATGTCGTAGGTCTGCCATTCCCCGGCCGGTCGGGCCGCGTTTTCCGTCGGTGCAATGCGGCTGTAGATGGCGCCCATCCCGTGCATACTGGGCGGTTTGCCGTACGAGTCGGCCACTTGCACCTCGTAAATGCCGCGCAGGTAAATGCCGCTGTTGCCGTTCGGAGGGAGGCGCAGCTCCAGACGCAGATTGAAATCCTCGAACTCGCCTTCCGTCCGCAGGTTGGCGTAGGCAATGTGCCGTCCCTCGGGCTGGGGCGCGTCATTGATCAGCACGCCGTTAGCGGCCCGCCAACCGTTGCGGCCGCCGAACGGCCGCCAACCGGTCAGGTCCCGTCCGTTGAACAGCACAATCGGTTGACCGAATCGGATTCGGCTCAGGTCGGGCGGCGGCGGCAAGGGCGGAATGGGCCTGCCGATGAAGCGGCGCGGTTCCGTCCATCCGCCGCGGGTCTGACGCCGTGTGGTGAACTCCAGGTGATCGCCCGCCCAGCGGCCCTCCAGGATCTCCTGTTCGCGCACGGTCACCTCGCGGCCTTCCGCATCCTTCTCCTTGCGCTCGTGCATGCGCGTGACCACGAGCGTGTCCCCCCGGACCTCCACGGCCTGCACGGGCACCACACTGCCGGCGCCCCACATGATGGAACCTGTCCAGCCTCCGTTGGTCCGGCTGATTCCCAGCCAACCGGCCCCTCCATCCGGCAGGGTGAGAGCAAAACGCCCTTCAAAACCGCGCGCGGCTCCGAAGACGCAACCGGCGGTCAGACACCATCCCAGTATCACCGCCAGAGGACCCACTGGTTCACAGAAACGTTTCATGGCCGGCAGTGAACGCCGGGCCGACCGGAGCTGCAAGTGGAATCCTCGCGCGCGCGGGGCCCGACCTCACCCGCCGTGTCTCCCGGACCTTCCCCATGCGGCGGTTCAAACGAGCCTGCGGACCGGCCACCGCGACCGGTCCGCAGGCGCACAAACGGAACCCGCACCCGGTGGTGCGGGCGAAACCCTGCGCGTCAGATCACTCGCGCGTACGATAGAACCGGCTGGTCTCGTTCGGTTCCACCAGATACGGCGAGCCGGGGTTGCCCGGGACGTCCGTCCACGGGCCCGTGACCGCAGGCGCGTGCTGCAGGACACCGCGGTTCCATCGGAGTTCGATCTGGGAACCGACCCGCTGCACCGAGATCGTGGCCGGTTCGCTCGGAGCGAACACATAGGCCTTGGGCACAGTGTCGTTCCAGCCGCTGCTGCTCAAGTAGAAGTCGTCCAAGATCGCGCTGTATGTGGCGCTGTTACCCAGCACGATCAGTTTGTCCATCACCGGCCCCATGCCGCCCAGCACGGCGTCCACATAGTAGGGATCCCGATCGCTCAGATACTCCGAGAACAGCAGGGTCCGTTCCGCCGCACCCTCTTTCTGGATGTAGACCGAGAAGGTATCGAACATGCCCAGGTTTTCGTCGGCATTGGTGATGTTGATCCAGACGTTGTAAACCACGCCGGGCTCGAGCGGTTCGGGCGCGAAGTCGGGTGGCGGACTGGAGTTGTTGCCGAACCAGCCGTTGCGGGCGCCGATGTACCAGGCGTTGGTGGTGATTCCGAGCAGGTCGTTGGTGAAGGCCGTGAAGTACACGACCGGACCGATGTTGAAGAACACGTCGCCGTAATTGCGCATGCTCTTGTCGGTCAGTCCTACCACGTTGGTCACACCGGTGGCCGTGGGCTCACCCGCAATGACGCGGAAGAACAAGGTCCGCGCCTGACCCGGTTGCACGGACAACTCGCGCAGCGGGAGGAACCCGACGCTGTTGGCGCTGGGCGTCCGCAGGGCGAGATGTCCGTTTGTGGTAATCACCTGACCCGAATTACCGGTGGCATCGTTCCAGTAACCTTGGGGCGCCAGCGGCCCCTCGGCGTATTGATCGAACGTGTCCAGGAGCACCCAGTTGGGTGCCACGCCGTCCACCACGGCCACCTGTGTGGTGGCCGACAGACTGTCCGCCCCCCGCCGGATGGTCAGCACCAGGGTCATCGGTTCGGTCACCGTGAGCGTCCGACTTCCGACACCCGCCACCGTCTCGGAGGTCACGTCCCCCAACGGGGTGATCTCCACCTGCGAGGCGTCCTTGCTCACCTCCCACCGCAGCGTGGTGGTGCCGCCGCGGACCACCGCCGGCAGATCCGTCCGGAACCGCGTGATCACCAGCGGCAGCAGGCGGGACGGCGGGTTGGTGATCTGCGTCTGTTGCAGGATTTGGATCTCCTCCGGCGTCAACGCCCGGTTCCAAACCGCCACCTCGTCAATCAGACCCGTAAACCATGCCGAGGCCGCCGCACGCCGGACCATCCCGATGGAGGTGGCCATGGCGGTCAGGGGCCGCACCGGCGTGATCTCCACCGGGTCCAGGAACCCGTCCACGTACAACTGGGCCCGCAGCAAGCCGGGACCGACCTGGCGCTGCACGAACGCGATGTGGTGCCAGGTGCCGTCGTAGGCCGTGCTGAACGAATGCCGGTGATCGCCCACCGTGGCTCCGTTGTCGTTGCGGATGTAGATGTCCACCGTGCCATCCGCACCCGTGTTGTGGGTGCCAATGTTGAACAACGGATTGTTGTTGGTGATGGACCCCTCCGAGAACACCCGCCGGTCGGACTGCCGCAGACCGTTCACCCAGAGGGACACGGTGAAGTTGGCATGATTGTTGATGGGCAGGTCATCTCCGGGATTGTGGATCCTCTCCAAGCCCTGTTGAGCCGCGCCGTTGAACTCGAAGGCATTGCCCCACCGACCCGCGACCACATTGGTCGCGCCCATGTTCACCAGGGTCATGTCATAACCGCTGACCAGGTCGGGCGTTTTCCCGCCCACCACGGTGTCCAGCGGCCAGTAGGCAATCAGTGAGTTGGTGAGGTTCGGCGGTGGCAACACCGCCAGTTCGAGCCGGGCCACCGCGCTGGTGGCGCTGCCCAACGGATTGGAAACCACCACGGTGTAATCGCCGGCGTCCGTTTCGCTCAGGGCCGGGAAAACCAGCGACGGCATGGTCTGCCCGAACAACGGTTCCCCGTCCTTGTACCACTGGAAGGAGAGCGGATCGCTCCCGGTGGCGTACGCATTGAACGTCCAGGTCTCGCCCACATACAGGTTCGTCCCCAGCGGCGGGTCAATGGTCACCGTCGGCGGCGTGCCCGTGGCGCCGAGCAGATACCCGATCGCGTTGAGGAGCATCTTCTGGCCGTCCGGGAACAGGTCGAAAATGCCCGCACCATTGGAAGGCACGCCACCCGCCTCACGGCTGCCGGTGAGGAAAACCAGCCGTTTGGCGCCCAGAATCTCGCCGCGTCCGTTACCCGTGGTCAGGCCCTGGGCGAACTCGGCAATCACCACCAGGTTGTTGGCCGCATCCCCCGGTGTGCTGACGACGGCAAGTTGCGCCGCCCCGGCGATCAGCGGGTTGCTGCACAGGGAAATCCCGTTCTGCAGGATCGTCGCCCCGGTTAATGCATTGGTGTGCGTAATCCGGCGGGCGTAGGGATTCACCATCACGCCGTTGGCGTCCAGGTTCACACCGTTGAAGATGGGGTGAGTCGGCACCAGCGCCCGCAAAAAGACGTTCGAACTGGTGGTGTCCACCATCGTCTGACCCGTGGTAAGGCCCAAGCGCGAGCCGCCGCCGGTCCCTCCCCGAATGATGTAACCGCCCAGGATGATGACCGGTTTGTCCAACCCGTTCCAGAAAGCCGTTTCGTTGGCCTGCTGATAGTGACCGCTGGGCACGGACCGGCTGATGATGACCAGGTCATTCGTCTGGAGGGCGTTGATGAAATCCGGGTTGGTGTCGGCACTGTCCATCGTCACCAGCCGGGTCACCGTGTGCCCATTGGTCCTCAGAAAAAGGGTGTAACCTGCGTCGGGCGCGTTGGTGAAACCTGCGCCGGCAGCGCTGGCGTCCGGCTGATCATCAGCCGGATGAAAACTGACGAAGGCAATGTTGGCCGCAGAGAGTGGGAGGGTTTGCAACAGTCCCCAACAGGCAAGGACACGGAAGATTCGTTTCATGGCAGGCCTGGGTTTGGTCAACGGGTTGAACTCGCGTTTGGCGGTGCCACCATAGACGGCCCCCGGTCGGGCTGTCAAGCGCCCGGCCATCGGCATGAAGACCTTCAAGCTCGCGGCGGCCCGTGAACGGCGCGGCCCCCCGCGCCCACGCCAGTTCAGCAGGGCCGATCCTCCGGTCGTTGTACATGCCGATCCGGACAGGGGACCGACTCCAGCGGGCCCAGCCTTTATCAACCTGCCGGAGCTGGCGGGTTCGAAATCCCGGTCCAGCCGGAAAGAAAAAGCCCGGCCTTTTTCGCCGGGCCTGCAACGGTCAGCGCCAAACTCTCTCACAACCGGCGCCGGCGCAGGCCGACCAGGGCTGCAGCGCCCAGCGCCATCAGCGCCGGCCCGGCCGGCTCGGGTACCAGTTGGTAGCCCACGCCGTCCAGCCAGGTTCGTTCGTTGACGTTCTGCTGGTTCCGGTCCGGTTCCATGTACACCGTGATGGTGGGACCGGTGACCTGTCCCAGCGACGGCGTCATCAACAGCCGGCGGTTGCCCTCCGCGATCATCACCTGGGTGGTAAAGGGGTTGGGCGAGAGGCTGTCGCTGTAAAACGTGCCGTCCCCGCCGGTATGGAACTGCGTCACCCCGGGCGTATTGGCCGTGTAAACCGGCAACTGACCCGGGTCGTCCGACAACGAAGCGCCACCCGCCAGCCGAAGCTGGTGTCGATCCAAAACAGGACGTAAACGTTGTAAAACATCCCCGGCGGCGCCTCGGGCACGGTGAGGGTCGTCCGCAGCCGGGGGGCCGCTGTGTCCACCTTGGCCGCCACGCCGACGTTTTGGTAGATGGTGGCGAAATTGCCGAAGGCGCATTCGTCCCACAGACCGTCATTCGGCGTGGAAGTCTGGGGCACGGCCTCCCAAAGGCCCCACCCGCCGTTGGTGAACTGCAGGGTGTTGCCGGTAGGACCATCCGTGATGTCCACGTAGGTGATGGGAGATTGGGCGGAAGCAGCCGCAACCAGCGCAGCCGCGGCCGCCCACTGTCGCAAGGTGCGTTTTCGTGCTTTTCCGGGTTTTCGTGCGGACCCGCACCTGACCAGAAAGCCCGTCCCCCAGTTGGCAGATCGCCCCAAACCTGTCAATCCGTGGAGCAGCGGGCACGGATGGCCGCCATGCCGGCGCCCCGGAGCAGCCGCCCGCTGCCTGCCATGTGACGGCTTCGGTTCAGTGCACCAGGCGCGTGCCCATGGCGTAAAGGATCAACACCAGGAGAATCAGTCCCACGCTGAAGAAGAGATAACCCACGCCCCGGGCGATGCCCTTCCAGCCTTCCCAGTCGTCCCGCACCCGGAACTGGTCGAGTTTGCCGGAGGCCAACAGGCGGTCGTACCAGCGCCGGCGCTCATGCAACAGCTCCGTCTTCGAGATGCGCCCGGAAAAGATCACGGTGTCCATCGGGAACTTCTCCAGCCGGAAGTGGGTGTTGAAGAAGTGAATGGTGAAGATGAATCCGGCGGCCAGAAGGGCCTCGTCGGAATGAATGATCAGGGCCACGTTGATCACCCAGCCCGGCAGAAACCGGGTGAAGAACTCCGGCCACCACATGATCAATCCCGAGGTGCCGATCATGAACACGCCCCAGAAAACCGCCAGATAATCGAATTTCTCCCAGTACGTCCACCGGTCGAACTGGGGTTTGGGCCCCTTGCCGAAGAACCAGCGGTTGTGGGCCACGAAGTCACGCCAGTCCTGCAACGTGGGCAGCATGGAATCGGGCCCGAACAACACTTCGCGCAGCCGGCCCGGCCGCCAGCGACCGGTTTGCGGATCGCGCAGGGTGTGTCGACCGCGCCAGGCCTTGGCGGCCAGCGAAAGCAGGTGCAACCCGAAATAGAGGAACGTCACCAACGCGCCAAACCGGTGCAACACCCGGGCGGTGTCGGGTCCGCCAATGATCCCGAACAGCACCCTGGCCCACTCCGTGTAGTAGAACTTCAGGGGCATCCCCGTCAGCACCAGCAGCAGGAAACTGCTGACCACCAGCAGGTGCAGAAACCGCTCGAAAGGAGTGAAGCGGGTGAACCACTCGTCATCCTTCTGCGCGCGGATCTTGGCCTCGCGGAAGGTCTTTGAATCGTGCCAGTACAGGTAAAGCGTTCGAACCAGCCAGGCCAGCGTGTGCGCGCCGAAAAAGACAAACACGGCCACGACCAGCGAGGTCATGCCCACGAAGACCGCGTGCAACAGAGGATAGTTCTCGCGGTCCATCGGGTTGGCGTGCGGACGATACTGGGTGAAGCCAACCGTGACGCCGGGATGGCACTGCCGGCAGGTGTTGAGGATGTTGGCGGCCGACAGGCGCGAGGCGGGATCGGACGCCGGCAGCACATCGTGATGGCCGTGGCAATCGTAACAGGCCGCCACGTCCGGGGCGCGATTGGGCCGACCCAACACTATTGCCTTGCCGTGGTAGGTCTCGTGATAGTACTCGAGCCGATCCTGGTGGCATTGGCCGCACTTCCGGTCGCTGGTGGCCTTGAAATGGCCGGTGTGGGGCGGTTCGATCTCATGGGCCGAGTGACACGTGGTACAATCCGGAGCCCGCTTGTCGCCCTGGAGCAGCAGCCGGCCGTGGATGCTGGTTTCGTACACCTGTTGGACCCCCAGGTGACATTTCCCGCAGGTGCGCGCCACGTTCAGATGGTGGACCGGCGAGTCACGGTCCACGCTGCGCTTGATGTCGTGGATGCCGTGACAGTCGTTGCAGGAGGGCGCCACCACCAGGCCCATTTTCAGCAGCGCCTGCCCGTGAATGCTGTCCTGGTAATGACTGGCGGCCTCCGGATGCTTCATCCGGTACTCCTCCGTCAGGCCGGGATTGCTGTGGCAACGCGCACAGGTTCGGGCCAGGTTGAGTTTGAAGACCGGCGATTCGGGGTCCCGCACCGGCCGGATGTCATGGGAACCATGGCAGTCCCAACACTGGGCGGCGGCGCTGGCACCGAGTTGATGGCTCACGCCGTGAATGCTGCCGGCATATTCCTTCGCCTCGGCCTCGTGACATCCCGCGCAGTTCGGCGGCGGCAACGGACTGGGATGAACCAGCTCCGGAATCCCCTCGTGACAATCCACACAATCGAGCACGGCATGGACCGACCGGGCAAAGGCGTTGGTGGGAAACACCAGCGGGATCTCCTGTCCGCCGACGGTCCGGGTCGTCGAGGGGTCCAAATGACAGTCCAAACAATCCGCCGAGGAAAAGGTGGGCGGCTCGCTCGCAACCTCTCCAGCCAGCCCCCGGCCGGCGGGCGCCCACGCGATCGCCATCAACAAGGCAGGGATCCAACGACGCAGGAAAGGCTTACCCCTGACTGGCAACTGGGAATTCCAGAGCATCTTACAAGCCGCCCGTGTGACAATCATAACAACCGCCGTCCACCTCCCCGCCGGGGTGCTCGAAAGGCTGGCCCTCGGGCGTCAGTCGTTTCAATGCCTCGCCATACCCCTGGGCAAGGATGGAATGGCAGGCGTTGCAATCCTTCACAATCGTCTGCTTCCCGTCAGGCGTGCTGTGCTCCCCCTCGTGACAGCGGAAACAACCCGGCCAGAACATGTGGCTGCTGTTGACCGGATACTTGTCCCACGAGGCCCGCATGTCCGGAAAGAAACTGTTCCGATAGATCTCCTGCACGACCGCGATGGCCTCGCGGATGGATTTCTGGCGATCCGGATACGTGTCGGGCGGATAGGCAGCCGCCAGGAACGTGGCGATCGTCTCCAACGCCTCGGTCCGGTTGGTATACTCCAGCGTCAGCACATACACCGCATTGGACTTGATCCACGGCAACGTCGGATCGATGCGCCCCAGCGCCAGGGCACGGTCCACCGCCTTGCTGGGGGCCTGATACTGATGCGCCGGACGATTGTGGCAGTCCATGCAGTCCATCGTGCGGATTTCAAACTTCGACGGGTCTTCCCCGAAGCTGGGCTTGCGATACTCCGTCACCACCCCCTGCCCGTCCACAAAACGCACCCAGGGAATGCTCTGGCGCGTGGGGTCCGGCACCCACTTTCCGTCCTCCCACCGGGCGGCAATGTACTGCACCAAGTTAGTGGGATGGACATGCCAGTGAATACCCTCCACCGGTCCGTGCCGCGGATCCCCACCGCCCACCTTCAAGGTCATCCGCACCACGAAGGGGGTGTTCGTCTCATCGGCCAGAAAGTAGTGAAACGTGCGGTCCAGATTTCCGATGAACTTTTGCGGCCAGTGACATTGCTCGCAGGTCTCCCGGGCCGGCCGGAGGTTCTTGATGGGCGTGGGTATCGGCCGCGGATACTTGTCCGCCAGCGTGGCATAAACCTGGTAGGTGCCGGATAGTTTCGATTTGACGAACCAAGTGGCGCCGGGTCCGATGTGGCACTCCACACAGGCCACCCGGGCATGCGGCCCCTGCTGATACGTCACCCACTGGGGTTCCATCACCGTGTGGCACACCTGCCCGCAAAACTGGGTCGACTCGGTAAAATGGTAGGTCTGATAACTCCCCACGGCCGACAGGAGCAGAAAACCGGACGCCCCACCGACAAACCACGCCAGGCGTTTTCGGTCGCGCGGCCGCGACAGATCAATGACCAGTTGAACCGGGCCCCCACCCTGACGGCTGCGCCGGCGCCGTTCCCACCACATTCCGAACACGGTCAGCAGCAGACCCAGAAACAGGAAACCAGGCGCCACCAGGTACGTCAGGATCCCCAGGTACGGGTTCCCAAACCGGGCCAGTGAATCCAACACAAACAGCAGAAGGAAAGAGAACAACGCACCACCCGCGATCACCAAACCGGTCAAACTCCACCAGTTCCGGATCAGTGGCGGTTGCCCTCGCCCCGGTTCGCGATTTCCGGTGTCAGGGGTTGTCTCCATGGCACCTCCGGCTTGCATGTTCGGACAGAACCAGCCGTCCCGATGCCCACTCCACCCGCCCGGCGGCGGCCCGCACGGACCGGGACAGCCAGGCGTCGGGCCGGTAATTCACCTGCCCCATCGTGCATCCCGACCGTACGCCCGAACCCCGGGCGCGGCATTGCACCCGTTGCTCAACCTGCAACAATTCTTGTCCCAGTCCCGACAGCTTCCGGCCAGGCCGGGAATGGAAGAGGGCACCCCGAGGAAACAACCCGCGCCGAAGCCCATCCCGACCGGCGCCCGGCTGTGAAACACCCAGCCCCAGTGTTCCCCGTGACAGGACGAACGGGCACGCCGCGACACGACCCGGCTTGAACGCCAAACTGACGGGGAAAGGAGAGGCTTGACGGGACGCGACCGCGATGCTGGAATGGGTCCCGTCCTGTCAACCAACAACCAAACGAACCTCGCGGAGATGCAAGCCATGAAAAAACTGCGCGTCCTCTCCCTGGCGCTGGCCCTGGCGGCTGTCTTGTCCCTGGGCAACGTGCGTCTGACGGCACAGACGGGCTCGGTGGATCCGGGGCTTTCCTGGCTCGGCTGGATGAACGTCTACGAACTGGTGGGCGGGAACAGTGCAGGGAACTACCTGTTCGGCCAAGCATGGGACGTGAATGATCTGCCGGCCTTGTGGTCGGGTACCGAACTGGTATTGAGCCCCAACACGAGCACCTGGAATCCGAGTGACCCGTACTGGGTGAACAACGGGCAGCCGAACAAGTGGATGGAGGCGAATTTCTACGTGGACATGGGCACGGCCTGGGGCGGTCAGACGGTCACCTTCTCCGGCCAGACCGTGGACAACTCGTTGGTGGCCCCGTACGGTGCGGTGGCTTTCATCAAGGAGTTCACCTCCAGCTATGGCTGGGTGGGCATGGACACCGCGCCGTTGAACTCGGGGTCTCCCTTCACGGTCACCCGCACCATCGCCGCCGGTAACGTGGTTCAGTTCGGCTTCATGTTGACCGGTCCGAACGCCGACCCGGCAACCGTGGAGTCGCTCGGCCAGGTGCGGATTGCCGTGGTGCCGGAACCCGCAATGGCCACCTTGGTCGGCCTGGGCCTTGCCACCCTGGCCCTCCGCCGCAGTCGCCAGGGTTGAGCCGTCCCGGCGGCTCGATCCGCGCCTCGACCGGCCGGGTCGGGACCCGGGCGGAGTGCAGCCTGCCATCTTTGCCGGACCTTCGGGACGCGCCCGCGAGCGCGCTCTGAAGGTCCGGCTGGTTTATTCGGTCGGCCCCCCCGGCGAGCCGTCGCCCGCCCAAGAAAGCCATTGGCGCGCGGAGGGGCTTGGTGTTCAATGGGGGCACAGCTTGGGAGCCATGAACGGAACGAGTGGAGCCACAGCATGGAACGGGAGCACGGGTCGGCCCTCGCATCAGCCCCCGGCGCGGGTGTTGCTGGTGGAGGACGATCTGGAGCTGCCCGAGGTGCTGGGAAGCCTCCTCGTCCATGACGGTATCGAGCTGGAATGCGCGGCCACGGCGGCCGAGGCTTGGGAAAAGGTCCGGGCGCGCGAACCGGAGTTGATTCTTCTGGACCTGGGCTTGCCGGATCTGGACGGCCTGCAACTGCTCCAGCGGCTGAAGGGCACGCCGGAGACGCAGCACATCCCGGTGGTGGTCGTCACGGCGTGGAACAATCCCCAGGACAAAGTCCGCGGATTCGAGGCGGGCGCCTCCGATTACGTCACCAAGCCGTTTGAAGCCACGGAGCTGCGGGCGCGCATCCGAGCGGTGTTGCGAACCAAGCGCCTGCAGGACCAGTTGACCCGGGACAACCGTGAATTGGAGGCGGCCCGGCGCGCGGCCGAGGAATCCGCCCGCGCCAAGGCGGAGTTTCTGGCCAATATGAGCCACGAAATCCGCACTCCGATGAACGGTGTCATCGCCATGTGCGCCCTCCTGCGCGAGACACCGCTCAACCCGGAGCAACGCACTTACGTCGAGACGATCCATTCCAGTGGCGAAGCCCTGCTGAGCCTCATCAATCAAATCCTCGACTTCTCCAAGATCGAGGCCGGCAAGCTCGAGCTTGAACAGCGCCCCTTCTCGCTCCGGTCGTGTGTGGAGGAGGCGCTGGACGTGCTGGCCGCCAAAGCCGCCGAGAAGAAGCTGGAGCTGACCTACCTGATGGACGACGATATCCCCGAAACGCTCATCGGCGATCCGAACCGCATCCGGCAGGTCCTGGTCAACCTGCTGGGCAACGCGGTCAAGTTCACCCACGTGGGCGAGGTGGTGGTCACGGTGCGGCTGCTATCGGGCTCCGGCGGAACGACTTTCCCAGAGGCACCGTGTTGGTTGCATTTCTCCGTCCGTGACACCGGGATCGGGATTCCGGCCGATCGCCTGCCCCGACTCTTCCAGTCCTTTAGCCAGGTGGACGCAGCCACGGCGCGGCAGTACGGCGGGACCGGTCTGGGCCTGGCCATCAGCCGCAGCCTGGTCGAGGCCATGGGCGGCAAGATTTGGGTCGAAAGCGTGGTGCAAAAAGGTTCCACCTTCCATTTCACCCTTCCTTTGCGACCCGGGCCCGCCCAGCCTGCCGCGCCGCCGCCGGGAGTGGACGCCCTGCGCGGCCGGCGCGTGCTGATCGTGGACGACAACGCCACCTGCCGCGAACAGTTGACCCGTTCGCTCACGCGCTGGGGCATGCAACCCCACGCCACCGGCAGCCCCCTCCAGGCACTGCAATGGATCCAGCAGGGCGAGAAATTCGATCTGGCGATCCTCGACCTGCGCATGCCCGAAATGGACGGCGTCACCCTGGCCCATCAGATCCGCAAACACCCCGGCGCGGACACGCTGCATCTGGTCCTGCTGAGCGCCATGGGCGTGAAAGCCGATGCGCCGGAGATTGCCGGCGCCAGGTTCGCCGCCTGTCTCATCAAGCCGACCAAGCCCCTGGTCCTGCGTGACACCCTGGCCCGCATCCTCGGGGCGCAGTCGGCAGCGCCACCGGCGGCGGCCCCGGCTCCTCCCAAACCCGGCAAGCTCGACCCCACCACCGCCCAGCGCCTGCCCATGCGGGTCCTGTTGTGTGAGGACAACGTCATCAATCAAAAGGTGGCGCTCCGCCTCCTGCAGCAACTCGGTTACCGCGCCGACGTCGCCCAGAACGGCCTCGAGGCCCTGGCAGCCATCGAACGCCAGCCGTACGACCTGGTTTTCATGGACCTGCAGATGCCGGAGATGGACGGCCTGGCCGCCACCCAGGCCATCCGGGAACGACAGAAAGCCGCCCGGCCGGCACCGCACTTCGACCGGCGCATCGTCATCGTGGCCATGACCGCCAGCGCCATGCAGAGCGACCGGGATCGTTGCCTGGCTGCCGGCATGGACGATTACCTTGCCAAACCCATCCGACCCGAGGACATCCGCCGCGTGGTGGAACGGTGGGGACCCGTGTTCCAGGAAGCCCAAACCGCCGCGGCCGCACCCGCGGCCGATCCCCCGCCCGGACAACAGCCCGCGTCCGAACCGGCGGTGGACTTCGACCGGTTGATGGAATTCGCCGAAGGGGACCTGAACAATCTCCAGGAACTGGTCACGCTGTACATCCAGCAAACCACGCAACAGATCAACCAGTTGCGAACCGCCCTGGCCGCGGGCAACGCCGCCGAAGTCCGGCGGGTCGCCCATAGTTGCGCCGGGGCCAGCGCAACCTGCGGCATGCGCCGGATCACACCCATGCTGCGCCGAATGGAGGCACAGGCCGAGGCCGGAGACCTCTCGGAAGGCCCGCGCATGCTGGCCGAGATCGAACAGGAGTTCCACGTCATCCAGCAACAAGTGCAAGCCTGGCTGGCGCGGCAATCATCATCCTCAGCCTCTCCCCCCTCGCCATGAACCGGGTGCTTTTCATCGAAAACGACCCGGTGGTGGCCAACATCTACCGGAACAAGCTCACCCTCGAAGGGTTTCAAGTGGAACTGGCCGCCGACGGGGAGACCGGCCTGCAACGGGCCCGGGAGCTGAAACCCGACGTGATTGTGCTGGATCTGTTGCTGCCCAAACTCACCGGGCTGGAAGTGATCCGCACCCTGCGGGCCGAACCGGATTTTCAAACCATCCCCATCATCGTGCTGAGCGGCACCTACTTGACCTCCATGATTCAGGAAGCCTGGAAGGCCGGAGCCACCAAATGCCTGGCCAAATCCAGCACCACGCCCAAGGTGGTCGTGGACACCATCCGCAGCGTGTTGAACCTGAAAGCACCGGCCGAGTCCATCCCCGCCGCTCCCGCAGCCGCCCCGGCGGTCACCGGCCCCGCCGCTCCGGTCCCGGGCGCGGAGGATTTTCAGGCCGAGCTGCGCCTCGACTTCCTCAAAACACTGCCGCAAACCCTCGCGGCGTTTCGCCAGGCGCTCCAGGCCCTGCACCGCGCCGCCGACGCAGCCCAGCGGCTGGAACAGTTGCAGGCCCTCCAACACCGCGCACGGGCCCTGGCCGGGGGGGCCGGCCTGGCCGGCGTACCTTCCATGGCCCAGCTGGCCGATCTGTTCGAAGCCCTGCTGCGCGAGCTGGTGGGGAAACCCCAGGCATGGACGGCCTCCACGCTCCGCACGGTGGCCTCGGTGGTGGATTTCCTTCACTGGCTGGCCAGTCGGTGTCACCTGCCGGAACTCCAGACCCTGCCACAGGCCACCGCCCTGGTGGTGGACGACGAACCGCTCGCACGCCGCGCCGTCACTCATTCACTCGAAAAGGCGCACATCCGATCCGTGGCCGTCGAGGACGCCGAGACCGCCCTCCGCCTCGCCGGCGAGAACCGGTTCGATCTGGTGATCCTGGACGTGGACCTGCCGGACATGGACGGGTTCACCCTCTGCACGCGCCTGCGTCGCCTGCCCGCCTACGCCAAAACGCCGGTGGTGTTCGTCACCAGCCTCAACGACTTCCAGGCCCGCACCAGTTCCACCATGAGCGGCGGCACGGATTTCATCGCCAAGCCGTTCCTCTTTTCCGAGCTGGCGGTGAAAGGGCTCTTGTTCGCACTGCGCCACCAGATCGAGCAGCGGATGGCTGCCGAGCCGGGATCCGACACCACCCGGGCCGGCCCGGACGGTGAACCGGTCCGCCTGGCACCCTGAAACGGCCCGAGCTACCTTTCTGCCGCTGGCGATGCAGGAACCGGTGCCATGCCTGTATGTCCACGTGCCCTTCTGCGCCCGCAAGTGCAGTTACTGCGCCTTCTACTCGGAGGCGTCCGACGGCGGGCTGATGGATCGGTACGTGCGTGCCTTGCTGCGCGAGTTGGAGTCCGTGGCCGGCGATCTGCGCCCGCGCACCATCTTCTTCGGCGGCGGCACGCCCACCCTGCTCACCCTGCGGCATTGGGAACAGATCTTCCGAACCCTCGACCGGCTCGGTCTGTTGCCGGTGCCCGAGTTCACCGTGGAAGCCAATCCCGCCACGATCTCGGCCGACAAAGCCCGGCTGCTGCGCGAACACGGCGTCAACCGCGTCTCCCTGGGCGTGCAATCACTGGACCCCGGCCTGCTCGAACGTCTGGGACGCATCCACACACCCGGGCAGGTGTTCCGTTCGTGGGACATCCTCCGCCGCGCCGGGTTTGACAACCTGAACCTGGACCTGATGTTCGGCATTCCCGGCCAGACCCTGGCCAGTTGGGACGCCACGTTGGACGAGGCCCTGGCCCTCCAGAGCGAGCATCTCTCCTGCTACGAGGTCATCTACGAGGAGGACACCCCGCTGTTTGCCCAGCTGCAGGCCGGCGCCTTCAGCGTGGACGAGGACCTGGTCTGCGCCCAGTACGAGCGCCTGCTGGAACGCGCGGCCGCGGCGGGCTTCTTCCAGTACGAGGTGGCCAATTTCGCCCGGGACCGTCGCCCGCACGCACCCCCGACCGCCCGGCCGCCGGGCGAATTCCCGGCGTTCGCCTGCCGCCACAACATCAATTACTGGCGCGCAGGCGACTTTCACGGGCTGGGCCCCAGCGCCACCGCCTATGTCCGGGGCGTGCGCACCCGCAACGTGGCGGACACCCGCGCCTGGTGCGAAGCCGTCGAACAGGGACGCAGCCCTGTCGTCTTTCGCGAGGCCCTTTCCCCACTGGCACGCGCGGGGGAGGCGGCCGCCTTCGGACTGCGGGTCGTCACCGGCTGGCCCTACGAGGAATTCCGGCGCCGGACGGGGTTCGATCTGCGCACCGAATGGGCCGCGGAACTGGCCGAGCTGGAACGCAGGGGATGGGGCGTGCGCGAACCGGACCGGTTCCGGCTCACCCGGGCAGGCCTGCGATTTGCCGACGCGGCTGCAGAAATGATGTTGCGTCCGGATCCCGCCCCGGAACGCGACACGCCCCGGACGGCCACCCTGCAGCCGACCCGGCCGGCCTGGAGCCCGGCACCCTGAACCGCCGCCCGACCGTCTCAACCGCCCGAGCCGGGGGCCGGCAAGGGCGGGCCCGGCCGGCTCACGGAGCGCAACCGCTCCCGGATCATGTCAGCCCGCAGAATGTCGCGCTCCTCAGCCTGCAACTTCTCCGCGTGCAGCGACTGCAGATGGGCGGGCTGAATCAACAGGAACAACTCGTCGGTCAGCGAACGGTCCACCCCCGGAAACATCCCCAGGTCCACCCCCAGCCGCATCAACGAAAGCATGTTCATGGCCTCCTTGGAGGCGATGATGTGCGCGTTGGCCAGAATCCCGTACGCCCGGCCGATGTGGTTGTACACCATCTTCGGGTTCTTCTCGATGAGACTGGCCCGGGCGTTCTCCTCGAATTCGATGAGCTGACGCAAGACCTTGTCGAGCTTCTCCAGGATCGTTTGCTCGGACTCGCCCAGCGTCATCTGATTGGAAACCTGGAACACGTTCCCCAGGGCCTCGGTCCCCTCCCCGTAGAGACCGCGCACCGCCAGGCCCAGCTTGTTGACCGACTGGATGATGGCGTTGATCTGCTCGCTCAACACCAGACCCGGCAGATGAAGCATCGCGCTCACCCGGATGCCGGTCCCCACGTTCGTCGGACAGGCGGTCAGGTAACCGTACTCGGGACTGAACGCGTACTCGAGGTGCTCCTCCAAAAGGCTGTCCAATGCGTCCAGTTCCGCCCAGGCCTCGCGCAATTGCAGGCCGGGCCGGAGCGATTGCATCCGCAGATGATCCTCCTCATTGATCATCAGGCAGAGGGTCTCCTGCCGGTTGAGCACCACACCGCCCCCGCTGGTCCGCGCAGCATGCTCGCGGCTGATCAGGTGTCGCTCCACCAACAGCTGCCGCTCCAGCGCCGAAAGCTTGTCCAACGTCTCGCAAAAGCAACCTGCCAGCGCGGGCACCTCCGCCACCGCACCGGCGACCTTCTCGTACACCTGCAGGCGGTCGGCACGCTTGGCCCAGCCCGGAAAGGGAAATCCCTTCAGATTCCGCGCCAGTCGAACCCGGCTGGACAGCACGATCCGGTCCTGCGGCCCGGTGCGACGGGCGACTTCCGAAGCCGGTGGCAGGAATTCCTTCAGTTCCATGGGTTCAATGTCCCCGCGGAGTCGTCAGGCGGGCCTGGAGTTGTTTGATCTCGTCCCGCAGCTCGGCCGCCCGCTCGAAGTTCTCCTCCTGGACGGCACGGGCCAGCTCCTGCTGCAGCCGTTGCAGCCGCCGCTTCAGATCCTCCACCCCCCGGTAGGCCTTCGGCACCTTGCCCACGTGGCGGACCCCCTTGTGCATGGTCTTGAGCAGATCGTCCAGCCCTTCGGCAAACGTCTGGTAACACTCGGGACAGCCGAACCGCCCCAGCTTCTTGAATTCCGCCTGGCTGAACCCGCAGTGGGGGCACCGCAGCTCGCCGCTGCGCGGCCGCGGTTCGGTCTCCTGCGACCCGCTCAAACCCAGCAACAGGTCCGCCAGAGAAAAACCCGTGGGATCGTTGACCCCCTTGCTTCGCGCGCACTCCTCGCAGAGGTCCAGCTTCTGCATCTTGTCCCCCACGATCTGGGTCAGATGCACCGTGGCCTCGCGTTCCTTGCACAAGCAACATTTCATACCCGTCCCGGATAAATCGGCTCGCCGCTGTTCCGGGTCAAGGCCCGGTACAGCTCCATCAGTCTCCGGGTGACCGGGCCGGGTCGTCCATTGCCGATCACCCGCCCGTCAATCTTGACCACCGGCACGATCTCCGCCGCGGTGCCGGTCAGAAAACACTCGTCCGCGTTGAACAGATCGTACCGCGTCAGATTCGGCTCGCTCACCCGCCAGCCCTGTTCCCGCGCCAGGTCCATCACCACCCGCCGCGTGATCCCCCGCAGGGCACCGGCCGACAAGGGCGGCGTCTGCAACTCCCCGTCTCGAACAACGAAAAGGTTGTCCCCCGTGCACTCCGCCACGTACCCCTCCGCATTCAACATCACCGCCTCTTCGCAACCGGCATTGAGGGCTTCGATCTTCGCCAGAATGCTGTTCAGATAGTTCAGCGACTTGATCGCCGGGTTCACCGCGTTGTGCAGATTCCGCGTGGTCGGCACCGTGATGATGGACAACCCCTTCTCGTAGAACTCCTGCGGATACAGTTGGATCTTTCCGGCGATGATGATCACGGAGCCACGCTTGCAATTGTAGGGGTTCAACCCCAGCGTCCCCACCCCGCGCGTCACCACCAGCCGGATGTATCCGTCCCGAACCCGGTTCTGACGGCAGGTCTCCAACACCGCCTCCGTCATCGCCTGGGGCGTCATCGGAACCGGCAACAGGATCGCCCGGGCCGACGCGTACAACCGGTCAATGTGCTCCTTCAGCTGGAACACCCGGCCGTTGTACGCCCGGATCCCCTCGAACACCCCGTCGCCATACAACAACCCGTGATCGAAGACGGAAATCTTGGCCTCGGCCTCCCGGTAGAACCTGCCGTTGATGTACACTTTCATGTCCGTCCCCGGCAACCTAGTGAAAGGCGCTGCCGCACGCAACCCGACAGGCGCCACACCCCCGCAACCCGGCCCCGCAACCAACGGTACCCAAAACCTCCCCGGAAGCATCCGATCGGCCGCAAACCGGTAAAAGAATCCGCCCGAAACAAGGCAAAAAAGAAGTGGTCGGGGCGGTGAGATTTGAACTCACGACCTCTTGTACCCGAAACAAGCGCGCTAGCCAGGCTACGCTACGCCCCGACTCACGCCCCTATATATGCACGGCCGCCCGAAAAAATCAAGAGGTCTCGCAGGGCCCCGGCAGCCCCGCCGTCCCGCCGCCCAACCCGGGCCCGACCAGCCCGGTCCGACCTCTTGCACCCGCCACGGTTGCCCGTGGTCCGCAGGCTGGCAGGCCGCGTCGCAACCCAGGCCGCGCCGCAACCCTCTTCCCCGGGCGTTTCGGAACTTTCCAACCGGCCGGCGGTGCCCTAGTGTGACGGTTCGGCAAACCGGCGCGACCGGTTTCCCGGCCGGGAAACCGCCTCGCCCGGGACCCGCAGATTCTATGGCATTGATCGTACAGAAGTACGGGGGGACCTCGGTCGCCAACACCGAGCGCATCAAAAACGTTGCGCGTCGCGTGGCCGATTACCATCGGCGCGGTGACCAGTTGGTGGTGGTCGTATCAGCCATGAGCGGCGTGACCGATGGCCTGATCAAACTGGCCAAGGAAATCACGCCCCTGCCGAACGAGCGGGAGCTGGACATGTTGCTGGCCACCGGCGAGCAGCAGACCATCGCGCTCACTGCGATGGCCCTGCATGCGCTCGGCGTGCCCGCCGTGTCGCTCACCGGCGCCCAGGCCGGCATCGTCACCGACGGCGTCCACACCAAGGCCCGCATCCGCAACATCACGCCCAAGGCGGTGCGCGAACTGTTGGAGTCCGGAGCCGTGGTCATCGTGGCCGGCTTCCAAGGTGAGACACCGGAGGGCCAGATCACCACCCTGGGCCGCGGGGGCTCCGACCTGACCGCCATCGCCATGGCCGCGGCCTTGAAGGCCGATCTCTGCCAGATTTACACCGACGTGGACGGCGTTTACACGGCCGACCCGCGCATCGTCCCCACCGCGCGAAAACTCGACGAGATCTCCTACGACGAAATGCTCGAATTGGCCAGCCTGGGCGCCAAGGTCATGCAGAGCCGGTCGGTCGAATTCGCCAAAAAATTCGGAGTCGTTTTCGAAGTCCGTTCCAGCCTCAACGACAACCCGGGAACCATCGTGAAAGAGGAAACCAAAAGTATGGAAGGCGTTGTGGTCCGCGGCGTCTCACTCGACAAGAACCAGGCCAAGGTCACCCTGGTGGGCGTGCCGGACCGCCCCGGCGTGGCCGCCCGCATCTTCAAGGCCCTGGGGGATGCCGCCGTCAACGTGGACATGATCGTCCAGAACATCAGTCACGGAGACGGCCCGCCCCAGACCGACCTCTCCTTCACCGTGGACAAGGCCGATCTGCTCAAGGCCCGCAAGGTGATCGAGTCGCTCCAGCCCGAGCTGGGTTTCCGCGAGGTGCTGGCCAACGAAAACATCGGCAAGCTCTCCATCGTGGGCGTGGGCATGAAAAGCCACACCGGCGTGGCCGGCAAAATGTTCGAGGTCCTCGCCCGGGAGGGCGTCAACATCGACATGATCTCCACCAGCGAAATCAAGATCTCGGTGGTGATCGATCTGGCCAGGGCCGAGGACGCCATGCGCGCCGTGCACGCCGCCTTCATCGGCTGACCGCCGCCCCGCGCCGGTCCCACCCGGCCGTACGGCCCGTCCATGCCCACCCTGCTCCACGTGCTGCTCAGCCCCGCGGAGTGGCAGGACCCCGCCCGCGCACCCGGCCCCGGCACGGTGGCCGTGGTGTTCGATGTGCTCCGCGCCACCAGCACCGCCGTCACCGCCCTCGCCCACGGCGCGGCCGCCCTCATACCTGTGGCCTCACTGGAGGAAGCCGTCGCATGGCGACAGCGCCGTCCCGACTGTCTCCTGGCCGGCGAACGCGGTGGCATGCGGCCCTCGCCGGACCTCACCGGCGGGATTGCGTTCGACCTCGGCAATTCACCCCGGGAATTCCTCCCCGACCGTGTCCGGGGTCGTCTCATCGTCTTCACCACCACCAATGGAAGCCGCGCCCTCCGCGCCTGCCAGGCAGCCGACGCCATCCTGGCCGGTGCCTTCCTCAACCTGGGCCCCACGCTCGAAACCCTGCGCACCCTGGAACCGCCCCGCGTGACCCTGGTCTGCGCCGGCACCGGTCCCGACCCGGCGCTGGAAGATCTGCTGGCCGCCGGAGCCCTGGTGGACCGCTGGCGCACGGTTGACCCGGAGGTGCAAGTGACCGACGCCGCCGCCCTCGTCTGGCACGCGTGGCGCAGTGCCGCCCCCGACCTCATCCGTGCGCTCGCAGACTCAACCAATGCCCAACGTTTGTTGGCCCACCCGGACCTGCGAGACGATGTGGCTTGGTGCCTTCAACAAGACCGGTTCAACCTGGCCGTGTGGCTCGCCGGACCGGACGGAGGGCTGCAGGCCGGCGACCCCGCCGCAGCGGCAAAAGCGCTGCGCTCCCGCCAGGCCGGCCTTCCCCCCGCGGCCAGCCTGTGCTAGTCCATGGGCGTGGCCGAGCCAAGTCTGTTGCTCCTGATCCCCGCCTACAACGAGGAGCGCCGCATCGAGCCGGTGCTGCGCCGCTACGCCGAGTATTTCGCACGCCATTACACCGGCCCCTTCCAAATCGTCGTGGTGCTCAACGGCTGCCGGGACAACACCCGCGGCGTGGTCGAACGCGTCGCGCAAGACCACCCCTGCATCCGCTGGCTCGAGTTCCCCGAGCCCATCGGCAAGGGCGGCGCCTTGATCGAGGGACTCAAACTGGCCGCCCAGGCCGAGGCCATCGGCTACGTGGACGCCGACGGCGCCACCCCGCCCGAGGCCTTTCATGCCCTGGTGCGCCGCCTCCCGGAAGCCGACTGTGTCATCGGCTCCCGCTGGCTGCCCGGCGCCGTCCTACACATCCCCCAAAGCAGCCCCCGCCGCTTCGCCAGCCGCGTCTTCCACGCCATCGTGCAGTTGCTCTTCCGCATGAACATTCGCGACACCCAGTGCGGGGCCAAGGTGATGCGCCGCGAAGCGGTCGAAAAAATTCACGCCAACCTCACCATCGCCGACATGGCCTTCGACATCAACCTGCTCTACTGCCTCAAACGCGCCGGCTTCCGCATCCTGGAAGTCCCCACCGAATGGACCGACCAGATCGGGTCCAAGGTCCGCCTCTTCCGCACCTCGCTGACCATGCTGCTCTCGGTCATCCGCATCCGACTGATCTACTCGCCTTTCTACCGCTGGTTGCGCCCGCTGCGCCCGCTCGAAGCCTGGCTCTACAAAAAACTCCGCGCCCCCGTGCCGTTGCCCGGCCCTGACCCGTCCGCAATCCAGCCCGCCGCCACCCGGCAACCCACCAAACACAACCCCGCGCCCACCTCGCCCGGCAGGGACGGCACAACCTGAGTCCGAACCAGCGGGCCCGGAGCCAGCCCCCAGCATGCCCGAGCACCTCCCCCAACCAGGCAGAATCGAGTGGGCTCCGGATTTCGAGCCCCGGCCGGACCTGCGCGTGGTGTTGTTCGATTGGGACGGCACCCTCTCGCTGCTGCGATCCGGATGGGCCGATGTCATGACCGACCTGTACGCCGCCGCCCTGCCACCCCTGCCGGGTGAAACCGCCGAAGCACGACGCCGCCTGGCGCGGTCGGACATCCTGGGGCTCAACGGCCGCCAGACCCTCCATCAAATGATCCGTTTGACGGAACGCATCCGCGAGCGCGGCGGTCAGCCGCGCGAGCCCCACGAATACAAACAGGATTTCCTCCACCGACTCGCCGCACTGGTCGGGCCCCGTCAAGCCGCCATCCGCTCGGGCCGCACACCACCGGACACCTGGCTCGTCCCGGGCGCACGGACCTTTCTGCAGCAGCTGCGCAACCGCGGGCTTGTCTTGCACCTGGCCAGCGGCACCGATGAGCGCGCCCTGCTCGAGGAGATTCAAATGCTGGGTTTGGCCGACTTCTTCGGACCGCGCGTGCACGGAGCCCGAGATGAATCCTTCACAAAAGCCGACGTCATTCAGCGCCTCCTCATCCAACATGCCATCCAAGGCCGACAACTCCTGGCCTTCGGCGACGGCGTGGTCGAAATCCGCGATATCCGGGCCGTGGACGGCCTGGCCGTGGGCGTAGCCGTGGATGAAACCGCACCCGACTCGGGCCGCCTCGACCCCGACAAACGCCGCATGTTGCGGGACGCGGGCGCCCAGGTGTTGATCCCTGATTTCCGCGATGGCCCCGAGCTCTTGCGCGTCCTGCTGGGAGAAACGACCCCACTGTCCGGCGGCCTCTGAACTTTGCCCCAACCGCCGGCAGATCACCCGCCTGCTCAAGGTGCCCGCAACCGGTAGAACACCGGCCCCGAATCGGCCGGCCAAACCCACGAGTTGGTAAAGGCAGATTCCGGTACCGGAAACCAGGCCGACGGATCGGTCAGATCCGTGGCATTGGTCTCCAGCAACCAACCGCGGTACAAGGCGGGCCAGCTCAATCGGCCGCTACCACCGTCCGGTTCCCATCGGAACGCCAGCCGTGGGCGTTCCTCCACCGGCACCCGCACCACCTCCAGGCGGCCCTGCCCCAGAAGGTTCGTGTTCCATCCCAGGCCGGGCGGCAAGACCGGCAGCGTCACCGAAGCCCACTGCACGGCCGGTTGCCCGTTCTCCAACCATGTGTACACCTCACCCGCACGGAAGGCACCCGGTTCTCCGCTCACATTGGTGAACGTCAGATGCGCCGTGCCCGTGAGACTGCCGGCCACCGCCAAAACCGCCTGCGTGCGGTGCAACGGATCCAACCCGATGCGCAGATGACTGCCGGGCTGAAATTCCAAGGCCTGAACCACGGTCAACCGGCCCGCCCCATCCAGCCCGGGTGAGCACACCCCGCCGGCCTGAACCCGGACCGTGCCGGGAATCGTGCCGGTCCCGCCCAAAACCGTCCCGGCACCCACCGTCACGGGCCCGGGCCCCAACACACCCGTCACCCAAAGGGTCCCGCCCTGCAACTGCGTGGCGTTGGTGTAGGTGTGCAAGCCGCCCAGAATCAGCGTGCCGGTGCCGTTTTTGATCAGCCCGATCGGCGCACCGTTGGTCGAGGCACGGATGGATCCGGTCACCCAGTGGTCGCCCGCACCCGTGAAAACCACGTTGCGCCAGCCGGTGAGGGCACCGATGTACTGCACCGGCCCGAGCATCCGCAACTGACCGGAACTGGACTCGAACACCACCCGGTCGCCCCCCACGTCCACGTACACCGGCCCGCCCAACGTGTTCGTCCCCGCAAGATTCCGCACCGCTGCCGTGCCGTGGTTGCGGCAGTGGATGACCAACGCGCCGGCCACGCTGACACCACCCTGCGAACCGTCCAGCTCCAGCGTGGAGACGCCGCTGTTGTTGTTTCGCAGGCTCAGCCGTTGCAACGTGGCCAGCGCACGCGGATGCACGGCCCGCACGATGCCGTCGGACCCCGCCGCGCTGCCGCTGTCCAGAAAGGCCGTCCCGGTCACGCTGTTCTCCCCTGCCAGCACCAACACCCCCGGCCCCGACTTGGCCCAACCGTTGGTCCCCGACAAGGGCACCGCCAGCGTCACAAAATTCGTCACGAAGATCCGCGGCGGTTCGTTCGTGCCGGAGTCCAGCGTCAGGACCGCATTGTTCGTGCCCGCCAGCGTCCAGCCCTGCGCACCGGCCTGATCGCCGAAGCGCAGCACGCCGATTGTCTGGTTGGTGTCCAACCAGACCGTCCGCGCCGCGCTGATGTTCAGCGAGGCAAAATCCGCCGTCTGCCCCGCACCCGAGGCGATCCAACCGCCTTCCCACCGGGCCGGATCGCTCCAGAAACCGTCCGCGTCGGCCGCCCACCGGCCGCTGCCGCGCGTCGGTCGGACCCGCACCACCGCCACCGCGTAATCATTCTGCCCGGCTGCATCCGTCACGCGCACGGTGACGTACTGCGGCCCGGCCGCGTCGGCGTCCGGGACACCGCTGACCCCGCCCTCCAACGACACCTGGACCCAGTCCGGACCCGCCGCCTTCCGGAAACCCACCAACGTGTCGCCGGGATCGGGATCGAAAACCGTCCCCGCCAGCGTGGCCGAAAAAGGTTCACCGGCAACGGCCGTGCCAAGGTCGAACACCCGGTTGGTAAACTGCGGCGGTTGATTCGTCAGCAGCCGTGCAATCTGATCGGAGGTCATCACGTAGTCGGTGATCAGCACCTCGTCCAGCATCCCGGCAAAGTGCGGGTCGGCCGGCCACTGACTTCGCCCCAGAAAATTGTAACGCGGCCGGAACTGTGCCGGCGTGATGGACGTGGCCGCCGCGGCGACGCGCACCCCGTTGACGTACAATTGCGCACTGGAGGCGCTGAGCGTGACAGCCACGTGCGTCCACCGGTTGATCGGCAGTGGCGCGGTCTCCACGATCTGTTCGCTGCCGCCGTTGCGCAGGCCGAACCGCAGGGTGCCCGCACTGCTGCGCGGCGTGAGAAACATGTACTCCGTGGTGCTGTTGCCGAAATCAAAGATCCGTTGCCAGTTCCCGCCCCCGCGCCAGTACACCCACGCGGCAAACGTGAACCCGTTGCCCCGGGCGATCCCCGGCGGCAGGGACACCCGGGTCTGCACCCCGTCGAACACCAGGGCCTGGCCGCGCACGCCCTTGGTGAACACCGGACTCCCGGTGGTCACACCGTGATGCCCGTGACCCGACTCGTCCCGCACATGACCGTCGAACGAGTACTGCCCCATCCCCCGCGTGCCGGGGTCGAAACCCGTCTGCAAATAACCGATGCGGGAGGGTCGGTCCCGATAGACCACACCCGCCGGCGTCAGACTCCCGTCGTCCCATTTCACGCGCCGGACGTCCTCCACCCAGTTGTACAGGGCGTACCGCTCCACCCAGGGCGTCTCCTCCAGCATCTGGATCATCGCGGCAATGCACGCCTGCTGCTGCGCAAAGGTCGGATCGGCACAACCGGTCCAGTTGGCCCCGTTGTTCCATTCGGTGATCCAGATCGGGCGCTTCACCTGGTCGTAGGTCGCCTTGAGGAAATTGTAAAACTGGCTGGCGGCCCCAGCCGGATCCGCCGGGTTGAAACACCAGTAGTAATGCACCGCCACGAAATCCACGCGCAGCCCGGCCGCATCCGCTTGCTGAATGAACGGATACAACCATCCGCTGCGCCCACCGTCCGATGGAGCGGGTGAGCCCACGCGCAAACCCGTGGCCAGCAGCTCCGGCCAGGCCGACAACGCGTCGGCCACGCTCAAATTCGCCTGGTCCGGCCGGTCCGGCTCATTGAACCCCAGCAGGTGCACCGAACCGCGCGCCCGCCAGTCCTGATTCAAACCCGGCCACCAGCGGTTCTGCCGAATCGGCACGTACTCCACGTCGGCGGTCGAGCTCTGGTTCAAGTTCCAGTTGTACTTCCATCCGACGTTCAACCCCGACTCAATGTCCCCGGCGATCCCCTTCTTCGAGGTCCAACGCCACGGAATCACGTACACGAACCGGACTCGACCGCTCAGTTCGGGCGGCAACACGCCCATCTCCACCTCCCCGTCGGCCGCCACATAGTGGCGGCTGTAACCCGTGCCGTCCTCCCGCTCGGCCAGCGTCACCGCGTACCCGCGCCGGAGGCGGAACGACCGCACCCCGGCCTGGAACGCACCGAGCGCGTTGCCCCGGTAATACACGTAGGACAGCAGCGAAGTGCTCGCCCCGGTAAAGTGCGGTCCCTCGAAGATCTCCAGCGGGCGGAATGCGCTGCCGTGCGGGACGATCACCGCCCCATCCCCATACGCCACCACGCGGCAGTTGTTCCCATGCACCGCCGGCAGGCGCTGGATCCGGACCTGCCCCAGATACGATGCCGCCACCACCGAGGGCCGAATCGCTGTGAACACCAGATACGCATCGGGAGAATCCAGACTTACCGTGCTGCCCGGCAACGGTTGCACCCCCGCTGTCAATCGCAGCTCACAACGGCCGGTCACCACCGCAAAGGTGTTGGTCAATGCCGCAAACGTCACCACGCCCCCGTCGAACACCCGGTCCTGCGCGGCCAGTCGCACGCCCAGCCCGAAAAGCATCGTCCACCACAACCAGGACCGACCAGGGCACCTCCTCGAAACCCAAAACCCACCTGCAGGCATGACACCCCATCCATCGCACAATCGGCCCGGCCCGGCAACTCCCCCGTTCGGGGGACCCGCCCGCCACCGTCGCCCTCGCGAGCCTCAATCGCCGCCCCACCACCGAAAGAAGGCGCGGGACCGGAACGGACTCTCCGGGCCGATCAGGGCCGCCCGGCTCCTCTGCAGATCCACCTGCACCAGCAACGCCACACTGTGCGCCCCGAACCCGTCCGACCGCAGCGCCCGCACCCCGTAACCGTAGGCCAGCGCCATCTGCCAGGCATCGCTCCGGTATCGCACCCCCACACCCACCCCTTGATGCCATCGCCCCGCCAGTGGCACCCCGGGCAGGTCATCCACCCACGCGGCCGAACCTGTGACCACTGCGTACCACCGCCCGGCCGGGTCCAGCGGCCAGGACAAGGACGCATGCCCCAACACAAAACCCTCGGCCGTCAATTCCTGGAAATAGTAACCGGGCAACGCCACCGCAAACTCCGTCGCAAACGGCAGCACGGCACCCAATCGAAACGCACTCAACCGATCCGCCTGCACGCTCCAGCCCGCCGTCACCCCGCCGGACAGATGCGCGCCGAGGTCCGGATGGGTGTACGCCATCAACGCCCGGATCCACCACCGATGACTCCAGGACTCCAGCTCGCGGTCGCCCGCGAAACCGTACGCCCCGTGCGAACCCCGGCGTTCCAGTTCATACCACACCGACAGTTCCAGCGCCGACCGCGGAAACAACACAGGCTCGCTCCCGCCCCAGCGCAGACCGGTCCGCACCCGGCCGCCGAAATGATCCGGCGGCAGGGCAAACCCGGCCGCGGTGTCGTCTTCCTCCTCGTACTCGGTGTAAAACCCCGAGACCCGGACCAGGGCGTGCAACGGAACCCGCCAGCCCGGATCGAGTCGGTGATAAACGCTCGCCGAGACCGTCCCGCCGTGTCCCACGAACGATTCAGCCGGAACATAGCGGCCGCGCCGGATCTCGTTGTAACTCTCGCCAAACCCGCCTCCGGCCACGCCGATGGCCACGTGTGTGTCACGGCCCAGTGCATCCCGCGCCGCCAGTTCGCTGTCCACATACACCGGCGCCAGTGCCAGCCGCAGCGTCAGGTTCGACCTCAAAAACCCGGGCTGATTCCGGTAGTAAAAGGCATAGCCCGAGAAAGGCGCATGCCCCTGAAAAGCCTGGTTGTAACCGAACTGGATCAGATCCCGGGCCACCGGATCCACCTGCGCACCCGCCGACACGGCCGCAGCCACCGCCAGCAGCCAACCCATGGCAAGCCCGAGATCGCGCCTCCCCCCGCCACACGGAGTGGCGCCCGCCCACGCCCCAAACCTCACGTTCCGCCCTCCTTTCGTGTCGCCCGGACCAGTCCTCCTTTCCGACGGGCTGAAACCCGCCGGGATGCAGACCTCGATCCCTCAGAACTGGTGCAGGAACCTCAGATCGTTTTCGTAAAACAACCGGATGTCCGGAATGCCATACCGCAGCATGGCAATCCGTTCGATACCAAACCCAAAAGCCCATCCGGTCCACACCTCCGGATCGTAACCCACCGTCTCGAACACCACCGGGTTCACCATGCCGCACCCGGCGATCTCCAGCCATTCCCGACCCATCTTCCGCGTCAGCGCGTTGCTGAAGTCGATCTCGTAACTGGGCTCAGTGTAGCTGAAGTAGTGGGGACGAAACCGGATCCGCACATCCCGGCCCATCAGTTCCCGAAACACATGCTCGACCGTCCCCTTCAAATCGCCCACCGTCACACCCCGGTCCACGTACAGACCCTCGATCTGGTGGAAGGTCGGATTGTGCGTCGCATCGGCATTGTCCCGGCGGTAGACCCGGCCCGGCACGATGATCCGTACCGGCGGCGGCTGGCTTTCCATCACCCGGATCTGCACGCTGGAGGTGTGCGTGCGCAGCAACCACCGGCCGTGCGGCCCGGGCGCATCAGGCAGATAAAACGTGTCCTGCGTGTCCCGCGCCGGATGATCCGCCGGCGTGTTCAGCGCGTCGAAGCAGTGGTACTCGTCCTCCAACTCGGGGCCGTCCGCCACCGCAAAACCCAGCCGCCGAAAGCTCCGGACGATGTCCTCCACCACCTGCGTCAGCGGATGCAACCGGCCCACCGGCCGCCGGCGTCCCGGCAGCGTGAAGTCGAACGGCACCTTCGGCCGGGCCGCCTCCAACTCCAGTTCCCGGCGCCGCCCCACCAGGGCCGCCTCCAACTCCGCCTTCACCGCGTTGATCGCCTTGCCCGCGGCCGGACGTTCCTCCCTGGGCAGACCGCCCAATTGTTTCATGAGGGCCGTCAGCCGACCGTGCGAACCCAACCAGGCCGCCTTGGCCTGATCCAACGCGGCCAGGTCCCTGGCCGCGGCAAACGCCGCCAGGGCCTCCTGCTTCAAAGGTTCCAAATCATTCCACCATGCCATGCCGCCCCGCATTTAAGGGCAAACCCGGATCCAATCACAGCCCAAAACGCCGCCGGTCGCCTGCCCCAACCCACCCGGCCGACACGTCCGGAAAAGCACGCCATCTCCATCCTTTTCCATCGGTGCGACCGTCACCAGCGCCCGCATCCGACACAAAAATGCCACTTGTTCGATCCCCGGAAATCTGTCAGTAGTTTTACGGATGATGCGGGTTCCCCGCGGATGCGGGGCTCCCCACGACCGGGCCAGCCGGGGCGGCCGGGCACCACGCGCCCCACCCCCCGGTTGCAGCACCAACCGCGGTCCGGCTCGTCCGGACCGGGACACCGGCTGAAGCGGCGCAGCCGGGGTCACCCGCGGCAGTGACCCACTTATGAAGCAGGCGGTAAGCGGCAGACAGCGGCAACCGGAACCCGCAGCCCAGAACCCGGGTCCGGTCTTTGAACCTGTGACTTCCCCTACAGGGGCGGGTTCGCCCGCCCTGCTCGAAAACGGCCAGGCCGTCCTCGACGAGGCAGGCCGCATCCTCCGCGCCAACGACACGCTGGCCCTGTGGCTGCGGATCTCCCCGTGGGAACTGCCGGGATGTTCCCTCCCGCGTCTGCTCGGCCAGCGCCATCCCGGCTGGGAAACCAGCCTGCGCGACTTCCTCGCCACCGCGTCCGATTTCGATCGGCTCGAACTGCCCGCCGACCTCGCACCCGACGCCGAGCGCCTGATCGTGGACGTCTGCCGCCACGGCAGGGAACTGTTCGTCCGCCTCGAAACCGCCCTCCCGCCGGCACGCGAATGGGAAAACCTCTTCCCCCCCGACCGCTGGGGCCGCATGGCCGCCCATCAGGCCTACCAACGGCTCCTCCGCGCCGAGGCCCAGCTCGAAAACCTCACCCTCCACTGGCCCGGCATCCTCTTCAGTCAACGACCCGATTTCTCCTTCCGCTACATCAGCCCGCGCGTCGAGGAACTCACCGGCGTGCCCCCGCAGGAATGGCGCCGCAGCTCCGAATATTTCTGGCGCGTCGTCCACGAGGCGGACGTGGAGATGCTGATGAACCGCCTCCGCCGGGCTGATTGGCCACCCGAGGGCGGCGCCACCACCTACCGCATCCGCCACCTCCAAACCGGACGCGTCAGCTACCTCTGGGAATACCGCCAACCGGTGCGCACAGCCGGCGGACTCCTCCTCGGATATGAAGGGCTCTGGCTTGACATCACACGCCAGACCATCGCCGAACGCCGGCTTCTGACCATGTCGTGGAAGGAAACCCTCGGCACCCTCACCCTCGGCCTGGCACACGACTTCTGCAACATCATGACCGGCATCATCTCCCTCAGCGAGACTTACCAGTCCGAGCTGGAGGGCAACAGCCGCCTCCGCGAAGGGCTCGAGCTCATCCGCGCCACCGCCCTCGAAGCCTCTCAACTCGCCCACCGGTTCCGTCAGCTTCACCAGGGCACCCCCGGCGAGAAAAACTTCCACGACCTCAACGAAATCGTCCGCTCCATGGCCGATCTGCTCCGCAAGGTGCTGGCGCGGCGTGTCCGCGTGGTCACCGAGCTGGCCGAGGGCCAGTGCCCGGTCTACCTCGACGCCGTCGAATTGAGACAGGTGCTGGTCAACCTGGCCCTCAACGCCGTGGACGCCATGCCCCAGGGCGGCCAGCTCACCTTCCGCACCTCCATCCATCAACAGCCCCCGCCCATCCCGCCCTTGCAAGGTTCGCTGCCCCGCCTGCCCCTGGTGGGACTCTCCGTGCAGGACACCGGCGTCGGCATCCCGGCGCGCCTGTTGAACACCATCTTCGACCCCTTCTTCACCACCAAACCGCTCGGCAAGGGCTCCGGCCTGGGCCTGTACAACACCCGTCTCTTCGCCGAACGCCACGGCGCGGCCATCTCGGTGGAAACCGCCGAAAACCGCGGCACCACTTTCCACTTCTGGTTCCCGCTGGCCGATCTCCAGGCAGACCTCCAGGTCCAGCCGCCGGATCGCCGCACCGTCCGGCACACCCTCCTGGCCCTCGGCCCCGCAGGACCCGCGTTCGACCAGGTCGTCGCCCGCCTGCGCGAAAACGGAATGTACGTCGCACCCGCCCACTCCGAGGCCGAGGCGCTCGAACTGCTGCACTCGCCCTATTTCCACTTCACCGGGCTGGTGCTCCTCTGCGCGGAAAACGGCCGGTCCTTCGGCCGGTTGCTCGACCGCGTCCGTTCCACCAACCTGCCGCTCAAGGTCCTCTGCCTGGCCGCCTGCAACCAGGACGAACTGGATACCACCTTCCTCGAACGCGTGGACATGGTCCTGCCGGCCGACCTCCCCGCGCCGGAATGGCAGAACCGGATCCGCCGGCTCCTCGACGCAGACTGACCGATGAACCCAGCCAGCGAACCCCAACCCGACAACGAGTTCACGCCGCCGCCCATCCTCGTGGTGGACGACGAGGAAATCGTGCTGGCCGCCCTCCGCGAAACGCTGCGCCGCACCCCCTACGAGGTCGTCACCGAGGCCGATCCCCTCGCCGCCGTCGAGCTCCTCAAACAACAGGAGTTCTCCGTCATCATCACCGACCAGAGCATGCCGGGCATGTCCGGACTCGAACTGCTCGCCCGGGCCCGGCAGCTCCAACCCTTTGCCACCCGCATCCTCATCACCGCGGTGCTCAGCCTCGACACCGTCATCGAGGCCATCAACAAGGGCGAGATCTACCGGTTCATCGTCAAACCCTGGCTGCGCGAGGAATTCCTCGCCACCGTCAAAAACGCCGTCCAACGGTACGAACTCATCTGCCAGAACGCCCATCTCCAGGCCGCCACCCAGGAGATGAACCGCCAACTGGTGGAACTGAACCGCTCGCTCGAACAACAGGTCAAACTCGTCGCCCAGCAAAACGAACAACTCGCCCAGGTGAACGCCGCCCTCGAACGCAACCTCATGCGTTCGCTGGAGCTCTGCGTGCACACCATGCAGACCTTCTATCCCTCCCTCGGCAGCCAGGCCCGACGCGTGGCCGCGCTCTGCAAGGGCATGGCCCAGGCCGCACAGCTCTCCCCTCACGACCGACGCGTGCTCGAAAGCAGCGCCCTCCTCCACGACATCGGCCTGGTGGGCGTCCCCCGCCACATCATCCGGCGCTGGCAGGACGATCCCCACTCCCTCAACCCCGCCGAAAAGGCCCTCATCGAACAGCACCCCATCCTGGGCCAGGAACTGGCCGCCTTCACCAGCGACCTCGACCAGGTGGGCCAGATCATCCGCGCCCATCACGAACGATTCGACGGATCCGGGTACCCCGACCAGCTCGTCGGCGAGAACATCCCCTGGCTGGCCCGCCTCCTGGCCGTGGCCGTCGCCTACGCCTCCAGCCCCCTGCCCCCCACCGACGCCGCCGAACGCATCAAACAGGAGGCCGGCAGCGCCTTCGACCCCGAGGCCGTCCGCGTCTTCCTTCAGGCACTCCAAACCGTCGAGCTGCCCCGGCGCGAACGCGAGGTCACCCTGGCCGAACTGCGGCCCGGCATGGTCCTGGCCCGCGGCGTCTACACCGCCAACGGCCTGCTCCTCATCCCCGAAGGCCAACGCCTCAACGCCACCTTCATCGAAAAACTCCTCAACCATCACCGGATTCAGCCGATAACCCAATCGCTGGTGGTCTATTGTTGAACCGGACCACCGCACACAGGGTTGTGCCGCATGCTGAACCGGACCGAACCACATGACGCTCCGGGCACCGAGGCGGTGTGCCAGTGGTGGCAGGCCGCCTTCGAGGCCGCCGAGCATGCCCAGGCCGTCTGCCGCCCCGACGGCCGTGTCCTCCAGTTCAACCGCCGCGCCGCCCACCTGTTCCAAATCCCGCCCGGCACCGCACCCGAAACCCTCTCCCTCTGGCAATGGGTCGCGCCCCCGGCCGACCAAAAACTCCGCCACGCCCTCCAACAGGCGCCCCGCAAACCCGACATCCTCCACTCCGTCATCACCCTGCGCGAAGGCGCCCCGCACCTGCCCGTGGACCTCGAGTACGTGCCGCTCGGTCACGACCACTACCTCCTCCTCTTCAAGGACGTCAGCCGGCGCCTCCGCCTCGAAACCCACATCCAACGCCTCATCACCGCCATCGACGCCACGCCCGACGCCTTCTTCCTGGCCGACAGCGACCTCCGCATCACCTTCGTCAACCCGGCCTTCCAAACCCTCACAGGCTACAGCATGGAGGAGGTCCTCGGCCGGCCCGACGCCTTCCTCCGCGCACCCTTCGAACAGGAAAAGGTCCAGGCCTACCTGGAAGCCGTGACCGAAGGCCGCGAATGGATCGGCGAGCTGGTCAACATCCGCCGCGACGGATCCCCCTACCACGTCGAGGCCACCATCTCACCCATCGCCGACATGGCCGGCCGTTTCATGGGCTACGTGGCCTGCGAACGGGACATCACCCTCCGCATCCAACTCCAGGAACAACTCCGCATCCAACGCGACTTCATCCACAGCATCCTCCAATCCCTCGACGGCGCCATCTACAGCCTCGACTGCGAGTTCCGCCTCACCCACGCCAACGACGGCTGGCGCCATCTGCCTGCCGAACACGCCGGCCTGCGCATCGAAGCGCCCCCCACACTCGGCCGCAGCCTCCTCGATTACGTGCCCGACCCTTCCCGACGCGCCGAGCTGGAACGCGTCTTTCGCGAGGTCCTCCAAACCGGTCGGCCCGTGGACAATCGATACCAAACCGCCGACGGCCGCCACTGGCTGCTCAAGGTCTCCCCCTGGGTGGACGGCACCCAGGTCCGCGGCCTCATCTGCAGCATCACCGACCAAACCCACTACCACGAACTGCAGCAACAGCTCTTCCAAGCCCAGAAAATGGAGATCATCGGCACGCTGGCCGCCGGCGTGGCCCATGACTTCAACAACCTCCTCCAGGCCATCCGCGGCAACTGCGGACTCCTCCTGCGCGAAACCGGCACCGACAGCCGCCTGCGCAGGGAGATCGAACAAATCGATCTGGCCGCCGCCCGCGCCGCCGACATCACCCAGCAGCTGCTCTCCTTCAGCCGCGAAAGCAACGACAACTGCGCCGTCCTCGACCTCAACCAGATCCTCCAGGAAGCCCTCGTCCTGGTCCGGCGCACCCTCCGCGGCAACGTCACCCTCGAAACCTCCACCACACCGGACACCCTGCCCGTCCGCATCGACGCCACCCGGGCCAGCCAGGCCATCCTCAACCTCTGCGTCAACGCACAGGACGCCATGCCCAACGGCGGCCGCATCACCCTGGAAACCGAACGCGTCCGCATCACCAACGAACAGGCCCACCGCCACAACCTCACCCCCGGCACACCCTACGCACGCTGTACCGTCCGCGACACCGGCACCGGCATCCACCCCGATCTGCTCCCCCGTATCTTCACCCCGTTCTTCACCACCAAGGGCCGCGGCAAGGGCACCGGACTCGGCCTGCCCATTGTCCAACGCATCACCGAGGAAGCCGGAGGCTTCATCGAGGTCGAAAGCGCCCTCGGCCAGGGCAGCGCCTTTCATCTCTTCTTCCCCCTCTCCTCCGAGCCGCTCGCGGCCACACCCGAACGGACCGTCCCGCCCCTTGCCCAGGGCCGCGGCCGCGTGCTCGTGGTGGATGACCTCGACCTGCTCCGGGATTTCACCCGCAGCTTCCTCGAGGCAGCCGGACTGGAGGTCCTCGTCGCCGAAAGCGGCCCCGAAGCGCTCAAGATCCTCGAAACCGCCGAGCCACCCGTGGACCTCCTCTTCACGGACTACAGCATGCCCGGCATGAACGGCCTCGAACTCATCGAGGCGGTCCTCCAGCGCTGGCCCGCCATGCGATGCGTCCTGGCCTCGGGCTACCTCGACCCCGCCCTGCGTGCCCGTCTGAACCAGCTAAACGTCAGTGTCCTGGCCAAACCCTACGACATGCGCGACGCCTCCGAACTCATCACCCGCAAACTGGCCGAACCTGCCCAACCACCCGAATCCACCGGCTGAGCTCCGGCCCTCTCTACTCTACTCCGATCCCGCCCCGCCCACCGGCCGGCCACTCCGCCGGCTCCGCCCCTATACCCCATCCAACAACGGCCGCAAGAACCGGCCGGTGTGACTGTCCGGACACGCCGCCACCGTCTCCGGAGGACCGCACACCACCACACGCCCGCCGCCCTCGCCACCTTCCGGCCCCAGGTCAATCACCCAGTCCGCTTCCGCGATCAGTTCCGGATGATGCTCGATCACCAGCACCGTGTGTCCCGCATCCACCAACCGTTGCAGGACCCCCACCAACTGCTCCACATCGGCCGCATGCAAGCCGATCGTCGGCTCCTCCAGCACGAACAAATGCCCCTTCCGCAACTGCGCCGCCGGGCGGCCCCGGCGCCCACCCGGGGTCTCACGCAAACCGGCCAACAAATGCGTCACCAGTTTCACCCGCTGCGCTTCCCCGCCACTGAGGGTGGGACTGGTCTGACCCAGCTTCAGATAACCCAGGCCCGTGTCGCGCAACGCCTCCAGCGCCCGCCGCACCGCGGGCACCGCGCCAAACACCTCCAGCGCCTCCTCCACCGTCAGATCCAGCACCTCCGCGATGTTTCGCCCCGCGTATCGCACCTCCAACGTCGTCGGATGGAAGCGCGTCCCCCCGCAGGTCTCGCATCGCACAAACGCCGCCGGCAGGAAGTTCATCTGCAGCCGAACCTGTCCGGCCCCCTGACAGGCCGGACAACGCCCCTCCGGACTGTTGAACGAAAACCGGCCCGGACCGAACCCGCGCATCCTCGCCTCGGGCGTCCCTGCAAACAATGACCGGATCTCGTCGAAAAACCCGACGTACGTCGCCGGAATGGAACGCGGCGTCCGGCCAATTGGACTTTGATCCACCTCATACACCGCACGCAGAGCCTCGAATCCGTAAACCTGCGGCTCCTCCCCATCATCAGCCGGGCCCGCCGGGCGGTCCGACCCGCGACCGCGTCCCCGGGCCAACGCCCGGCGCAACGCCGGCAGGAGACAATCATGCACCAGCGTGCTCTTGCCCGAACCGCTCACACCCGTCACCACCACCAATCGCCCCAGCGGGATCCACACTGTCAGGTCCTTCAGATTGTGTTTCCGGGCGTGGACCAATTGCAGCCAGGACAGTCCCTCCCCGCCCGGCCCGGCCCCGCTGCCCGGAGGCCACGGCACGGGCCGGCGCGATCCACGCCGCGGGTAGCGCCGGCGCATCCGCAGGTATCGCCCCGTCACACTGGCGGGATGACGGCGCAGCGTCGCCAGCGTGCCCTCGGCCACCACCCGACCCCCGTGAATCCCGGCCCCGGGCCCCAGATCAATCACCCAGTCGGCCCGCCGCATCGTCTGCTCGTCATGCTCCACCACCACCACCGAATTGCCCCGCGCACACAATCGCTCCAGGCAATCCAACAACCGTTCGTTGTCGCGCGGATGCAACCCGATCGTCGGCTCGTCCAGCACATACAACACGCCGCTGAGGTTCGACCCCAACTGCGCCGCCAGCCGGATGCGCTGGGCCTCCCCGCCGGACAACGTCGGCACCCCGCGGTCCAGATGCAGATACCCCAGACCCACCTCCTGCAGAAACCGCAGCCGGGTCCGGATCTCCGGCAGGATGTCCCGCGCAATCCGCGCCGCCACACCCGTGAAGCGGAGCCGCTGGAAAAACCGCTCCGCACGGTCCACCGGCAGCCGGCCCAGATCCACCAACGTCGGCTCAGCAGGCACACCCTCAGGATCGCCGGCCACCGGCAGGCGAACCGACCGCGCCAGCGGATTCAGCCGCGTCCCCCCACACTCCGGACACACCTCCCGCTCCTCCGCCCAGCTCCACCACGTCTCCTCGATCTGCTCGGCATCCGCCCCACGCTCGGCATCCGGCAGATAAAACAGCTCGCCGAACCCCCGGCACCGCGGACACCAGCCCAGCGGGGAGTTGTAACTGAAATGCTTCGGATCCAGCGGCGGGTACGAACGCCCGCAACCCGGACACGCCCGCTCCGTGGCATGCACCGTCAGATGCCCCGCCTCATCCAGCGCAAACAGCACACCCCGGCCCACCTCCAGAGCCGCGTCCACCAGCGCGGTATCGCCCGCCCCGGCCCGACCCGACCGCCCGCGCCCGGCGGCCACCCGCCCCACGACAATCTCCACATCGTGTTCGCGATACCGGTCCAGCTGCGGGAACGCATCAGCCGCCACGATCGTCCCGTCCACCCGCAACCAGCCGTAACCGTGGCGCGCCGCCCACTCGGCCACCTCCGTGTGAAAACCTTTCCGATGCCGCACCACCGGCGCCAAGAGGGTCAGCGGCCCGCGGCGCCGGCTCTCCTGCCGCAATTGGTTCAGAAGGCTCTGCCGCGTCTGGGGCGCCACCGGCAGACCACAGGCCGGACAATGCACCACGCCCAGCCGCGCATAGAGCAGCCGCAGGAAATGATGCACCTCCGTCACCGTGGCCACCGTGCTCTTGCCGCCCCCCCGACTCGTGCGCTGTTCGATGCTCACCGTCGGCGGCAGGCCCAGGATTCGGTCCACATCCGGCCGCGGTAACTGCTCCACGAACTGCCGTGCGTAGGCGTTGAGCGAATCCAGAAAGCGGCGCTGCCCCTCGGCAAAAAGGATGTCGAACGCCAGCGTGCTCTTGCCCGAGCCGCTCACGCCGGTGATCACCACAAACCGCCCGCGCGGGATCACCACCGTCAGATCCTGCAGGTTGTGTTCCCGCGCACCCTGCACCACGATGGCGTTGCGCGCCGCCGCGGTCAGCGCCTGCCTGTCTCGCCTCATGCCGTGCACTCTTACCACCGCCACCGCCCGGACTCAAATCAACGGAGATTGCGGCCGCCATTCACAATCCCCCCGGGTATGAAGCCCGAACCTCCGCGGGCCCATGCAAAAAGCGGGCGGCATGGGATCGTTTGCCGCCCGCGCGCTGCCGCACACCCACCGCTGTCATCGGATCAGGGCCCGACTCCGGAGCCGGCACCCGCGCCACCGGTGGGCATCGGCCACGGGGCCACCGCCGCCGCTCCAGCCAGCTCACGCTCCATCGCGGCACGAAGGCCGGGGTCTTGAATCCACGGCACCCAAGCAGCAGCAGCGGCCCGGTCCATTCCTGCCTGGTGACGGACAAAAGTAACCAAGGCCACGTCCCGTTCGGGCGCCGGGGGCAACCGCTGGAGCCAGTCTGAGGCCTGATCGGGGTTCATTGAGACCCAGGATGCAACGAGCTGTTCAACCACCCGCAATCTGACATCCGGGTCGGGGATCCCTTGCACGTGCCGGCTGGCTGAGACCGGATCGTACATCGCCCATTCTCCGAACACCTGAACCAGGACGTCCGCGGAAGTCTTGCCCGCCCCATGAGTCCGCCACAGCGCCCACGCTTCCGCCGGGTCCACTTCGGTGACAGAGCGGATCACCCCCTGCAGAAACGCGTCCAGTGCAGCCGGGTCTCCAATCCCCGCCATCCGTTGCAGGGCTTCATCCAGGTTGCTGGACCCCCAGATCCGTCCCAACCGTTCCAAAGTTCCCTGCCTCTCCAGTGGGTCCGGAATTGCATCCGCAAGTTCAAATGCCCGCACGGGGTCTGAGTAGGCCAGCTCGTTCACGACCGAAGGAGCCAGGTAGGATTTCAGAACCGGATCCGGGATTTGGTTCCACCACTGAAGGGCTCCATGGGAATCCTGCCGCACCCATTCCTGGAGCACCGTGTCCACCAGCCTCCTTTGCTCGGCAGGCCGCGGTGCCTGAAGAACCCATTCCAGGGCACCCACCGGATCCGCAGCGGCCATGTGTTGCACCAGTCGTCCCAGGGCGAGATCGCGGGCCGGGCCCTCGGGCAGGCCCAGTGCCCATTGCCGGGCGCCGCGCTCATCGGCCTGCGCATAGGCCGACACGATCTCGGGAATGATCTCCATGGCAAGTGGGCCCGGTGGCAGGCCTGCGGCTGCCCCCGCAGCCCGGGCGGGATCCAATTCAATCCACGCCCGAGCCATGGCCGCATACAACACGGGCTTTTCAACCTCGACCGACCACTGATGAACCAGCGCCCAGGCCTGTTGCGGATCCTTCTGAGCCAATTGCAGGAAGACCGATTCCAGCAGTGCCGTGCGCGCCTTGCCGCGCGGAAGTTCCCGAAGCTTCTCCAGCGCCTTCTCAGGTTCGTCAATCGCCCACTGCTGAAGGACCTGCGAGACCGCCTCCATCTTTGCCGGCCCGTCGGGAAGCTTGCCCACGTAGTCCCAGGCCGCATCGGGAGCCACCTGAGCCCATTGCGGCAGCCACAGCCGAAGCCCCTCTTCGCGGGCTGTCCCGGGCGGAAGCCTTTGCAAGAGTTCCACCACCCCCTCCGGGTCTGATTCCGGCCAGAACTCCACCAGGACCAACATGGCCCGGTTGCGTTGCAGCCCCTCCGGCAGGTTTTCCACGTGCGCCGCTGCCTCCCGTGGGGACACCTCGGCCCAAGATTGAAGCGCGGCCCGCAGGGCTGCCTCTTGAAGCGTACCGCCCCCGAGCTGCCCCACCGACTCCAACGCCTCCCGCGGCGAAAGCAACGCCCACGAACGGTACAACCCACTGACCGCTTCGTGGCCGACTGAAGGTGGAAGGTTCAGTCCGATCAGATGCCTCAAGGCCTCTTGCGGGTCGGAAGCCCCCCAGGCACTGAAAACCATCCCATAGCTCTTTCCCCGCATCAGCGGGGGCAGCTCGAGGCACCACTCCAGCGCCACCACAGGATCCGTGGCCGACCACGCCTCAACCACCAGGTTCACCAGCTCGTGCCGCAATGAAGAGGACGGCAACGCCCGAACCCATTCGCTTGCCTGAGACGGATCCTGCCTCAACCACTCCCGGCAACACATGACCAGCAGCCGGTCCCGGTCGTGTGAACCGGGCCACTCGACGACGCAACGCAACGCCGCAGCCGCGTCCCGCCGGGCCCAGAGCCCGATCAGAAAGGAGCGCAGTTCCTTCTGCGCCGGTTGTCGCAGCAACGAGTCCAGTTGCCTGACCACACTCTCAAGTTCACCGGCACTTAGCGACTCCAGGATTTCTTCCCACGCTGCTGACCTTCGCCAAACGCGACCTTCGCAGGCCAGTGAAATACGGCGCACAAGGTCCGACACTCGATCTGACGGACTACGGCCTTGCCGCGCCGACCGTCGCACCACAACATCAGACACGGACTGCGGAACCTGAGCTTCCGGGTGGGCGCGCGTCGTGGAATCGAAACGAGCCCGCCCGATCCACCCCAAGGTGAATCCGGTTGCCAAGGTCACTGCCACCAGAATGAAGATCCGATATCGCATGGGAGTGAAGCCCTTCGAAACACGTCAGACGCGACCGGGCACCCCGGACCCTCACTGGGAACCATTCATGCCGCTCCGACTAGATCCAACAGCTCAGGCCCGGGATGCCCCACCTGCCAGCGTCCTCAAGGCTCAGCGGCAGGACACGTTCACGGAATTGCCTGATCCGCCCGTGATGCTGTAACAACCACCACCGTTATTTTGTACGGTGCCAGCCAACACGCGGGTGTTGTACGAATCCTGCAGCCAGATGCCGATCCCACTGCAATTGCGGATGTAACAATTGTTGATCGTGGCATCCCGACTCTGGGTCAAACTGAAGATGCCCCGCCCGCAACGATTCGCGTCCACGTAATTCACCGTCCCCCGGCCGTTGCTGTTCGCGACGCGAAATCCCGCATATCCACCACCGTAATTGCAGTTGTAGGCGTAGACGGATCCGCCCGACCAGTTGATGGTGTTGTTGAGCAACAGCCCGCAGCCAGCCGAGTCATTGGCGGTCATGGTGCTCCAGTAAAAGCCGTCCACTGTGTAGGTCTCGAGACCATGGGCCGTTTGCCCGTTGGAAGTGATGCTGTTAACGTTGATGTTCCGGGATCCCCCGCTCTTGCTGTCGTCAAATCGGAACGGCAGCCCCCCGGTCACCTGGGCGCTGCAACCACTCAGGGTAATCCCGCTGCTGCTCCTGGACCAAATACCGTAGCGCGGATTGCCTGCAATCCGAAGATTCCGGATGGTGACGTTGCTTTTCCGGTCCAGTTGGATCACGGAAATGGTGGACGATGTCCCCGTCGCCTGCGTCCCGCCGTAGTCGAGCGTCAACCCGTTCTTGGGCGCAATTCCGTAGGTCGGCTCACAGGTTCCGCTGTTCCGTATGTAAATGGTCCCGGAACTCATGTTGTCAATGCACGCCTGTATCGCGGCGTTGTAGCTCGGGCCGCTGTAAACCACGCTTCCATCCACTTTTCCGGTGTAGGTGGATCCCGAGCGGGTCACGTAGGCCGTGGCTGCATTGAGCTGGAGGCTCAGCATGAGGGAACACACTGTTAAGGATGTCAGCTTTTTCATGGTTGACTCTCCATTGTTTCGGGCTTTTCAGGGGCTGATCCTAGTGCGTTGCCCCCAATCCCGCCATGGCCAAAATTGGCCATCCCCCGGACATGATTCCACTGCCCCGCGCTCCGACCGCCACAAGTGCTCGGTCCGGGGAAGAGCGGCCGCTCCACCGGCCTTGCAGGCGCCCGGGGCCGCCCCGACGCGCCGATCGGCTCGTTGAATCCCGCCACGGTATCGAACGTAACCGAACCGCAAGCCGGACTCCGGAGGGTGTTCAAGAATGATAGGCCCAAACCCGTGGACCATGGCCGCGTCCCGATCAGACTTCCGGGGACATGGGCGGACGGATGCTCACTTTCCCCGTCGAGCTGCGCGTGCCCGGTCCGGTCTGCCAGGGGAACCCGGCCGACGAACCCTAGGCAGCCCGTGGCAAGCGACGCTCAATCCAATCTGTGGCAACCAACTCGGAAACTGAAAAGCTGGAAGCTCGCTCAGAACCATGCATCCTCTTGACTTATTTAGCACATCCGCTAATGATGCACCCATGAGTGATGCTGCACGCCTCAGGCCGTGGAAGGAACCAGCCCGCGTGTTCAAAGCGCTCGGGCACCCGGGTCGACTCCTCATCGTCGAGGAACTGGCCCGCGGGGAACGGTGCGTCTGTGAGCTGGCCGCCCTGTTGGGCGTGCGCATGCCCACCGTCTCGCGGCATCTGGCCCTGCTGCGCCAGGCCGGCATCGTAGAGGACGAAAAGCGCGGTCCCCAGGTCTTTTACCGACTGCGCACACCGTGTGTCCTGCGCTTTTTCGAATGTCTTGCTGCCGTGCAGGATGAAACGCCCGGCACCACAAGCGGCGTGGCGCTGCGTCAGAAAACCGGCGCCGCATCCGGACCTCCCCCGGCATCCCCTTCCCAAGGGAACGGCCAGACCCACCCGTCGCGGAGGCGCAAAGCACACGCCTGAACGAACGCGCCCCAAGCCAACAGACCACACACGGCTCGCCACCCGCCTCACCGGCAAACCCGCCAAAGGTGCACAGACCCGTCCCCCGAACCCACGGTGAGATCCGCCCTCAGACGCCGGACCTCGTGCCTTTGCCTCATGTATCCGGCCTTGGCGTCCACTTACGCCCCGATGCACTGCTCCGATTCCGCATGATGGCTCGACGAACAAGCACGGTGCATCCACCCAAAACCACGATGGAGCCCTGAGCAGCGGCCCGATTCGATCCGTCACGGTCCGATGGGGCCGGGGCATCGGACGAGACCCGGCTCGAACCTTGCGCGCTGGCAGCTTGCCCGCGGACGGCGGTGAAGTAGCATGCCTGCGTGCGAGTGTGGGCGTGGGTTCTCGCGCTGCTCGGATCGGCGGCGGCACCGGCGGTCGAAAAAACCGCACCCGCCGGAGACTCTTCCCCATGGGCGGCGCGGGTGTGGCAAACTGACGAGGGCCTTCCCGATAACACGGTTTACGGCGTGGTCCAGGACGAAACGGGCTATCTCTGGCTGGCCACGCACGGTGGGTTGGCCCGCTTCGACGGTGTCCGGTTCGAGGAGTTCTCGCTCACGCATCTGCCGGGCGTGCCGAATCGCGTGGCGCGGGCCCTGTACCGGGATCGGTTCGGGCGGCTGTGGCTCGGCATGGACCGCGGTCCGGTGGTTTGTGTGGATGGCCGTCGGGTTCGGGTTTACGGGGATCGGGACGGTTTGCCGGATTTGCGGATCGTGGGGTTTGCAGAGGAAACCTCCGGCGCAGTGTGGGTGGTCTACGCCAATGGAGGATTGGCCCGGATCGAGGGGGAACAAGTGGAACGCCATCCGGATCGGTCGGGCGCCGCCGGTGGCCGGGCGGTGCTGGCCACGGAGCCGGATGGCCGGCTCTGGTGCGCGCAAGGGAGCCGGGTGGGCGTGATGGAGCGGGGGCAGTTTCAACCTCGGTTCGAGCTTGGCGAACCGGTGGAATGCATGGTGGCGGCCCGCACGGGCGGGCTGTGGCTGGGAACTGCCGGAGGACTCTACCGCCTCTCCACCTCGTCGCCGGTGCAGATGGTGTTTCGATGGCCTGCGACGGGCAGGTCCTGGACACCGCGATTGCTGTGGGAGGACCAGGCCGGCGGGGTTTGGGTCGGCACCGGCACCCACGGGTTGGCTCGTTACGCCTCCGGCCGCTGGGAATGGGTGAAGACGAGCCACCCGGAGATTCTGTGCCTGACGGAGGATCACGAGGGTAACCTGTGGGTGGGGACGGCCGGCGGGGGTTTGAACCGGCTGCGTCCGCGGAGGATCGAGCTGTGGAGCACGGAACGGGGCCTGCCTTTTGCCGCCGTGCGTTCGGTCTGCGAGGATGTGGAGGGCCGGTTGTGGGTGGTGACGATGGACGGCCAACTGGCACGGGAGCAGGCGGCAGGGGGTTGGGAGGTCCTCACCCAGCAGCAGGATTGGCCCGGCGGCTCGGCCGTGTGTGTGGCATCCGATCCCGCAGGCGGGGTCTGGGTGGGCACGCGCGAACGGGGGGTGTATCTGTGGAAGGGAGGATGGACACGGATCCTCCGCCGCAGCGACGGGTTGGCGGACCCGGCCGTGCGTTCGCTGTGTGTGACCGGCCCGGGCGAGGTGTGGATCGCCGGCGGGGCGCGGCCATGGATCCAATGCTGGAGGAACGGTCGCTGGGAGACGTTTGCGCTGCCGGCCGGCACACGTTCGATCCGGGCAATGACGGTGGATGCGGCGGGCCACGTGTGGGTGGGCACGGCCGACGGCTTGCTGCTGGAAATCGAGCACGGGCGGCTGCAAAACCGGACGGTGCGCGTGGAAGGGCGAACCCCCTCGATCCGGTGTTTGCATGCCACGCCGGATGGATCGGTGTGGGTGGGTTACGCAGGGTACGGGCTGGGATGGTGGCGCGGAGGCAGATGGGTCCGACTGACGACGGCGCACGGTCTGAGCGAGGATTACATCTCCCAAATGATGTCCGACGGGGAAGGGCGGCTGTGGTTCGGCGGCAATCGCGGCGTGTTTCAGGCCTCGCTGGCGGATCTGGCCGCTGCCGCGGCCGGCACCGGATATGTGCATTCGATCTCCTACGGCCGCAGCGAGGGGTTGCCGGCATTACCCGCCACCTATGACAGTGCACCGGGCGCCGTGCGCCGCCGGGACGGCCGGGTGGTGATGGCCACGCGATTGGGTCTGGTGGTGATTCATCCGGGAGCACTGGCCCGTGACGCGGCACCGCCGCCGGTGGTGCTCGAACGCGTGACGGTGGACGATCACACGCTGGCGCTGTACGACAGTGAGTTCCCGCTCCGGATCCACGAGGGGCCGCCTCCAAGCGATTTGCGCCGATGGCAGGGTGAGCTGCGCCTGCCGCCGGGACCGCGCAAGGTGGAGTTCGCCTTCACGGCCCTGACCTATGCGGCTCCGGAGAACGTGCATTTCCGGTACCGCCTGGACGGGTTTGACGACGCGTGGGTGGAGGCCGGAACCAGGCGCGTCGCCGGTTACCCCCGGTTGCCGCCTGGACGGTACCGGTTCCGGGTCGCGGCGGTCACGGCAGCCGGGGTGTGGAGCGAAAGCGAGGCGCAGCTGGCCTTCGTCGTGCGGCCCTTTGTCTGGCAGACGTGGTGGTTCCGGGCCGGCGCGACCGGGTTGGTCGCCCTGGGCCTGGCCGGCGCCGTGCGCTGGGTCTCCTTCCGCCGGTTGCGCCGGCGACTGCGCGAGTTGGAACAGCAAACGGCCCTGTTCCGTGAGCGGGCACGCATCGCCAAGGACATCCATGACGACGTGGGCGCGAGCCTGACCCGGATCGCGTTGTTGTGTGACCTGGCCCAGCAGGGCCGGAGCGACGTCACCCAGGACGGTCCCCTGCTGGTCCGCATCGCGGCCACGGCGCGCCAGGTGGTCCGCGCGCTGGACGAGATCGTCTGGGCGGTGAACCCGCGCAACGACACGCTGGCCCAGATGATTGATTATGCCGGCCAGTACGCCGTGGACTACCTGCACGCGGCCGGTGTCCGGTGCCGGTTGGAGTTCCCGGAACCGACGCCGGAACGGCCGATGCCTCCGGACCTGCGACATCATTGTTTCCTTGCCGTGAAGGAGGCGCTGCACAACGTCGTCAAACACGCGCGGGCGACCGAGGTGCAGCTCCGGGCCCGGGTGGAACCGGAAGGGCTGTACTGGGAGATCGAGGACAACGGCCAGGGGTTCGACGCGGCGCCGGCACCTGCGGGCAGCGACGGTTTGCGGAACATGCGCCAGCGGATGGCCGAGGTCGGCGGTCGCTGCGAGATCCTCAGCAGACCGGGCCGGGGCACAACGGTTCGTCTCTTCGTGCCATGGCGGGACGACCCGCGCTGAATCGAACGTTTGGCCGATGGCGCCGGGGACCGTGCCGGGACATGCTCGGTGACGGGGAAACGGAGGAAGATGCCGATTCGCGTACTGATCGTCGAAGACAACGCCGGGATGCGGGAGAGCCTGTGCGCCCTGGTGACGCAGGCACCGCAGCTGGTGTGCGCCGGCGCGCACGCCACGGGAGAGGAAGCCCTGCGGCATCTCGATCAAACACTGCCGGACGTCGTCCTGATGGACATCCACCTGCCCGGCATGAGCGGCATCGAATGCGTGGTGCGCATGAAACTGCGCCGGCCGCAAGTGCAGGTGCTGATGCTCACGATGTACGAGGACAGCGAACTCATCTTCGAGTCCCTCCGGGCCGGCGCCACCGGGTATTTGTTGAAGAATCAGCCCGCCTCCGAGCTGATCCAGGCGATCGAACAGGTGCATGCGGGCGGGGCGCCCATGTCCATGCGGATTGCCCGCAAGGTGGTGGCCTACTTCCAACAGATCCACCAGCCCCGGTCCGAGGTCGAACAGTTGACCAGGCGCGAGCAGGAGATCCTGGCCCTGCTGGCGCGCGGCTATTTGTACAAGGAAATCGCCGACCTGTTGGGCATCAGCCTCAGCACGGTGCGCACGCACCTCCACACGATCTACGAGAAGCTTCACGTCCAGTCGCGCACGGAGGCGGTGGTGAAATACCTGGGCGCGGATCGCCATGCCTGAGGCGCTCCCGCCGTGCGGAACGAGCGCCGGTGGCGCGCGCGCTCGCGGGCGGACGCTCTCAGTCCGCTTCGGGCAGGGCAAATGCCACGTAAGCGTCTCCGGCGGGTGTCCCCATTTTTCCACCACCGCAGGCGATGACCACGAACTGGCGCCCGTTCACCTGGTACGTGGCAGGTGTGGCGTAGCCGCCCGCGGGCAGTCGCGTCTCCCACAACAGGCGCCCGTTGCGGCGGTCGAACGCACGGAACTTCCCGTCCCTCGTGGCGGCGATGAACAGCAGATCACCCGCCGTCACGAGAGGGCCGCCGTAGTTCTCGGTTCCCGTCGGTGGGACGCCTCGTGCGATCAGCTCCGGGTATTCACCCAGGGGGATCTGCCAGCGAAACTCGCCGGTGTTGAGGTCAATCGCGGTGAGCGTGCCCCAGGGCGGTTTGATGGCGGGGTAACCGTCCGGATCGAGCCAACGGTGATAACCGGTGGACACGAAAGGCACCCGTCCCAGCGGATGGGCGGGGGTGGCGGACCGGCGGATGGGCGCGGGCGGGGAAGCGGCTTCCCCGGTGCCGAGCAGGTGATCCGCCAACGCGGCCTTTTGTTCCGGTGTGAGGAAGGCGAAGGAAGGCATGCCGCCGCGGCCGGTCTCCAACAGTTGGAGGAAGCCGTGACGGTCCAGCTTGCGACCGATCTCGAGCAGCGGCGGCACCTCCTGGCCGTGGGCGGTCCGGCCCTTGCGATCCGTCCCGTGACAGGCCGCACAGATCTGCAGATAGAGCGAGGGTCCGTCCGGAAGTGCACCGCTGCCCGCTGCGGGCACCTCCACCATGGTCAGGACCCAGGGCATCTCGTTGGCGTTTACATACAAAACCCCTCCCGGGTCCACGGCTGCGCCACCCCATTCCGCCCCGCCGTCGAAACCGGGCAGGATGATGGTGCCCTCGCGACTCGGCGGTTGGAACGGCACGTGCGGCCGGAGCCGGGCAAACCGGTCCAGCACCGCACGGTGCGCGGCCGGCGAGCGGTCGGTGATCTCCGAGTAGGTGAACAACTGGCGGGCGAACGGGGCCGGGCGCAGCGGGAATGGTTGCGTGGGCCAGGCGGATTCACCCGGCAGATCACTCGCCGGCACGGGGCGTTCTTCCAAGGGAAAGAGCGACCGGCCGGTGAGACGATCGAAAACGAACACATGCCCCGACTTGGTGACCTGTGCCACCGCCTCGATGCGGCGCCCGTTCCGGCGGACGGTGCAGAGTGTGGGCGGGGCGGGCAGGTCGCGGTCCCACAGATCATGATGCACGAACTGGAAATGCCAGAGCAGCCGACCGGTCCGCGCGTCCAGGGCGAGCAGGCAATTGGCGTAGAGGTTCTCGCCGATTCGGTCGCCGCCCCAGAAGTCGTAGGTGGCGGATCCGGTGGGCACGAAGACGATGCCACGGCGGGTGTCCACGGCCATGCCGGCCCAGCAATTCGCGCCCCCGACGTGACGCCATGCATCCGGCGGCCAGGTCTCATGGCCCGGCTCGCCCGGTTGAGGAATGGTGTGAAACCGCCAAACCAACCGGCCGGTGCGCGCGTCATAAGCACGCACGTGCCCCGGCGCGGCCGGCTCGGGCCCCTCGCCCACTCTCACGGGCACGATGACGAGGTCCTCGTACAACGCGGGGGGCGAGGTTCCCGCCACGTAGAGGTCCCGCGCGTCGCGCCCCAGATCGTCACGCAGATCCACCCGGCCCTCGCGACCGAACTCCGGCACGAGCCGCCCCGTGCGCGCGTCCACACACAACAACCAGGGGCCTGCGATGTAGAACAACCGCGCGCGCGTGCCCTCTTTCCAGAGCGCCACGCCCCGGTTGATCCCGCCGTCGGTCCCGGGCAGACCCAATGCCACGGGATCGAACCTCCACAGCTCCCGGCCGGTTGCCGCGTCCAGAGCAAAGAGTTTCAAACCCGGCGAGGTCCCGTACAGAACACCCTCCACCACCAGAGGATTGCACTGAATCTGCGAGGGCGGGTTCGTTCGAGCGTCACCGCTCCGGTACATCCACGCCACCCTCAACCGATGCACATTGCGCCGGTGAATCTGCCGCAACTCCGAATAATGCGATCGACCCGGATCTCCCAGATACTCGTCCCAATCCCGGCCCGCACCGCCAACCACGGCTTGGCCGGCCACCTGGACCACCAGGAAGAACCCGCAAACTCTCTGAAGCCGTTTTCCCCGCAGGCAGGCTTCGCCCCCGCGCCTGCCCGCCCCTCTTTCGAACGATTGAGGACCTTCCATGGACGCTCGCAAGCCGACCACACGCCGTCCCGTCGGGATCCAACTGGCAACCGTCTCCCACACGCCTATGTCGTTGGTCCGCTTGCGTCAAGACGAACACCACGGATCGCACCTTCACCGAATTCCGGCCGGTGAGCACACGGAACCTCCGCCCTCCACCGGTCGCACGGATGCGAATCCCCGGCGGAAAGTTCGCGCGTAGACGCCCCCCGACGCCCCCTCTCGGCCCACTCTCTTGTTTCCACACCGACACAAAGCAGTGCACTCAGGCCGCTGCAACGGTCCCCCACCCCCTTGCCGCGGGTTTCTCCCAATCGAACGGCGGCGCTCCGGTCGAACCGTGTCTCCCCGCACCCGCCGTCCATCCGACTTCCGAGCCCCACCCCCACCAAGCAACGGTGCCGCAGGGCCCACCGTCCGGACGGAGGCATTCACAGAGGACCCGACCCCGGGTCGTCCCACCCGCCGCCACCACGCAACCGCCCGCGCAGCCGTTTCCTAATCATCCACACGGGCCAAACCCGATAAACACTCCAGGAGGCCGCCTTACGATGCGGACGCAGCATGCGTGGCCGACACGACGCGGTTCCCCTCGTGAATTCGGCCGCGGACCACCGGGGCTCTGTCGTGCCGGGTCGGACCGGAGTGCGGTTCAAGTGCAACTCACCGCACTCGTGCGTCGGATCAGGCGAACGACGAATCCGGGCAGACCCCGCTTCCACCCGTGCGCGGGATTCACCGCCGGCCTGTTTCCCGCCCGCGCCGCCGCACGCCGTCCGTTCCGCGGTTCGCTCGCGACACGAACCCGGCCGGGCCGTGCCGCCTGGGCTCGGCCAGCCGCACCGGGCGGGGCCTTGACAATATTTCGTCATTTGGCAATATGTCCAAAAATGCACGAGTTCTTGAGCATCACCCGGGCACTGGCCGACCCCACACGCGTGCGGGCCCTACTGGCGCTGCGCGAGGGCGAGCTGTGCGTGTGTCAGATCACCGAGTTGTTCGGACTCGCCCCCTCCACCATGTCCAAACACCTGGCCATCCTGCACCAGGCCGGCCTGGTCACCCAGCGCAAGGAGGGGCGCTGGATCTACTACGCGCTGCCGGGCCACCACGCGCCCTCGGCCGTGCGCAAGGCACTGGACTGGGTCGTCAAGACCCTCGGTCGCTCTCCCGAGGCCGTGGCCGACCGCAAACGCCTGGCGGCCATCCGCCGCTGCGACCCATCCGACCTTTGCCGCAAACAACTCCGTTCACGCCCATGAAACCGCTCGTCCTGATCCTTTGCACCGGCAACTCCTGCCGCAGTCACCTGGCCGAAGGCGTCCTACGCGCCGCCGCCGGCGATTTTCTCGAGGTGGCCAGCGCCGGCTCGAATCCGGCCGGCTACGTGCACCCGTTGGCCATCCAGGTCATGCGCGAAATCGGCATCGACATCTCCCATCATCGCTCCAAGCACCTGAACGAGTTCCTCGACCGCCCCGTCGAAACCGTCATCACCGTCTGCGGGAACGCCGACCAGGCCTGCCCCACCTTTCCCGGCCAGGTCAATCGCCATCACTGGCCCTTTGACGACCCGGCCAAAGCCACGGGCACCGACGAGGAAAAACTCGCCGTGTTCCGCCGGGTTCGCGACGAAATCCGTCGGGTCTTCGAAGCATACGCCGCCGGCCGGCGCGACCAGTCCCGCGCCGGCCAAAAACCCGCAGGGAATCAGACATGAAACCAGCGGGCCACGACCGGACGCAAGTTGCGGCCCTGTCGCGTAGCGCAGACTATCGATTTGCCCTGTGCGAAACGACCACCGTCAGCGAACTCACCAGCTCGAACCGCAAAGGCAATCGATCCACTCCATGAACAACGAACTCCGCGCTCAGGAAATCCGTGAACAGGTCCGCGCCGGCTACGGCGCCATCGCCCGGGAGGGCGGCTCGTGTTGTGGTCCCGCCGCCTCTTGCTGCGGCCCGGCAGCACCCGACAAGCTGGCCGAGCGCATCGGCTATTCCGCCGACGAACTGGCCGTGCTGCCCGAAGGCGCGAACCTGGGCCTGTCCTGTGGCAATCCGAACGCTCTGGCGGCACTCAACCCGGGTGAGGTCGTCCTGGACCTGGGCAGCGGCGCCGGCTTCGACGTCTTCATCGCCGGACGCAAGGTCGGCCCCACGGGCCGCGTCATCGGCGTGGACATGACCCCGGAAATGATCGCCAGAGCGCGCCGCAACGCCGCTGCGTATCGCCAGCAAACCGGGCTGGACAACGTCGAGTTCCGGCTGGGCGAAATTGAACACCTCCCGGTCGCCGACAATTCCGTGGATGTGGTGATTTCCAACTGTGTCATCAACCTTTCGCCCGACAAACCGCAGGTCTGGCGCGAGATTGTCCGCGTGCTCAAACCGGGCGGGCGTGTGGCCGTGTCCGACCTGGCGCTGCTGCAGCCGCTGCCGCCGGCCATTGTCGAAAGCGTGCAAGCGCTGGTCGGTTGCATCGCCGGCGCGGTGTTGGTGAGCGAGACCGAGCGCATGGCGCGCGAGGCCGGCCTGGTGGACATCCGGCTCCACTGCAGGCCCGACTACGTGGACAGCATGGGCGAGTGGCAGGACCCGCTTTACCGCGAAATCCTCGCCCACCTGCCGCCCGGCACGAAGCCCGGCGACTTCATCACCAGCCTGGAAATGACCGCGCGGAAGCCGGCCGCTGCCCGCTGTTGCGGCGGCCTGGCTTGACGACTCGCGAATCACGCTTCACACGCCACTTCCCATGAGCGACACCGTAGCCGCAAGCGACACAACAACGCTGACGCAGACTGCACCGCCCAAGCGCCTGAACTTCTTCGAGCGTTACCTGTCCATCTGGGTGCTGATCTGCATGGCCGTGGGCGTGGCCCTCGGTAAACTGTTGCCGGGCACCGTCGCCGCGTTGAGCCGGCTCGAATTCGGCCAGGGTTCGCAGGTGAACATCCCCATTGCGGTGCTCATCTGGCTGATGATCTACCCGATGATGCTCAAAATTGATTTCGGCTCGCTGGTGGGCGTGACCAAACGTCCCAAGGGCCTGCTGATCACCCTGTTCGTCAACTGGCTGGTCAAGCCGTTCAGCATGGCCTTCTTCGCGTGGCTCTTCCTCCAACACGTCTTCGCCGCGTGGATTGACCCCGAGACCGCCCGCAACTACACCGCCGGGCTAATCATTTTGGCCGCTGCGCCCTGCACGGCGATGGTGTTCGTGTGGAGCTACCTCACCGACGGCGACCCGGCCTACACGCTGGTGCAAGTGGCGGTGAACGACCTGATCATGCTCTTCGCCTTTGCGCCCATCGTGATGTTCCTGTGCGGCGTGGCCAACGTGGTCGTGCCCAGCAAAGTGCTCATCACCTCGGTCGTCGTGTTCATCGTCATCCCGCTGGCGGCGGGTTATCTGACGCGCACACTGCTGCTGAAATCGCACGGCCGGGAATGGTTTGAAAAGAATTTCCTGCCGAAATTCCATCCCGTCACCGTGGTGGCGTTGCTGGCGACGCTGGTGCTGATCTTCGCTTTCCAGGCGGAGAATCTGACGACCAAGTGGTTCGCGGTCATCCTGCTGGCCGTGCCGATTCTGGTGCAGGTCTATTTCAATTCGAGCCTGGCCTACGGCTTGATGCGGTTGTTCAAAGTGCCCCACAACGTGGCCTCGCCCGGAGCGCTCATCGGAGCCAGCAACTTCTTCGAACTGGCGGTGGCCGTGGCCATCACACTGTTCGGCCCGGGTTCGCCCGCCGCGCTGGCCTGCGTGGTCAGCGTGCTGGTCGAAGTGCCGGTGATGCTCTCGGTCTGCAAGCTCTGCAACGCCACACGCGCGTGGTATCAGCGCGGAGCGCAAGCCGGCGCTTGAATTTCGGTCCACACCGGGCACAGGTTGGGCGTGCGGTTCTCGCAACCCGGCGGGTCCCGCGGATTCGCTGCCCTCCGATCGTGAAGAGTACGTTCCCAGTGCGCCCTCGCCACCGGCGATTGCAGGTCCGCCTGCTCTGCCACCCACCTGTGAACCGAGTGGACTCGCAGTCGGCGGTTTTGTTGCCGGCGCCACGCGAAGTAAGACGAGACCGCCCCGGTCCGCAGGCCCCCGGAAAAGCTCGGGCGCCCGGTTCGGCCCGCCCCGCGACCACGTGCCAGCCGATGTCCTCCCGCGCGCGATCCCGGATGGACCGGGCCCCGCCCGAATGGGCCGGACTCTCTTCCCACGGCCGGAATCTCACACGCGAAATGCGCGCACAGCCAACGCGGTGAAAAGCGCGCCAAACCCCGTGAGAACCGTCAGCGGCCGGATCACCGCCGCCCAGCCGGCTCCGAAACTGATGAGCTGATGCAGCGCGTCCATGGCCCAGCCGGTCGGCAGGAAATGGGCAACCGTCTTCAACGCGCCCGGCGCAACCTCCAGAGGCCACCAACAGCCGCCCAGCGCGGCCATCAACAGACTGGCCAGCACGCAGATGCCCACCACGCGATCCTCGCTGCGTATGGCGCTGCCGGCCAGAACTCCCATCGCGGCAGCCACCCAGGCAAAGAGCAGCAGCGTCACCAGCACGGCCGGTAGGTTCGCACCCAGCGGTACGCCGAACAGAAAGCGTCCGGTCGCCAACAAAAAGACAATTTGCACCCCGCCCAGCAGTCCGAGCCCGTAAAGTTTGCCGGCGATCATCGCGCCCCGTGGCAGAGCCGTCGCCGCCAACCGGCGCAGCACGCCGTTGCGCCGCTCGGCCGCCAGGGCCGCACCGCCGAATACCGTCAGGTTCATCAACAGGTACATCACCAGGACGCCCGGCAGCGAAAAATGGAAGCCGGCCGGCACGGGGCGACGACCCGCAAACCGGCTCTCCAGGCGCACCGGATCTTCCAGGGACAGCACAGATCGCCAGGCCGACTCGTTCGTCACGGCTGCCCAACCGTGGCGGGTGACCAGCTCGAGCAGGTGGGCGTTCATGGCCATGACCGTACGCAGCAAACGGAATTCGATCAGCGCATCCCCGCCCGTGAGGGCATCACTGACCCGGAAGAACTCCACACGGGCCGTCTCGCCCCGGCATACCCGCTCCCTGAAATCGGCCGGGATTCGTATGCCGCGCCGGGCGCGCGCGCGTTGAGTAGGGTCCAAAACCGCCATCCCTTGCGCCCCCAGTTCGTCGAGAAAGAGCCGACTGAGAAAACCCCCGTCGTGATTCTCCACCAGAACGGGCGGCCGGGGATCGGCAGGGTCGTCCGCACCCCGATTCGCAAAACCCATGAAGTACACGAACGCCAGGGGCATGAGGAACAGCCAGACCGTCGCCATCCGGCTCCGCAGAAAAAGCCGCAGATCATTGTGGCCCAGCGTCAGGATCGCCCTCATGAGACCCCGCCCTCCGCAAAACAACGTCGGAACCGCCAGGCTGCCAAGCCCAGCAGCGCCAGGCCCAACCCCACCAGCCGCAGCAGCACAAGGTCCCACGCCGGCGAGCCGCTGCCGAACTCCATCTCCCGCAGGGTCTGCGCCAACCAGGCCGTCGGCAACATGGGCGTGACGTGGTCGCGCACCCAAACAGGCAGCGACTGCGGCGGAAAGGCGCAGCCACCGGCCAATCCCAGTGCCATGACCACCAGGTTGCCCAGCGCGTCGGCCGCCCGTGCATCCGGCACGAACGCGGCAAACAAAGCCGAGAACCCGGCGGCAAATACGGCGTATCCCACCACCAAGAGAGCCATCACCCACGGACGCTGCCAGGCCACTCCAAATACCAGGCCGCCCCGGCCAAAAAGGATGACCGCGCTCAGCAGCACCATGGCACCGACGAACACCCCCTTCGCCACCAGAAACGGCCACAGCCGATCATGCAGCGTGTGGTAGCGTTCGAAGGTGCCGCAGGCCAACTCGCGGTGCAGGTCCGACCGGGCCGTGTTGGCCGGAAACAGCAGGAACATGGTGCTCAACCCCACCAGGAGGTAACCGAACAGGTTCACGCCCGACACCGTACCCGAAACGCCGGACCAACCCCCTCCGGCGGACCTCACTTCACGAGTGTACCAGACCCGCGGCGGATCCAGGTAGGGCCTCAGGGTGTCGAGTTTTTCACCGGTGCGGACAATCAGATCGGCCACGCGCCGGTAATCCGCGCCGCTTTCCAGCGCCTGGCGCCAGGCGGGGAACTCGGAACGCAGATTGCGCGCCACGGCATTGAGTCCGGTCACCACGACCCCCAACAACTCCTCCAGCACGGCCGGCTGAAGGCTTTGCGCCGGGTTCTTGATCAGCTCCAGCCGAACCGGTGTACGGCCGGTGAGGTAGTCGCGCGTGAAATGCGGCGGCAGGATCAGCACGGCGCTGAGCTGGTTGGCCTCCAACCGGGCCAGGGCCGAGGTCCGGTCCAGCACAACCGGCTCCCAATAGCCCCCAACCTGACCCTGCAGCAGTGCACCCCGCAAAAACCGGCTCAACGCCGAGTCGTCCTCATCCACCAGGGCGAACCGCACGCGTCCCAGTCCCCTGCCCTCGCTGCCTCCACTCCCGAAGATCAGTCCCAACAGTGCGGTGATGGCCAGCGGAATCGCCAGGTGAATGACCCACGGCAGGGGATTCCGCAAAGCGCGGCGCAGGTCCTTGGCAACCAACAGGCACAGCAGGTTCATTCACGCAGCTCCCGCCCGGTGAGCTGAAGAAACACGTCGCTCAAACTCGGGCGCTTGACAGTCACGTTCTCCACACGGACAGGAAGGTTCAACAGGTCGCGCAGGCACTCCGCCGGATCGCGGGCGTCACGCGCCGCGGTGACCATGTGGTCTTCCGTGAGTTGAATCACCCGAAACCGGTCGGCAAACCCGGGCCACGCCTCGGGCCGTGCCCCGCGCAGATCGCCCTCCAGTACAAACAGCCGGTCACCCCCCACCCGCTCCCGAAGCCGGGCCAGCGTGCCTTCGACCAGCAGGTGCCCGTGGTCAAGGATCCCGATGCGCTGGCACAGTGCCTCGGCCTCCTCGAGGTAATGAGTCGTGTACAGAATGGCCGTGCCTTCGTGCCGGAGGTGGCGAATGAACTCGAGAATGCCCAGGCGTGCCTGGGGATCAATGCCCACCGTCGGCTCGTCCAACAACAACAACCGGGGCCGGTGCAGCAGCGCACAGGCAAGATTCACCCTCCGCTTCATCCCGCCCGAGTAGGTCTTCACCGGCTCGCGCGCGCGATCGGCAAGCGAGAGAGCCTCCAGCAACTCGGTCGCGCGCCTGCGGGCGTCCCGCGACGAGAGGCCCCCCAGGCGCCCCCAAAATTCCAGGTTCTCCCGGGCGCTCAGCTCTTCGTACAGGGCCAGCTCCTGGGGAACCACACCCAGGATGCGCCGGGCACGCTGCGGATCCGCGCCCAGGGGCCGTCCGTCGATGAACACCTCCCCGGAGTCCGGCCGCAAAAGACCGGCAATCATGGCAATCGTGGTGGTCTTGCCGGCGCCATTGGGGCCGAGCAACCCGTACAATTCTCCGGCACCCACCTCGAAGCTGACGCCGTCCACCGCGCGAACCGCTCCGAAGCTTTTGCTGAGCCGCTCCACGCGCAGAAGTGACATGCCCGAAGGCAACTCGAAACCCCGGCTCCAGACAAGTCCAACCCCAGCCCCTGCGGGGCCGGTTCAATCCCTCCGCACAGCGGCCGGTCCGTGCCTCTCGTCGGGGCCGGACCGCGCCCGAAGCAACCCGACGGCAAAAGATTCGCGCGGGGCCCGGCCCGCTTCCACCGCGGCAGGTCCGGGATCGGCGTGCCTGTTGCTCCGGCATCCCTGCGCCGCCTGCCGGGTAAACCCCGCCTCGGCAAGGTCGGTTTCGGGCCCCGGCGACCCGGCCACCCCCTTGCGCACACCACGGGCCTTGACATTCTTAGCCAGTTGGCTAAATCTCTTCGCGACATGACACAGACATGCTCCCTCCCACGGCGCCAAACCCAGGGACCCCGTCCCGGGCAGACGGACGGGCACCACCGCCACGTTCCGGCATCTCCGGCGTCCCCATGGGGATGCCTCCGCCACGCAAACGAGGTCCCGGCCCGGAAGACCCTCTTTTCAAGCCATTTCCCGCCCTGCGCCACGGCGGTCCGCGGACGCTTCCAAGGCGAGCCTCCGCGGCCTTGACATGAGGCAATTCACACACATGAAAACAGATTGGAGCAAGGAATGGAAACCGCTCGCCACCCTCGTGGCGGTCTTTTTGACGTGCTTCTTCCTGCCCGTCGGCACACCGCGGTTCGACAATGCCCTGCGTGAATCGCTCGAACTCGTCCGCTGGTATGCCCGCGAGCATGTCATCCTGTGCCTGATCCCGGCGTTTTTTATCGCCGGGGCCATCAGTGTTTTCGTCAGCCAGGCGTCCGTGATGAAGTACCTCGGGCCAAAGGCGCACAAGGTCCTGGCCTACGGCGTGGCTTCCGTTTCGGGGACCATTTTGGCGGTGTGCTCCTGCACGGTGCTGCCTTTGTTTGCAGGCATCTGGCGCATGGGCGCGGGACTGGGGCCGGCCATAGCGTTTCTGTATTCCGGCCCCGCGATCAACGTGCTGGCCATCATTCTCACGGCGCGGATTCTCGGGCTGGAGCTGGGCGTCGCGCGCGCCATCGGTGCGGTGGCGTTCAGCGTCGTCATCGGCCTGGCCATGCACCTCATCTTTCGCGAGGAAGAACAGGCCAAGGCCGACGCCGCGGTCATGACGCCCGAGCCGGAGGTGAAGCGTCCCCTTGGGCAAACCGTGATTTATTTCGCCACGATGATCGGGATTTTGGTGTTTGCCAACTGGGGCCGGCCCGCCGCCGACAGCGGTTTCTGGTACGCGGTCTGGAGTTGGAAATGGCGCATTACGGCAGCCTTCGCCGTGGCCCTCGGCATCGTGCTGGTAAAATGGATCGGTGTGCCGTGGTGGAAGGTGCTGGCCGTGGGGATACCGACCACCGCCCTGGCGGCTGCGTTTCCGCATGAGCCGATGATTGCCTTTGTTGCTGGCTCGCTTGGGTTGTCAGTCATTACCAGCACCAGCGAGGGCGAGGCGGGTGACTGGTTTGCGGCGACGTGGACCTTCGCGAAACAGATTTTGCCCCTGCTGCTGCTCGGGGTGTTGGTGGCCGGACTGCTGCTGGGCCGGCCCGGCAACGAAGGACTGATCCCCAATGCCTGGGTAAGCCGCCTCGTGGGTGGCAATTCGCTCGGGGCGAATTTCTTCGCGGCGGTGGTCGGCGCGTTCATGTATTTCGCCACGCTCACCGAGGTGCCGATTTTGCAGGGCCTGATCGGTAGCGGCATGGGCAAGGGCCCGGCCTTGGCACTGCTGCTGGCCGGCCCGGCGCTCTCCCTGCCCAACATGCTCGTCCTGCGCAGCGTCATGGGCACGAAGAAAACCGTTGTGTACGTCACGCTCGTTGTCGTCATGGCCACGATGACGGGCATGATTTACGGAACGCTTTTTTGACCAACCACAACGAAAGGAGTCATCATGCAACTAGAACCTATCCCTAGACTGTCGTTGTAAGTCGCCTCCGGGCGTGGTGGGAGCCGTCCGAGGCGACGATCAGATGCTACATATCATACTGAGGGGACCTTCGCGGAGCAGGGAAAGTGGCTTTTCACGCTTGTGGATGGCCAACCAGCACCAAGGGCGACCAGCGACCTGGGGCCGCAACAAAACAGCTGCATCAACACGATGGCAGGAAAGCTCTCCCGGCAGCTCAGCCCAACGCCATCCGCACCAACAGAAACGCGCAGGCCATCTGCAAATACGCCTCAAACGCCCGGCTCGACTTCTCCCACCGGATGCACAGCCGCCGAAAATGCCGCAGCCAGGTCTGCCGGCCGGCCGCCAGGCCACCGCACGCTCCACCACCCACCGCCGACGATACCGCCGCAGCAACCGCCCATCCTGCGTCCGGTTTTCCGGCCGACGACCGCTCCGGTGCGGCGCCATCAGCTCCATGCCTCGCCCGGCAAACGCCCGGTACAGACCGTTGCTCTCCCAGGCCTTCTCGGCCACCACCCGCTCCGGAACCTCCCTCGTCAGCATGAAATCGAACCACCCCTGCGCCAGAGTGGACTCATGCGGCCGGGCCGAACAGCTCCGCACCGCAATGGGCAATCTCCGGGCGTCCACGGCAATCAGGATCCTCGCCCCCTTGCCCACCTTCTTTGTGTCCGACCCCGTCGACTCCTCCACGTGCCGGCCAGAACGCCGCGTCCAGAAAGCATTCATACAGCCGATACTCCCCCCGCTCCTCCACCAGTTGCACGGCCTCCTGCAACAGCCACTCGAATACACCCTCCCGGACCAGAGGCTGGAAGAACCGGTACACAGCGCTTTTGGAACCGTACTCTAGAGGCAGGTCCATCCATTTGGCTCCATTGTCCAGCAACCAGAAGATCCCGGCCAGAGTCTTGGGCTCGTCGGCTCGAGGGCGGCCGCCCCTGGGGTTCCCGGGAGGATCGGCAATCTGTGCGCATAACCAGTCCAGCAGCCCGTCTGTAAGCTTCAGCACGACACCATGGGACTACGTCAGGCAGATATGTCAACGGTTGTGGGATAGGTTCGAGTACGGCGGCTAACCAGATGACTGCGGCGAACTGCCGGCGGGGCGGGCGGCTCGGATCATTTGTCAGCAACTGTTGCGGCGGACCGGTTGTTTCCGACTGCTGTCGCTGACCTTGACAGTTGGTAAACAACCATATACTGTCCGCATCCATGACCATCAAGACAACCGCCACAACAACCCTTGGCGTCATCGGCATTGCGCTCACTACGCATGCCGATGTCACGTTCTCAGATTCGGAGTTCAGGGACGCTGATTGGGAGCTTGTCGTCCTGACCCACCACGCCGGAGGGACAACAAGCGGTGCGCACTCAGAGTCAGGCGGCTGCGCTGGCGCCTATCGCAGCGTCATCACCAGAGTCAATGACGCAGCGCCGCTCACTACCTCTGGTATCATTGGGTTCCACCGTAAGATTGGCGCTGTGTATTCTCCACGCACTCAGGGAGCGATTGCCCACCTCGACTATTCCGAGTGCGCAGCCGTCTTTGATGGATTCGGCGACGGTCAGGCCACCGGCCCGGCGCTGCGCCAAGGCGGCAAGGTTTACGTTCATTACTTGACCACCGGCGTGGGCCCTTGGCACACCATCCAGGCCAGGAACCTCACCGCCACCAACTTTGTGCTCGTGAGCAGTACAAGCCCGACCAACCCATACGATTCGACGCAGCACCCGGACTTCTCTGCCAGCGGCGCAACGATTGAGTTTGGGTTTTGGCGAGGCAATTTCACCGCTGTTGGGAGCTCCGGCTACAGAATAACGGGCGGTATTGACAATTGGAGCGTCACTGTCAGGAGCATCAGTGTCAGTTCGCCATTGGAGATCAGGATTCGTTGTAACAAAGCGGAGCAACCCTGCGGCGAGGTTGAGATTTGCTGGAACGCTCTTAGCAACCGAGTGTATCAGGTTCAGTATTGCTCCGACCTTACGACAAACCTTTGGACAGACCTGCTTCCACCGATCCCGGGCGACAGCGGGACGAATTGTGTCATCGACAAGATTCTGGTCGGACAAGAGCAGAGATTCTACCGCGTCGTGGAGCTACCGTGAATGGTTGCAAAACTACTTGTATCCAACAAACATCGAGGGCAACCGTCCATTCTGTTACGCCATCAACGCAAATGGTGTTTCGATAGCCAATTGGGGGCTTGTCAAGGCAACTCCACTGAATGCGGACACCGTTACTCGCCAGCCAAGCGAAATCCGAATGCCTTCGGATATGATTGCGATTGGCGACGAGATGGTCGGAGCAACAAATCGTGGGCCCTGCAATTGGGTAAAACTGACGGGTTGGGGTGTATTTCATGGTGTTTACGTCCAAAGCACGTTGGACTCCAGCCGCCCGGTGAGAGTTGGAACGGTACGCAGCCAGGGCGCGAACATGGTCTTTCTCGACGGCCACTTGGAATGGAATCGTTGGTGGAAGTGGGTCGAATTCAGCAACGCCGCTGCCCGCCGCTGGAATTATGACAACGAACCGCATCCGGAAATGTGGGGCAAATGAGCGAGGATGTGAGACCTTACTTCTTGCTCGCAGCTGCACTTGGCATCGCAGCCTTACTGTGGTTTTTGGGCGCAATGTGGTTTCGTGAAGCCGTGAAACGAGACTTGTGGGAACGCGGCTGCGAACCTCTCCACATTTGGTGGATTCCTTTTGCCTATTGGGCAACTGGGTGGTGGAACACAATATCATTTCGAGTCATTTACAAGGATGCACAAGGTCGCCTTCACAAAGCCTATTGCTGCGTTTATCAAAAACTGACGGGGACGCCATTCGGCCCTCTGCACGTGGAATGGGTGAAAGACGAATTAAGAGATTTCATTGATGTCTGAGCCCTGATCGCAGTGATCGCAGGCTGTTGAAAAGTTTCGTTGCCCCTGACGGCTTTGTGCTGATGATACTAGGTGTGCCTGGTTATGCGTGCACGAATGCGGTTTTCAGCCCGCCCGCGCCGCCCGCGGGCGGCACTTTCGCCCGCCGCACCGGCTTGCGCACGCCGGCTGCCGCCGCGGGCGGCACCTGGCCGGCGGCTCACCGCGCCGCCGCTTTGCTGGGGGCGCTACTTTCAGGCGCTCGCACAGCCCTCGGGACTGAGCATTTCCGGGAAATTGCCGGACGAGTAGCACTGCCAGGCGCACTGGCACCCCGTTGGGTGCCTTCGGCAAAACAATGTGCAATTTCGCAAAACGCAAATACACAGGACGCCGTCACGGGGATAAAGACAACTTTGCTCGTTGCGTTCCTTGTCGTGCTGGTGATCTCGGGCGTCTTCTGGATCTTCGGCAAGCGCGGCGGTGGCGCTCTATGTGGTACAGAACGTGTTCTACGCGTTGTGTGCAACCGTGGGTGGCCGGCTGGCGGTTTGCTCTCCCAAGCCGGTCGTGCTTGCCGGCGGACATGGTCTGGGCGTGCTGATGACCGGCATCTTCATCGGGCTGCCACCGCATCCGGGGACCCTGGTTGCCCGGTTCGTTCTGGGGGTTATGTTGCCGTGGAGGAGACGCTGGAGGATTCGCGTTGTGCGGAGTTGGTGTCTGAAGACCAACATGGGATGGCCTTTGGATTGCTTGCCACCGTGAACGGGGTTGAGGACTTTCTCTCCGGTGCGGTTTTGGACGCATTGTGGACGGCGTTTGGGGTCCGGTGGGCCTTCCTTTACAGCGCCTGTTTGTTTGCCACGGGCGCATGGTTGGTCGTGAGATTGCGCGGATAATCTCGTTTGTGAGTCGGAGTGAGGAACCTACGGGGCAATCCCCCAGATGACGGAACGCTCCCCTCAGGAGCGGACGGGTGGTTCGGCGGGCCATGGGTGCAGCGCCTCGTCGTTCCGGATCTTTTTTTCCCGGGGGCGGCCCCGCAGGGCAAGAAGTCCTGCGGGAATTGTACCTTCGGCGGGGCGCGCGTCATCAGAGTCTCGCGGGCCACAGGCACGGTGGTGGGCGCTGTTGGATGCCGCGGGGCGCCGAGCCGTGTGAAGCGGGATTGTGCCACGACGGGCACGCCGGGGCTCAGGAGGGGATGGGGTCCTGCCCGAACCTGTTGTGCTTGACGTGGAACGGGAATCGTCGCCTCTGATTAGGGCATGACGCGACGCGAGTTTCTCCGGAGCGGGCTGCTGGTCACCGCGGCGGGGCCCTGGATGCTGGGGCGAACGAATGGGGAAGAGCCGGCCGAGCCGGATTTGCTCGGGCAGGCGGAGGATCGGATCCGGCGTCACCGCAGGCGGCGTCGAACCGTGGTCGTCCGGGATGCGGAGGGCCGCCCTTTGGCCGGCGTGGGTGTCCGGGCGGAGATGGTGCGACACGAGTTCCTGTTCGGTTGCAACCTTTTTCAGTTCGGCAGGTTCAGGGACGATCCACTCGAGGAGGATTATCGCAGGCGTTTTGCGGATCTGTTCAACTTTGCCACGCTGGGCTTCTACTGGAGCTGGTACGAACCCCGGCGGGGGGAACCCGGTCACGAGCGCGTGGAGCGCGCACTGAGGTGGGCAGGTGAGCATGGGATTGTCTGCAAGGGACACCCTTTGGTGTGGGATCATCCGGCCGCTTCGCCCCGTTGGTTGCCTGAGGAGGACGATGCCCTAGCACGGTGCGTGGAAGAACGCGTGCGTGACATTGTGGGCCGATTTCGTGGGCGATTGGAGATTTGGGACGTGGTGAATGAGCCCACCCATCTGCCGGACCGCGCGAATCGAACGCGGATGGCCCGGTGGGGGGAGAAGCTGGGACCCGTGGCCTACGCGCGTCGGCCGCTCGAAGTGGCCCGTTCCGCCAATCCCGGGGCCCGGCTGCTGGTGAACGATTACCGGCTGGACCAGCGGTACTACGAGATCCTCGATGCTTTGCGTGGTCCCGATGGGCAACCGCTCTACGATGCGGTGGGCCTGCAAAGCCACATGCACGGGGGCCCCTGGCCGCTTCGAAGGATCGAACGGGTATGCGAGCAGTTCGCCCGGCTGGGGCGGCCGCTCCACTTCACCGAGGTGACGGTGCTCAGCGGCCCGCGACTGGGGCCGGGCGAGAACTGGGGGCCAACGACGCCGGAACTGGAACAACTCCAGGCGGAGTACGTGGAGAAGTTGTACACGACGTTGTTCGGGCATCCGGCGGTGGAGGCCATCACCTGGTGGGACTTGTCCGACCGGGGCGCCTGGCAACGGGCCGCGGCCGGACTGCTGCGTGCGGACATGTCACCCAAACCCGCCTACGAACGGCTGCAAAACCTGCTTCGGCAACGCTGGTGGACGCGTGCCGAAGGCACAACGGATGCGGCGGGTGCGTGGAGTTGTGAGGCGTTTCACGGGTGGTATCGGATCGTGGTCACCGACGCGGGCGGTCGGGAACGAATCCGGGAAGCCGACTGGAGGCAAAGGGCGGCGGATGTGCTGGAAATCCGGATTTGAGGGGGCTGCCGGTTGCCTCGAGGGGCCCGGCGCAGGCCCCGGATGGTCCGGGTAGGAAGGAGGCGGGGCGTCAGACGAGGGCGTTCGGTAGTGCTTGACCCGGGACGCGACGGTTTTCTTAATAACGCTTATGAAATCGCGGTCGTGGATGATTGGTCTGGTGGCAGGTGGGCTGGTCGTCTGGGGGGGACACGCCGAGAATCTCCTGCGCAATTCTTCCTTCGAATCGGGACAAGGGGACCGCCCCCGGGGCTGGCGAACCGAGACATGGGCCGGGCAGGCAGACTTCCAGTGGGTTGCCGGCGGGCGCAGCGGCGAGCGCAGCGTGATGATCTCCTCGCAGGCAGGCGCCGATGCGGCCTGGGCGACGACGGTGTCGGTGGATCCTTTTGCGCGATACCGTCTTTCGGGATGGATCAGAACGGAGGAGGTGGAGCCGGTCCAGGGCGGCCGTGGGGCTTTGCTCAATGTTCACGGGCTGTCTGGCGCGGTCACCCCGGCGGTGACGGGGACGCGCGACTGGACGCGGGTCGAGGTGGAGTTCGATGTCGAGGATCAAACCGAGTTACAGATCAATTGTCTTTACGGTGGCTGGGGCCGCGCGCGGGGTCGGGCATGGTTCGATGACGTGGCGTTGGAGAAGGTGGCACAACGGGAACCACCGGCGCCCCGGATCGAAGTGGATGCCGCCCGGGTGGGCGCACCGTTGTCCCCCCTGGTCTACGGGCAGTTCATCGAGCACCTGGGCCGCTGCATCTACGGCGGCATTTGGGCCGAGATGTTGGAGGACCGGAAGTTCTACTATCCGATCACATCGAACTACGCGCCCTACACTTCTCTGAGGAACACGAAATACCCGGTGGTAGGGGCCTCGCCCTGGGAGATTGTCGGTTCACCTGACGGTGTGGCGATGACCACCAACGCGCCGTTCGTGGGCCGGCACACGCCCCTGTTGAGGGAAGGCACCGGCATTCGGCAGCACGACCTCGGCGTCACCGCGGGCAAGGAGTATGTGGGTTACGTCTGGCTGAAACCCGCCGAGAGACGCCCGGGACGCGCGCGGATCACCTTGCGCTGGGGCAAAGGGGATTCCGATGCACAAACGGTGGAGATCCGGGTCCGCCCCGGCGATTACCGGAAGTATCCGTTCCGCTTCCGAGCCGGGCTGACGACCGACGAGGCGTCGTTGGAGCTCCGCGCGGAGGAGGGTGACTTGCTCGTGGGCACGATCTCCCTGATGCCTGCCGACAACATCCGCGGCATGCGGGCCGACACCCTGGCCCTCCTGCGCCAACTCGCGGCGCCCATCTACCGCTGGCCGGGCGGGAACTTCGTCAGCGGCTATGACTGGCGCGACGGCATCGGCGATCGCGACCGCCGGCCGCCCCGGACCAACCCGGCCTGGACCGGCGTCGAACACAACGACTTCGGCCTGCACGAATTCATTGACTTCTGCCGCATGGTGGGTGCCGAACCGCTTGTGACGGTGAACACGGGCTTCGGCGACGCCCATTCGGCGGCCGCCCTGGTCGAATACTGCAACGGACCGGTGGACACCTACTGGGGCCGCCAGCGCGCCCGCAACGGGTCGCCCCAACCCTTCGCCATCCGTTATTGGTGCGTGGGGAACGAGATGTGGGGACCGTGGCAGCTGGGTTACATGTCCCTCGACCATTACGTCATCAAACAGAACTGGGTCGTGGACAAGATGCGGGAGGTGGATCCCACGATCTTCTGCATCGCCTCCGGCAATGCGGGTCCATGGAGCCGCGGATTGTTGGAGCGCTGCTCGGACCACATGGAGGCCATCGCGGAACACTTCTACTGTCAGGAACGGTCCGGCCTGGCCGCGCATGTGCGTCAGATCCCGGACAACATCCGTGCCAAGGTGGAGTTTCACCGCCGGATGCGTGCGGAACTGCCCCAACTCAAGGGCAAGGACATTCGCATCGCCATGACGGAATGGAACTACTGGTACGGCCCGCACGTCTTTGGCGAGCTGGGCACGCGTTACTTCCTGAAGGACGCGCTCGGCATCGCCGCCGGCTTGCACGAGTACGCCCGGCAGAGCGACCTCATCCATTCGGCGTTTTACGCGCAAACGGTCAACGTGATCGGCGCCATCAAAACCAGCCGGCGCAACGCCGCCTTCGAGACCACGGGCTTGGTGCTGCTGCTTTACCGGCATCAGTTCGGTGAACTCCCCGTGCAAACGCGGACCGAGGGTCTGATTGACGCCCAGGCGGCCTGGAGCCTGGACCGGCGCCGGTTCACGCTGGGCATTGTGAATCCCACGCTCCAGTCCCAAGTCATCCCGCTCGAAATCCGCGGTGCGAAGCTCAAACAGAGCGGCAAGCGCTGGCAGATCGCCGGGACAGACCCGCAACTCTTCAATGACCCGGACGAGCCCCTGCGCGTGCGGATCGAGGAGGTGCCGTTCGACGGCGCCACCGACCGCATCGAGGTGGCGCCCTGCAGCGTGACCCTGGTCTCCTGGGAGGCCGAGTAGGCTCGCCCGTCCCGCAGGCACCATCCACCGGCGGCGGCCTCCGGCTTCATCCGGCGGCCCACCGGACGCGCCCTTGCGGCTGCGCAGAGGGCGGCCGGTGCGACGTGCCCCGGCGGTCCTGGGGAAAAACATCCGCAACATCGGAGACGATCGTGCGGGCCGCGCTACGAAGTGTTCGCCCGTCTGGAAGCGCGCATGCGCACATCGCTCCGCCCGGGAAGGTGGAACCCAGAACCGGGGCGGCCGGGCCGGCCCTGGCTGCGCCCGACCCGCGCCTGCCACAGTGCGAGCCGGATCCGATAGGCTTGGCCTTGCGAGGGCAAACCGGCTCCCGGGTGCACGACCCCCGACTGCACCGCCCGGAGGGCAAGGCCGCATGGGAAAAGCTCGTGGCCGCGGGCGGGGGCTCGGCGCCGCAACCCTCCCTGAGAAGTGAGCCCGGGCCCATGATGCCGCCCAACTGCCGGAAGGGCCCTGGACGGCGGACGGCTCCGCGAGCTCAAGGGCCCGGTGCCGGAGCGCAGCAGGCCGGTGCGGGTGGGTATTCCGAATAGGCCGGGGTGCAACCGGCCGCTGGTCCCCGCGGTGCAAGCTCGGTAGGGTTTAGGGCGGAGGTGCATGATGCTTTTCCTGCGGATTCTCGTTTGCCTGCTCCTCGCAGGGTTCGGCCGGGGGAACAGCCCGGCGCAGGAACCGTTCGATCCAACCGGGTACCGCCACAATGCCCGTTTGGTCGTGGTGGGGCTCGAGGGCGACGAAGTCCTCACCGACTTTCCGCTCCTGGTGAAGTTCAGCACCAACTTGCCGGGGTTCGGCTACAGCCAGGTCAGATCCCCCACGGCGGCCGATCTGCGTTTTGTGGATGAGTGGGGCAACGAGTTGCCCTCGCAAATCGAGGTGTGGAATCCGGCAGGCGATTCCTGGGTGTGGATCCGCACGCCCGTGCTCAGCAACGGGCTGACCTTGCGCGCCTGGTGGGGCGCCGACGGCGTTTCCGAACCATCCTACCGTCGCAACGGCACGACCTTTGCCGGCCCGGGCTTCGCTGCCGTCTGGCACATGGAGACCAACTACATCCGCGATGCCACGGGCAACGGTTACCATGCCCGACGCATCCCGTTGCCCGCTGCGGTGCAGACCGTGCCCGGAGTGGTGGGGCCGGCCCAGCGGTTCAACGGCCGTGTGGGAAACAACAACCGGATCGTCGTGGGCCCGGCGTTGCGCGTGCCCGCGGCCTTTACCGTCTCGGCCTGGGTCTGGTTGGAAGACGAGATCCGGGACGGCGTCATCCTGGCCAAACTGGGCCGGATGTTCTTGTGGCAACACGGCGACACTTTCCGGTTCGAAACCGCGCCGTGGGGCGGGGACACGCGGTTTCCGATCAATTCGGCAGGGGGACTGCGACGCTGGATTCACCTGGCTGCCGTGCAGAACGGCCTGCGGGCGGAACTTTATGTGGACGGCTCGCGCGTGGCCACGTGGCAGAAGAGCTCGCTGCCGGCCATGGGCAGCGAGGAATTCTGCGTCGGCGGGGGTTGGGACCGGCTCTTCCATGGGATTCTGGATGAATGCCGCGTCGAATCGGTCCCACGCAGTGCGGCCTGGATCCGGGCCTGTTACCGCAACCAACGGGAGCCCGAAGCGTTTGTGGCCTTCGTACCCGGTGCCAACCGGTTGCACATCGTCCGAACCGAAACCGGTGCGCTCCAGTTGCGGTGGCTGGCTCGGAACGACCGGTTGGAGCGGACCGACAACCTCGGCCCCGACCCGGCTTGGACAACTGGCGACCTGCCGGAGCCGGTCCGGGAAGGCGAAACCAATCACGTGACGATCCAGCCGGCACAGCCCCGGCAGTTTTTTCGGCTGAACGTGTCCCTGCCGGGATTCTCCGTGGACCTGCCCGCCGGCGAGCTGGTGGTGACCCAGGGCCTGGCGACCACCCGCTGGCTGAGCTTGCATCCGGAAGAGGGATTCGCCGCCTGGATCCGGTTGGAACTGACGAACCTGCCACCCGGCGTGAGTGCCGAGCTGCACCCGTCCACTCTGAAAACGGGCCGTTGTCTGCTGACACTCCAAGCCGATCCGGATGCAAAACCCGGAAGGTTCGAGATGCGCCTGCGAGTGCGGGGCGGTCTGCAGCAACGAGAGCTGCCGCTCCGGGTGCAAGTGGTGGCAGACCCGCCCGACGCACCCTATACCTGGCCGGCGTACGACCCCGACCTGAACTACCATTTCGCCACCGAGTACCCGGATCTTCCGGCCCCCACCAACGTGCTGGACGATTGTGCCGGTGTGACGACCACCATCACGCTCCCGGGCAACTGGTTCTGCTTCCGATTCGGGCCGGACAAACATCCGCTCGTCACTTCGAACGCCTGGATTCCCATGCTCCGGCGCCTGCACGAGGAATTCGTGTACTACCGGGAGGTCATGGGCTGGCCCCCCGACAAACGGGCCAAGCGAGGGTACTACAGCAGCGTTTACCTCTACGGATCAGGCACCTGCGTGGGTGGCCGCCCCGACGACACCGGCGGTTGGATGGGCAGCATCACCCACAACCACGAATCCTGGCCCATGATCCTGCTCTCGTATTATCCGGTTTACTCGTTCGATCCTGCGTGTCCCTATCCCGACCGCTTCTGGCAACAGGACGCGGTCATTCACGAGGCGATCCACGCGATCCTGGCCGACATGCCGGGCTGCAAACAGGCCGCGTGGTTTCACGAGGGCGGCAACACCTGGTTGCAAAGTGAGGCCACCGCCCGGCGCACCGGCAATTACTCCAGCATGGGCTGGCTCAGTGCCGGAGCCATGATCGCGCCCTTCATGCCGATCGAGTGTTACAGCGGCTGGCTCCAGGATGACAGCTTCGGCGGTCCATCGGCCGAGGGGGTGAACCTGTACTCGAACGGGGTGCAGATTTGCACCTGGCGAAATCTCCTGGGCGGCACGCAGTATGGTGAGTGTTTTGCGCGGTTCCTGGGCGAGATCGTCTCGCCCGGAGCGGTGGCTTGGATCTGGCGCCATTGCACCAACCGGGTGTTGGAAGGGCTGGCGACCGCCCCGCACGGTCTCGGCCCGACTCAAACGCGACGGTTGATCCGCGAGTTTCGTGCCCGCCAGGTCTTCTGCGACTTCGGCCGTTGGTCGGCGGCTTTCCGGCGGTTGTTGGACGACAACTGGGGCCGGACGATCCGCGCGGAGTGGGAACCGTTCTGGATCGATACCCCGCCATGGACGGCCCGCTGCTATGTCGTGACGACCAACCTCAACGGCACCCTGGTCCCGGAATGGCGGACCCTGCCCGGTTGGTCAGGCGCCAATCAGATTCCTTTGCTCACCTCCAACGCCACGGGTACGGTCCGCATCCTTTTCACCCCACTCGGTTCGAACCTGACCTGCCAGTTGGTGTACCGCGCCACCGACGGTTCGGTCGTCTACAGCAAACCCGTGGGATCCGGGCCGGTGAGTCTCACGCCTCCCCCGGGCAAGCCCATACGGAACAACGTGGTCGTGGCGGTGGTGGTCAACAGCGACTATCGCTACCTCGGCGAGTTCAGTCGAACCAACAAATTCGATTACCGGCTCACCATCGCCGGACCCGGCACGGCAGGCGTGGTCCGACCCGCCGACATCGCGACGCGTTGGTACCGTTGAGTCGGGGCTCTCCTCCCGGGGCCCCTGCCGGGCGGGCCGGGAAGGCGGAAAGGTCCCGCCGGATTCCCGCATGCCGTGCCGGCCTCTTTCACAACCGCAGCCGAAACCCACCTTGGAAAACCACCTCTGCCAGGGTAACGGCCAAAAAGATCACGCTGATCACCGCGTTCAGTCGGAAGAAGGCCGTTTGCACCCAGTTGAGACTGCGACGACGGGCGATCCAATGTTCCAGCAACACACAGAGCAGGATCAAGAACCAGCCCACCAGGTAGGCGACGCGGAACCGGCACAACAGGCCGAACAACAGCAGCAGCGCCATCATGATCATGTGACTGAGGAAGGCCGCCAGCAAGGCGTTGTGCGGGCCCCAGGCCACCGGCAGCGAATGCAGTCCGTGCCGGCGGTCGAACTCGAAATCCTGGATGGAATAAATGATGTCGAACCCGGCCACCCAGAAGATCACCGCCGCTGCCAAAGCGGCCATCCGCAGGCCGTCCCACCATGTGAGGTCGCCACCCTTGACGGCCAACCAGGCCCCCACCGGTGCCAGCGCCAGCGCGACCCCCAGGAACACGTGCGTGTAGGGGGTGAACCGCTTGGTCACCGAGTAAAAGCAGAGCACGAACAACGCCACCGGCGACAGCACGAAACAGAGCGGATTAAGAAACCAACTGGTGAGAACCAGTCCGGCCCCGCTCAGGGCCCACAAGGTCCAAGCCGACGCCAGACTGATCTGGCCGGTGGGCAGGTGCCGATGCGCCGTGCGCGGATTCAGCGCGTCGAACCGGCGGTCCACGATGCGGTTGAACGCCATGGCGCAGGTCCGTGCACAGACCATGGCCGCCACGATCAGTAGAAAGGTGCGCCAGCCCGGCCAACCGCGGTTCTCGCGCGCGGCTACCGCCATGCCCGCCAGGCCGAACGGCATGGCAAAGATCGTGTGCGAAAAGCGCACGAACGAAAGCCATTTGCGGATCTGGGCGATCGGCCCCCGCCGCGGCCGGGGCACGGAGGGTGCCTCCCGGATGACCGGAGCCCGGTCGGCAGACGAAACCGTTGGTTTTTGCTCGTTCATTCCAGCTCTTCCGCCCAACGCGGGACCAGCCGGTGCGGCACGCCCAGGTGATCCAGCACCCGTGCCACCACGGTGTCCACCACGGCCTGCACCGTGGTGGGACAGGTGTAAAACGAGGGGTTGGCCGGCAGGATCACCGCGCCGGCCTGCAACAACAGCTCGAAATTCCGCACGTGGACCAGGTTCAGCGGCGTCTCCCGCGGGACCAGGATCAGTTTGCGCCGTTCCTTCAGCACGACGTCCGCCGCACGAAGGAGCAGGTCCTCGCTGTAACCGTGAGCGATCCGTCCCAGCGTCCCCATCGTGCAGGGGATCACCACCATGGCGTCCGGCGGGTTGCTGCCGCTGGCAAAGGGCACGTTCATGCTCCGGGCGTTGTGGACGCGCACGCCCGGCGCCAGCCGCAATCCCCCGGGCAACTCCGCCTCGATGACCTGCGGTGCATAACGGCTCAGCACCACGTGCACCTCGTGCTGGTCCGGATCCAGATTGTCCAGCAGGCGCTGCGCGTACAGCGCGCCACTGGCGCCGGTGATGGCAACCAGGAACCTCATGGGATGCGTCCACCCGCAGGGTGACCGTGCCCGGTGGAGCTCGCCCCGGCGGGCGGCACCGGGCGGGGACCGACCGGGCGGCGCCGGACAACGCGGCAGCGGAGGTGCGCGGGCGGGCGGTTCATGTTCGGGGCCGGTGATCCTTTCGTGCCAGGGCCCGGCGCAGCTCCAGCTCGCTTTCGCGCCGTTTGATTTCCTCCCGGCGATCCACCTGGGATTTACCGCGGGCAACGGCCAGTTCGACTTTGACGCGACCGTTTTTCCAGTACATCGAGAGCGGCACCAGGGTGTGACCCTTGGCGGCGGTCAGGCTCTGGAGCCGGTGAATCTGGTGTTTGTGCAACAGGAGCTTGCGGTCGCCCTGGGGCGCGTGATTGGTCCAACCGCCGGGCTTGTACTCCTCGATACGCGCGTTGCGCAACCAGACCTCGCCGTTCCGGACCTCGGCCCAGGCCTCCCGCAGGCTGGCCCGTTTCTCCCGCAGGGCCTTGACCTCCGTACCCCGCAGCACGATTCCGGCCTCCACCGTCTCCAGGACGTGGTAGTCGTGCCGGGCTTTCGGGTTGGTCACGATCCGGTCCATAAACTACAACTGCCAGAAGGTCGCCCTCCTGGCCAGTTGTGGTGTGGGATCAACGCGGGAAACCCGATCAGCTCCGCCGGGTCCGGCGCCGGGGCTTTTCCGCGGGTGCCCCTGCCTCCTCGGCTTCGGGGAATTCCCAGACAATCTTTCCCTCGGCGATCTCCAGCAGCGCGATGTCCGTGGCGTCCATGTTTGGATTATGGGCCACCTGTGGGCGGCTCAAACCGCCCGAACCGGAGAGCAGTTGCCGGACCCGTCGGGAAACAATGTTCACCAGGATGTTCGGGTCTCCGACCTTTTCCAGCGCTCGCTTGCAAAGTTCGGCGTTCATCGTTGGGCTCGAAACGTCCAGAGCCCGTACAGCATATGGAAAACCGGCGGCGCCGCAACCGGAAATTGGCACCGGCAGAAGACCTCGATCCAAGGGGTCGGTCCGACCGGGCAGGTCCGGGCCCTTCCCGCCCTGCCGCACGGGCCCCCGCCCGAGCCCTTTGCTCCTCCTGAAGGGATGGGCCGGTGAGCCGGTGGCTTTCGTAACAGCCGGGCAAAAGCTTTTGACGGCCCGGCGGGGGGTCTGGTTAGCTGGCGCGCCGCGGCGCGACCGCACGCACCAGCTGACAACCATGGTCCAGGTCGAGATTCATGAAACCGCCCGTCCCCGATACCCACCCGGTTTTCGGCTCCGAAGGGGATGGAATTGGGGTTGGCTGGGGTTGCTCTACACCAGCTTTTACATGTGCCGCTACAACCTCTCGCTGGCCAACCCCGAGATCAGCCGGCAGTTCGGGTTCAGCCGGGAGCAGATCGGGCACATCATCAGCGCGGCCCTCCTGGCCTACGCGGTGGGGTTGATCGTCAACGGGGCCCTGGCGGACCGGCTGGGCGGCAAACGGGCCATGCTCATCGGGGCGGCCGGCACGGTGGTGATGAACCTCCTATTCGGCGCGGCCTCGTTCGCCGGAATGCTCGGCCTGTTCGTCGCCATCCGGGCATTGGACGGCTACTTCCAGTCCTTCGGAGCCCCGGGCATGGTGAAGATCAACACGGCCTGGTTCGCCCGGCGCGAACGCGGCCGGTTCTCAGGCATCTTCGGTTTCATGATCAATTTGGGGCGGTTTGGCATCTTCACGTTAGGGCCCGCACTGCTGGCCGGGTTCAGCGTACTGGGGGTTCTGCAGGTGCCGCCCTTGCACTGGCGCTGGTTGTTCTGGGTGCCGTCGGTGATCTGCGTGCTGGTGGCTGTGGGGGTGGCTGTGTGGGTGCGGGAGACGCCCGAACAGGCGGGTTACGCGGGGGTCGTACCGGACACTTCGCCTTCGGATCCCTCGGCGGTTGCGGAGGCCCCGGGCGAGGTGCGGGCCCGGATCGGCGAGGTGTTGCGAACGATTGCCAGCCAGCCGGTGGTTTGGATCACGGCGGCCGCCTACGCCTGCACGGGAGCGGTGCGACAGGCGGTGGACCAGTGGTTTCCGCGGTACATGCAGGACCTCTACCATGTGGACCTGCGTTCGGCCCAGTTTCAGTTCCTGGCCTTTCTGATTCCGTTCATGGCGTCGGCGGGTTCGTTGCTGGCGGGGTACGTGTCGGACACGGTTTTCAAGGGTCGGCGCGCCCCGGTGGCGGCGGTGCTCTATTTCACGGAAACGGCGCTGATTCTGCTGGCCGCCCGGTTCCACGGAGTCACGGCGGCGATCGTGTTCCTGGTGCTGATCTCGTTCACCGCCAATTCCACGCACTCCATCCTCGGCAGTGCGGCACCGATGGACATCGGTGGACGTCGCATGTCCGGGTTCGCGCTCGGGGTGATTGACTCCTTTCAGTATTTCGGCGGCAGTCTGGCGGGGATCGTGTTGGGCCGGCTGCTGGATCAGAACCTGGGCAATTACTTCTATTTCATGGCGCCGTTCGGGCTTATCGGGGGCTTGTTGATGGTGGCGGCTCATGGCAAGTTCGGCTCGTCGCGTCCCCGCAGGGGCGCGCAACCGTCATGAGCCGGCACCGCCACCGGCGCGGCCGGTTCTGCAAATCCCACATTGCCCATGAATGCGAGGCCATATTCCGAGGCTGATTTGACGCGCCGCAGTTCGCCGGACGCCCACGCCGGCAGGTTCGCTCCTTTCCAACCTCACACGCGGGGCACCGGCCCGGGCGGGATCACGCGCCGGCGGTTCCTGGCCACGGGCGCGGCAGCGGCCGGATTGACGCTGTTGCGGCCCGGGCTCGTGCGGGGCACCGCGGCGCAGGAAACGCTGACGCTCGGCCTGATCGGCTGTGGCAACCGGGGCCAGTGGATCGGCGAGTTGTTTCTCAAGCATGGCGGTTACCGGATCACCGCCGTGGCGGATTACTTTCCCGACCGGGTCGCCGAGGCGGGGGAGAAGTTCGGTGTGCCGGAGCAGGCGCGGTTCACAGGGTTGAAAGGGTACCTGCGGTTGTTGGAACAGCCGGTGGACGCGGTGGTGATCGAGACGCCGCCCTGGTTTCATCCGGCCCAGGCTTGGGACAGTGTGGAGGCGGGCAAACACGTCTTCCTGGCCAAACCCATCGCCGTGGACGTGCCCGGGTGTCGCCGGATCGAAGAAGCCGGCCGCCGCGCCACGGAACGAAAGCTGTGTTTTCTGGTGGATTTCCAAACCCGGGCGCATCCGTCCTATCAGGAGGCGGTACGCCGCGTGCACCAGGGCATGATCGGCGCGCTGATCAACGGTGAGGCGAGTTATCTGTGCGGTCCCACATGGCGTCACATGGACCGGCTGTTGCGCACCGATCCCACGAACCCGGAGATCCGCCTCCGTGCGTGGGGTGTGGACCGCAAACTCAGCGGCGACGTGATCGTGGAGCAGAACATCCACGCCATTGACGTGGCCACGTGGTTTTTGGACGCCGCGCCGGTGAGCGCGTGGGGCAGCGGCGGCCGCAAACGGGATTTTGTGGGCGACTGCTGGGACCACTTTTCCTGCGTGTTCCGTTTCCCGAACGATCTGCTGGTGAATTTCATTTCCAAGCAGGTGGGGTCGGGCATCGACGACATCATGTGCCGCGTGTACGGGTTCAAAGGGTACGCCGACACGCACTATTTCGGCCGGGTCATGGTGCGGGCGGACGACGACCTGTTCAACGGTGGGGAACTGGCGAACCTGTACACCGACGGTGCGGTGAACAACATCGCCGAATTCCATCGCACCATCCGTTCGGGGGACGTCTCCAATCCCACCGTGGCACCCAGTGTGCGGAGCAATCTCACCGCCATCCTGGGGCGCACCGCGGCCTACCGCCGTGCGGAGGTGACCTGGGACGAAATGCTCCGGGCAAACGAGGCGTGGGAAGTGGACCTGCGGGGGTTGAAAGAGTGAGCGGGGCGGCGCCGGTTCGCTGAAGTTTGCCAGGCTCGCCTTCGGCGGCTATGGTGGCGCCATGGCCAATGACGCTTCCCGCAGGTGCCCGAGCCCCGCACCGGCAATGGTCGTGCCCGAACGGGACGCAGACGTCGTTGCGTGGTCCATGCCATGCAATCCCGTCCGCACGCGGCGCCCCATGCCTCGAGGTTTGCCCGGTCTGGGCGCGGTTCTGCTGTTTTTCCCAACTGTCCTGAAGGGTCAGACGACCATCCCCCAGGCACCGCCACCGGCCCCGCCCGTGGTATCGAGGGACGTGTTCGCCGCGGGGGAAGTGCAGCATGACCCGCCGCCCGGCGCCTCGCTGTGGTCCATTGGCGAGCCCACCGACGAGGAGCAGCTTTACCTCGAGTACATCAATCGCGCGCGGCTCGATCCGGCCGGCGAGGCCGTTCGCCTGGCCAACACCACCGATCCGCAGGTGTTGTCGGCCTATTCCTTCTTCCAAGTGGATCTCGTCAAGATGCAGGCGGACGTTGCGTCGCTGCCGCCGGTGCCGCCCCTGGCCATGAACGCCCAACTGCTCCAGGCGGCCCGCGCACACACTTTGGACATGGCCATGCAGGGGTATCAGGGTCACATCGGCTCGGACGGGTCGGACCCGGGCGATCGGCTCACGCAGTCGGGTTATCCGTGGATCACGTATGGTGAAAACGTCTACGCCTATGCGCGGTCGGTCTTCCACGGCCATGCAGGTTTCGAAGTGGACTGGGGCACCGGTCCTGGGGGGATGCAGGATCCGCCGGGGCACCGTCTCAACATTCACGGGGCCAACTTCCGCGAGGTGGGAATCGGGGTGGTGAACACGAACCATCCGGATGTGGGCCCCCAGGTGGTCACCCAGGATTTTGCCACCCGTTCGGGCGCCACGCCCCTGATCACTGGTGTGGCGTACTTCGACCTGAACACGAACGGTTTCTATGACGTGGGCGAGGGCATCGGGGGAATCGAGGTGGTCGTGAGCGGCAACAACTGGTACGGTCGCACCGCCGTGTCCGGAGGATACGCCGTGCCGGTGTCCGGAAACGGTTCTTACACGGTCACATTCAGCGCGCCCGGATTGACGCACGTGACCAACGTCAGCGTGGTCAACCTCGGGAACGTGAAGCTGGACCTCACTCCCCCCTATACGGCCCCCTATCCGGCCGGGCCGGACCCGGCCGCGCTCACCAACCAGAACCTCTACACTTGGAGCCCGGTGGCCGCGGCCACCAATTATCAGTGGGAATCCAGCCGGCTGCTCAACGACCCCTTCTTCGAAGGCGGCGAATGGGATCTCTCGCAGGTCACGTTCACGGTGTCCGACGGGTACGATCCGCACGTCACCGGCACGGTGGCCTCCGGCAATTTCGCCTTTCACCTGGCGCATCCATCCCCGGCCAAGGCCCAGGTGTTGCAACTCAATCCGGTGTTCTGGATCCGGACGAACAGCCAGGTGCGATTCGCGTCGCGGCTCGGCTGGGCGACGCCGAATCAGATCGCGCGCCTCCAGATCAGCACCGACGAGGGCCGCTCCTGGAGCGATTTGTGGAGCCGGGCGGGCACCGGCAACAGCGGCCAGTCAGCGTACAGTTCCGAAACGGTATCGCTGGGCGCCCACGCCGGACGGGCCGTGCAGTTGCGTTTCGTCTACGACTTCACCGGCGACCCGTATTTCTACCAGACCTCGACCGACGTGGGCTGGTTGTTGGACGACATCCGCGTGGAATATGCGGGGCGGATCCTGGAGGGCGCGGTGAGTGACACGGGATCCCAGGCACGGTTTGTCTTTGTGCCGGGAACCACGGGAGCGTATCTGCTGCGGGTGCGAGCTCAACTGCCGGGCCGCATGCTGCCCTGGGGACCCGCGCGCGAGGTGCAGGTCCAGGCGCTTGCGCTGCCAACCCTCCGGTTCACGTCGCCCGTCACATGGAGTGGAGGCGTGTTCACCGCACGGTTCGAGGTCGTTTCGCCGCAGGGAGGGATGACGTTCCGGCTGTGGCGGGCCCCGCAGCCCGCGGGACCGTGGTCGGAAGAAACCGCGGCCGGGTTCGAAAGTCTCTCCGGCAACACGCTCTGGAAGGTGACGGCTCCGGCCCCGGCCACGCAAGGCTGGTACCGCCTGAGCGTGAACTGAGACAGTCTCTCCGCGCGGGCCGTCTGGGCTCCGGCTCAAACCGTGCGGGAATGACGCCGCTGTTCGGGCGGGGGCAGCGTGTTGTCGAAGCACATCGCGATGTTGCGGATGAAAAGCCGCCCCGTGTCGGTCACCTCGAATCCACCGGGTCTGCGCCGGATCAGACCGTCGGCTTCCAGCGGGGCCAGCGAGGCCAGTTCGGGGGCGAAGTGGCGTTCGAAGTCCACCCCGAGCCGGGCGGACATCTCGGCGTAGTCGAGGCCGAGATCGCACATGACCCGCATGATGGTCTCGCGCCGCCGTTGATCCTCCTCGGTGAGGAAATAGGCGCGGTGCAGCGGGACTTCTCCGGACTCCACCGCCTGTTCGTAGGCCGGGAGTTCCTTTTGATTCTGCCAGTACATGTCCGGTGTCTGGGAAATGCTGGACATGCCGAAGGCGTAGATGTCGGCCCCGGCGCGGGTGCTGTAGCCCTGGAAATTGCGCTGCAACTTGCGCTGGCGCTGGGCCACGGCCAGTTCGTCGGTGGGCAGGGCAAAATGGTCCATGCCGATGTACACGTAGCCGCCGTCACGTGTCAGCCGTTCGATGACCAGTTTGAGCAACTGCAGTTTGGTCTCCGGGGCGGGCAGCAGATGCATTCTTTCCAGGATCCGCTGGGCGGGTTTGATCCAAGGCACGTGCGCGTAGCTGAACACCGCCAGCCGGTCGGGCCTCAGTTCCAGTACGATGTCCAGCGTCCGGTTGAACGATTCGACCGTCTGATGGGGCAGGCCGTAGATCAGGTCCAGGTTGACGGATTGGAAGCCGAGTTCGCGGCACCATTGCAGGACCTGCTCGGTCAGTTCGCGCGGCTGGATCCGGTGCACGGCCTTCTGGACCTGCGGATCGAAGTCCTGCACGCCCATGGAAGCCCGGTTGAACCCGACCTCGCGCAGGGCAACCAGGTGATCCTTTGTAAGCCGGCGGGGATCAATCTCCACCCCCGCCTCGACGTCCGGGGCCAGCGTGAAATGCCGGTGGATGATCTCCCCCAGACGCCGGATTTCCTCCGGGCGCAGAAAGGTGGGCGAACCTCCCCCCCAGTGTAGTTGGACCACTTTGCGCCGGGGATTGAGCAACGCCGCCATCCGGGCCACCTCGCGGGCCAGGGTCTCCACGTACCGCCGTCCCTTGTCATGGTTCAACGTGATGACCGTGGTGCAGCCGCAGAACCAGCAGAGCGTCTCGCAAAAGGGGATGTGAAAATAGAGCGAAAGATCGCGGTCCGTCCGGTTGTTCTCCCGGATGCGCGTTTCCACCTCCGACCAAGGAATGCCTTCGCGGAAATGATTGGCCGGAGGAAAGGAGGTGTAACGCGGACCCGGCACGTTGTACTTGCGCACCAGGTCCAGGTCCACGGACAGCATCGTCATGAGCTCAATCTACCGGCTCCGACCGTGGCTGCAAACCCTCGCACGGTGTCCATGAGGGCCTGGATGGCGTCCAGGCGCGCCCCGGGCGGCACACCGTGACCCAGATTGAAAATCCAGCCGGGCCGCTCGTGCATGCCGCGCAGCAGCCTGGTGGCCTCCGACCGCACGACCTCCGGTGCGAGCGTCAGGACGAACGGATCCAGATTGCCCTGGACCGCCGTGGTGGGGGGCAGTTCGGCCGCGACATCGGAAAGTTCCACCTGCCAGTCCAGGCCCAACACCGAGACCCCCGGCAGGAGCAGCCGGGACCACGCGCCGTGGTAACCCCTGGCAAACACGATGACGGGGACCCGCCCGGCCACGGCTTCCACCACCCGGCCGAGCCAGGGAAGCGCCGCCTCGGCGTACAACTTCGGCCCCGCCTCACCGGCCAAACTGTCAAAAAGCTGGACGGCGTCCACCCCGGCTTCGATCTGCATTCGCAGGGACTCGATCACGCCCTGTGTCAACCGTTCCATGAGTGCCTCGTAAAGCGCGCGGTCTTCCCACCACAACCTTTTGGCCTGAACCCAGGCATCGGCGCTGCCGCCTTCCAACGCAAAGTTGGCCAGTGTCCACGGCGCGCCAGCAAAACCGAGCAACGCGGTCTGATCCCCCAGCTGCTGCCGCACGCGTCGGATGGCGTCGGGCAGATAGGCCAGTCGTTCCCGCACCCGACCCGGATCGAGTCGTTCCACGTGCCGCGCGGTTTCCACCGCAAAATCCATGGCGATCCCGCCTTCTTCCCGGAAGCGGTATCCCTGGCCGAGGCCATCGTTCACCACCAGGATGTCGCTGAAGAGGATGGCCGCGTCGAAACCGAACCGCCGCACCGGTTGCAAGGTCACTTCCGCCGCCAGCTCCGGCGTGCGGACCAGGTCCAAAAACGAATGGCGCCTGCGGAGTTCGCGGTATTCGGGCAATGCGCGGCCTGCCTGGCGCATCAGCCAAACGGGAGGCCGATCCACCGGCTGGCAGTGGCAGGCGGCCAGAAAACGTTCTCGTGCGGTCATGATCGCAGGTGCGCAGGTTGGGCACAAAGCGGCGCCCGGGGCAAGGACAACGCCGGCCGGACCGGATCGCGAAGGGACCGGGCATCCGCCCACTTGCCGGCGCAAAATCTGACTGTCGAACCTGCGCCTCTCCGGCCCGGCGAACGCTTTGAGCAGCCGGTTTGCGGCGGGCTGTACGGCGGGCCAGCCCCCGGCGGCGGGTCCCCTACCGGTCCGTGGAGGAAGCGGGGCTGCGGGTGGTCTCACGTCGGGAATCCGCCGCGTCCGCCAACAGGCGGCGGGCCCGGTCCAATCCGCCGAGGTTCCACACACGCGAGTAGCCCAGTCGGGAGAGCTGGTTTTGCGCCAGGGCGCTGCGCCGACCGCTCCGGCAGTACAGGAGCAGCGGTTGGTCCTTGTCGGGGAAGACTTCCCGGACCCGCTCGCTCAACTGATCCAGCGGAAGGTTGGTCGCACCGGCGACGTGGTCCTGGCCGTATTCCTCGGGGGATCGGACGTCCACGATGCGTGCGCCCGCACGGAGCCAGGCACGGAGCTCTTCCAGGGAGCGTTCGTCCGGCTCTGTCGCAGACACGCGCCACCTGCCAATGAACAGGGCGAGGACAATCGCAACAGCCAGGCACGGCAGGATGATCCACCAGAAAGTATTCGGCCCCGAATTCATGGTTTCCAACATGCACCAGGGGCCGGGCCGTTCAAGCCGTCATGTCCCGGTTTCTGGTCATCCGGAGCCGGTCGAAGTGCGCCCTCGCGGGCGGCGGACCCGGTCCGGACCCGGTTGGACGTTCGACGGCGGTTTGCCGTGTTGAAGGCGGCGCTTGCCGGAAGGCAACCGGCGCCGCCGGACGAAGCCGGCCATTCGGGAAAGGGGCGCCCGGGAGGGCAGGCGGGCCGCTTCGCACCTCGGAAGGCGGGCGCCGGCGGTGGCCGTCAACCGCCGATGGCCGTCATGGGACGGCCGGGCTGATAGCAGGACCGGAATTCGTGCTCGCGCGGTTTGGTGGCCAGGGCGTGAAGGAAGAGCCGGTGCAGCGGTTCGTCGTCCGGCGCGCGCAGGGCCTCGTGAAGGTTGATCTCGTCGTGGTGGCCCAGGCAGGGTCGGAGCCGGCCGTCGGCCGTGAGGCGCATTTTGTTGCAGGTGTCGCAGAAATGGGTCTGGGTCATGGCGCCGATGAAGCCGATGATGGCGCCGGTGCGGACCAGTCGGTAGTAACGGGCCGGGCCGTGTCCCAGGCGTGCGTCCGGCGCCGGCACCAGTTCGTCCTCCTGTTGCAGCCGTTCCATGACCTCCTCCACCGAGAGAAAGTTTTCCGGCGTCAGCACATCGCGCGAGGTCAACGGCATCAACTCGATCAGCCGCAGCGGGAGCTGATGCTCCGCACTGTACCGGATCAACGGCCAGATCTCCTGCTCGTTGACGTGACGCATGAGGACGGTGTTGAGCTTGACGCGTTCGAACCCGGCCTTTACGGCAGCCCGGATGCCTTCCAGTACCGGTTCGATCCGGCCGCCGGTGATGCGGTGGTAAAGCGCAGGGTCGAGGGCATCCAGGCTGACGTTGACGGTGCGCAATCCCGCTGCGCGGAGGTCGGCCGCCAACGGGGCCAGTTTCACGCCGTTGGTCGAGAGCCCGATGCATTCGACGCCCGGGATGCGCGCCATTTGACGGACCAATTCCACCAGGCCGGGCCGGAGCAACGGTTCCCCACCCGTGAGGCGGAATTTTCGAAAGCCCAGTCCGGCCGCCACCCGCACGATCCGGAGCAGGTCGGCATCCGAAAGCCCCTCACCGGAAGCGATCCAACCCTTGTACTGGTGCGGCCGGCAGTAGAGGCACCGCTCGTTGCAGCGGTCGGTGACCGAGATCCGCAGATAATCGATCGTGCGTCCGAAACTGTCCATGATTGCTTCCGCCTTTTCACCGCCCCCGGGTTGCGGCGGGCCCGCGGCCCGGATGCCGGCGCGCCGGTTCGTTGCGCGAAAACTAGACCTGATGGAGGCGGGGAACAAGCCTGATTGATCCGGACCGTCAGGACAGGAGAGACGAGCCCGGCGACGCGTTCCCGACGCAGACGGAGGATCGGTCCGTGGCGACCGGAGGATCAGGAGGTCGCCGCCGCTGCCTGTTCGGCGTCAGCGGGCACGGGTAGCCGCCGCAGGTAGCGGACGTGATGGACGTCGGGCGAGTCGCCGGGCTCGACGAGGGCTTCGAGCTGGCCGGCCTGCTGCAGGATGGGCCAGGCCACGGCATCGGCCGCCAACCAATCCAGTGGATACTGACGGCCGCCGTGGGCCGCCGGGCTTGAGGGCTCCGTCTGGGACAACTCCCGGACCAGGTCCGCCACGGTTCGGTGCCCGATGTTGATCAGCCAGGCCAACAACGCAGGGCGCGGATGCCGGAAAAGGTCCGGGTGCAGGAACAGCAGTTCGCGGGGCAACACGCGCAGCGCGTAGGCCGGGGCTGTCCACCACGCGGGATCGCGATGCGGATATTCCCGGATGGTAACGAGCTTGCGCAGCGCCCCGTGAAGACGCGGATCCAACGATCGGATCAACTTGGCCTCGACGAAATCCACGCGCCCGGCCCGGTTGTACCGATGCGTGATCTTGATGCGGCCCCGCCGTTCGCTGAACTGGCCGTCGTAGCAAACCGATACGAAAGCATGGTCGTAAACGGACTGCACCTGCATCCAACAGCCGGCGGCGTAACCGGCATAATCACGTTTGGCGGCATCGGGCGGCGTGGCGCGGGTGCGCAGGACCTCCCGCAGTCGTGCGAGTCGTTCGAAGTATTCGCTGTTGGGAGGGAAACCCGAGTCGCGGAGGAACTGCTCGAACTCACTCAACTGGTTCCACTGCGGGCCCGGTCCCGTGTGAAGGATCTTCTCCAACCATTCCAACCTCTGGCGCGCCCATCGCCGCGCCTCGCGCGTGGGACCGGACATGACCGTCAGCGGCTGCATAAGGGTTTCCGGTTCAGGTTGCGCCTGGCCATCCGCCGACTGCCCGCCTTGCCTGCTCATCGTTTCGCCAGTCTGTCCACAAGTCCAGTCGTGCAGATCGCCAGGCGCGCCGATCGCTTCAAACCAGGTCCACTCTAACGCGGGGACGCAAACCGACAACTGTGCGTTTGGATGCACACCCCCGATCTTTTTCACCCGCGGGCCCGGGCCGGGGAACGGCGGAAACGGCACCACCCGGCCCGGCGCGGGTCTTCAGATCATCGGCCCTGCACGACGCCCGGCGGTGTCTCCTGCGGTCGGCCGGTTCTTGCCAGGATCTGTGGCGGTTCGGACCTGAAGATTGCGAGCGCCGCCCCGCTCCCGGTTCACCCGCAGTTGCGGCGGACCTGTCTCCCCTCCGGAGCAGGCATGCCCCCGACGTATCCCCGGTGTTCAAGGGGAGTCACCGGCCGGGGGCTTTCTCACGCCCGGGGATGCGCCGCGTCGTACACCCGTTTCAGCCGCTCGGTGGTCACGTGGGTGTACACCTGGGTGGTGACCAGGTGGGCATGCCCGAGCAGCTCCTGCACACTGCGGAGGTCCGCCCCGGCTTCCAGGAGGTGAGTGGCGTAGCTGTGCCGGAGTTGGTGGGGTGTGATGTCGGGATCGAGTCCGGCCCGTACCAAGTACTGTTTCAACCGGCGTTGCAGCAGGCCGGGCGTGATGGGTTGGGGCGACCCGTCCCCGGGTTTCCTTTTGGCAGAGGGCCGCCCGGCCCGGGGCGAATGCGATTGGAACACCGGATGGTCCGGCGCCGGCGGCTGCGGCAGCAGCGACCAGTAGGTGCGAATGGCCTCCAGGGCGGGCCGGCCGATGGGGACCAGCCGTTCCTTGCGACCCTTGCCACGGACCCGAACCAACGCCTCCTGCCAGTGCAGGTCGCCTGCACGGAGCTGACACAGTTCACTGATGCGCAGCCCGCAGGAGTAAAGCGTCTCCAAAATGGCGTAATCCCGATAAAACGCCTCGCGCAGGGGCGGTCGTCCCCGGCGGGCCACCGACGGTTCGTCTCGCCCGGCCGTTTCCAGCGCCTGCAACGGGGCCCGCAGCAGTTGCAGGAGCTGCTCCACGGAAAGATGCCGCGGCAACCGCCGGGGCGGTTGGGGCAGATGAAGGTCGTGCACGGGCGAGGCGGCCACATGCCCGCGGCGCGCCAGAAAACGGTAGAAACTGCGCAGCGCACTGAAGGTCAGGCGGATGGTGATCCGGCCGAGGTTCTGCCGGGCCAGGTACCGGAGGAACGACCGGAAATCATCCCGTTCCAGGCGCGGCCAGTTCGGCGGTTGTCCCTGTTCCGACCGGCACCACCGGGCGAAGGTCTCCAGGGCGTGGCGATAGTTGCGGCAGGTATGGGGCGAGGCGCCCCGTTCGTGAGCCAGATGTTGCAGGAAGGATTCCACCAAGGGATCCGCGACCGGCTCTCCCGACGGAGCGGGTTGGGACGCGGCAGGCGCGTCGGGCCGGCGGTCGTCAGCCGGCTGGGCAAGTCTGGAGCCCTCGTTCATGGACCTGGATGCCGTGCCTTGCCCGGGGCGGCGGACGTGTCCGCCCCGTCCGATTCTTCCTGTTCACCACGTTCGGGAAACTCGTACTGGAGTTTCCCGCGCGGACCAAGGACCAGATAAGCCGAAAAAGGCCGGCCGGTCTTGGAAGAAACGAATTGCCGCAGCAGGTCGGTGCGGCGTTCGGTCAGGAGTTTGCGCACCTGTTCGGGCTCCAGCGGTTGCTGGTGCAGCACCCGGGGCAGCAGGAAGGTGCACGGTTTGTCGCTGTCCTGGGTCCCTTCGCAGCGGTAATCGGCCGGCGTCTCGAACACGCGGCGTTTGCAGCGGGGGCACGAGCCGACAGGTGTGCAGGCGTTCAGGTCCACCGGCTCGGGAGCCTGCCGCTTCGCTTTCGAAGCGCGCCGGCCCTTGCCGGTTTCACGCGGGGCAAACTCGAATTTGACGTCCCCGTCTTTCAGGACCAGGTGGGCCTCGAATCTTCGGTGGTTCCGGTTGGAAACGAAGCCGCTCAGAAGGTCGCTCCTGCCCTCGGTCAGGATCTTGCGCATCTGGGCGGGTTCAACCGGCTGCTGCAGGATCACGCGGCCCACGCGGAAGTCGCAGCTTTTGTCCGGACCCACGGCCTTTTCGCACACGTAATGCATGCCGGCCTCGAAGACGCGGCCCCCGCAACGCGGACACGGACCGAGCGGTTCCTGGTTCGAGAAATCCGGCGTGGAGGAGCTTTCGCCGGAGGCGCCGCCATCGGCCCCGGCACCCGTGTTCTGGCCGAAATCGAATTCGACCCGCCCGGCGTCGGTGAGCCGCAGGATGGCACTGAACGGCCGGCCGGTCTTGCTGCGGAACCCCTGCAGGGGGCCGATCTGGCGGTCGCGCAGCAGTGTCTCCACCTCCTCGGGTTCGAACATCCGCCCGCCCAGGATCTTGGGGACGGAGAATTCGCAGCCCGGCTGGACGCACTGGTAGGCCTTGTATTTTTCGTGCACCTCACCCCCGCACTTCGGGCAGGGGACCTTGAGCACGCCGAAATCGCCTGGGATGGTGTCGAACTGATACTGCTTGGCCCGCTCCACGATGCGCCGCGTCATTTCACGGATGCCCTCCATGAATTCCTCGCGGCTTTTCTGTCGGCGCTGCACCTGCCGGAGCTGGTACTCCCAGTCGCCGGTCAGCTCGGGCTTGGTGAGCTCCGGGATCCCCAAGCCGTGCAGCAACTCCATCAGGGCGAAGGCCTTGGCCGTGGGAACCAGCTCGCGGCCCTGGCGCAGGAGGTACTTTTCCTGGATCAACCCCTCGATGATGGCCGCCCGGGTGGCCGGCGTGCCCAGGCCTTTTTCACGCATGGCCTCGCGGAGTTCGTCGTCCTCGACCAGCCGGCCGGCGCCCTCCATGGCGGTCAGCAGCGTGGCTTCGGTGAACCGCGGCGGCGGCTTGGTCTGGCTGGCGCGGACCTCGATCTCGCGGGTTTGAACCGTCTCGCCCGGTTGCACCGGTGGCAACTGCGGGTTTTCGTCGTCGGCCCGGTCCTCGCGTCCGTACACGCTCAACCAACCCGACTTGACCAGGACCCGGCCCACGCTTTTGAACGGTTCGCCCGCCACGCGCGTGATGCGCGTGGTTTCCAGAAACTCGGCCGCCGGATAAAACACCGCCAGAAACCGGCGTGTGACGAGATCGTAGATTTTTTGTTCGCCCTCGTTCAGGCCGCGCGGGAGCTGCGGCGTGGGGATGATGGCGAAATGGTCCGTCACCCGCGCGTTGTTGAACACGCGCTTGTTGGGGCGCACCCAGTTCTGTTGCAGGATCTCGCCGGCCCACGGGGCGTAGGCCGTGCGGGTGAGATTCTCCAGCGTGGCACGGACCGTGCCCAGATAATCCTCCGGCAGGGCGCGCGAATCGGTGCGCGGGTAGGTGATGACCTTGTGCCGTTCGTAGAGGGCCTGAGCGATCTGCAGGGTGCGATTGGCACTGAAACCGAACCTCGCGTTGGCCTCCCGCTGCAGGCTGGTCAGATCGAACAACAGGGGCGGAGCCTGGGTGGAGGGTTTGCTCTCCTCGGTGACCTCGCCCGGTTGACCCAGACAGCGCCGGCGCAGGGACTCGGCGCGCGCCGCGTCCCACAACCGCTCCGGTTTCAGGTCCGGATCAGTCTCGCGACCCTCGGGTTTGACGAACGATTCGTCGAACCACCGTCCCGTGTAGGTGCCGGCGGCGCACTCGAAGGTGGCGACGACCTCCCAGTACGGCCGGGGGACAAACCGCCGGATCTTTTGTTCGCGGTCCACCACGATGGCCAGCGTGGGGGTTTGCACACGGCCCACCGTGGTTTTGAAAAAGCCGCCCGAACGCGAGTTGAAGGCGGTCATGGCCCGTGTGCCGTTGATACCCACCAGCCAGTCCGCCTCCGCCCGGCTCAACGCCGCATCGGCCAGCGGCTGCAGCTCTTCGTCCGGACGCAGGTGTTCGAACCCCTCCCGGATGGCGGCCGGCGTCATGGACTGCAACCACAGTCGCTTGATCGGCTTGCGGGTGCCGGCGTACCGGATGATGTTGCGAAAGATCAGCTCGCCTTCCCGTCCGGCGTCGCAGGCATTGATGATTTCGTCCACGTCGTCGCGCCGGATCAGACGCACCAGTTGTTTGAGCCGCGCCTCGCTCTTTTCGATGGGCATCAGGTCGAAATGGTCCGGCAGGACCGGCAGGTGGTTGAAACTCCACTTGCCCCGGGCCGGTTCCACCCCCTCCGGCGGGGTCAACTCCAGCAGGTGCCCCACGGCCGACGCGATGATGTACCGGTCGTTCTCGTAGTGGTCACCCACCTTCTTGCAGCCGCCCAGCGCCCGCGCAATGTCGGCGGCCACCGACGGCTTTTCTGCAATGACCAGGGCCTTGCCCATAACGTTTCGTGGCAACAATTGGCTCGCTTTTAACGCCAAGCGACCGTCCTGTGCAATGCCAAGTTCCGGTGCAAGGGCTGCGCGCCGCCACCCAAGGTGCACCCGGCCGGGAGAAGTGCAACCATCCCTTCCAGGCTCAGAGCCACGGTCGCAGGTTGTCGCCGCGGACCTTCCAACGCCCGTTTTTGGGGAAGCCCGGCTGGGGCTCCGGCGGTGCGCCCGTCCAGCCGGCGGTCATCATCGCCACAGCCGCCAGCAACCCGCCGTTGCCCGGGAGATAGGCTGTCAGCCCCGGCCGCTGATAGTTGTGTCCGTTCGGGTGGTACCGGTTTTTGACCGCGGGCAGCAACAGGGCTTCCACCGCGAGTTCGGGTTCGCCGCACCGGGCTGCCGCCATGGCCGTGAGGGGGAAGTCCCAACCCCAACAGCGGTCCCATTGCCAGACCTCCATCACGCGCCGAACGCTGCGGCGCATGGTCTGGCGGTCCACACCCGGTCCCGGCAACATCCCCAACGCCCCCAGAAGAGCCGGGTGCTCCCAGTTCCACCGGGTGTAGGTGTCGGTCATCCCCTCCTGCATTAGGTACAGGCCATCGGCCACGGGCAGGGGCGTCAGTCCCTGCAGCACGGCTTCCCAGCGCGGGTCCGGTCGCAGCCCCAACCGCCGACGCCACCGTTGCGCCGTGGTCAGGCCCCACCGCCAGTAGGTCAGTTCGAAGGTCGGGTTGCGCGTCGCGCGCGGATCGGTGTTTTCCGAAACCGTCTTGAGGGGCGGGCCAAGCACGTACCGGCCCGTGGCAGGGTGCCGATGCGCGAACGAGGCCATGAATTCGGCCGTTTCGAAGACGACCTCCCGCCAGGTTTCCAACGTCTCCCGCACGGGCCGCTCGAGCCAGCACAACTCGGCGTAGTAGATGGGGTGCGGCTGCTGCCAGATCAACAACGGGCCGACCGTCGAGGGGGAGTCCCGGCCTTCCGGTCCCACCATTTTGGGCCAGCGCGCCCCCCGGTAGCCCTGGCGCCGCGCCAGCGCGCGGGCCTCCGGCAAAATGGCCCGGTAATACGGCAGCGCCCGGGCGAACAGCTCGAACCGGTTCCACGCCACGAAATGCACCGCATGCCACCAGTGCATCTCCAAGTGAAACTTCCCGTACCAACTGTTGAAGAGCAGGCCCGTCTCGGCCGGCGGCAGACGGCCCGCAGAATGCAGGGCCGTGTTGTACTGGGACAACACCACGCGCCGTTCCAACTCCTCCGCCCGCCGATCCGTGCTGCCGTCGAAATCCACCGCCCCACCCTTTGCCCAGAACCGGTTCCAATGCCGGCCGCAGGCTGTGAACGTGGCCTTCACGGTGGGCAACCGCCGTGGCAGGGGCTCCGGGCCGAACGCCAACAGGAAAAGCAGTTGCGGATCGCGGCTCCGCAGCACCCATTCATGCGGCCCGCCCGGTTCCACCACCGCCCTGCCCTCCCATGCCCAGACCACGTGATACCGCGTGTCGTCCAGAGACCGTTCCAGGCGAAGTTCGCCCGGACGTTGCCGTTCCACCCGCGTCGTGTGACGATCGGGCACCGACCAATCCGCCATCGCCACGGTGGGCGATCCATAGGGAAACCGCAACACCACCGCCAGGCCACCGTCCACCAGCGCACCCGATTCGATCTCCACCGCCAGCAGGTCCAGCTCCGGATGACAACAGGATCGAACCCGCACCGGATGCCCCGCCCACTCGAACCGGCTCGTCAGGAGCCCCTCCCACAAATCCAGATGCTGGTCCACCTCCCGGATCTCGTCCGCGCGCAAATGGCGCAGGGGCCGTTCGCCCGCGACAAAAGCCAACCGGCCCAGATGCAACCGGTGCGGATTCTCCCGCAGCCACCGAAACAATTCCTCCTGGCCCTCCGACCGCGTCGCGTAGCCCACCTTGCGCCCGTGGGTGTCGTACTCCTCGTACTGCAACGAGGCCGGGTCCAAACCCGCCGGCAGCGGGGTGGTATGCCAGGCCCAGTCGGCCGTGGTGCAGAGGGGAAACTCCTTTTCACACGCCTCGGCCAGCGTCTGCAGGCCGGTTACGTCGGCCGTGAACGCAAACCGACCGTTCCCCACCGTCAGCGCCCCGTAGGGATCGAACCGCGAAAAGCGCGGTTCGTGCCGCCGGACAATGGCGCGCCGGTCCAACTCCCCGCCGGCCACACGCCACAACGGCACGATCCACCCACTGCCGGCCAAAACGGTCAAACCCCGCAGAAAATCGCGTCTGGTCCAAAGGCTCATGACAGGGCCCAAGATGGGCCAACTCGTTCGCGCGTCCAGCCGAATGCAATCGCCGGAGGCGAACCCACCCCCGAACGGTTGACGTTAATGAGTCTACTACCTAGCATTCGCACCATGCATGTGTCTCCGCCGTGGCCGCCTCGAGGGAGAGGACCTCTTCCCTGGCAACTGTCGGCCCGGCGGGGCGCTGTTCTCCTTCGACGCGCCGTTGGCGCGGCGGTTGGCGGGCTGGCGGGGTTGCTCGGCTGGGTGGCTTGTACCTCCGTGGGACCCGGCACGGTGGAGCCCCCGCGGATTGAGGGGGCCGAGCTGGTGGGGAACACCGCCTGTTACGAGTGCCACACCAATCTGGTGCGGATCTTCCCCGCCAGTGCGCATGCCCGGGTGCCTCTGCGCGTGCCCGGCACGCAGGAACCCGCCGGATGCGAACTCTGCCACGGGCCGGGAAGCCTGCACGTGGCAGCCGGCGGCGGGCGCGGCCGGTTCATACTCAACCCGGGGCGCGACCCGCAGATCTGTCTGGACTGTCATCTGGACGTGGCCGCCGATTTCCGGCAGCCCTCCCGGCATCCGGTATGGGAAGGCCGGATGAGCTGCAGCGACTGTCACGATCCCCACGGCATGGACATCATGAAACCGGCCGGTGGACCGGGCTGGGCCCGGCTCAACGAGGGCTGTGCCGGTTGTCACGATGCGCAGGCGCGTCCTTTCGTGTTCGAACACGAGGCCTTGCGGGAGGGCTGCACAATGTGTCACACCCCGCACGGTTCACCACACGCGGCCCTGTTGACCGACCGCGACAGCCACCTCTGCCTGCAGTGCCATGTCCAGACGCCCGGACCCGGCGTGGCCTCGGGAAGAATCTTCATCGGGCAGGTGGACCATACCGACCGCCTGCGCATGGGAACCTGTTGGAGTGCCGGCTGTCACACCGCCGTGCACGGATCGGACGTTCACCCCCGGCTGCTTTACTGAGCATGACCTCCCGGCCCCACGTCGCGCGGCCCTGTTCCCGCCGGGCAAAGACCCGCCGCGCCGGTCTTGTCGGCTGCGCAGCCGCCCTGCTGCTGACGGGTCTGGGACGAATTACCGCCGCGCAAGGCGGGGAACCCACTTCTCCAACCCGCGTTTTCGAACTGTCGGCCCCCACCGCCGGGCCGGTGGATTTCGAAAGGGACATCCGCCCCATCCTCGAAAGGTCCTGCCTGCGTTGTCACGGGCCTGAACGACCGCGCAGCGGCCTGCGACTGGACACGCGCGAGGGCATACTGGCCGGCGGTGACGGCGGGCCCGTGGTGGTCCTCAGCAACAGCGCCGCCAGCCGGCTCATTCACGCCGTGGCGCGTTCGCCCGAAATCTCCGAAGACCTTTGGATGCCGCCGGAGGGGCGCACACCGCCGTTGAGCGCGGAAGAAATCGGACTGTTGCGGGCCTGGATTGATCAGGGCCTGCCCTGGACGTCCGGGCCGCCGCGTCCCGCGGACCGCATCGAGGTGACGGTCGGCACCGGCTGGCGCGGTGGATCGGGTCCCGCCAGCCTCCTGCGCTCCGCGTGGCAACGGCCCTCGGGTTGGGACGGCGGGTTGGAGAACCTTTTCTGGTCGCACCAGCCCCCCGAAGGACCGCGTTTCACGCTTCACGCCCGCGCGCTTCGCGACGATGCCTTCCTCCAAATGGACGGATGGTTGCCCGAGTGGGGCCGGGCCAGCCTCGGCGTCAGCCAGTACCGATGGTACGGTCCCGACCGCGGCCAGTGGCCGTTACTCCCTTCGGGAGAGGTGGGCCTGTTGGACAGGGAACCGGCGCTCGACATCGGCCGCGCCCGGGTCACGCTCGAACTTGATCGGCGCAACTGGCCCGGACTGCGCCTGGGTTACGAGCACCGGTACCGAGACGGCTCGCGGGCGATCACCTCCTGGTCCGCCCCGCCGGACGGCACCCCCAAGCGCCTGCTCTGGCCCGCTTACGAGGTCGTGGACGAGGAAAGCCACATCCTCCGTTTCCATGCCCACCATGAAGTGGCCGACTGGCGGTTCGAGGAAGATCTGCGGCTGCAATGGACCGAACGCCATACCTCCCGGACCAATGCGCTTTTCAATCCGCCCGAGGGCGATGCCCGGTTCCTCACCCGCGTCACGGAGACCCACCAGAGTTTTCAAGCCGCCAATGCCGTTCGGTTCGACCGCGCCTTTCGTCCCTGGCTGCGCGCCACCGGCGGTTACCTCTACAGCCGGTACGACGCAGACGGATCGTTTGCACTCGACGAAGCGCCGCTGAACCCGGCTCCCGGCGTGGTGCGGCGCTGGCGCAGCCCTTCCGTCACGCTGGAGCATTCCGCCCACGTGGCAAACGCCAACCTGGTGGCAGGCCCCTGGGCCGGCTGGACGATCGTGACGGGTGTTCAATCGGAATGGACCCGCCACCACGGATTGGGCCGGGCATCGTTCGACTACGAACTTTCGCCAGACGAGTGGTTTCTGCAGCCCACGCTTCAGGAGAGCGCGCGCGACCGGTTCGTCCTGACCGAACGACTCGGTCTGCGGGGGGAACCGATCCCCCGCAGCGTGGTTTTCGCCGAAGCGGCGGCGCAGCAGGACAAGGTCGAGCTTTTCGAGGAACAACCGGGAGGCGACACCCCGTTCCGGCGGGACACCCTGGCCGAGGGCCGGGCATGGGACCTGCGCGCAGGCTTCGACACCACCCCGCTCCCGAACTTCACCCTGAGCGCGTCCTGCCGGTGGCGACTGCGCGACACCGATTTCGATCACCGGCAGGACGTCGTACCGACCGAATTCGGCGATTTCCCGAACTCCGGGTACCCGGCCTTCATCCGCGACCGGCATCACCGGACCGAACAAATCGAAGCCCGACTGACCTGGCGCCCGGCGCCCCAGTGGCGCGCCGCGCTGCTCTACCGCTTTCTGAGCAGCCGATCGGAAACTGCGACCGACCCCCTGGACGGTTTCGACCCGGCAACCTTCGAACCCGTGCCGGGCTTTTACACCCCCGGCACGCGCACCTTGGGCGCGGAGTCCGATGTCCACGCGTGGACCCTGCAACTGTCGTGGCGGCCGGTCACGCGGTGGTCGTTCCGGCTGCAGGGCTCGTTGCAGGACCAACGCATCCGAAGCGCGGTGGACGACGCGGCCACGCTCCCGGCCTGGGCGGGACGCTCCTACCGCCTGCAGGGGCTGGCCCGCTGGACGTGGAACGACCGGACGGAGGCAGAGTTCAGCTACGAATGGGCCATGAGCGACTTCCACAGGGACACCCTCGAAACCGTCCTGCCGATCGGCGTGCTGTGGCGGGAGCAGTACGTCAGCCTGGCCGTGCGACGCCGGTGCGGCGAACGGCTGACCGTGGGGCTGCGTTACGGACTGTGGAAATATGACGAGCCCACCTCCGGCGGAGCGAACGACGTGCTGGCGAACCTGGCCTGGGTGAACCTCACCTGGCGGTGGCAGTGACCCGCACCCGCCCGGGCTCAGCGCGAGGTCTCCCCCGCCCGGGGCGGATACTCCGCCACACACTCGCGCCCCACAAACAGGCCCAGGCGCAATTGCCCGGCCCGCTCCACCGGCAGCGGCCGGCGATACCGCGGTGACGTCGGCGTCACGGGCGATCCGTCCAGGGTGTAACGCACCACGGCCCGGGGCAGCCGTGATGCCGTGGGCGTGCCCACCGCGGTCAGAACCTGCACACCGGCGTCGGTCTCCACGGCGGTGAGTGCAAACACCACCGCCTCCGGCTGCGGGTTCTCCGTCACGAGCAGGCGCGACGCCACGCCCGCCTCCGTAGGCAGGTCGGGTTCCCCCACCAGCCGCACCGGTCCCCGGACGCCGAACGCGACGGGCTGACCGTTGGTGGGGACCAGCGTGCCGTGTTCATCCCGGAGTTCGGCGTGCACAAAGACGGCGTCCTTGCCGTGAACGCCGAACGGTACACCGGCCAGATCGAACCACAGGACCAATCGGGCCGACTCCCCGGGAGTCCGAACCTCGTGCACGGCCACGGGCTCTCCCGCCCGGTAACCCACCGCCCGGAGGGTGCCCGGGATGAAATCGGGCAGCTCGAAGGTGAACGGTGGATGCCGGAGATGCGTGCCGGTACGGTCCCGGTCGGGTCCCCGCCGACCGAATGAGACGCCGTTGCGGAAGAGTTCCACCTCCTCGCAGTTGCTGTAGATCCGCACCCTGCGGGGCGAATCGGGCCGGTGATACGACGCGATGAAGACGAGTGGTCCGACCGGCCGGCCGAACACCAGCTCCTCCGGATCCCGCTGGGTTCGGTAAAACCACCAACCGAACTTCGGCAGCCGGAAGATGTCCATGCAACCCGAAGCCTCGATGTCCGGCGCGTATCCGCGGTTGTAGTCGAACATCACCCACAGGCCGTCGGCAAAGGCCGCGGTTTGAAGGTTGTCGTTGTGCGCCTCCTGAAAGTTCAGCGCCTGTTGCAGCATGCGGGTTTCGCCGTCGCCGCGGCGTTGCCGGCTGTTGCGTTCCTCCGGCTTCAGATCCTTCCACAGGTGCTGCTGCAGGCCGGCGTTTTGCGCGTAATATTCCCAGTCGCCGTACTCGCTGACGACGCACGGCAGGTTGGTGATGCCCTTGCAGCCGCCATGTTGTCGTGCCTGCAGAAAGACGTCGTAACCGCGCTGCCAGCCCGCCGTGTACATCTGGTCTCCGGGATACTCCTCATGGGCGATGGCCCGGGCGCGTTGGATGAACTCGCGCGGTTGATGGCTCTCGTTGAGAGAAACCTCCCAGAGGACCACAGACGGATGGTTGCGGTCGCGCCGGATCAGCTGCCGCACCTCGCGGAGTTTCTGTTCCGCAAAGCGTGGATCGGGATTGAAGTACTGCCAGCCCATCAGACAGTTCATGACCAGCAGCCCCACCTCATCGCACGCCTCGAGGAAGGCGGGCGACTGGGGGTAGTGTGAGAGCCGGACGTAATCGAACCCGGCTTCCTTGATCTTGCGCGCGTCCCGCCACTGGGCTGCATCCGGCACGGCGTTGCCGATCCACGGATACTCCTGATGCCGGTTGACCCCGTGGAGGAACATCTTCCGGCCGTTCAACCAGAACCCGTCGGCGGTGATGCGAATGTGACGGATGCCGATCCGTTCCTCGTGCGTGTCCGCCGCGCGATCGTCCTCCACCAGCTCCGTCTGCAACCGGTACAGGTAGGGGTCGGCCGGCGACCAGAGGCGCGGCCGGGGCACCGTCAGTTCCTGCACCACTGTCAGATCCTGTCCGGCCGGCAACCGGGCGGGTCGTTCCGCTCGCGCGACCAGCCATCCCCCGGCATCCCGCAACGTGGTGCGCAGTTGGAAGACCCGCTCCCCGTCGCCGGCATTGCGCACGTGCGTCTGGACGCGCACCACGGCATCGGTCTCCGTCACCCGCGGATAGGTCACGAACACGCCTCCGCCGGCCGGGCGGTCGGCAAGGATCGGGTCCGTGATGTGCAGCCGGTCCTTGTAAATCAGGGCGGCCGGCCGGTACAAACCGCCGTACAAATTGAAATCCAGGTCCCGCAGCGGTTTCGGACCCGTAAGAGGGTTGTCCCGGTTGTCCAGGCGCACGGCCACCAGATTGGTCCGTCCCGGCTGCAACAGGCGCGTGACGTCCAGCACGTAGGGAAGATACCCGCCCATGAACCGGCCCGCTTCATGACCGTTGATCCAGATCCGGGCCTCGTTCATCGCCCCCTCGAACCGGAGAAAGGCCACCCGATTCGAAACCTCCGGCGGCACGTAAAACGACTTCCGATACCAACAGACACCCTGCCACTGCGGCGACTCACTCCCGCAGACCAGGGCCTCGATCCGCGGCGTGTGCGGCAGAGTCACCGGCTCCCACGCCGTGTCATCGAAACCAGGTCGCTCCGCACCCGGGACATCGTCGCGCAGGAACCGCCAATCGTCGTTGAACGGCTCGGCAAGGAGCGCGACCACCGTACCCGCCAGCCCAAGCAGCGCAGTTCCTCCTGCAAGCGTCCTTGTTGCCATCATGACTGTGTTCCGCTCGAAAGATGAGTAGCCCCTGCGCGCGGGGAGCGGGCGCGGTTTCACGGCGACCGTAGCCGGTAAAACGCGGCGGGACCCTCCCGCGGCAGCACGGCGCGGTAGTCCAATGCCTCGGCCGCCGGCTCGACCGCCACGGGCTGCCAGATGCTGTGAGGGGCCACACTGGTGGTGCTGACCAGGATCATGCCGGCCCCGCTGAGCGGCCATTGCAGTTCCAGACCGCCGGGTTTCAACCGGCCGTGCAGCCGAACCGGTGCGGTCAGACGCCCCAGGGCAGCCGCGGCGGGCAACACCTCGCCGCCGGGACCGAACAAGGAACGGCGATCGAACCCGGCCAGGCGCCAACCCCACAACGATTGGTACTCGGCGCCCCACCAGATGATGCCCCGGCCCAACCCACCGGGCACACTTTTCACCACTTCCGCCAGCGCACGAACATACTGCACCTGGCCGTTGGTCGTGGGCGGAATCCCCCAGAGATCGGAGTCACCCTCGAAGGGAAACGCCGTTTCCACCACGATCACCGGCTTGCCGTACCGGGCGGCCGCGTTGTGGAGCGTCTGCCGCAGGTCCTCCAGACTGCCGTGCCAGAAGGGGTAATAACTCAGCCCGATCAGATCATAGGCCACGTTCTGGGACTGCAACCGGTCGAAAAACCAGCGCGTCCCCGACCAATCCCCGCCCCGGTCAATGTGGATCATGATCCGCGGCCCGCCGGCGGGAACGGCATCGCGGATGCCCTGGATCGCCGAGCGCAGCAGTTGAGCCAGGCGCGCCCATTGCACGGGTGTGTCGTTGGTGCCACCGACGTGACCGTGAGGCCACAGCATGCCCTGGGTGATTTCATTCCCCACCTGCACATATTCCGGCAACACGCCTGCGGCTTGGAATGCATGAAAGACGTTGCTGGTGTAATTCCGCACCGCCAGTACGAGTTCCTCGAAGCTCAGGTTTGTCCAAGCCGCCGGCAGGCGTTGTTTTCCAGGATCGGCCCAACTGTCCGAAAAATGCAGGTCCAACAACAGCCGGTGCCCGGCGTTTTTGGCGCGGACGGCCAGGGGAACGGTGTAGTTGAGATTGTTGATGGCGTTGTAAGGATCGGCGGCGGCCTGCTGGGCACTGCTGGTGAACAGCCGGAGTCGGATGCAGTTGATGCCCAGCTCGCGCAGGATCACCAACGCGTTGGTGGCCAGTCCATCGCGCCGATACACCACGCCGCGATCCTCGAAGAATCGGAGGTGTGACATGTCCGCCCCGGCCAGAAAGGGGAGATCCTCCCCGCCGGCCTGGGCGGGTTCGGCCTGCACACTTCCTGCCACACCGGCCATGATCGCGCAGGCCAGCAAAGCCACACCCGGCCGTGGTATCCCACATGGCCGGCGGTTGCCCAGACTTCGGAACACTCTCACGGCCCGATCAGACGATAGAAACGTGCCGTGCCGTCCCACGGGCCGGACCAGGTTCCCACGCCTTCCGTACCCGGCACATCCGTCCAGGGCCCCGTGATCGCCGGAGCCGACTGCAACCGTACGCGGGGCCCGGCTGCCCATCCGAGTTCCACCATGCCGCTGTCACCGAGTTGGATTGTGACCGGACCGAGTGACGTCACGTCGTTGAGATACGCCAGAGGGAGCGCCACCGCGTTGGTGTCGGCGAACGTCCATGTGCGATCGCCCGTGGTCTCCCACGTGGCGCCGTTGATGACGAACTGATAAAGCATCACGCTGCCCGGCGCCTGGTTAGTGGTCAGGAAAGTGCCCGTGTAGATGTAGGGTTGGGAGGGGCTGTTGGTGAGCTGGAACCCGCCGACCCAAGCGCCCCCCGCGGTGGTCAGGAAGGAGCCCCGGGCCTCGACGAAGTCGGTCTCCGGATTGAACCACCCCCGGGCCACCGCCACGCCCATGTGCACCGAGAACGTGACCGGGATGGGCACGGCGGGATGGGTGACATCGTTGAAAAACACCACCGGCAACACGATCGGCTCGTTGGTCATCACGAAGGTGCGGTTCGGCCGGCTCTCCCAGTTGCCGTCCATGATGAACTTGTAATTCACTGTGGCCCCCACCGGGGCGGTGATTTCGAATGTGCCCACCCAGAGGGCCTGGTTGGTGGGGGTGGGCGCCAGGAGATGGGTGCCCAGGTTGGCCCAGTCATCAATGGCATCGCCGGAAACCGCCAGCGTGCCAAACGAGGGGTCGAAGACCCCGTTGGCAATCTGGACGCTCATGTCCACCTGGAAGGTCACCGGCTGCTTGTTGGTCACCACCTCGGTGATGTCGTCGAAGTACACCACGTCCAGCACTGTGTCGGATTCAGGGACCTGAAACCATCGGTTTTCCCGGGTTTCCCAAGCAAAGCCGGTGCCGGACCGCAACATGACAAACTTGTAGTTGGGCCACGTGCCCGCCGGCAAATCCAAGGTGATCTCCCAGATGTCGGGCTCGGACGTGCTGCGCACCATCAGATCCTGCGTGGTGCTCCAGTTGTTGAACGTGCCGGCCAGATACACCAGGTCCGTCTCCGGGTTGAAGCGGCCCATGGCGATTTGCACGCTCATGTTCACTCGAAACGTCACCTGCACCGCCCGGGCCGACAGGGCCGCGCCGGACAGCGCCAAGCACATCAACAGCATCAGCATCCGCGGTTTCATGGTGGGTCCTCCTTTCAAGCCCGAGGCCGCCGGCCCCGGGGTCGCGTCGGGATTCTCAATAAAACGCCGTGTCCACTCCGGTGTACTGCCATTGGATTTGTTGTCGCGGCCGGGTTTCCACATGCCCGTCCGCAAAGCCCAGGTTAACCGATCGCAACTGCCCATTGGCGGAATGCCCCGCTCCGGCCCGGTTCACGTCGCGCAGGCTGCCGGGAGTGAAACAATAGTCGCTGATCACTGGCTGGATACGGGCCACGGGATCATCCGGTCGGGTGGGCCAACCGATGGTTTCCCGGCTCCGGCCGGGATCAGGCGAGGGAAACGTGACCCGGGGCGCGCTGGCCAGGGGCCGCGGCACCCACCAGGCATGTCGCAACACGGCAAACGTCCCGTTGTAAAGCATGCCGGCGTAGAGGTTCAGGTCCTCCGGGGTGCTGATGGGCCGGTTGTACCGCCGTTGGAACCATTCCTGAGCCTCCTGCCATTCCTGGGGCCGGACCGGACAAAACCACAGCGGCACCGTCAACCCGTACGGCGCCAGCGCCGGAATCATCTGCAGCGACACGTCCCAAGCGTTCTGCCCGGAGACACCCCCCACGGGGAAGGACGGCAACCGACCCCGGGCATCGTCGCCGCTGTACATGGCGTGAACCACGCCCCATTGGCGGTAGTTCGAGGTGCAGTGAACGACCTTGGCGCGGAACTTCGCATTCCCCAGCGCGGGCAGGAGCATTCCGGCCAGGATCGCGATGATCGCGATCACCACCAGGAGTTCGATCAGCGTGAAGGCCCGCTGCCGGGCGGGTGTTGTTGGATCCATCCGGTTGGCCATGGCGCTCACGCTGCGCACCCCCGGGCACGCCGGCCGCGCCAGCCGCACCAGAGTGCGCCTCCCACCAGGAGCAATGCCGGGAGCGCCGGCTCCGGCACCAGCGTGTAACTCAGAACGTTTTCGCCGGAATCGTACGGATTGTTGTTCCAGGTCAGCGGCACGGTGCTGCCGGCCGCGTCCAGGACCGAGTTACCGTCCGAGGTCGTGTAAACATCGAACCGGAAGGTGTCCCCCAGGTTCAGATTCAATACGCTGAACGGCAGGGCCAGTGTGACCGAGCTGGCATCGGTCGTCACCGTGATACCGGAATCCGACACGGCGTTCCAGGCCGATCCGTCCCAGACACGCACCTCGGCTCCGGTGCCGAAGTTCATCCAGCTGCCGATGAAGTAATCCATCCCGCCGACGCTCATCGAGATGGGTTTGCCCCAGGCGTCCGGCCCGGTCGTGTTCCCGCCAGCCGCCGTGTCCAGCCCGATCAGATACTTGGCCCAGTCCACCGCCAGCGGGTTGTCGGCCAGGTTGATGCGGAAGCTGAGTGTCGTGCCGTCGTTGTCCACCTCCACCGAGGTGATGTCCAGGTAACCGAAACCTTCAGGGGTGAAATCACCGGTTGCATCCGGATAGACCGTGGCAGCCAGAACCTGCACGGTGGCAGCCGCCAAGACCAAGGTCGAACAGAACGTCGTTTTCATAGGCGCCTTGCCGCGTTGCATGAACGGTCTCTGTCCATCGCGCGATTACTACTCTACAGCGGCTCGACCGACCCCCGCCACCCTCACAAATGTATGGTTTTTCGGCGGGTCCAAACTGGAGAACCGTCATACCCGCTTCGGAAAGGACGCCTCCGGCCGGCGGCCGCAGAGGTGGGAGGGCAGACGGCTGCCAGGGCCGGGACTTCCCGAGCAGCGCCCCCCCACACATGGGAACCGCACGCGATGTTGCCTCCACAGACGTGTGGCGACAGGGACAGGACGAAACCCGTGCTGCTAGGCCGGTGCCAACCGGTCGCCTCGCAGAAGCACCGGCCCCCGATCCGGCAATGGGCGATGCGACCGACGCCTGCCCGGCAGCAGCCTTCAGGAGGCGGAAGTCGGTTGCGAGCCTGCGGGGTCCCCGGCGGCGGTGGGGGCATGGGTCGCTTCGCCACGCACGGCAGGTGGTGGTGGCGGCGGGACCGGCGGAGCCACGGGCCGGAGCAGGGCCCCCCGGCGGAAATCGGCACCGCGGCGGTTTAGAGGCGAGACGGCCCGGGGCCGGCCCAGGAAAAAGTACAGGACCGCCCCCAGTAAATGCGTCACACACAACACCACCGTCCAGGAGATGCGCTCTCCATCATTGAGACCCGGATTGCGCAGCGCGTGAACGAGCATCCAGATCCAGAACACGAAGAGGCCGACCGTGACCATCAGGCCCACCACGACCAGGAAGGCGGTGAGAAGGATACTCAGGATGGCTGCCTCGGGTCCGGCGAAAGCGAGCATGACTCAGGTGGTGACCGAAGTTGAGGGCTGAAGTGGTTGACTTTCCGGCGCAGGTGCGGACTCGGGCCTTTTCCGCAAGGCCGGGACCTGTTGCAGCAGCTTTTCGAGATTCACGCCGGTAAGGCTTTCCACCACGGGCGGCAACTGACCCAGGATCTGCGCGACGTCGCCGGTCAATTTGCTGGCGCCGCCCCCGGGGCCGGCGTTGATGATGACGATCTTCTCGGTCTTGCTGAGCGGCTCGGCGATCCGTCCGGCCAGGTCGGGCAGCCCTTTCATGATGAGCTCGATCACCGCCGCCTCGTTGTACAGCTTGAACGCCTCGGCCTTGAGCCGCATGGCCTCGGCCTGGGCACGCCCCTGAGCCTCGATCACGGCTGCTTCCGCCAACCCGCGTGCCTTCTGCGCCTCGGCTTCGGCCAGGCCGGTGGCCTGGATGACTTCGGCCTGGGCCAATCCCGTGGCCTTGGTGGCGGCGGCCTGTCCCGCGGCTTCGGTCTCCAGCTGGTACTTGCGGGCATTGGCGAGGGTTTCGACCCGGTAACGTTCCGCATCGGCCGGGCGCTGGACGGTGGCCTCCAATTCGCGCTGTTTGCGTTTGATTTCCTGTTCCTGCAGCTCGATTTGCTTCTGCTTTTCGACGATCTGGACCTGCACCTCCTCGGCCTTCACGAGCTGGCCGGTCTTGAACTTTTGCAGGTCATACGCCAGGTCGGCCTCGGCCCGTTTACGGTTCACGTCGGCCTGGAACTCGGCCACGCGCATCTGATAATCCCGCTGGGCCTCGGCGATCTTGGTTTCGGCGGCAAACCGGGCCTCCTGACCGGCCTGCTGGGCCTGGGCGCTGCGGATGGTGGCGTCCCGGTCGGCCTCGGCCTGTGCGATGACCGCGTCACGTTTGACCTGCGCGATGCGCGGTTTGCCCAGAGCATCCAGGTACCCCTGACTGTCCCGAATGTCGCGGATGGTGAAACTGACGATGGCCAATCCCATGTTGGCCATGTCCCCCGCCGCCACTTCCTGCACCTTGGCGGCAAAGGCGTCCCGGTTCTGGTAGATGTCCTCCACGGTCATCGTGCCCAGAATGGCCCGGAGATGACCTTCCAGGGTCTGCGTGGCGATGTTTCGGATCTCGTCCACCCCCTTGCTGAGGAACTGTTCGGCCGCCGTGGCGATGGAAATGTCGTCGCCCTTGACCTTGATCTGTGCCACGCCGTCCACGCGGACCGGCACGCCCTTGACCGTGTACACCTCGGGCGTGACCACATCGATGGTCATCAGCTCGAGCTTCAGCACGTCCACCTTCTCGAGGACGGGCCACACGAACACGCCGCCGCCCTTGACGATCCGGTACCCGACCTCCCGCACCGTGCCGTCCGGGTCCACCACCTTGCGTTTGCGTCCCGAGATGATCAGCACCTCGTTGGGACCCACCTTGGTGTACCGGCGCGCCCAGATCGCCAGGAACAGGAAAAACACAATCAGCACCGCTCCCACCCCGAGGATCACCGGCGACCAACTGAACTCAGCCGCCAGCCACAGGGGAACCGGTTCCGGACTCTGCAGGTTCATGCTCGCTGCTCCTTACTCGATGGGTTCCACGTAAAACACCGTGCCGACCATCCGCTTGATGCGGACGGGCCGTCCCGCCGGAATGGCCACCCCGCCCTCCGAACGGGCCGGCGCCGAATACCGTGTGTTGGCCACCACATAGGCAATCTCTCCCACGCCATCGGCCGGAATGGGCGTGATGACCGAAGCGGTGGTGCCGATCACCTGGGAAACGCGTGCCTCGCTGGAGGCCTGCGTCTTTTTGAACATCGTGTTGAAGAACCAGAAGGTCAGCCCGGCGATCACCCCGCCGGACGCAGCCGCCAAAGGCGCGCTGATCCACACGCTGCGCGTGGCCTCGATCCGCGTAAGAATCAAGCCCGCCGCCCCAAAAGCCGTCACAAAACTCGCCATGACGGTGGGACTGAAGAACGAAACCCCGGGCAGACCGCTGTCGGTGATGCCGGCCTCGGCGTGGCCGCCCGTGCCGATTTCACCATCCCCGCCGAAGATGTGCCCCAGAATCGCGCTCACCAGGGAGAACATCAACCCGAGCACGAGGCAGATCGCGTAGATCCAGATTTCCATAGCCGGGCCGTGATTCGCGATTCGCGACCAGTAAAGTCCCGGCCCGGATTCGTGGCAAGTGCGAACCCGGCAAGGCACACGGCACAAACCTCCAACGGCCCGGATGGTTCGCCCAAAAAAACGCGCGCCGCACCACACCCGTCGTACCGTGCCGTGCCCGGTGCGAGTTCCTTCAAGAGGCGGGACGTCCCGTTTCGCCGCGGTTGTCTCCCGCCCGCGCCCCAAAAGCCGTCACCGGCAGGGGCCCTTCACCGGCGTTCGGATCCTACTCATCAGCCGGTTCCAATCGGACGATCCGATCCGGCCCGTTCAACGCGACGTACAGGTATCCGTCCGGCCCGGTGCCCACGTGACGGACCCGGCCGATTCCCTTGAACAGGATCTCCTGCTCGGCCACGGCATGGCCGCGAATCTCCAGTCGTCGCAGTTCCTGGGAGGCCAGCCCGGTCACGAAGAGGTGATGCCGCCAGCGCGGGAACCGCTCGCCCCGGTAGAAATCCATCCCACACACCGCGATGGAGGGGGTCCAGTGCACCACCGGCTGTTCCATCCCCTCGGCGGCCGTGCGCGCGGTGATGGGCGTGCCGTCGTAGTTCATGCCGTAGGTGATGACCGGCCAACCGTAGTTGCGTCCCCGGACGATCAGATTCAATTCATCGCCGCCGCGCGGGCCGTGTTCGGTTTCCCACAATTCGCCGGTCACCGGATGGAACGCCAGCCCCTGCGGATTGCGATGGCCGTAACTCCAAATGGAGGGAAAGGTCTCCGGCTGCCCCACAAAGGGGTTGTCGGCCGGAATGCGTCCGTCGTCGTGGATGCGGTGGATCTTGCCGTTGGGCCGGCGCAGGTCCTGGGCGTCCGGTCCGTGCCCGCGTTCGCCGTGGGAGAAGTAGAGGTAACCGTCGGGGCCGAAGGCAATACGGCAGCCGAAGTGGATGTTGCCGGGGCGAAAACTCCAAAGCGGCGCCCGCCAGACGACCTCGGAGTCCGTCCAGGTCAGGCCCCGGAGACGACCCCGAATCAGGGTGGTCATGCTGACGTCGCGGCCCTGCTGGTCCCGACGCGGTTCGCTGTATGCCAGGTAGATCCAGCCGTTCGTGGCGTAACCGGGGTGGACCGCCACCTCCATCAGCCCGCCCTGGCCACGGTACCGGACCTCCGGCAGCCCTTCGACCGCCTCCGGCAACAGCCGGCCATCCCGCACCAGCCGCAGGCGCCCGGGCAGCTCCGTCACCAACATCGTGCCGTCGGGCAACCAGGCCATGGACCACGGGGTCGCCAACCCCTCCGCCACGGTCCGAACCCGGAACCGGTGCAGTTTGCTCCCGACCACCTGATCAGGCCGCGGCTGTGCGTACCGGGTGGCCGCATGCCGCGCCTCGGTGGCCTTTTCCCGGATGTAAATGACCAGCGCACGGATCTCTTCGTCGCTCAGGACGTTTTTCCATGGCGGCATGCCGTTGAGCTCGTCCCCGTCGCGAATCACGGCGAACAACGTCGCGTCGTCCCCGCTGCCATGGACCCATTCGTCATCCAACAAGCTCCGGGCCTGGCCACCCCGCAGGTCCGGGCCGTGACAGTTGGCACACAGTTCCTGGTAAAGAGAGGCCACATTGCGCCGCGCACCCTGCGCATGCGCCTGCGACAGATCCCATCCGAGCAGCACCAACACCAACAACCAGCCGAGGCTTCTCATCCGGCCGATCCCGCCGAGGGAAAGATGTTGACTCATCATTGTCACGAGCGGCGCGGAAGTTGGACCGCAACCGTGGTTCGTGTCAAATGATCCGCAGCAATCCGGCACCGTTCATCCGCACCGGAGCGGGATTCCCATCCAAACCCCTGTCCCACCAGCCGAACTTCTATGCGTCCCCCACCGGAAAAAAATGCGTCGGCCGGTCAGGCCCCTTCACAGGCGAATCTTCATCGCACCTGGCAAAGCCAACCATCCCCTGCCAGCCAGCCCTCCGGCCACCTGCAAAGAGGGAGCTCCGCGCGCAGCCGGGACGGCCACGGGCAGCCCCCCTCGGTGCGGGCAAAGCCGGCAGAGAGGCGCTGAAACGCGAAGTCACCGGAAATACCGGTCACGAATGGGGGGCTTGGGCCCCCTGCGCGCCCTCAAACGGACACCATGCCGCCCGATCCCGGGCAGATGAGACGTGAGACACCTCGCACCGCGCAGAAGATCCGGAGCGGGAACAAAGGATACCGGCACACGGGCCGGGCACTCTCCGGCCTCCAGGCACCCGGCCGATGAAGTCTCCGCCTCCAGCACCCCGGACACACGGGGAGAAAAGGACCGTCATAACAGGCCTTGGCACCCTTTCTTTCTCCTCTGTGTTTCCGCGGCGAAGAGCTGAAAGACTCCGTCAAGGTAGCCGGCCGTGGAACCTCTGTTTGCGCGTGACTCCTGTGCCCGGGCACAGCGATCCGCCGGGTCAGCCGATCCTTCCGCGGTCGCGGAATCTCAAGCCTGAAGGTCTGGACGTGCGCGAGCGGTCGGCCCGTGACTACACGCGGCTGCCGCCCGCGGCGCGAATGTCCAGCGCCTTCCATGGCCCTCACACGCCGGGCGTCGGATTTGCCCGATTGAGGAATCCCAGCTGACCAGTGTCGTCCCCACGGTTCCGGGTTGCATGCGTCCCAGGCACCAGCGGGGAGTGCGCGGAGAGCAGGGCGCGCACGCGCGCGCGTCCGGACGGCGCCGGTCGATCGGCGGCGGTTTCCCCAACCGTCCAATTGCGAAACGGGAGGGGAATGTTGGGGGCTGCTCCCGCCTGCTCGCAATCCTGGAGGGCGCCGCCCCGTCGCAGGCCCCTCAGCCTTTCTGCTGCCGGATCTTTTCCTTTTCAGCCTCCAGCTCCTCCTGGAGCTTCCGCCGCTCCGCCGCCAGTTCCTGCTCCAGAGCAGCGGCCCGATCCCATTCGCCGGCGGCTTTGGCCGAAGCGATCCGCTGTTGGAACGCGATCTCCCGTTCCGCTATGCGCGCCTTGTACCGCGATTCCACCTCCGCAATGGCCCGCTTTTGTTCCTCCGTCAACGGCGTCAACGGTGCGGTCTTGTTGAGCCGTTCCATCGCAATTTCGTAAGCCGTCTTCATGGCATCCTTGCTCCCGGGTTGCTGCGCTTCCGCTCCATTCGAGCCTGATCTTGCACGCCCGACGCCCCCGACGTTACCTGCGGGGCTGCGCTCCTGCAACCGGGACGGTCCTCGCACCGCCCGACCCGCCCGACACCGACGGCTTGCGTCTTCGGTTCCCACGCACCCAGACCGATTGGGCAGCGGTGCCCAGCCACACCGAGGTTGCCATCGCCACCCCGTCAGGTTTTCTTGGCGCGGTGGAACTCAAGTTTCAAGCCGTGGACCTCGTCCTGACGCACCCTTGGGAAATCGCCAACGTGCCGGTCACCCGTACCCAGACGGTGGTGATCGTCGCCTTGCGCGATGCAGACGGCGTGGTGGGCTGGGGCGAGGCCGCGCCTTCCGTGCGTTACCGTGAGAGCGTGCCCGCGGTGCTCGATGCCCTGGCCCGAGTGGACGCGCGACAACTCTCGTTCGCAGACCTTGGGGCCAGCAGGTGGTATCTCGACGGGCTCGAGCCCATGCCAAGCGCCGCCCGTTGTGCACTGGACGTGGCCCTGTGGGACGGGGCGGCGCGTCGGGCCGGCCGCGCACTTTACGATTACCTGGGACTGGGTTTCGAAGAGGGCCGGCACGTGAGTTCCTTCACGCTGGGATTGGACGACCCGGCCGTCATGCGTCTCAAGGCACAAGCCGCGGCCCATCTCCCGGTACTGAAGGTGAAACTGGGCGGACCCAACGACGCAGCCGTGTGGTCGGCGGTGCGCGAGACCGCCCCGCAGGCGCGCGTCCGGGTGGACGCCAACGAGGGTTGGCCCACCCCCGAACAGGCTTTGCGAAAGCTCGAATGGCTCGCGCGCGATCCCGCGGTGGAGTTCGTCGAACAACCTATGCCCGCCAGCCGCCCGATCGCGGACTGGATCTGGCTCAAGGAACGCTCGCCCCTGCCCATCTTCGCCGATGAATCCTGTCAGACCGCGGCCGATGTGCCGCGTTGTGCCGAGGGTTTTCACGGGGTGAACGTCAAGCTGGTGAAGGCCGGGGGCCTGACCGGCGCACGGGCCGCCCTGGAGGAAGCGCGGCGGTTCGGACTTCGCACCATGCTGGGGTGCATGATTGAAACCAGCGTGTTGATCAGCGCCGGCGCGCATCTGGCCGGTTTGTGCGATCACCTCGACCTGGACGGAAACCTTCTCATAAGCAACGACCCGTTCCTCGGGGTCACCCAGGAGGCGGGCCGGCTGACGTTCGCAGCCACGCCGGAGCGCACCGGCCTGCGGGTCTGCCCCCGGCCGGGAACGCCCTTCGCCAGCTGGCTGACGGACTGACCCGGGCCGGGACCGGCAACCCCCGAACCTCCCGGCCGGGGAGCTTCGGATGAAACCCATCGTTTCCCCGGCTCGGGCTGGCCTGCGTGGACGCGTCGCGCCCCCACTCCCAGCCTTCCATCGTCTTTCTGTGCCGCCGTGGAAGCAGGTCCCTCTCCACCCCGGTTTGTCAGCCCGACCGTTTCAAAGAGGCACTTGACAAAGTCGAGAGAGAGAGAGAGTCGGCTCTGGATATGCCTCGGCCTGTGCGCCAGCATCGTACACCCCAGCGACAAGGGCCACCGGCCAACGATCTGCCCGACACGTCCGAAGCCCGAGCCGGTTCGAACCGCCTCTTGGAGCCAGGGAAAGGAAGAAAGCGAACTCATGCCGGTCCTGCCGTTGCCTTGGGATGCGCCTTGGCGACGGCCCTCCCGCTTTGTGCCGGAAGCTCCGGTTCCCTTTCCGATCCTTTTCCCGCCTTCCTCACCCTCCGGACGGCTTCTGCACCGTTTCGGCTGGTCTTCGAGGTGCAGCACGATCCGAATCGGCGGGGCGCCGGGCCGCTGGAGAAACGCCAGGGAGGGTAATTCAGTCGAACATTATTCGGATCCTTTCGAAGCGTTCGTTCAGGGAAACAGCTTCGGGGCGTTCCAGACCCCATTTGCTTACCGCACCCCGAAAGGCCGGGTGTTCACGGGCAACAAGATTCACGCCTTTTATGCCCCTTCGAACCTGCATTGGACGCTGACGCCGGATGTGGACGTCAACCTGGCCCGCGGGCCGCTGGAAAGCGAGGGAGGAGCGGACGCCAACCCCTTTGTTCGACTTCGAGAAACTCCGGGGGAATACGACCCGCCACCTGGTTTCCCAGGTCCACCTTTGGCTCCAAGCCACACTGCGGCTGGGAATCCCTGACTTGTACACCGTGCAATGGATCTACGGGAACCGTGGCGTGCTGGTGGTTTCCACGGGACAGTTGAAAAACGTCACCTTTTCCATCCGGGGGAATGCGCTGGACCGGATGGAGGTCACCGGCCCGGGCAACATCAAAGAATGGGTGATCGAGTTTGCCGATTACCGATCATGGCCGTTCGGGTCGTACCCCGGCACTCTCACTCGCTGCCGCATTGTGCGGCCGGGCGTTCGCTTGTTCGACAAACGATTTCATATCCATCAGTTCGAGTGGTGGCCCGAACCCCTCGAGGCATCCGCGTTTCTGCCGGCCTCCAATCCGTTCGTAACCCGGGGAAGCGTGACCGTGCCGGAGATGATCCTTTATGAAACCACCCAGGGTTGGGTCCGTGTCGGCGGCGGGCATGGACAGACACTGGCGGCCCCGGCGCCCGTGCCTGCCATTCCGGGCGAGCCGGCGGCCGGCGGCCGATCGGCTTGGCACACCACGCTCCTCTTGCTTTGGCTGGCTTTCGCCCTCGGAGCCCTTGGCGTTCTGTTGCATCCCAGATGTCGAACTCGTGGAAAGGAGAACCCACCATGAAACAGCCAATTGTTGTTCCTGCCGCAGCTTGCCATGCTCCGGGCGGCGCCAGCCCCCGGGTGCTTTCCGGTGCGCTGTTCGCCATGGTCCTCGCGGCTGCCGGTGCATGCTACGTTCAGACGAACGATGTTTGTCTGCCTGCGGGACATTGCCTGACGCCTCCGCGCGGCACCACCCCTTGCTACCTTGCCGAACTGGACATCTGGGTCGACTGGCCCACGGGGGTCCGACTTCGCCAGGACGCCGACTTTCCGGGTGTAACAGTGCTTCCTTACGCCTGCTGGGATGTGATCCATCGTGTGGAAGGAAAGGACGGTTTCGTGCGCTGGCCGGCGACCCGGCAGGTGGAGGTCGTCGAACAAACGGTGGATCCCGTCACCTGCACGTGGAGCGTGCGCATCACCACGCGGGACGTCTCCTGTGAGGCGCGTACCCCGGCCGGTAATCCCTGCAACGGAACGTTCGCGCCTCCACCAGGCTCGTCCGGCGCGTGAAGAGGCTCACTGCCGCCGCACCGGCCTGCTCGCCGAGGTTGCAGACGGCAAAAGGCCACGGGAAACACCTCCATTCGAGGCTCGTTCGGCCCATCAGACCGGAGTGGGACGGACGGGAAATGTCAGGCCGCGGCGGGTGCGGAAGCGCCGGCGGCGCGGCGTTCGAGCCAGCCCAGCATGCTTTCCAGGATGAACCGGCCGTCGGTACTGCCCAGAATGGCCTCGCAGGCCCGTTCCGGATGGGGCATCAGTCCCGCCACGTTCCCCTGTTCATTGCAGACGCCGGCAATGTTTCGCAGCGACCCGTTGGGGTTGGCCTCCTCCGTGCACTCACCCGCCGCATTGCAATAACGCCACAACACCTGACCCCGGGCCTCCATGGCGTCGAGCGTCTCCTCGTCGGCATAGTAACAACCCTCGCCGTGGGCGATCGGGATCCGCAACGGCCGGGCGGGATCCGCCCGCCACGTGAACGGAGACCGCGCATGCTCCACCCGCAGAAACACGTGCTCGCAGCGGAACTGGAGGGAACGGTTCCGCACCAGCGCCCCCGGCAGCAGACCGGCCTCGGTCAGCACCTGAAACCCGTTGCAAATCCCCAGCACCAGCCCGCCCTGCTCGGCAAAGGAACGAACCGCCTGCATCACCGGGCTGAACCGGGCGATGGCCCCGCAGCGGAGGTAGTCCCCGTAACTGAATCCACCGGGAATGATGACCGCATCGGCCGGGCCCAGGGAGGTGTCCCGGTGCCAGGCCAGCCAGGCCGAGTGCCCGAGCACCCGGATGGCGTGCACGGCATCCTGATCACAATTGCTGGCCGGGAACTGTACGACCGCCACGTTCATCCTGCCTGCCCCTCCGTCCGTCAGTCCACAATCTCCAGGTGGTAATCCTCGATGATCGGGTTGCTCAGAAACTTGCGGCACGCGTCGTCCAGTGCGCGTTCGGCCGTGGCACGATCGGTGCCGGGTTCGAGCTCGATCTCGATGTATTTGCCCACGTGCACGGCCCGCACCCCGGTGTAGCCCAGGTGCGCCAAGGCATTCTGCACGGTCTTGCCCTGCGGATCCACCACCGCCTTTTTCGGTGTCACAATGATGCGTGCCTTCATGTGGTTGTGCGCCGAACAATCGCTCTCCCGAAAAACCGGCCCGCATCTTGCCGGGGCGCGGCCCGGCCGGCGAGCAAATTTCCCGGGCCGGACCGCCCTGCGCCGTCCGAGTCCCGGCGAACCCGCCTCCGGCGTTGAAGGCACGTTAACCTCCGGTATCCTGCCGCGGGCATGAACCGCATCGAACAACGTTTTGCGGCCCTGCGCCGGGAGGGCAAAAAAGGCCTCATCGTCTACATCGGGGCCGGCGATCCCGACCTGGACGCCACACGGGAACTGGCGCTGGCCTTCGATCGCGCGGGTGTGGACATCCTCGAACTGGGGGTGCCCTTCAGCGACCCGTTGGCCGACGGGCTGGTGAACCAACTGGCGGCCCAGCGGGGATTGGCCTCCGGCACCACGCCGGCCGGCGTGCTGGAAACGGTGGCGGCCATCCGCCGGGAATCTCAAATCCCGGTCGTGCTCTACCTGTACTACAACCTGATGCACCGCATGGGGGTGGAACGGTTCGTCCAGCGTGCGCGCGAGGCCGGGGTGGATGGTTTGCTGGTGTTGGACCTGCCGCCGGATGAAAATGAAGGTTACGAAGAGGCCATGCGCGGGGCGGGCCTGTGCCCCATCTATCTCGTCGCACCCACCACGCCGGAGGCGCGCATCGCAACAATCGCCAGGCGCGCTTCCGGCTTCATCTATTACATCTCGCGCGAGGGCGTGACCGGCATGCGCGATCAACTGGCCGACAACATCGGGACCATGACGACGCGGATCCGCGCCCACACGGACCTGCCGATCGCCATCGGGTTCGGCATCTCCACACCCGAACAGGCACGAACCGTGGCCACGCTGGGCGATGCGGTGGTCGTGGGCAGCGCGGTGGTGCACCGCATCGGCCAACTGGGGCGCAGCCCGGAATTGGTGCCGGCCGTGACGGGTTTCGTGCGCACTCTGGTCGAAGCGGTCAAGTCCGTCTGAACGTTTTGCCCCTCGGCGGATCGCGCTCGAGCAGGGCGGACCTTCAGACGCCGGGAGCCTGCCCCGACAGTGCCGGGGCGGTCCAGGTGTTCAACGGTTTTTCGTCCCTGGCCGGTGTGCCGAGGCTGCCGAGGAGCTCCAGGGCCTGCCCGACCAGATAGAGAGAGCCGGTCACCAGCACGAGCCGCTCCTCCCGCACCTGCTCCCAAGCGGCGGCCAGCGAGGGACAGACCCGCACCGGCAGGTCCGGCGCGGCCTCCCGACATGCCCGGGCCAGTCGGTCCGGATCGGCACCTCGCTCGCTGGGAATCGGCACACACAGCACCCGCGCAGCCCGGCGCGTCACATGGCGCGCAATCCCGGCCAGGTCCTTGTCCGCCATGACACCCAGAACGACGACGGGGCGGATCCCTGGATACTGTTCGTCCAGCGTGCGGCAGAGCGCCTCCATGGCAGCCGGGTTGTGGGCGCCGTCCAAAACCAGCTCGCCGCCGCCGGGCAGGCGCAACCGTTGGAAACGGCCGGGCCAGAAGGCCTCCTGCAGACCCGTCTCCAGGGCCGTTTGAGACACGGGCAGTTCGTGCTGCAGGACACGCACGGTCTCGGCCGCCAGAGCGGCGTTCCGCCGCTGATGTTCCCCGGGCAGGGGCAGGGAGAGCGACCGCAGCCACGCGGCTTGCGCGGCCTCGGAGCCGACGAATCGCAGCGGGCAGCCCAGTCGCAGCGCCGTGGTACGGATCACCTCCAGTGCCTCCGGCTCGTCCGCAGCGGTGAGGGCAGGCCGGCCCGGTTTCAGGATCCCGGCCTTTTCCGTGGCAATCTCCCGTAAAGTGAACCCGAGCCACCGCTGATGATCGTACTGCACGTTGGTGATGACGGCGGCCAGCGGGGTCACGATGTTGGTGGCGTCCAACCGGCCGCCCATGCCGGTCTCCCAGATCACCACCTCGCACCCCTGCCCGGCGAAATACTCGAGGGCCATCACCGTCACCACCTCGAAAAAGGTGGGATGCTGATCCGGCGGGAACCGGCGCAGCCGCGGCTGCATCCGCGCCACCAGCCGGGCCACCGCGGATTCCGGGATCGGCTGGCGATTGACCTGGATCCGTTCACCAAAGCGGACCAAATGCGGGGAGGTGAACAGGCCGACGCGGTATCCGGCCCGGCGGTACACACTTTCCAAAAAGGCGCAAACGGAGCCCTTGCCGTTGGTGCCGGCGACGTGGATGAACCGGAGTTGCCGCTCGGGATGACCGGCCCATGCAGCCAATCGCCGGGGATTCTCAAGCCCCAGTTTCGCACCAAACCAACGGAGTCCGTACAGGAATTCGATGGCCTCGTCGTAGGTCATGAACCCTCCCCGGGCCGGTCAGGGCGTTTCCACCGTGACAACGCCACCATGCCGGTCCGCCGGGCGGGCGGTACATTGGAGCACCCCGGCAGCTGGCGCAAGTGCCCTGCGATTCAGAGCCCGCTCCAGTGCAACCCCAACCACGCCAAGCCCAGGAAGAAAAAGAACCCCGCCACATCCGTCACCGTGGTGAGGAGAATGCTCGATGCCAGCGCCGGATCGAGCCCCACGGCGCGAAGACCCAGCGGGATCCACACACCGGCCACCGCAGCCGCCAGTTGGTTCAGCACCATGGCCACACCGGCCACCAGGCCGAGGGCCGGACTCCCCTTCCACCACCATCCGATCAGGCCCACCACAATCCCCACCGCCAGCCCGTTGAGCAAAGCCACCAGGAGCTCCTTGAACAGGGCGCGGCGACCATCCTGCGGGGCCAGTTCACCCAGAGCGAGATCGCGAATGATCACGGTCAGTGTTTGCATGCCCGCATTGCCGCCCTGGCCGGCGATCACGGGAAGAAAAATCGCCAGGGCGGTCCAACGGGCGATCGTGTCCTCGAACAGACCCACCACGAACGCGGCCAGGAAAGCAGTCGCCAGGTTGATGTACAGCCAGGGCAGCCGCCGTTTGACCGAGTAAAACCACGGGGACAGCGCCCGTTCCTCCCCGGACAGACCGACCATCAGTTGCATGTCCTCGGTGGCCTCGCGGGTCACCACCTCCAGCACGTCGCTGGCCTTCACCACGCCCACCAGCCGGCCCTCGGCGTCCACCACCGGCAGCCCCGGGTAATGGTAGTGTTCGAAAAGCCGCGCCAGTTCCTCCCGATCGGTCTCGGCCCGCACGAATTTCACGTCCGCGTTCATGATCTCCGAGATCCGCCGGTCGGGCCGCCGAAAGACCAGATCGCGCAGGCTTACGATGCCCACCAACCGCCGGTTGGCATCGGTGACGTAGAGGTAGGCGATGTCCTCCGGATATTCCTCGCGGGCCTGGGCCCGGAGCACTTGCAGGGCTTCCTCCACCGTCATGTCCGTTCGCAGGGCAATGAAGCGGTTGCTCATCACCCCGCCGACGGTGTCCTCCGGGTACTGCATCAGGGCTCGCAGACCCTCGGCGGACTCGGGCGAAAGCTCCGCCAACACCTCGCGCCGGGTACCGGCTGACACCTCCTGCAACAGATCCGCGGCGTCCTCGGGCGGCAGGGAACTCAAAAGACCGCTCAACTGGTGGGCGTCAAATCCCTCCAGCAGCCCGGCCAGCCGTTCGCGGTCCACTTCGGCAAGTGCGGCCGCGGCCTTTTCCGGCGGCAGTTGACGCAGCAACTCCCGCGCCTCCTCGATATCCAACCGTTGGAGACGATCGGCCAGGTCCGCCGCATGCAAGTCAAGGTATTCCTTCAGAAAAACCGGGGTTTCCTGAGTCATGCTTTCCTCTCCCGTGCTTCGATTGTAACGACCCGGGGGTCTGCTGCCCCCCGGCACCGGCGGGCCCACGCTGTCCACACGCGCCCCAAGCCCATCCTGCCCGGCCGGCCCCACCCGCAGTCCATTTTGACCCAGCCGACCCTGTGCAGGCAAACCCGCCCTGTCCGATGCCCAAGCTTCCGACTGTCCCCGACCGATCCGGGCCCGGCCGCGGTGGGTTTTCCTCTCCTTCCCCTCTCCATCCGTCCGTCGGCGGCGCACCATTGCGGCGGGTCCCGGCTTCCCGGCTTCCCCCGCCCGGTGCACCTTCTTAAGCTTCGGGGACCGGGCCGGGACCCAAACGTGGCCCGGATGCAGGTGCAGGTCATCATGGGGCGTTCATCGGATGAGTCGGAAGGGCGGGTGCCGAAGCGGCAGCTTGGGCGCCGCTGGATACCGACCCTGCTGGTCGCGGGCACCGTCGTGGCCTTGCTGGCCTGGGGCCTCCGACCGGGGCCGGAACCTGTGGAACTCGGCAAGGTTGTGCGCGGTCCCCTCGAGGCCACCTTGCGCGAAGAGGGCAAAACGCGGCTCAAAGAGCGCTACCTGATCAGCGCACCGGTCGCTGGCATGCTCCGGCGCATCTCCCTCAAGCCGGGGGACCCCGTGCAGGCGGGTGAAACCGTGTTGGCCCGAATCGAACCCCTGCCTGCAGCGTTGCTCGACCCACGGGCACGAGCCATGGCCGAGGCCCGTCGCGACGCCGCGCGGGCCGAACGCGATCGCGCCCGCGCCGCCTGGGACTGGGCGCGGGCGGAGGCCCGCAGGGTCCAATCCCTTTACGAAGCCGGCTCCGCCACCCCGCAGGAACTCGACGCCACCGTGTGGCGGGAGAAAGACGCGGCCCAACAGTTGGCCGCGGCCGAACACCGCCTGCGCATCGCGGAGGCGGAACGAAAACTGTTCACGGATGCCGCCGACGGGACACTCCCGGAAGGGGAACAAGTGGAACTGCGTTCCCCCGTGGACGGGCAGGTCCTGCGGGTGTACGAGCCGAGCGCCCGCGTGGTGAGCCCCGGCACGCCCCTGCTCGAGGTGGGAGATCCCGGCGACCTCGAAGTGGTGATCGAGGTGTTGTCGCAGGAAGCGGTGCGGTTGCAGCCGGGCATGCCCGTGCGGTTGGAACAGTGGGGAGGCGAAACACCTCTGGAGGCGCGAATCCGGAGGATCGAACCTTCCGCATTCACCAAGGTCTCCGCACTCGGAGTGGAAGAGCAGCGGGTGCGGGTCATCGCCGACCTGGTCAGTCCGGTGGAACAGCGCCCGGGTCTGGGCGACCAATACCGGGTGGAGGCGGTGGTGATCGTGTGGTCCGGGAACGACGTGTTGAAGGTCCCCTTGGGCGCACTGTTCCGGCGCGGTCCGGACTGGGCGGTCTTCGTTCTGGAAGATGGCCGGGCCCGGTTGCGCCGTGTGGTCCTCGGCCACCGCAACGAACGCGAGGCCGAGGTCCGCCAAGGACTGCGCGAGGGCGAGACCGTGCTCCTCTACCCCGGCGAGCGGATCCACGAAAACCAGCGGGTCCACCCGGTCTCCATCAGCCCGTGACGGACCCGCGGCCTTGGGAAAGGCACTCCACCGGCGTCTCGCTCAGAACGCGCGCAAGCACCTGTGCCAGGACCCGACCCGCCCGGCGCGATTGCCGGGCCAATCGCCACAGCCCCACCCACGCCCGCGGACGCCGCCACACGGCGCCCGTCAAACCGAGCAGATCCAGCGAACCGTCCTCCCGGAGGAAGGCCGGGAAATCGAGCGGCAGGTCGTCATCGGCACCATCCGAGATGGCTCGCACGATCGCCACGGGCACGCCGGCCGCGCGGCAGGCGCTTGCCACCGCCTCGGACTCCATGTCCACGGCATCGGCACCCGTGTCACGCCGGAGTTCCGTCTTCTCAGCCGCGGTTCGCAGGATCCGGGTCGTGGTGGTGAACCGGCCCGGAACGGCCCCCGCAGCACGCAGGCGCCGGGCCCAGTCCGGATGTTCGGTGGCGAAAAGCACCGTGCCCGCCGGCAGGGCGGGGTTCAGTCCGCCGGCAAACCCGGCGTTCAGTACCAGCATCGGCCGGCTCTCCCGCAGCCAGCCTGCCACCGTTCCGTGCGCCCGCTCCGGCCCCATGCCGGTCACCCGGATCTCGACCCCGGGGACGGCGGACAGCACCCGGCGCAAGGTCCCCGCCTCCACCGGCAGGGCGCAACAGATCCAAACACCGGCCGGGCCAACAGAGGAACGTGAAACATTCACGGGACGGACCACTCGGCTGGTTTCATCGCTCGTACCGGGTTGGCCGGCGACATGAGGCGGTGACGCGGCCGGGGCGGGCGCGTTCACTTGATACCCGCGAGGCGCTCGCGCCAGAGCCGGTACAACTCAACAGTGGCGCGGACGTCCCTCAGGCAGTACTCGGCAACCTCGCGATACCGCCCGGCGGCCAGCAGGGCGCCCACGTCGCGACCGGTTACCCCGTGCGCCTTCGGGGAATCGATGCCGAAGGCCTTGCAGTAAAAGTCCAGGTTGAACCGCCGCGCCGCCCCTTCCCTGCCGCTGACGCCGTAGAAGGTCAGTTGCTCCGCCAGATCACAGTGCGGCGAGGTGGCAAAACGGTAGCCCAGCCAGTCCTTGCGGCTGATGGGCACGTTCAACAGCGCCGACCGCAGATAAAGGAACGGAACATCGAAACTGCGCCCGTTGAAGGTGACCACCTCCTCGTAATGCCGGGCCACGTCCCAGAACGCCGTCAACAACTCCACCTCGTCCATGCAGGGCACAAACTCCACCGGCCCGGCCTCCGCTTCCTCTTCATAATCCTCCGCCAGGAAAAGCACCTGTCCGCGCAGGCTGTCGGCGTTGAGCATGGCAATGCACACCACCCGGGCGGTCAACGGCCACAGACTCATCTGCTGAACAATCTCCTCGCGGCGTTGGGACCGGGCCGCCTCGTCGGGCAACCGCTCGGCGTCGCGAAACAGAAACTCGCGTTGCGCCTCGTCGAATTCCTCCACCGGCAGTGCGACCGTTTCGATGTCGAACACCAGACAGGCCATGGCATCACCCCAAAAAGAAAACCAGGATGGGAGACCGGCAGACGGTTGCCGGCACGGTCCTCCATCCTGGTATTCGTCAGCCCTTATTTCTTCTTCTTGGCAGCCTTTTTCTTGGCAGCTTTCTTCTTGGTTGCCATCTCGGTTCTCACCTCCATTCCAACCAGGGTTGATGGTTCCACGGTTTAAGGACGGGAAAAGCTGAAGCGGAGAGAAGAAGAGGCGTGGCGGTGAAGGGTGCAACCCGCTTGCAGTTGCGAGTGATGTGCGCCGTTGCCATCGCTGTCCAAGCGCGCTTCTACACAAGCAAGCGTCATCTTGGCAACAACTTTTTGAATGTCGGACAAAAAAAGCGCCGTCGCACGCGGCGACGGCGCTCCCTCCGAGTCGGCCGCGCGGGTTCACGCGCCGAACTTGTCGAACATCCGCGCGTTTGCCTGCATCAGTCGCAGCAGGAACCGCGCTTCAAAGATGCCGAGTGAACCGCGGTTGGCCTCCGCCTCCGTGAACCGTTGCGCACCGTCGGAGCCGCTGTAGCGCGAGTGCAGCAGCACCGGCTGCGGATGCCACGAGTGCCCGCGCACCACACACGGTGTGGAATGATCACCCGTGATCACCAGCACGTCGGGCTTCTTCTGCAGCAACACCGGCAGCGCGGCGTCCACCTCCTCGACCGCCTGCTTCTTCGCCTCGAAGTTGCCATCCTCGCCCGCCTTGTCGGTCGCCTTGTGATGGATGAAGAAGAAATCGAAGTTGTCGTACTCGGCCAGGTAGCGTTCGAACTGCTCGCGCACGTTGCGCGGACCTTCGAGCTTCGTCATGCCCACCAATTGGGCCAGGCCCTTGTACATCGGATAGATGGCCAGTGCGGCGGCACGCAACTGGTACCGGTCATGAAACGCGGGGATGTGCGGTTGATGCGCGATCCCGCGCATGAGGAATCCGTTGGCAGGTTTCTCCCCCGCCAGCACCGGCAGGGCCGCCTGGTAAAAAGCCTCCACCAGCCGCGCCATCTTCTGCTGTTTCGGGTTGGCAGGATCCCGGGGCTCGGCCTTCGGAATGGGCAGACCCTCGCGGTTGGGATCGGCATCGGTCAGCGGACCCTCCAGACCGGGACCGCGGAAGACCACCACGAACCGGTGTTCCTTGCCCGGTTGGATGATCACCTCCGTGTCTTCCAGCCGGCGGATGCGTTCCTGCAGGCGCGCGCACAGTCGTTCGCACACCTCGGTGGGGATCCGCCCGGCGCGCCGGTCGGTCACGATCCCCTTTTCATCCAGCGTGGCGAAGTTGGCCCGGGCGCAGACGTCCCCCGGTTGCAGATTCACACCCAGCCCCAGCGCCTCGATCACGCCGCGTCCCACCTGATACTCGATCGGATCGTACCCGAACAGCGCCAGATGCCCGGGACCGCTGCCCGGCGTGATCCCGGGTGCCACGGGGATCATCCGGCCCAGGGCCGACTCGCGCGCCAACCGGTCCAGGTTCGGTGTCTGCGCCGCCTCCAGCGGAGTGCGCCCGCCCTGCTCGGGCGTCGCCACGTCCCCCAGACCATCCAGGACCAACAGCACCAGTTTCGCTCCCGTCTTGATCGTCAGCTCCGAATAGAGATCGTCCAGTTTCATTGCCACCCTTCTTCCCTTCGGCCGCCACCGGACCCGACCAGCGGCGCAACCGCTCCCGGCCGGCGCCACGGCCATCCGGTGCATCTTGATCGCACGCGCGAAAGGTGGTCAAACCGATTTCCCCGAACGCGCTGCGGAGGCGTCCGCCTCCGCCCCCATGCGCGGAGCCCCAGCCCCCGTCACACCCAGCCGACAAAAGAAGGTTTGAAGCGCGACCGTCTCTTGTGTCGTCTATCAATCTTGGACCTATGAAAACGTCGCGTCGTGGATTCCTCACCCTCACCGCGTGGGGCATGGTTGCCGGGGCCGCTCCGGGCATGCTGCGTGCCCAGAACCTGCCCCGCCCGCCGCAGCCGGCGCGCCTGCGCCTTTCGTGCCAGGAAGGAGTGGCCCCCGGCAAAACCCTCACCGAGAAGCTCGATTTCCTGGAGGCACACGGTTTCGAAGGGATCGAACCCTGGGGCGGAGGACTGCCCCGCCGGGTGGAAGAGTTTCAAAAGGCGCTTCGCGGTCGAAAGATCCGCGTCAGTGCGGTGTGCGCCGGGTTCGAAGGGGTGTTGATAAGCGAAGATGAGCAGGTCCGACAAAAGGCGGTTCGTTCCATCCGCGAGATCCTCACCGCAGCAGGGGCCCTGGGAGCGGTGGGAATGATCGTGGTCCCGGCCTTCAACGGCCAGACCAAGCTGGGCCACGTGGAGGCCAGGGAACTGCTCGTGCGCCTGTTGCCCGAGCTGGGCGAACACGCCCACAAGGCCGGCACGCGCATCCTGCTGGAGCCCCTCAACCGCCGGGAAGCGTGGTTCCTGCGGCAACTGGCCGACGCGGCCGCCATCTGCCGGGACGTCAACCACCCGGGCGTGGCCATGATGGGAGACTTCTGGCACATGACCTGGGAGGAACCCAGCGACTTTGCCGCATTCGTCGCCGCCGGGCCGTACCTCCAACATGTCCATATCGCCAGCCGAAAAGAACGCAAGATGCCAGGCGAAGATCCCGGCGACGATTACACCGACGGCTTCCGGGGTTTGAAGTTCATCGGCTACCAGAACTTCATCAGCTTCGAGTGCGGTAGCAAGGGCGATCCCCACCAGAGCATCCCCGCCGCGGTGCGCCTGCTGCGCGAACAGTGGCAGGCCGCCTGAACGGGGGATCTGACACCGCCCGCGCCCCCGGCCGGTGACCCCTGCGGAGCCCGTTCCAAGACCTTCCGACAAACGCGCGAGCCGGTGCCCACAACAGAATGCCCGGGGCGGCAGCCGTCAGCTCCGGGCGGAATCCTCGCCGGAAGGTCGGTTCTCGGGCTCGGTGGCAGGAGGCGTTGCCGCCACCTCTTCAGAAGCCACCGCCGGGGTGGTGGAGCCGGTCCCGGCCTCCGGTTCCGGTGTCACCGATGCCGGAGCATGGCCGGCTACGAAGCCGCTTTCCGCCTGTGCGCCGGAGTTCTCCAACGGTGCGGGCGCGGCCGGCGGGGTCCCCGGCTCTTCGGTCGGGCCAGCCCCTCCGGCCGTCTCGGGGCCGGTCGCAACAGCCGCGGGCCCACCAGCCGCAGCACCAGCCACCGCACCGGCGGCTTCGAGGGCCTCAGCCGGGCCGCCACAGGGCGGCTGCGGCGCTTCGGACGGCGCTTCACCCGCAGCAACGGCTTCGGACGCCGAGACCGCTGGGGAAGGAGCCGCCTCGGCCGACGGGGGTGGAACCTCGCCCGGGCCGCCCACAGGCAGAGCACTCCCGGCCGCCGCGGAGCTTCCCGCCCCTGTCCCAACCCCGGCAGGCACGGACGCGGGCGCCTGCCGATAAGGTCGGATGGACTCGATCCGATGCCGGTGCACGGCACCCTGGACCTCGAATTCCACCTCTTCGCCCGGCTTGTGCCCCATCAGGGCCTGGGCCACCGGAGAGAGGTAACTGATGATGCCCCGCTCGGGATCGGAATCCCACGCACCCAGCACCGTCAGGGTCTCGCGTTGCCCCGTGTTCAAATCCGTCAACTCCACCACGGTGCCCGGCCCCACCGCATCGGAGGGGAAATGGGAGAAATCGGTGCCGCGTGCCCGGACCAGTTGAGCTTCCAGTTCCTCTTTGCGGCGCATGAGGATCTTCTGCATCTCCTTGGCCGCCTTGTACTCGTGGTTCTCGCTGAGGTCGCCGTAGCTGCGTGCGATGGCGATCTCGCGGGAATTGGCCGGTATGCGCTTGTGCACCAGCTCGTCGTATTCGGCCCGGCGCCGTTCCAAGCTTTCCCAGGAAACCCAGAACCCGGTGTCCTGCCGGCTCTGTTCGCCGGCAATGAGGGATTGGATGGCCGGATGGCTCTTGACCAGCCGGGCCAGCAACGACCGCTTGTCCATGTCGTCGAACACCGGCGAGAACTGCAGGGCGCGGGTGAGGTCCTTGATTACGTCAATGTCCGCCGCGGCCGTCAGATCGGCGATCAGATCCGCGTCGTCGAGGATGAAATCATGCAGGCGGCTGGTCCGCTTTTCGTTGAACTGGTCGCGTTCCAACGCCGTGAGCATGGCGCGGAACACCTCCGGCCCGAGAATGTCCGCAAAGGCGTCGCTGCGTTCCCTGGCCAGCCACAAAAGCAGCTCGCTGCTGGCCGTGTGGTGGCTGATGTGCCGGGCCACCGCCTGTTTGACCTCCTCCAAGTGCCCCTCCTGGGTCAGCAGCTGGACCAGCTCGCGACAGACCCGGGCCGAAACCTCGTTGAGCGAGTCGAGCAGAATCTGCGCCCAACGGTCGGGCCAGGCCTCCCGGAACGTCTCCAGCGCACGCCGGTGTTTGGCCGCCGGCAACGCCTCCAGGACCGGCCCCGGCTGTTCCCACGCGCGCCACAGATCCACGGCCGTCAGTTCACCTTCGGCCCGCGGCAGGCCCAGTTGGCTGCGGAGATCGTCACGGACGAAAATCGCCTCCATGGCCACCGCCGGCTGGGTACGTTGATGAGAGGCGATGTCCTCGTTCAGCACCTCGATCAGACGGCGCCCCACCCGTTCGCGATCCGCCAGGTCCTCCAGACTCCGCAGGATCTCACCCACCACGCCCAGCCGCGCCTTCAAGCCCTTGGCCGACTCGAACGTCTCCAGCAACTGTTCGTCCAGCGTCCGCTCGGTTTCCTCGTAGACCACCGGCTCGGTCTTCTTCAGGGGGACCTTGAAATGGCCGTCCTTTTTCATCTGCCGCCGGACCTGGTCCCACCACGCCTTCCAGTCTGCCGGGATCACGTCCGGCACCAGCACCTGCTGGATCTGCTCCACTGTGGCCCGTCCCCCGTAGCTCTGCAGCACGATGCGAATTAGCTCCAAAGGTTGCGTGGCCGCCATCTGCCGCAGCTCCTCCAGATGCAGCGCCTTGCGCGCCAGAATGTGCGTCGCTGGAATCGGCTTGAGCGCCTCGGAAGCAAACGCCAGGTCCATCGTGTGCCCCGGTCGACCGGGAAAATCGATTGTAAACCGGGCAAACACCGGATCAATCGACCGGATCCGACCGAACCCCCAACTGCGATGCCAGCAAAAACCACAGGTCGCCAACCGCACCAGCGGTTCGATGTGGCGGGGTTCGATCTTGCCCGCCAGGGCCAGTTTCTCGAATTCTTCTCGCATAGAACGGGTTTGGCTGCCTTGTCACCGTTTCCAGCCGGGACAGCAGGGCCATAATAAACGCGGTGAGCGCTCAAAAACCAAGAGAAATTGCCGTACGCATCCTGAACCAGCACGCCCGTGGCGGGCTGTTCCTCGACAGCCTGCTGGAGCGCGAACTGGCCACGCACACCCTTTCCCCGGCTGACCGGCGCCTCTGCCAGGAACTTGTCTACGGGGTGGTCCGTTGGCGCGCCACCCTTGACTGGCTCATCGCACGCAAAACCGGCGATCCCCCCCAACCCCAGCGCCTGCAGGACATCCTCCGGCTCGGGCTCTATCAGATCTTTTGGCTCGACCGCATCCCCGATCACGCCGCCGTGCACGAAACGGTCGAACTGACCAAACGCAGCGGCCTGGCCGCACAGGCCGGCTTCGTGAACGCCATCCTCCGCAGCTACCTCCGTGAGGCCGGCCCCACCCGCAAGCTCCTGCAAGATCTCCAGATCACCGCCCCCCACCTCGGCTGGTCCCACCCCGAATGGCTGGTCCGCCGCTGGCTCGACCGCTGGGGACCCGATCGCACCCGCCAACTGCTCCACTGGAACAACACCCCGGCCCGAAACTACGGCCGCGTCAACCACCTCAAAACCTCCACCGCCGATCTCCTCAAACGCTGGCGCACCACTGAAAACGTCGAATGCGACGTCTTCCGCCGCGACTGGTACGACGACGAGCTGGTCTACGAGCTGCGGCGGCACCCGCCCCTGCACAAGATGCCCTCCTTCCAGGACGGCTGGTTCTACGTCCAGGACCCCAGCACCCTCCTGGCCGTCTGGTCGTTGCAGGTCCGCCCCGGCCTCCGCGTGCTCGATCTCTGCGCCGCCCCGGGCGGGAAAACCACCTACATCGCCCAACTCATGCGCAACCAGGGGCGCATCCTCGCCCGGGACAACGACCCCGAACGCCTCGAAATCCTCCGCGAGAACTGTCTCCGCCTCGGCGTCACGTGCGCCGAAATCCAAACCGCAGACGCTCCCCTGCCCGACTGGGCCCGCGCCGGCTTCGACCGCGTGCTGGTGGATGCGCCCTGCTCCAACACCGGCGTCCTCCGCCGCCGCGTGGACCTCCGCTGGCGCCTGCAGGGCGACGATATCCAGCGCATGCCCGCCACCCAGCTCCAGCTCCTCCGCCAGGCCGCCTCCCACGTTCGCACCGGCGGACTGCTGGTCTACAGCACCTGCAGCCTCGAACCCGAGGAGAACGAACAGGTCGTGCGGGCCTTCCTCCAAACCGTGCCCGGCTTCAGCCTGGAGCACGAACGCATCCTGCTCCCCTTCGTGGACGCCGTGGACGGTGCCTACGTCGCCCGCTTGCGCCGCAAGTCCTGAACCGCCTCCCAACCGGTGGCGACCCTCAGGCCTTGCCGGGCGGAATCCGCAGCTCCAGATGCAGCTCCCGCAACTGCCGCGGCTCCACCGGCCCCGGCGAATCCGTCATCAAACACGTCCCCTTGGCCGTCTTCGGAAACGCGATCACGTCCCGGATGCTCGACGTGCCGCACAACAACGCCACCAGCCGATCGAACCCCAGGGCGATCCCCCCGTGCGGCGGCGCACCGTAACGGAACGCCTCCAGCATGTAACCGAACCGCGCCTTCACCAGCTCCGGCGGCAACTGCAGGACATCCTCGAACACCGTCTTCTGCACCTCCGGCTGGTGAATACGAATGGAACCCCCTCCCAACTCCACCCCGTTGACCACCACGTCATAATGCTGGCCGCGCACCCGCCGCGGGTCGGTCTTCAACAACGGGATGTCCTCCGGCACCGGCGCCGTGAAAGGATGATGGCTCGAATACCACCGGTTGTTCTCCTTGTCGAAGCTCAGCAACGGGAAATCCTCCACCCACAGGAAATCGAACCGCATCGGGTCCACCTTCAACCGGCCCTCCCGCTGCAGCCATTCGACAGCCTGCAACCGCAGCCGGCCCAGGATCTCACACGCCACCTGCCAGTCGTCAGCCGCAAACAGGATCAGGTCCCCTTCCTCCACCTTCAGCCCCGCCTGCAGCGCTTCCTTCTCCGCGGGACTGAAGAACTTCACAATGGGCGACTTCCACTCGCCCCCCTCGACCTTGATGTACGCCAGGCCCTTGGCGCCGAACTCGCGCGCCAGTTGGGTCAGCTGCTCCATCTGCCCCTGCGTCACGCCCGCCAGTCCCTTGGCATTGAGGGCCTTCACCACCCCGCCGGCTGCCACGGCCTGCTGGAAAACCTTGAAGGCGCTGGACCGGAACGTCTCGGTAAAATCCACAAGCTCCAGCCCCCAGCGCGTGTCCGGCTTGTCCGTCCCGAACCGGTCCATCGCCTCCCGAAACCGCAACCGCGGGAACGGCCGCGCCAGCTCCAACCCCAGCGCCACCTTCCAAATCCGCGCCAGCAACCCCTCCACCAGCGCGTAAATGTCCTCCCGCTCCACGAAACTCATCTCGATGTCAATCTGCGTGAACTCCGGCTGCCGGTCCGCCCGCAGATCCTCGTCCCGATAACAGCGCGCCAGCTGAAAGTACCGTTCCACCCCGGCCACCATCAGGATCTGTTTGAACTGCTGCGGCGACTGCGGCAGCGCATAAAACAGACCCGGATGATTCCGACACGGCACCAGAAACTCGCGCGCACCCTCCGGCGTCGACTTGAACAACGTGGGCGTCTCCACCTCCAGAAAGCCCTGCTCCTCCATGTACGCCCGCGTGGCCATCGCCACTTTCGATCGCAACTTCAGATTCCGCAGCATCTCCGGCCGGCGCAGGTCCAGGTAACGATACCGCAACCGCAACTCCTCGTTCACCCGCGACGCCTCCTCCGGATCGTCCACCGGAAACGGCAGCACCTCCGCCCGGTTCAACACCTCCAACTCCCGCGCCACCACCTCCACCTCGCCCGTCGCAATCTTCGGATTGGCCGTCCCCTCCGGCCGCCGCCGCACCTTCCCCGTCACCGCCACCACACTCTCCGGCCGCAACGACGACGCACTCTCGAACAACTCCGGCGACACCTCCGAAGGATCAAACACCGTCTGCGTCCGGCCCTCCCGATCCCGAATGTCCAAAAAAATCACGCCCCCCAGGTCGCGACGGGAATGCACCCAGCCCACCAACGTCACCGTCTGACCCACATGCTCAAGCCGCAGCTCGTTGCAATGATGCGTGCGCTTCATCGTCCCCAAGCTTTGGGAAAAACATCCGCCAGAATCCAGAGCAAACCTCGGTTCGTACAACCCCCAGGACCCCGGAACACCCCCGTCGCCACCATCAAGCCCGAACGGCCCGAGATTTGCACCTTGTCACCCCGGGCATCACGACTAAAGTGAGCCCGTGCAGCGCCTGTCCATGGCCCCTCTCAAGACCATGACCCGACCCGGCGTCCGGACCGGCGCCCCGGCGGCACACCGGCACGCCCCGCGCCGGGCACATGCCGCTGTGCCCGGAACCCTTTTTCCCATCCTCGCCCTGGCCGCCGCCATCCTGCTGCCGGCAGCGCTCCACGCCCAGATCACCGTCCAGGTCGAACTGGCCCAGCAACAATTCCTCCCGGGCGAACCCATCCCCGTCGCCGTCCGGATCACCAACCTCTCCGGTCAAACCCTGCGCCTCGGCGAAGACAACGAATGGCTCCTCTTCGCCGTCGAGGGCGAAAACAATCGTGTGGTCCGACAACTCGGCCAGCCGAGGGTGGACCAACCGTTCACGCTCGAATCCTCCCGGCGGGCCACCGTGCGCCTGGACCTGGCCCCCCACTTCGAACTCAGCCGGCCCGGCCGCTACGAACTGCGCGCCACCGTCCGCATCGCCGCCTGGGACCGCGAGTTCAACAGCCCGTCCGCCGAGTTCTACATCATCACCGGCACGCGCCTCTGGGAACGCGAATTCGGCCTGCCCTCCGCCGAGCCCGGCTCACCGCCGGTCATGCGCAAGTACGTCCTCCAGGAAGCCAACTACCTCAAACGCAACCTCCGCCTCTACCTCCGCATCACCGACCCGGCTGAAACCCAGACCTTCCGCGTCGTCCCCCTGGGCCCCGTCGTCTCCTTTGCCAACCCACAGCCCCAGCTCGACCGCGCCAACAACCTGCACCTCCTCTTCCAAAACGGCCGCATCACCTGCGCGTACTACGTCATCAACCCCCACGGCGACATCCTGGTCCGGCAAACCTGGCTTATCGCGGGGTCCCGACCCCGCCTGACCGCAGACGCCGAGGGGCGCATCCTCGTCGTCGGCGGTCAGCGCCAGTACAGCCCGGACGACATCCCGCCCTCGCTCTCCCGCGCCACAGCTCCCGCCACGCCCGCCGAGTCCGGCGCCGAACCCGCCCCGCCCAGCCAGCCATGAGTCCCGCCCGCCCACCGGTTGGGCCCACGCCCACACTCCCCGTCGGCACACGCGCGCAAGGCACCGCTCCGCACGGCTTTCCGGCTTATGCAAGACCCACGCTGCACCCAACTGGCTGAACTCCTCGTCAACTACTCCGTGGCCGTCAAACGGGGCGATCCGGTCCTCCTGGACGTCACCGACGTCCCCGACACCATGACCATCGAACTCATGCGCGCCGTCCGTCGCGCCGGCGGCATCCCCATCGTCGAAACCCGCCACAGCCGCGTCACCCGCGAGCTCCTGCGCGAAACCAACCCGCGCCACGCCGCCCTCGTGCGCGACCTCGAACTGGCCCGCATCAAAAAAATGCGCGCCTACATCGCCATCCGCGGCACCGACAACATGAACGAGACCAGCGACGTCCCCGCCGATCGCATGGCCCTCTTTGCACGCATCACACGGCCCGTCCTCAACTGGCGCGTCAACAAAACCCGCTGGTGCGTCCTGCGCTGGCCCACACCCAGCCTGGCCCAAAGCGCCGGCATGAGCACCGAGGCCTTTGAAGACTTCTACTTCCGCGTCTGCACCCTCGACTACCGCAAGATGGCCCGCGCCATGATCCCCCTCTGGAAACGCATGAAACGCGCCGACCGCGTCCACATCAAAGGACCGGGCACCGACCTCACCTTCAGCATCAAGGGCATCGGCGCCCAAATGTGCAACGGCCTGCGCAACATCCCCGACGGCGAGGTCTTCTCCTGCCCCGTCCGCAACTCCGTCAACGGCGTCATCCAGTTCAACACACCCACCCTCTACGCCGGCACCCGCTTCGAAAACGTCCGACTCGTCTTCCGAAACGGACGCATCATCGAGGCCACCGCCAACAACACCGAACGCCTCAACCAGATCCTCGACACCGACCCCGGCGCACGTTACACGGGCGAGTTCTCCCTGGGCTTCAATCCCCACATCCTCCAACCCATGTGCGACATCCTCTTCGACGAAAAAATCGCCGGCTCCCTCCACCTCACCCCGGGCCAGGCCTACGAAGATTGTGACAACGGCAACCGCAGCGCCATCCACTGGGACATGGTCCTGATCCAACGACCCGAATACGGCGGCGGCGAGGTCTGGTTCGACGGCGAACTGATCCGCAAAGACGGCCGGTTCGTGCCCAAGGACCTCCAGGGCCTCAACCCCGAACGACTGGTCTGAAACCGCCCGGCCGCACGGCGCCACCCGGAGCGCGCCCCCGCCCCCGCCAAACCAGGGGCACCGAAACCGCCGCCCCCGCGCTCAGTCCGACACCACCCGCACCGTGCGCTGTTGCGCCGCCCGCTTCCGCTGGTGCTCGTCCAAGATCTTCTTCCGCAACCGCAGGTGGTGCGGCGTCGCCTCCACGTACTCGTCCGGCCCGATGTACTCCAACGCCCGTTCCAGCGTCAGTTTCAGCGGCGGACTCAGTTGAATGCCCTTGCCCTCCCCCTGCGACCGCATGTTCGTCAGGTGCTTGGTCTTGCACGGGTTCACCAGCAGGTCCTGCTCCCGTGCGTTCTCGCCCACGATCATGCCCTTGTACACCCGGTCGCCCGGCTCCACCATCAACCGCCCCCGCTCCTGCAACGCGTCCAACGCGTAGGCCGTGGCCACACCGTCCTCCATGCTCACCAGCGACCCGTTCCGCCGCGCCGGTATTTCCCCGCGGTCCGGACCGTACCCGTGGAACAGATGGCTCATCACACCCATCCCGCGCGTCAAATTCACCAGGTCCGTCTCGAACCCGATCAAACCCCGCATCGGTATCAGCGCCTCGATCGTCACCTGGTCGCCGTGCGGCGTCAGTTGCTGGATCTCCGCCTTCCGCCACGCCAGGTTCTCCAAAACCGCGCCCATGCTCTCCTGCGGCACCTCCAGAAACAGCCGCTCGATCGGCTCCAGCAGGTTCCCCTCCGCATCCCGCCGCCACAACACCTCCGGACGCGAAACCAGCACCTCGTAACCCTCCCGCCGCATCTGCTCCACCAGGATGGCAATCTGCATCTCGCCGCGCCCGCTCACCCGAAACACCTTGGGATCCTCCGTCTGCTCCACCCGCAACCCCACGTTGGTCCGCACCTCGCGCTGCAGCCGCTCCCAAATGTGCCGCGCCGTCACCAGCTTGCCATCCTGTCCGGCCAGCGGACCGTCGTTCACCGCAAAATCCATCTGAATCGTCGGCGGATCCACCGGTATGAACGGCAGCGCACCCCGCTCCGGCTTGTCCGCCAGCGTCTCCCCGATCGCCACCGTCTCGAAACCGCACACCCCGACAATGTCCCCCGCCGGCGCCTCCTCAATCTGCACCTGCTTCAAACCCTCGTAATGAAACAGCGCCGTCACCCGGCCCTCCGTCACCCGGCCGTCCCCGTGCAAACACACCGCCGGCTCGCCCACGCGGATCCGGCCCGCCATCACCTTCCCCAACGCAATGCGCCCCAGGTAGTCCGAATAGTCCAGGTTGGCCACCAACAACTGAAACCCCTCACTGGCCCGCGCCCGCGGCGGCGGGATATGCCGCACGATCGCTTCGAACAACGGCTCCATCGTGGCCGTGTCATCCTCCAACCGCAGCCGCGCGTACCCGGCCTTCGCCGAGCAGAACACATACGGAAAATCCAGTTGCTCGTCCGTCGCATTCAGCGACAGAAACAGCTCGAACACCTGGTCCAAAGCCCACTGCGGCCGCGCATTCTCCCGATCCACCTTGTTGATCACCACGATCGGCTTGGCCCCCGCCTCCAGCGCCTTCCGCAACACAAACCGCGTCTGCGCCTGCGGCCCCTCGGCCGCATCCACCACTAGCAGCACGCCGTCAATCATGTTCATGATGCGCTCCACCTCACCCCCGAAATCCGCGTGACCCGGCGTGTCCACGATGTTGATCCGGTAATCCTTGTACCGGAACGCCGCGTTCTTGGCCCGGATGGTGATCCCCTTCTCCCGTTCCAAGTCCATCGAGTCCATGATCCGCTCCTCCGAGGCCTTCGCCTCGTTGGACCGGAACGTCCCCGACTGTTTCAACAAACAATCCACCAACGTGGTCTTCCCGTGATCCACGTGCGCGATGATCGCGATGTTCCGTATGTGCTGCATGCTCTTCCTTGACTCGAAACCGGCCGCCCCGGAACGACCCGCCCATCCCCGGCCGTCCCCCGGCGGACCGCGTAAGATGCGCGCCGGCGCCCTCCCGTCAAGCCCCCTCGACCCGCCACCCCCGCCGGACCGGTCCCTCACCGGCTGCGCCCGGCCACATCCGGCGGGTCCCTTGCCGTCCTTCCGCCCACTCACTAAGCTGACTGAGATGGAAGCTCCGGGCACCGGTTCGCAACCGGCACCCGGACCCGGTGCGGACCGTTCCAACCCCGCAAAAATCGGTTTTACAGACAGGAAATGCCGTCTGGCCCGGACAAACCAACGCGCGGTTCCAACAACCCGACCAACCCGAGCAACATGAACCCGACACAAGAACCCACACCCCTCCAGGCCGGGAATCCGGTCGAATGGCCGCCTCCGGAATACCGCACCCTCGTGCTCCTCGTGGATGACCAGGCCGTCGTGGGCGAGGCCGTCCGCCGAGCCCTCGCCGACCAACCCGACATTGATTTCCATTACTGCGCCGATCCCCGCAAGGCACTGAACCTCGCCCTCCAACTCCGACCCACCGCCATCCTGCTGGACCTCGTCCTGCCCGGCACCGACGGCTTCACCCTGCTCGGCCAGTTCCGCGCCCACCCCGCCACCCGCGACGTCCCCATCCTCGTCCTGTCCGTCCACGACGATCCCCTCATCAAAAGCCGGGCCTTCGCCCTCGGTGCCAACGATTACCTCGTCAAACTCCCCGACCCCGTCGAACTCGTCGCCCGGCTCCGCTACCACTCCCGCGCCTACCTCAACCAACTCCAGCGCGACGCCGCCTACCGCGCCCTGCGCGAAAGCCAGCAGAAACTCATGGAAAACAACGCCGCACTGCTGGCCCTCAACCAGAAACTCGAGGAGGCCACCCTCGCCAAAACCGAGTTCCTGGCCAACATGAGCCACGAAATCCGCACCCCCATGAACGGCGTCATCGGCATGGTCAACCTCCTGCTGGCCACCGACCTCACCGAGAAACAACGCGAATACGCCGAAGCCGCCCGTCACAGCGCCGAATCCCTCCTGGCCATCGTCAACGACATCCTCGACTTCTCCAAAATCGAGTCCGGCAAACTCGAGCTCGAAGCCCACCCCTTCGAACTCCACGCCTGCATCGAAGAAGCCCTCAAACAGGTCGCGCCCAAGGCCGCAGAAAAAAACCTCGACCTCGCCTACCTGCTCGACGACCGGCTCCCCCGCGTCATCATCGGCGATTCCACCCGGCTGCGCCAAATCCTCCTCAACCTCCTCAGCAACGGCGTCAAATTCACCCACACCGGCGAGGTCGTCGTCGAGGTCCAACCCGCCCCCACCGAATTGGCCCCCCGCACGCCCGCCACGCACACACCAGACCCCGCCGACCTGTCCGTCGGCTGTCTCATCCACTTCTCCGTCCGCGACACCGGCATCGGCATCCCGCTGGAAAAACAGGACCGCCTCTTCAAATCCTTCCAGCAGGTTGACGCCTCCACCGCCCGCCACTACGGCGGCACCGGCCTCGGCCTGGCCATCTGCCGCCGCCTCTGCGAACTCATGGGCGGCCGCATCTGGGTTGAAAGCGACGCCGGCAAGGGCGCCACCTTCCACTTCACCATCCAGGCCCGACCCGTCTCCACCTCCACCCCCGCCTTCTGGCAATGCCCCCAGCCCACCCTCACCCGGAAACACCTCCTGGTCATCGAGGACAACGGCACCAACCAGCGCCTCATCCGACACCGCGCCAACCAGTGGGGCCTGCGCGTCACCACCGCCACCACCGCCGCCGAGGCGCTCCAACTCTTCGAAACCCAAACCGGCTTCGACCTCATCCTCCTCGACCAACAGCTCCCCGGCACCGACACCCTCGCCCTGGCCGCCGAACTGCGGCGGCTGGCCGGACCTTCCGTCCCCGTCGTCCTGCTCTCCGCACTCCCGCTCCGACAGGAAGACCGCCGCGCCGCCGAAGCCGGATTCAACCTCGTCGTCCACAAACCCATCCGCCCGGCCCAACTGCTCGACACCCTCTGCCGCGCCCTGGGCGTCCCGGTCCAACGCGAAAAGCGCACACCGGCACCCCCGGTCCTCGACGCCACCCTCGCCCAACGGCTTCCCCTCCGCCTCCTCGTCGCCGACGACAACCCCGTCAACCTCCAGGTCGCCCGCACCATCCTCCGCAAACTCGGTTACCAGGCCGACACCGCCACCAACGGACGCGAGGTCCTCGACGCCCTCGGGCAGAAGGAATACGACATCCTTTTCCTCGACGTGCAAATGCCCGAACTGGACGGACTGGAAGTGGCCCGGCTCATCCACCAACGCCTGCCCCGCGAAAAACGACCGCGCCTCATCGCCATCACCGGCGCCGCCTTCGCCAGCGACCGCGAAAAATGCCTGGCCGCCGGCATGGACGATTACATCTCCAAGCCCATCCGCCTCCAGGACATCCAAAACGCCCTCGAACGATGGGGGCCCACCCGACTTCGCGACTTCGACACCACCACCTTCCTGGCCCGCATGCCCCACGCCTCCCCCGACACCCTCCTCGACCGCTCCCTGCTCGAGGAGCTCCGCCAGATCCCGGCCGGCCAGGACTTCAACATGCTCCAGGAACTCATCGATCTCTACCGCCAGACCGCACCCCAGCAACTTCAACAGATCCGCCAGGCCGTCGCCGACCCCACCCAGCTCGCCTTCCAGGCCCATTCCCTCAAAAGCACCAGCATGAGCCTCGGCGCCCGCAAGGTCGTCGCCCTCTGCCAGCGCATCGAACGCGCCGCCCGCAGCGGCCAGACCGACACCGTCCCCCAACTGGTCGCCCAACTCGAAACCGCCCTCGAGCAAACCCTCGACGAATTGGCCTGCCTCCGCGATTGACCCGCCCCATGCTCCTCCGCCCGCCCCGACTCGAACCCGGCGACACCATCGGCCTGGTCGCCCCGGCCGGACCCGTCCGATCCCGCGAGAACATTGAACGCGCCATCGCACGCCTCGAAGAACTCGACTACCGCGTCCTGCCCGCACCCCACCTCTTCCACAACAACGGTTACCTCGCCGGCTCAGACCGCCAGCGCCTCGCCGATCTCCACCGCCTCTTCCGTCATCCGCGCGTCAAGGCAATCCTCTGCGCCCGAGGTGGCTACGGCTCCGCCAGGCTCATCCCCGGCCTCGATTTCGACCTCGTCCGCGCCCATCCCAAGATCTTCATCGGATACAGCGACCTCACCGCCCTTCATGCCGCCCTGCATACCCGAACCGGACTCGTCACCTTCCACGGGCCCATGGCCGAACCCGACCTCGGCCGGCGCGACCTGCCCGCATTCACCCTCCAAAGCCTCCTGCAGGTCCTCACCCAGCCCCGTGCACCGGGCAGCATCCTCCACCCGACCCAGCCTGCCGGCATCCGCACCCTCCGCAAAGGCCGCGCCACCGGCCCGCTCCTGCCCGCCAACCTCTCCCTCCTGGTCTCCACCCTCGGCACCCCCTACCAACCGGACTTTCGCAACCGCATCCTCTGCCTGGAAGAGGTCGGCGAGCCCCCCTACCGCATCGATCGCATGCTCACCCAGCTCCTCCATGCCGGGCTCCTCCAACAAGCCGCCGGAATCGCCATCGGTCGCTGCGAAACGCCCGACTCCGATCCCGAAGCCGCCCGGGCCGCAATCGAACAGGTCTGGGAGGAAAGATTGCGTCCCCTCCGCAAACCCGTGCTCATCGGCCTGCCCTTCGGACACACACGCTTCAACGCCACCCTGCCTTGGGGCGTCCGGGCCGAACTCGACGCCACCCACGGCGACCTCCGAATCGTCGAACCCGCGGTGAGTTGAAGGCCCCGGCCGCCCCTCCAAACAAAAAGGGCCCGGCAAGCCGCCCTGCCCGCCGGAGACCCTTGTGCTCTGCCAGAAAACGGCGCAAACGCGGGTAAACGCCGCCGTTTTCCCGCTCACGGGAGCGGATGGATCTCGATGTTCCGGTACGCCACGGGACCGTGGTTTCCCTGGAACATCAGCGGACCCAGAGGCTTTTCCCGGCCGTCCACGCCTCCGGGCGTCGGACCCTTCATCTCCACGTTCTCGTGGATCACCACCCCGTTGAGGATCACCTTCTCGAACCGCGCGTTCGCCACCTTTTTCCCCGAGGCATCAAACCTGGGCGCGCGCCAGCGAATCTCCACCGTGTTCCATTGCCCCGGTGCACGATACTTCGGACGACGCGGCGGTTGAGCCCCGTAGATGGCCCCCATGTCGCCCGGCCCCGGGTGGTCGTCCTTGCCGTAACTGTCCAGCACCTGCACCTCGTACTCGCCCATCACATAGATGCCGCTGTTGGAAGACTTCGGCACCATCACCTCAAGTTTGATGATTGCGTCGCCATGCAACGCCTCGCTGTAAAGGTCCAGTCCCTGGCCGTGCCCCGGTGTGGCGTTGATCAGCTCGTGCCCGCCCGGTTCCACCACCAGCCGTTTCGGATCGTTCGGGTCCAACCGGGCCGTCCCCACCGTCCAGTAGTTGCGTTGATTCCCCTCGGGTTTGACCTTCCACCCCTCCAGATTCTTCCCGTTGAACGGCCGCAACACCTCGGCCGCCCATCCCTGTCCGCACAGGGCCAGCACCATACCACCACAGAGAATCAGCAAGGTCGTTCGTTTCATTCTTCCCCTTCCAGGTTGAGGTTGGTTCCATCCGGTTCGGCTCCGGCTCCGGCCCGTGCGGTCCGGCCCCGAAGCCACACGGCGGTTGGACGCAAAACTTTCCCCCTCTCTTCAACCGTCCAACCGGCGCACACCTCACCCTCCGGCCGGATGCCCGCCCTGGCGGCCCGACTCCAGCTCGCGACAGTACGCCTCGTAAGCCTCCCGCAGTCGCGTGGCATCCACGGCACCCCGGTGGATCCACACCCGGTAACGCGCCCGAATCACCTGACCGGCCTCGAACGTCGCCGGCTCCACCCCCGGCCAACCCAGGCACAAGACGCCGTAATGCCGCAACAACCATTGCGGCGGATAATCCGGATGATCCGGCGCCACGAAAATCGCCGCACCACTGGTCCGTCCCTCCGCCGTCCACAACCGTGTCAGGCCCGCCCACGGCAGATTGGTCATCGCCAGATCCTCCGAAATCCGGCCGGCCGGAATCGTGATTGCTGTGTTCGTGCCCGGAGCAAAGCGCAAGGTCAGTCCGCCGTAACTCTTGCCCTCGGCACCCTGCAAGGTCAGCGGCCCTTTCAAAACCCGCCACTCAAACGCCACGTCCACCGCACGCGTCCCGTCCCGAACCGGATGCACGCCGAACCGCACGGTCTCGTCCACGACCTTCTCCTCCCCCACATACCACCCGTTCTGCACCTCCAACCGCGCCTCCCGCTCCGATGCCTCCCGGCGGATCCAACGCTCGAACTGTTGCCGGATCCCGCGCAACAGCCACAAATCATGATGCGCATCGCCCACCCGGACATGAGGCCAGGCCCAGAACAAACCCCGGTGATGCAGATGATCCGCAGGAAAATCGTCCGTCAACACCTCCCCGTCCACACCGTACAACGGATGCACATAGGTGCTGCGCGCATAACGGTCTGGCACGCCTTCGCGCCGGATCACGCCGTGATTGTACACCAACACGCGTCGGTCGCCCTCCCACAGGCCCAAGGAGCTCTCGCTCACCGGGGCAAACCGGAACCCGGCACCCTCGGCCGCCCGCACCGCCGGCGCGGCCCATCCCACCAAAGCCGGCACCAGAAACACTCCCAGCCACCGGACGCTCTTCCCCCACCACCGGCTGCCCGTTCGTCGGTCTTCCCGTTTCATGGCGTGTCCTGTCGCTCCTTCACTTTCACTCTTTTCCGCGGGTCCCGCCGCTCTCACGCAAAATCATAAACCAGCACGCGCGTGCAAACCCGCTTGAACACCTTCTCCACAAATTCCACATGACCGGGATGCACCTGATACGCATCATGCGCCGCCTTGTCTTGGAAAACCACGTTCAGTCCCACCTGATAACTCTGTTCCACCACCGGCCGCGCGCTCGGAACCATCCTGCCCACGTGGAAATGCACGATCCCGGGAATCGGCCGAAGGTACCGTTCGGCCGCCTCGATCAACTCGTCCGCCGCACCCGGCTGCTGCGGGTCCGTCCAGAAAATCACCACATGCGAAAACATGTTCGTCCTACCCCGCCGGTGCCGCTTTCTCCAACCCGGCCCGGCGCCGCCCACCCTAAAAGCACCCGTGCTCCCGCGCAAATGCAAAGCCAGGCCCTCCAACCGGCCCCGGAGATGCGCAGGCCTGGACGCTCACACACACCCGATCCTTCCACGGAAGATCGGCGCAGCTCCACAAGGCCGGTCGCCTGCGCCGGCACGACTTCCAGCACCCGGAATGCGTTTACACCAGCAGGCTGCCTCGCCTAACCTTCCGCCGGCTCGAGAGCCCATGAGGAGGACGGCCACGATGCAACGGTTGCTTTGTTGGCTCGGCGTCCTGGCCTGCTGCGGCTTCCTGACCCCGCAGTGCGTACCGGCCTTGCCCGAGATCCAGGAAACAGACTTCGGCCACCGCCTGCACGCGGACGGGTTCCTCGATGCCTGGTGGTGTGAAGCCGCACGCAAGGTGGGTCGCGATCGCCCCTCGCCAGTGGAATCCTCGCCCCTCATCCGCATCCAGGCCGCACGGAACGAGTACGAATCTTTTCAATTGGTCGTGCGACCGCGAACCAACCTCACCGTCCGCTCCATCCGCATCGGCCCTTGGACAGCCCAGGACGGCGAGGCCACCGGTGATGAACGGGAATTGCCGGTCCGGATCCGCCTGGTGGATTACGTCCCGGTCGTTTCTCCCAGCGACCGCTGGGGCGGAGCAGGAGACTGGCCCGATCCACTCCTGCCGTTGCCCGGAAACCTAACCCTGCCACCGGACCTGAACCAGCCGTTCTTCGTGACCGTCTTTGTCCCCGCAGACACGCCCCCGGGCGTCTATCTGGCGACGTTGTGGATCGAGTTCGAGGAGGCGCCGCCGGTCCTCCTGCCGGTGCGGCTGGAAGTCTTTGGTTTCGCACTCCCCGAGTTCACCCATACCCAGACCGCCTACTACTCGGACGTCCATGTGGATTCCACCTGGCACCGACTGTCCACCTTGGAGCAGCGCCGGGAAACCTGGGACCTCTACATGCAGATGTACCGCCAGTATCGCATCGCCCCCTACTCGCCACACTGGTACGCCCCCATCACTTGGAGCTATGCCAACGGCCAACTCCAGGTCGACTTCGCCGCATTCGACACCGTGATGAGCCGGTATCTCGACGAGTTCGGATTCAACGCCTTCAATCTGTTCGGACACAAATCCCCGCCGTTTCCCAACCCTCTGGACGGCCACTACGCATACGGCACCAACTGGTTCGTTCGATTTGCCGAGCTGATGGACCGCATCGGTCATCACCTGCGGCTTCGAAACTGGATGAACCGCGCCTATTGTTACTGGGCGGACGAACCTCAGGGCAGCCGCTTTTACGAAATCATCAGCGGGATGGATGCCCTCCGGGCCGCCGCGCCCGACCTGCGCCGCCTCCTGACGTTCAACGTCCCCCCTGCCCAGCCCTACGATGACCTCCTCAACACACGCGTGGACATTTGGACCCCTATGGCCCATCTCGCCGTCAGCCCGCGTTTCACCAACCGGCTGGCCCTGGGTGAGGAACTCTGGTGGTATGTCGCGGTGAGCCCGACCGCGCCCTACCCCAATTACTTCATTGACCACCCGGCCGCGGCCCACCGGGTCCGCTTCTGGGCCCAAAAGGCGCACGGCATCACCGGCGACCTCTATTACGCCATCAACATGTGGATGGGACGCAACCCCTGGGAGGTCACGCGCACCTGGAGCTGGTCGCCCGCCAACGGCGACGGCGTGCTCGTGTACCCACCCACCCGCCAGCCACCCACCCAGCCGGTCATTGCCCCACCCACACCCACCCTGCGCCTGGAACAGGTCCGGGACGGCTTGGAAGACCTCGAATACTTCTGGCTGGCGGAACAATGGCTGCAGCGTGCCACCCTCGAACAAGGTCCGGAATCGCCGGCCACCCTCCAACTGCAACTGGCCCTCTCCAACGCCCTCGCCATCGTTCCCCACATCTCACGGGTCGAGCTGGACCCGCAAGCCCTGCAAGAGCGCCGCGAGGCCCTGGCCTATGCCATCCAGAGCGCCGACGATGGTCGCCCGTGGTGGGTCCAACAACCCGTCTCCAAGGGCGCGGCCTTGGGCGAACGATGCGTCCTCACTGCGGAAGCCCTCGGTTGGCCGCCCCCGCAATACCAATGGTTTTTCAACGGCGCGCCGCTGCCGAACGCCACCCGCCGCCAGCTTGTGCTCGAGCCTTTTTCCCCCGAAACCGAAGGTGAGTACAGCGTGGTGGCAACCAACACCCGGGGTGCCATCACCAGCCGCGTCGTCCGAATCCTGGGCACCTGGGCCCGGCCACCCGACATCGTCCGCGAACCCCGGGATCAAATCGTGCCGGAGGGAGCGTCCGTCGTCCTTTCGGTGGCCGCCGTGCCGGAGGAGCCTCTCGGTTACCAGTGGTATCGAGATGGAATCGCTCTCACCAATCCCGGCGCCAACACGGCCGCATTGGACCTCGGCCGCGTGACCACCGACGACACCGGCCAGTACCATGTGGTCGTATGGAATTCGCTGGGCGCCACCACCAGCCGCGTGGCCTCCGTGACCGTGTTCGGACTCTGGTCTCACCAAACACCGGTGGATTTCACCCATCCATGGGCCGTATGGCTCGGCCCCTCGCAGCCTCCTGCAGATTGGATCCTGCCCGAATTCGACGACTCTTCCTGGCCCGTCATCACAGCCCCGCTCGGCTTCGGCCGTGCCGACCTGGCAACCCAACTCGACCCGCGGGTGGATCAACTGCCGCACACACTCGCACTGCGCACGCGCTTCCACGCCCACTGGAGCCCGGAACCCGTCGCGCAACTCCGCGTCCGCGCCGCAGACGGGCTCGCCGTCCACCTCAACGGTCAAAGGATCTTTGCCTGGCAGGCGCCCGAGGAATCCGAACCGCCCTGGGGACCGGCCACCGCTCCCGCACCCGCAGAAACCCCAACCCTGGCCGTCCCGATCCCGACCAACGCACTCCAGCCAGGCTGGAACACGCTCGCCGTCAGCCTCCACCGTTTCATGGCCGATGATCCACCCGTCGCCTGGTGGAGCTTCGATCACCCGGACGGCTGGTGGCAGGACGAAAGGGAATCCCACCCCCTCACCGTGCAGGGGACCGGTCCCATGCCCGGGGCGGGTCCCGACGGCATCGCCCTCACCAACGCAGGATCCTCCGGTTGGTTGGAAACACCGGACGCCCCCGCGCTCCGCGCCTCCGGACCCTTCACCGTCGGAGGCTGGTTCTCCTACGGGTGGCAGACGGGCGACGATGCAGCCAGCATCGCCATCGAAAAACCGGGCGAGTTCGCACTCTACTACACCGGTACCCGAACCAACCGTTACGGGTTCCGGGTCGGCAACACCGAAGTCCAGGACCCCACGCCGGGAACGCTCCCGGGTCAATGGCGGTTTGTCGTGGGATGGTACGACGGTTCCCACGCATACATCCAGGTGGACAACGGGCCCGTGTCGGCGATGCCCGCCTCGCCCCCGCAACCAGGAGATCAGCCAGTCCGACTCCTCCGCCGCACAGGCCCACTGGGTGGGTTCGCGGCCGATGACGTCTTCTTTTTCAACCGGCTGCTGGCAGCCGAGGAACTCGAGGCCATCCGCCGCGAGCGCATGCGCAGCGTCGTGGCCCGACAAAGGGCGGATTTCCACCTGGCCCTGCAACTTGCCGGCAATGCCGCGCAACCACCCATTCTCACCAATGCCTGGCCCGCCCGCATCGTGCATCGGGCAGGTGACCCCCTGTGGCTCAGCCTCACTGCCGCGAGCGCCTGGCCGGTCGCATACCACTGGCTCAGAAACGGAACGCCGGTGTCCGCCGCGGCTCAACCTACCTTTGGATGGAACCACCCGACCGTCCAAGACAGCGGCTGGTACAGTCTGGTCGCCAGCAACGCCGGCGGAAGCGTGACCAGTCCACCCGTGCACCTCCTGGTCGTGCAACCCCCGCAACTCACGCTGCAACCGGACCCACAAAACAGCGGCTGGCGGCTATCCTGGACCGGAGTGAACCCCGATGTGATCGGCGTGCTGGAAACCTCGACCAATCTCACCAACTGGACCGAGTGGCGCCGGTGGGAACCCGGAACCTGGCCCCCTTCGGCAACCATTCCCTTACCCCAAGAAGGACATCGCCGGTTCTATCGGATCCGACTGGAGTGGTAAGGGCGGCGGTTGCTGCACCCCGCCTCCCACGGCCCCTTCACGACCGCCTTCCGGCCCGACTGGCCCGGCGCAAAGAGGTCGCGAATCCCGCCCTTGCAGTGTACCCTTCCACAACCGGTGCAGCTTCCGGGCAGCCGCGCCGCGGTGCCCGGGTTCCCACGACCGACGGAACCCGCCTGCAGTGGCGTGCCCCGGCTCCGAATACGCGAAACAACCATGAAACCCCGCATCCTGGTAGTGGGCAGTTCCAACACGGACCTCGTGGTCAAGGTGCCCCGCTTGCCCAGCCCGGGCGAGACCGTCCTCGGAGGGGAATTCGCTTCCGTCGCCGGGGGCAAGGGCGCCAACCAGGCCGTGGCGGCCGCTCGCGCCGGCGGCGAGGTGACCTTCGTCGCCCGCATCGGCGATGACGCCTTCGGCCAGCTCTCCCTGGAGGGCCTCCAAAAAGAGGGCATCCACCTCGGTCACGTCGTCATGGATTCACACCACCCCTCCGGCGTGGCCCTCATCCTGGTGGCCGCGGACGGCCAGAACTCCATCGCCGTCGCCCCCGGCGCCAACGCCCATCTCTCCCCCGCCGATGTGCAACGCGCCGCCCCGGCCTTCCGGACCGCACAAATGCTGCTCGTCCAGCTCGAGATCCCCCTGGCAGCCGTGCAAAGCGCCCTCGAACTGGCCGCCCACCATCGGCTGCCGGTGCTCCTCAACCCGGCACCCGCCCAGCACATCCCCAACGAGTGGTTCCCTCACATCACCTACCTCACCCCCAACGCCCGCGAAGCCTCCGCCCTGTCCGGCATCGAGGTCACCGACCCCGACTCGGCCGCCCGCGCCGCCGCCCGCCTCCGACACAAGGGCGTGCCCCACGTCATCATCACCCTGGCCGAACAGGGTCTCGTCGTGGACGCACCCCGCCTCCACAAACATCTCCCGGCGTTCCGCGTGAAACCCGTGGACACGACCGCGGCCGGCGACGTCTTTTGCGGCGCGCTGGCCGTGGCGTGCACCGAAGGACGTCCCCTCCTCGAAGCGCTCCGCTTTGCCCAGGCCGCCGCGGCCATCTCCGTGACCCGCTTCGGCGCCCAGCGCTCCGCCCCCACCCGCGCCGAAATCCAACGATTCTTGGAGGAACACTCCCGCGAACCAGCCTCGAACCGCCCCGGAGAAACTGCCTAGAACACCCGCCCCGGCACGCTTGCGTCCAGCGGCCCGCCCACGTGCCGGGCTGCCTACACCGTCGGCAACCTCACGCCCACACGCTCGGCGATCCGTCCTGCCAACTGCCGGAAATCCCGCCCACAGTCCAGTACCGCACGCGTGTGCCCGCCAAACGCACCATCTGCGGGTGTCAGCTTGAACATCGGTTTCCGCGCCTCCTGAGCCATCGGCATCAGGCTCCGATAGTGCTTCAGCGTCGCCAGGCAGTGCGGATCGTTGTCCGCCGACAGGGATTCCGCGGAAACCTGCTCCTCCAGCACGGCTTCATGATAGGTGGGCGCGATCCGGGCCATCCAACGCGCATACGCACGCACCGGCCGGTCCAGCCGGATCGCATGCTGCAGGATCACGTATCCGATGGGGCGCATGGTTCCCCCGGGAAGATCCAGGCCCTGAACGGGATTGCGCTTCCGACGATCCGCCCACTCGCGCTGCCAACGGCGCAGCGTCGGCCCGAGGTTTCGCAACCCCTGCAACGAATACAGGTCGGGAGCCAGCGGAACCACGACATGATCACTGGCTACCAGGGCAGCGCGGTTCAGCGCACCCAGATTGGGTCCCACATCAATCAGCGCAAGTTGGGCACCGAAATCCCGTGCCGCACCCATCAGTACGCGCCACAATGCCGACAACACGCGGAAGGCACGTGGCTTCCCGTCCAGACATTCCGGCCACTGACTCGACAATTCGTCCTCGACCAGCGAAAGCCGCAGGTCACCCACCACCAGGCCCAGGCCGGGCGTCACCTCCTCGACATGCGCCGGCGCAATGTCACCCGTCCCCTCCATCAGCGGGCACAACGCCGCGTGCAGCGTTTTCCCACCCTCCCACAGTTCCTCCAGTCGGTCCTCGTCCTCCACGCACATCGCGGTGAGGTTCGCCTGCGGGTCCAGGTCGGCCGCCAACACCCGCAACCCCAGCTCCGAGTACATCCACGCAAGGTGATAGACCAGCGAGGTTTTGCCGACGCCGCCCTTGTTGTTGAAAAACGAGACGGTGGGAACGGTGTTCATGCAGCAGGGTAAACGGTCACCGACACATGGGTCGGGGCCAATTCAAAGTCCGGTGGAGGATTTCCGTTCTCGGCCAGTCGCTTGCGGGCCAGAGGGATTCCCATTCCAAAACGCTGGGCAAAACCAAGATGGTGCATGACTTCGGCCACGAGCGGGTTCCGATAGTCTGTTACCCCGGTGCCAAAGTTCTCCTTGTTCACCTGCCCGTAAAGCCCGCCCGGACTCCACACGCTCACCCGGTCCGAAAACCAGTGTACCCGCACGGGAGCGTGGGTCCCCTCATAGTTACGATGCATGACCGCGTTACGAACCAGCTGGCGCAGGGCGTCCACTGGATAATCGACCTGCCTCTGCTCGCGCACCACCCCGCTGACCCACGTCCGGATCGAGACGTTCAGCTCCAGGAGTTCGTCCAGCAAACGCAGCACGTCTTCCAGCCGACCCGTCAACGTTTTCTGGTCACGAATCGCACTCGTGACGTCAGCGCCCTCGAACCGCACGAACTGGATGTAGGCACCCGGCAACCAGTCCTGCACTTCGCGCCCGAATCCCAGCAACCCTCCCCAGGTGGGGCGGCCATTTCGCATGAGCCGCAGAGAGTGCAGCTGTTGTTCCAAGGGCCGCCGGTTAGCCTCGAGAATCTCGGGTGCCACCGCCCGTGGCAGGTATTGCGTTTTCACATAGTCCAGGTCCAGATCCTCCATCGTTGCCTCAGGGGCGGGTCGGTGGTCGAAGGGAAGCTGGGCGGCACGCCGTCGCTCGACAAGCCGAAGCTCCTCCTCTGCCGAAGCCACCCGATTCGTGGGACCCACGCGGACCCAAACCCGGCCTCGATATCGCACCGGTGTTTCCGGCGAAGGGTGGACGATCACCAACGCGATGTCTGCGCCCTGCCACTGGGCCCGCCGCACCTCCATGTGAGGAAGCGGCAAGATCGATCCCTCATCCCGCAGAGCAGCAAGGTCCCTGAGTACTTTGTCCGTCACCTGAATCCCCGTCGGCCGCCCCTGATCATCCAACCCCACGACGAGATATCCCGGCCGGCCGTGCCCCGGCAGATCATTCGCCATGGCACAGACCGTCTCCCGCAGGTCGCCGCTCCGCGGCGAACTCTTGAACTCCAGCCTGTCAGATTCACCCTCTTGGATCAGTTGTACCCAATCGTCCATGGATCCGTTCCCAAACCCAAGAAAAGCCAACGCGACCGCGAGCTCAAGGTCAACCTCCACGAAAAACCGTGCCCGCGGCATGCGTCCGGAAACCCGTCCCCACCCGTGTTGTGGGGACGGCAGGAAACGTTTGATGCAAAGCGACCCTTCAGCCGCTCCACTCTCAAAGACGCTCCACAACGACCCTGGCCGCGCCCTTCCGCAAAAACGCTGCCCCCGGCAGCCCGGGAATTCCTAAAACCCGCCCACGCTCTCCGGCAGGGCCGTGCCCTCCGACATCGCGATCTCGGCTCGCAGCAAATCGTGCAGTGTAAAGATGCCGACCGGAACAGAGTCTCCGCCCTCGCAAATGATCAACATGCCCAGCGGCGACTCCAGCAACAGGCGCTGAGCCTCCCGGATCGTGGTGTGCGGACCACACACCGTGGGACGTTCGAGCCTCGGAGACCTCCCCTCCCGCAAGGCCGCCTCCGCTTCCCACCGCGTCAGCACCCCCTCCAGCCGACCGTCCTGCACCACCGGGAACCGCTCATACGGATACGACCGCAGCAACTTCCGCAACGCCTCCGGCTCCACCGAGGTCGCCACCACCGGCCCCGCCGTCATCAGGGTCGTCACCGGCCGTTCCTGCCATTCCCGAATGCCGCGCGGCGGCACCAAATGCTCCACCCGGTGACCATCCTGCACCAGCAGCGCATCGTAGAAATTGTGACGCGACATGCGCCGGCTGACGGCCTGACTGATCAACGCCGCCACCATCAGCGAGGGCACCAACTCGAATTCGTGCGTCATCTCGAACACGATCAGCATCCCCGTGATCGGCGCCCGGACCACCGCCCCCAGACAGGCGCTCATCCCCACCACCCCCAGCAGGACCTGATCGTCCGGTGTCAGTTCCAGCGCCCCGCCCGCGGCACCACCCATGAGCAAACCGCACATCCCGCCCAAAAACAGCGTCGGCGAAAAAATCCCGCCGCAGCCGCCGAACCCGTAACACGCCACCGTGGCCAGGAACTTGGTCGCCAGGAGAATCCCCGCCTGCGTCCACGGCAACTGATGCGCCAGCCCCGCCGAAAGATCTTCATACCCGAGACTGAACACCCCCAGCCTCCCGGTCAGCAGAAAAACCGGCACCCCCACGGCCCACGTCACCAACCCGCCCAGCGTCGGCCGCAACCACATCGGAATCCCCGAGAGCGCACGATGCTGTCGCTGGTTCCGCAGTGCCAGCGTCGCCTTCTGAAACGCCACCCCCACCAGGGCCGCCGCCACCGCCACAAAAGGCACCATCCCATACACCGCCCAGCCCGAAGGCTGCACCGGCTCCAGGGTAAACGCCGGTTGCCGCCCCACCACCGCATGCACCGTGAACGCCCCCAGCACCGAAGCCAGCAAGACACTGCCCAGAATCCGGCTGTTCAGGTCCTGGACGATCTCCTCCAACACGAAGGTCACCGCTGCCAGCGGCGTGTTGAACGCCGCCGCCAACCCCGCAGCCGCACCCGCCGCCGTCGCCAACCGTCGCGACTGCTTCGGCTCCCCCATCACACCAGCCGTGCTGGAAGCCACCGCCGCCGCCAGTTGCACGCTCGGACCCTCCCGACCCAGACTGGCCCCGCCACCAATGCTCAACACCCCGGCCACGAACTTCACCCACGCCACCCGCCACGGGATGTAACCAAAGTCCTTCCAAAAGGCCACCTTCACCTGGGGAATCCCGCTCCCGCGCGCCTCCGGACAAAACCGGTACAACAACCAGCCCGTCACCGCCCCCGTCCCCACCACACACGCCAAACTGCCCCACACAAACACCCGCGTCGGACCCTCGCTCAGCCGTTCCAACCCCGCTCGATACACCGCGTGCGCGGCCACCCCAAAAGCCACCGCCGCCGCACCCGCCGCCAGCCCGTACACCACCGTCCCCACCACCAACTGCGTCCGGCGGGGCCAGCGCCCCCATGTCTCCCGGCCCAGCTCCCGGGCCCGATCCCAAAAGCGCCTCAGATCCATCCAGCCTCAAAAATCGCGCCGGCTCCGCCATCCCGGAACCGGCATGCCCTGCCTGCCAGTCTGGGCCCTCAACCGCGAAACGCAAGCAAACGACCGGCACCCACCCGTCGTCCCCACGCATCCGGCACCGGCCCCCGGTCCCGAAAGATGACGAACCCCGAAAGCGACGCCGACCCGAAACCCGTTTCACCTCGATCCACGCACCGGACCGGCATCCTCAATCCACACCGCCCGACCGCGGTCCGACCCTGTCAGCACCGGCCGCTTCCCCGCCGGCCTCCGCCCGCAAACGCCCCAACTCACGCCTCGCCCGCCACCGCGCCAGGTTCCACGTCCGCCAGTCCCAAACCGGTTCACCCCAGCGACGCACCCACGCCCTCTCCAACAGCTCGCGTTGTTCCGGACGGAGTCGATCCCACATCCGCGCGATCACCGGCACGGCGTCGGCCCGCAAACCCGCCAGATACCTCACGTCCAACTCATGCCCGCGCGTCACCCTCGACAGATTCACCCCTGCCGCCCACGCCTGCGGGTTCAGCCCGCCCACAAGCCACACCCACAGCATCCCCGCAAGCCACGCCACCGGCAAAAAGCGCTCCTCCCGATCCCGCAAAACCGTGCACGCAAACCACACCAGCACCACGCCCACCCACCCCAGAAATGCCGCTGCGTAAATCCGGCTCTCCGTCAAACCGAACCGGGCCACGTACAACATCAACCGCTGCACCGCTGACACCATCACCCACCCCACCCACACCAGCAAAAACACCGCCAACACCCGGTACACGCGGCCCCCGATGCCGTCCCGCCGGTCCAGCACCGCGTGCCCTCCCCACAACACCACCAGAACCAATCCTGCTACCGCCACCAGCTCGAAAAACCCCTGCCGGGCGTATTCGGCCACTGTCAGACCCGCCGTCCCCAGTACCGTCTCCAGACCGCCGAACCAGTACCGAAACTGCGCCACCGCCCAGATCGCAAACATCAGGTTCAGCACCCCCAAAGGCAGCGCCACAGCCACCCAGCCCGGCCGCCGAAATTCCAAACCCCGGACCGAACGCCGAACGACATCCCCACGCGTCTGCCCGAGCAACCCCAAATAACCTCCCGCCAGCCCACCCAGCCCCATCGTCACCACCACGTGCGACACCGGCTTTCTCCAATCCCAACCCAGCAAAACATCCGTCCAACGCCGGAACAACGGATCCCCGGCCCGCAACAACGCCCCAAACACCACCAACACCACCAGCCCGAGCAACAAGCCCACCCCCACGCTGACCCATGTCCGCCTCCGCCGGCCCGAACATCCCGCATCCTCACCCAGCCGCCTTATCCACGTGAGCGCCACCCCGACAAGGCTTGCCAGGTCCTCCAAACCGTCCACGATCACACCACCCGCCCGCAGCCGTGAAAGCCGCGTACCGCGGCAACCCAGCCACCACCACAAATGTCCCCCAAAAAATGCCAGCAGGCCCAGCACACGAAGGAATTCGCTGTCCCGCCACACCCACAACCCCAGGCACGCCAACCCGAGCCCCAATCCCAACAAGCCGGCGCCACGACTCCCGGCCCATCGGTCCCAGCCAAAAACCCCCGCCGCCCCCGTCAACAACCCGCCCCACAGGAACGCGCCCAACCCCCAGGGAACACCCCGCAGCCACCAGTCGCCCAAAACACCCAGCGCCACCCCCGCAGTCCACAAATGCCGCGCTTTCATGATCATTCTCCTCACCAGCCCACCTCGGACACGCCAAACCACACAGTAGTCAACGGACCGGCCCCTCGACGCGCCTGCAGCTAAGACTCGCCCGATGCGTGAACCGTTCAACCCCAATCTGCTGACGATGCCCGCCAACAGCTCGCCTGAAGCCATGGACTACGAAAGCCATCCGACCCTGCCCGCTTGTTGCCTTTCCTCGTCCTCACCACCCCGGCGCCGGCTTCGCCAGAGAGCCGGCGTGGGAAACGTTGGTGGCTCGAAAATGACTCGGACCTGCTGGGCCTTTTCCTTACGCGCACCGGTGACTTGGACCGAACCTCGGCAAGCTCCGAAAAGGCCTGGCTGCGCCGGGTGCGCGTGCGGTAGATCGAAGAAAGCGAACGCGCCCGCTTCGATGAACTGCTCCAAAAGCACCACTACCTCCACAACGCCCGGCTGGGCGGACGCAGTCTCCGCTACGTGGCCGAGGTCGATGGCCAGTGGGTGGCCCTGATCACGTTCAGCGGGGCGGCGCCGCACGTCAAAGCCCGGGATCGGAAGATCGGCTGGACTGCGCGCCAAAGGGTCCGGCGGCTGCATTTTGTGGTCAACAACAGCCGCTTTTTGGTCCTGCCGGATCGGGGTCGCCATCCCAACCCGGCCTCGCGGGTACCGGAGCTGTGTCTGAAGCGGCTCAGCCGGCACGGGCAGGCGCGCCGGTAGAGGCGCTGATTGCCAGCAAGGCCATGTCTATCCAGCGGGAGTCCGAGGCATTCGTGACGCAGAACCGAGGGCCGACCCCCTCCAGGGGCTCGAAGGCAGCCACGGCGGCATGCGGGAACGGGCGCAACAGGGCCTGCCCCGGCGATGTTTTGCCCGGGTTCGGGGCGCATCGCCCCCGGCCCCCTCTGGCCCACGCAGATGCAATGGCCCTGCGGGCGGACTTTTCAGGGTTTCGAAATGACTTTGACAGTTGGGAGCACTCTCCTAATCTGAGTGCTCCGGGTTTGCAAGCGAGAGAATTCTTATGGCAAAACTGACCGTTCGGGATCTGGACGTGCGCGGGAAACGCGTGTTTGTGCGGGTCGACTACAACGTGCCGCTCGAAGAGCGGGACGGACAGATGGTCATCACCGACGACACGCGCATTCGCGAGACCCTGCCGACGCTGCGGCTGCTGATCGAAAAGGGCGGCCGCCTGATTCTGGCCTCTCACCTGGGCCGCCCCAAGGGCAAGCGCGAACCCTCCATGTCCCTCCGGCCCGTCGCAGCCCGCCTGGCCGACCTCCTGGGACGTCCGGTGGCTTTCGTGGACGATTGCATCGGGCCCAAGGTCGAACAGACGGTCGCAGCGTTGAAGGACGGTGACGTCCTGCTGCTGGAAAACGTGCGGTTTTACCCGGAAGAAGAGAAGAACGACCCTGCGTTTGCCGAAAAGTTGGCCGCCCTGGCGGATGTCTACGTAAACGACGCCTTCGGCTCCGCCCACCGGGCCCATGCCTCCACCGAGGGCGTGGCGCGCGTCATCGCCCGGCGGGGCGGCCTGTGTGCCGCCGGCCTGTTGATGGAACGGGAACTCAAGTTCCTCGGAGACGAACTGGAGAACCCGGCACGGCCCTTCGTCGTCATCCTCGGCGGGGCCAAGGTCTCCGACAAAATCAAGGTCATCGACCGCTTGTTGGAGAAGGCCGACACGATCCTGATCGGCGGCGCCATGGCCTACACCTTCCGCCTGGCACAGGGCTACCAGACCGGCAAATCGCTGGTGGAACCCGACAAGGTGGACGTGGCCCGGGCGGCGTTGGACAAGGCCGCGGCGCGCAAGGTGCAGTTCCTCCTGCCGGTGGACGATGTGGTGGCCACGCCGGTCGAAACGGGCAAGGTGGACAAGAAAGGCCGGCCCGTCATCGAGTACCAAAACCCGCGGGTGAACACCGATCCGAACTGCCCGCCGGACGCCGCCGGCCTGGACATCGGCCCCGCCACGGTCAAGGCCTACAGCGACGTCATCATGCGTGCCCGCACCATCCTGTGGAACGGGCCGATGGGACTTTTCGAGAACCCGCAATTCGCCGCAGGCACCAACGCCATCGCCCACGCCGTGGCCCAGGCCACGCAAACCAACGGCGCCCTCAGCATCATCGGCGGCGGTGACAGCGTCAAAGCGGTCAACAAAGCCGGGTTGGGCTCGCAGGTCACCTTCATGAGCACCGGTGGCGGCGCCAGCCTGGAGTTCCTGGAGGGCCGCGAACTGCCGGGCGTGGCCGCGTTGACCGACCGGCCGGAAAGCAGCGGTGGAAGCTGCGCCTGCTGCTGTGGCTGAGCACCCGCTCCGCAGCTCATCCCCGAGCCGAACGGAACCGAACAGAAACCGGCAACCCGCAAAGAAAACCGAGGCTGCAGAGAATCGCATGGAAAAGGAACGCAAGCTGATCATCGCCGGCAACTGGAAGATGAACAAAACGGTCGCGGAGGCCGTGGACCTGGTGAAGGGTCTGAAGCTGGAGCTGGCCGGCGTCAAGGAGGTGGACCTGGTCGTTTGCCCGCCGTTCACCGCCCTCTGCGAGGTCTCCAAGCTGCTGCTGGACTCCAACATCCGCCTGGGCGCCCAGAACATGAACGAAAACCCGGCCGGGGCCTACACCGGCGAGATCGCCGCCTTCATGCTCAAGGAGTTCTCCGTCCGGTACGTGATCCTCGGACACTCGGAGCGCCGCACCTACTTCGGCGAAACGGATGAATGGGTGGCCCGCAAGGCCCGGGCCGCTCACGCCGCGGCGCTCAAACCCATCGTCTGCGTGGGTGAAACCCTGGAGGAACGCGAACAGGGCCGTACCGAGGCCGTACTGGAACGGCAGGTCCGCGGCAGCCTGGCCGGTCTGACCCGCGAGCAAATGCTGGAAACCATCATCGCCTACGAACCGGTCTGGGCCATCGGCACCGGCCGCAACGCCACGCCGGAACAGGCCCAGCAGGCCCACGCATTCATCCGCGGTCTCCTGGCCGGGATGTACGACGACACCGTCGCACGCCGCGTACGCATCCAGTACGGCGGCAGCGTGAAACCCTCCAACGCCCGCGACCTGATGTGCCTGCCGGACGTGGACGGCGCCCTCGTCGGTGGCGCCTCCCTGGAGGTCCGCAGCTTCGCCGACATCGTAAAGAACTCCATCTGATTCACTCACCATGGGCTTCTTCATCGGATTGCTCACGTTCCTGCTGGTCCTGAACTGTCTCCTGCTGATCCTGCTGGTGCTGGTCCAGTTGCCCAAGAAGGAGGCAGGCGCGGGACTCGCCTTCGGCGGCTCGGCCACCGACGCCCTGTTCGGAGCCGGCACCGGCACGGTCCTGACGCGCATCACCAAGTATTGCGCCGGCCTGTTCTTCATCCTGACGATCATTCTCGGAATCCTCCAGAGCGCGCACCACCGCCGCTCCACGCGCGAGTTCCAGCAACAGCTTCAAACCCAGACGACCGCGCCCGTCCTCCCCGGCCCCGGCACCACACTGCCCGCGGCCGCGCCGCCGCCCGGGCCCACCAACCCGGCAGGCACCCCGGCGGTGTCGACCCCGGCAGGAACGCCGCCGACCACCAATCCGCCCGCACCGGCCGGTACCAACGGCACCGGAAACTGAACCGGCCTGCGGCAGGCCGGGGATGCGTGGGCTCGGCCGCCCCTTTCCCGCAACCAACCGGGCCCGGCGCACGAAACGACCCCGCCCCGCCGGCTGAGGATGATCCATCGCAAGCATTGACACAGGGCCCGATTTGTGCTGGAATACCGGGCCCCACTTGAGGGGCAAACCATGAGTTACGCAGTCATCGAAACGGGTGGCAAACAGTATCGGGTGACCACGGGCGACACGCTCGAGGTGGAACGCCTGCCGGTGGAAGCCGGCCAGACGACCACCATCGACCGCGTGTTGCTGGTCAACTTGGACGGTCAGGTCCGCGTGGGCACGCCCACCGTGGCGGATGCCGCGGTGGTGGCGGAGGTGCTGGCCCACAAGCGCGGCGAAAAGAAGATCATCTGGAAGATGAAACGCCGCAAGGGCTACCACAAGTTGCAGGGACACCGCCAGGAACTGACGGTGATCAAGGTCAAGGAAATCAAGGCTTGAGGATCGGTTTATGGCACACAAAAAGGGTCAGGGGAGCGTCCGGAACGGCCGCGACAGCAACAGCAAGCGCCTGGGCGTCAAGGCGTTCGGAGGCGAGTTCGTCACCGCCGGCAGCATCCTGGTGCGGCAGCGCGGCACCAAGTTCGTCCCCGGCCTGAACGTCGGCGTGGGCCGGGATTGGACGTTGTTCGCCCTGAAATCGGGCCGCGTCTCATTTGACAAGGGCGGTCGCCGCGTCAATGTGATTGCGGAGGCAGTGGCCGCGGGATCGCCCGCCGGCAACTGAAGCCGATCGCGCAACGTCTGCCTGCCGGCGAGGCGCAAGCCTCGCCTTTTTTCTTGGATCCACCAGGTTCCTGACCGGGCAGGGGCGCGCTCGGGCAAACCAACCGGACCCGACGCATCCGGATCGAAACCGAATCAAACGTGTTCGTCGACGAGGTCAAAATCTACGCACGCGCAGGACACGGAGGCCGCGGTTGCGTGGCCTTCCGGCGGGAAAAATACCGTCCCAAGGGCGGGCCGGACGGCGGCGACGGCGGTGACGGCGGCAGTGTCATCCTGCGCGCCGACCATGACCTGAACAACCTCATCGCCCAGTATTACCAGCCCCGGCTGATCGCAGAGGACGGTGAACACGGCCAGGGCAAGGGCATGAAAGGACGGTCGGGCCGGGACCTCATCGTGCGCGTGCCCTGCGGCACACTGGTCTGGCGGCTGAGCCCGCCTCCGGAGAAACTCGCCCCTCGGGAAAAGGGCCCACCCACCCGCCTGCCCACTGCGGTCCGACCCCTGTTGCCCTACGCTGGCCGGCCCGAACCCGAACGAACAGCCTCGCTCCTGGTGGACAAGGCACACGTTCCCGGACCGGTCCGGGGTGAGTTGGTGGCCGACCTGACCGAGCACGGCCAGGAATTCGTCCTGTGCCGGGGCGGCCGCGGCGGGCTGGGCAACAAACATTTCGCCACCCCCACCCAGCAGGCCCCTCGCTTCGCCCAACCGGGCGAGCCGGGAGAAGAAGGCGAGTTCCTGCTGGAACTGCGGATGATCGCCGACGTCGGCCTGGTCGGCTACCCCAACGCCGGCAAGTCCACCCTCCTGACCGCCATCTCACGGGCCCGGCCGAAGATTGCACCCTATCCGTTCACCACGCTGCATCCGCAGATCGGCATCGTGGAGTACCCGGACTACCGCCGGCTGGTCGTCTGCGATGTGCCCGGCCTGATCGAAGGCGCCCATCACAACGTGGGCCTCGGACACGCCTTCCTCCGACACATCGAACGCTGCAAGGTGCTGCTCATCCTCCTGGACATGGCCGGCACAGACGGCCGCCACCCCTGGGACGATTACCACCACCTGCTGGAGGAGCTGGAACTGTACGATCCCTCGCTTCTGGAACGACCGCGACTGGTCGTCGCCAACAAAATGGATGAACCCGCGGCCGAGGCGAATCTGCGCCGTTTCAAGCGCCGCGTCCCGCGCACGCCCGTGCTCGCCATCTCCGCGGGGTTGGGCGAGGGAGTGGAACGACTCAAGAAGGTCATGCGCCAGGCCGTGGAGACAGCCGGTGCCGGCGCACCGTTGCCCTTTCGGGTGCCGCGTTGAGCCGCCGGCAGGCCCGCCGCAATTCCGGCTGCCCCCGGCCCGCGGCGGCGCTAAAGTGACCCCATGTTGAAGGCGGGGATCATCGGCCTGCCCAACGTGGGCAAGTCCACCTTGTTCAACGCGCTGGTCCGGGCGCACCTGGCCCCGGCGGCCAATTATCCTTTTTGCACCATCGAGCCGAACCGGGGCGTCGTCGCCGTCCCGGACCCGCGCCTGGACGCCCTGGCCCAGGTCGTCGGTGTCGAAACGCGCATACCCGCGGCCATCGAGTTCGTGGACATCGCCGGACTGGTCCGGGGGGCCTCCCGGGGCGAGGGCCTCGGCAACCAGTTCCTGGCCCACATCCGCGAAGTGGACGCCCTGGTGCACGTGGTCCGCTGCTTCGACGACCCCGACGTGGCGCACGTCACCGGCACACCCGACCCCCTCCGCGACATCGAGATCGTGTTGACGGAGCTGATACTGGCAGACCTGGAGGTGCTGCGCCGGCGGCGCGAACGCCTCGCGCGCGAGATCCGGGCCGGAAACAAGGCCGCCCAGACCGAGGACCAGCTCTGGCAACGCGTCCAAACCCACCTCGAGTCCGGCCGACCCGCCTCCACCGCCGGTCTGTCCCGGGACGAAGAAACCCTGCTCTCCGCCTGTCCCATGCTGACCGCCAAACCGACCGTCCTTGCCGCCAACGTGCGGGAGGAGCAACTCGCGCGGCTCGATTCGGATCCGCGCGTGCGCGCCCTCCGCCAATACGCACGCGAACATCACGGCTGCGAAACCGTCGCGGTCTGCGCCCAATTGGAAAGCGACCTCGTGGACCTGAGCCCCGCCGAGGCGGCAGAGTACCTCCGCAGCCTTGGCGTCACCGAAACCGGCGTGAACGAACTCATCCGCGCCACCTGGCGCCTGCTGAACCTGCGGACCTTCTTCACCTTCAACGAACGCGAGGTCCGGGCCTGGACCATCCCGGCCGGCACACCCGCCGCCAAAGCGGCCGGGAGGATCCACACCGACTTCGAACGCGGCTTCATCCGGGCCGAACGCGTCTTCTGGAAAGACCTGGTCGAAGCGGGCTCCGTGGCCCGCGCGCGCGAACAGGGCCATTACGCCCACGAAGGCCGCGACTACGAGGTCCGGGACGGCGACGTGCTTCTGTTCCGCTTCCACGTCTGAGGCCCGTCCGCCTCGAAAAGCCGCGCTGATGACCCGCCAGCCTGCGGGCGCCGACCGGGCACAGGCCCGCTCCCTCCCGACACACGCCTCACCGCCGGAGGCAACCCCCGGAAAGCGCGGCCCGGCCGATGCCTGCCGGGCGCGCGCCGCCCCCGCAGCCACCCTCCCTCCGTCCGGTCCGGGTTGACACACCAGCAGCAGGCGTGCTTTGATTCCTCACGAACTAGGACGGAAACCTAAACGCGGCTTATGAGCAACCAGACCACACCCACCTCCACCGTCTCCCTGCTTCAGGAACGTCGCACCTTCCCGCCCCCGCCGGAGTTCGTCCGGCAGGCGTACATCAACGCCGAGCAATACCGGCAGATGTACGAACGGTCCGTGAAGGACCCGGAAGGCTTCTGGCTGGAGCAATGTGAGGCGCTCGAATGGTACAAGAAACCCACCGTGGCCCGGAAATACGTGTGGAACACGAAGGAACGCAAAATCCAACATACCTGGTTCGAAGACGGCGAGCTCAACGCCTCGGTCAACTGCCTGGACCGACACGTGCGTAACGGCCGGGCCAACAAGGTGGCGCTCATCTGGCAGGGCGAACCGGAAAACGAAGTGGTCAAGCTCACCTATCACGAGCTGCTGGAACAGGTCTGCCGGTTCGCCAATGTGCTCAAAAGCCTCGGAGTCAAACGCGGGGACCGGGTCAGCATCTACCTGCCCATGATCCCCGAACTCCCCATCGCCATGCTCGCCTGCGCCCGCATCGGCGCCATCCATTCCGTTGTCTTCGGCGGCTTCAGCGCCGAGGCACTGGCCGGTCGCATCAATGACTCCACCTGCAAGATCCTGATCACCGCCGACCAGGGTCTGCGCGCCGGCAAGCAGATCCCCCTGAAAGCCATCTCCGAGGAGGCCCTGCAGCATTGCCCCAGCATCGAGAAGGTGGTGGTAGTGCGTCGGACAGGGGCAGAGATCCCCTGGAAGGAGGGCCGGGATCTCTGGTGGCACGAGCTGATGGCCCAGGCACCCGCCTGGTGCGAACCGGAGCGCATGAAGGCCGAAGATTACCTCTTCATGCTCTACACCTCCGGTTCCACGGGCAAACCCAAGGGTGTCGTGCACTCCACCGCAGGCTACCTCCTCCACGTGACGCTCACCACCAAGTACGTGTTCGACATCAAAGAGGACGACCGGTTCTGGTGCACGGCCGACATCGGTTGGGTCACCGGCCACAGCTACATCGTCTACGGGCCGCTCTCCAACGGGTTCACCAGCCTCATGTTCGAGGGCGTGCCCACCTGGCCCGATCCGGGCCGGTTCTGGAAGATCGTCGAAAAGTTCCGCGTCACCCAGTTCTACACCGCCCCCACCGCCATTCGTTCCCTCATCCGGCAGGGCGAGGAATGGCCCAACAAGTACGACCTCAGCTCCCTCAAGGTCCTCGGCACGGTGGGCGAACCCATCAATCCCGAGGCCTGGATCTGGTACTACCGCGTCATCGGCAAGGAACGCTGCCCCATCGTGGACACCTGGTGGCAAACCGAGACCGGCGGGCACATGATCACACCCCTGCCCGGGGCTCATGTGCTGAAACCCGGCAGCGCCAGCCGCCCGTTCTTCGGCGTCGAACCCGTCGTGTTGCGCGACGACGGCACCGAATGCGGGCCCAACGAGGGCGGCAAACTCTGCATCAAGAAACCCTGGCCCGGCATGGCCCGCACCACCTGGGGCGACCACGACCGGTTCATCGACACCTACTTCACCATGTACCCCGATCTCTACTTCACGGGGGACGGCGCCCGGGTGGACGAGGACGGTGACTACTGGCTGTTGGGGCGCATCGACGACGTGGTCAACGTCTCCGGCCACCGCATCGGCACCGCCGAGGTCGAAAGTGCACTGGTGAGCCATCCCAAGGTTGCCGAGGCCGCCGTGGCGCCCATGCCCCACGAGATCAAGGGCCAGGCCCTCTACGCCTTCGTCACCCTGAAAGATGGCGTGGAACCTTCCGAGGAACTGAGGAAGGAACTGATCGCCCACGTCCGGAAAGAAATCGGTCCCATCGCCACGCCGGACAAGATCCAGTTCGCTCCCGCCCTCCCCAAGACCCGCTCCGGCAAGATCATGCGCCGCATCCTGCGCAAGATCGCCGAAGGACAGCCCGACCAGATCGGCGACACCACCACCCTGGCCGACCCCTCGGTGGTCGAAATCCTGGTAAAGGGCCGGGTCTGAGCACACGGTTCGTTGCGGGAGGACGCCACCGCGCCGGCGTCCTCCCGCCTTCCCTCACCGGGCAGTTTCCGTACCCGTCATTCCGGGCACCGCCCGGTCCTGCATGTCACACGCCTGCACGGGCCAGACCACCCCGGGGCCTTCGCGGTGTGAGCCCTGCCTACACCCGAGGAGCCCCCACTGTGCGGATGTGGCGCACCTGCGGCCCCGCACGGTTTTTATGCGCGGGCACCGCACGCGGTGACGCGACTGAGGAAAAGAGGACAAGGGGCTTGCGCCAACCCACACGATGCGGCGCGTCAACGAGAGGCCTCTTCGATGACCGGCAGCCCCAGGGCACGTTCCCAGCGGGCGCGCGCGACCACGCAGTCGCGCAAGGCCTGCGCGTGTACGGAACGGGCTTCCGTGAGGGCGGTCTGGGCACTGAGCACGTCCAGTTGGGTGCCTGTCCCGGCGGCGGCACGGGACTGCGCCAGGCGCAGGGCCTCCTCGGCCTCCTCCTGCACCTTCGCCGTGGAGGCCAGTACTTCCTGCGCTTCTGTCAGGCGCGAATAGGCGGTGCGCACCTCGAGCTCGATCCGCCGCCGCATGTCCTCCCATTCCACCCGGGCCCGTTCCCTGCGGGCCTGTGCCTCCAGAACGCGGCCGCGGGTGGCTCCGCCGTCGAACAGGCTCCAGCGCAACTGGGCCCCGGCCAACCACCCGCCGATGCCCCGGTCCAGTTCATCACGAAACGTGGGGCTGTGCACATCGTAACCGGCGAACAGTTCCACGGCGGGTTTGTATCCGGCCCGGGACTGGCGCACAGCTTCGGCCTGCAAGGATTCGGCATGACGCAACACGGCAAGCTCGGGCCGTTGCTTCAAGGCCTGTTCCAATCCGGCGGTCAGGTCGGGTCGCGTTTCCGGAGCTTCAAGGCGGTCCGCCGGTTCCAATGGCAGGTCATCGGAAAACTCCGCCGGGACGTCGAACCCCAGGAGATATGCCAGTTGTTGACGGGCGATGCGCAGGCTGTTCTGGGCGCGGATCAGGCGCGGCCGCGCATTGGCGAGCTCGACCTGGGCACGGAGCACGTTGAAACGTGCCACCGTGCCGGCCTCGAATCTCTGCCGGGTCTGACGGAGTTCCTCCTCGAGCAACCGGACCGAGGCTTCCTGCACCCGGACCATCTCCGCAGCCAGCAGGACGTCGGCATACGCCGTGCGCACCGCCAGCACGGTGTCGGCAACCGCCGTTTGATAAGCCGCCCGCGCCTGTTGTTCGATCAGACGCGCCGAACGCCGCGCGGAGGTGAGCCTGCCACCCTGATAAACGGTTTGCACCAGTCGGATGCCGGCCGACCATTGATCGTTGGGAAAGGTGAGGGGCAGGCCCGGCACGGGAAACTGTTCGACGCCCCCGCTCTCTCGCACGGTGTAGCCGGCGCTCGCCTCCAGCCGCGGCCGGGCCACCGCCCGGGTCTGAATGGCAAGGCCCGTCGCAGCCTCCAGCTCCTGGCGGGCCTTGCGCACCTCGGCGTTGTGGGACAATGCCAGGTCGAGTGCCTCCGCCAAAGTGAGTGGCCGCTGCGGCCAGGGAGCGGGCGGCTCGGCTCCACACGCCGGTCCCGGGATCCCCGCGGCCAGAACAAGTGCCATCATTGAACCCAGCGCTTTCATCCCGATGTCCGTTTGATGTCCGTTCGCCGACCTGCGAGCCGCGTCAGCAGCTCCATCCTGAGGCTGAGCCGCCGCTTCGCGCAAGGTTACGCGCGGCCGGGCCCGGGAACGCTTTCACAGACGGGGTCGCTCATCCAGGGGCAGGCCCTCACCCGGACGAGGTTCCCAGCTTTCCCTTTTCAGGCCGCCTGAACCCATCCCCGCGATCGAGTGGTACGCAAAGGAAACGGCCCTGTCACACCGGAATCCTGCCATGCTTGCTACGCGTCCCGCTTCGGCCCACCATGGCGGCGAAATGTCGGAGTTTGGCCCGCGGATCCCAAAAAAGGATGAGCTTTTGGCAACGCGGGCCAAGCACGGGCCGATGGTTCGGGCATTTTGCTGGGGCCGGGCGAGCTGGGCAGGTGATCCGCTCCCCGGAACATGAGAAGGTTGGGCCCGGAGCCTGCCGGGACGAGTGACGTCCCCGGTCCCGTGCACGGGCCCGGTACGCGGAATGTTATGCTGGAATCGCTGCTTTCTCCGAACACGGTGGCCGTGATCGGGGCTTCCCGGAGCCCCGGCAAGGTGGGGCATGCTGTGGTGGCCAACCTGCTGGCCAGCGGCTTTCAAGGAACGATTGTGCCGGTGAACCCGCAGGCGAACGAGGTGCTCGGGCTGAAGTGTTATCCGAGCCTGGACGCCTACGGGAAACCGGTGGACCTGGCGGTGATCGTGGTGCCGCCGAAGGCGGTGATGGAGGCCCTGGAGAGCGCGATCCGTGTCGGGGTGAAAGCCGTGGTGGTGATCACCGCAGGGTTCAAGGAAGTGGGTCCGGAAGGTGCGGCGCTGGAGAGGGTGTTGGTGGAACGCTGCAAGGCGGCCGGGATTCGTCTGATGGGTCCCAACTGCCTAGGCGTGATGAACATTCACCACCGGATGAACGCGACGTTTGCGGCGGCCCTGCCGCCGCCGGGGCCCATCTCGGTGATCTCCCAGTCCGGCGCGCTTTGTGTGGCGATCCTGGACTGGGCGGTCAAGGAAAGGCTCGGCCTGAGCAAGGTGCTCAGCATCGGAAACAAGGCCGATCTCAACGAGGCGGACTTCCTGGAGGCACTCGCGCAGGACAAGGAGACCCGTGTGGTCGTGAGCTACCTGGAGAACATCACCGACGGAAACAAATTCCTGCAGGTGGCCGAGGCGGCTGCGTCGGTCAAACCGGTGATCGTTCTGAAAGTGGGGATCACGCAGGCCGGTGCGCGGGCCGCATCGTCGCATACGGGGAGTCTGGCCGGGGCGGACATGGCCTACGGGGCGGCGTTCAAACGGGCGGGGGTGATTCGCGCGGTGCATTTCGAGGAGTTGTTCGACTATGCGCGTGCCTTCGCGGCCCAGCCGCTGCCTCGCAACAATCGGGTGGTGGTGATCACCAACGCGGGCGGTCCGGGCATCATGGCGGCCGACGCGGCCGAAAGCTGCGGCCTGCGGATGGTGCCGCCCTCGGAGCCGATCCGACAGCGCCTGCGCGAGGCGCTGCCGCCGGCTGCGTCCGTGGGGAATCCCGTGGACGTCATTGGCGATGCGGATCCGGACCGCTACATGAAGGCGTTCGAACTCATTCAGGAGGACGAGGGCATTGACGCGATCATCGTGCTGGTCACCCCGCAGAACATGACGCGGCCCACCGAGCTGGCGCGGCGCCTGATCGAGGCGCACCGGGGGGTCAAACCGGTCCTGGCCGCGTTCATGGGCGGCCAGGAGGTGGCGGCGGCGCAGGAACTGTTGGTCGGTGCGGGCATTCCCAACTATCCGTCGCCCGAGCGGGCGGTGGCCGCGCTGAAAGCCATGGTGGATTACGCCGCCTGGCGCAACCGGCCGCCCCGCGTGGTGGCTCGGATCGCAGTCAACCGCCGCCGCGTCAACCGGGTGCTCCAATGGCATGTGCGCAGCGGTTCCCCCCAGGTGGGCGAGGTGGAGGCCAAGGAAATTCTGCGCGCCTACGATTTCAACGTGCTGCCGGGTCAACTGGCCCGCAGCGCGGACGAGGCGGTGGAGGTGGCGGAGCGTATCGGCTATCCGGTCGTGCTGAAGATCTCCTCGCCCGACATCATCCACAAATCCGATTTCGGAGGCGTGCGCATCAACCTGGCCACGGCCGACCAGGTCCGGGATGCCTTCGACCTGATGATGGTACGCATCCAGCGCAAGGCGCCCCGGGCACGCGTGCGGGGTGCGTATGTGGAGAAGATGGGGCCGCGCGGGCGCGAGGTCATTCTGGGCATGACGCGCGACCCGAACTTCGGTCCCCTGCTCATGTTCGGTCTGGGGGGCATCTTCGTGGAGGTGATGAAGGACGTGACGTTCTATCTGGCCCCCATCACCCAGGACGAGGCGATGCAGATGCTCAAGAGCACGCGTTCCTATGCGCTGCTGCAGGGGGCGCGCGGGCAGGAACCGGTGGACCTGGAAGCCATCGCCAGTGCCCTCCAACGCATCAGCCAACTGGCCACGGATTATCCGCAGATCCAGGAACTGGACATCAATCCGTTCGTCGTCGGTCCGGTCGGCGTGCGACCGTACGTGGCCGACGCGCGCATGACCCTTTCCGGCATCGAACCTTCCCGCCATGAGCAAGTCGCCCATTAAATACGATCCGAACTGGAAAGAGAAATACGCCGCCCAGATCCAGTCGGCCGAGGAGGCCGTCCGGCGGATCCGTCCCGGTCAACGCATCTTCGTGGGCACCGGTTGTGCCGAGCCGTTGACCCTGGTCCGGGCGCTGACGGCCCGGGCACCGCAGCTGCCCGACACGGAAATCGTTCACCTGCTCACCTTCGGCGAAGCGCCGTACGCGCACCGGGAACTCACGAAATACTTCCGCGTGAACTCGTTCTTCATCGCCGAGAACGTGCGCGACATCATCCAGGAAGGGCTGGGCGACTACACGCCCATTCATCTGTCGGACATTCCGCGCCTGTTCCATTCCGGCCAACTGCCCCTCGATGCAGCCCTCATCCAGGTGACGCCGCCGGATGAAAACGGCATGTGCAGCCTCGGCATCTCGGTGGACATCGTCAAAAGCGCCATCGAAAACGCCTCGCTGGTCATCGCCCAGGTCAATCCCAACATGCCCTGGACGCACGGGGACTCGCTGGTGGACGTGCTCAAGCTGGACGTGCTGGTGCCCTGTGAGGATCCCCTGGTCGAGGTGCCGCCGGCGGAGGTGACCGACGTCACCCGGCAGATCGCCGAGTACGTCGCGGCCCTGATTGACGACGGTTCGACTCTCGAACTGGGCATCGGCAAGATCCCCCACTCGCTTCTGGGCTTCCTGGGACACAAACGCGACCTGGGGATCCACACCGAGATGATCACCGACGACATCATCCCGCTGATCGAATCGGGGGTCATCAACGGCAAACGCAAGACCCTGGACCGCGGCAAGGTGGTCACCAGTTTCTGCCTCGGCACCCGCAAATTGTACGATTACATCGACCGCAACCCGGTCTTTTCCTTCCAGCCCACCGAATACGTCAACGACCCGTACATCATCAGCCAGCAGCACAAGATGGTGGCGGTGAACGTCGCCCTGGAGGTGGATCTGACCGGGCAGGTATGCGCGGACTCCCTGGGCTCGAAATTCTTCAGCGGCGTGGGCGGCCAGGTGGACTTCAACCGCGGCGCCGCCAAGGCGCCGGGCGGCAAGGCCATCATCGCCCTGCCCTCCACCGCCCAGAACGGGACCGTTTCGCGCATCGTGACCCGGCTCAGCCCCGGCGCGGGCGTGGTGACCACGCGGGCCGGTGTCAACTACGTGGTGACCGAGTACGGCGTGGCCTACCTGCACGGCAAGAGCGTTTCCGAGCGTGCGCTGGCCCTGATCAGCATCGCCCACCCCAAGTTCCGGGCACAACTGCTGCGCGAGGCCATCGAGGCCAAGTATCTCTCGGCGGAAATGGCCGACAAGGAGGGCAAGATCATCATCGGGCCCAAGGAACTCCGCACCACCCTGCTGCTCAGCGACGGGACGCTCATCAATTTCCGGCCCATTCATCCGACGGACGTGCCCCGCATGCGCGAGCACTTCTACAGCCTGTCGCAGCAGTCCATCTATTTCCGCTTCATGCAGGCGGTCAAAGACGGCGTCATCCCGCGGCGGCAGATCGAGGATTTCGTGTACATCGACCACCGCAACGACGTCTGCATCGTGGGCGTGCTGCCCGATCCGGCCGGGGACCAGATCATCGCCATCGGCAGTTACTACCTGAACCCGAAGACCAACCGGGCCGAGGTGGCCTTCACGGTGCACGACGCCTGGCAACGACGCGGGATCGGCACCTTTCTGCTCAAGCACCTCATGCGCATCGCCCGCCGCAACGGCATCAGCGGCTTCACCGCCGAGGTGCTGGTGGAAAACAAGGCCATGCAGGCCGTCTTCAACAAGGCGGACTGCAAGGTCAGCAGCCGACTCGTCGGCAACGTCTATCACTACGACCTTGAATTCACCTGATCCGGCCCGGCCGGCCCGCGGCGGCCGGCCGGTCTGAAAGCCGCCGCACCCGAGCATGAGCGAGCCCGCCCAGGTGCTGGTGTACGCCCCGGAAACCGAGAAGCTCCGGTACCCGCCCGACTGCCCCTTCAAAACCGAACGCGCCACGGCCACGCGACGCCAGCTCCTCGGCGCGGGCCTGCTCGGCACCGGAGAGCTGCGCGAGGAACCGTGTCGCCCGGCCTCCCGCGCCGAGCTCGAACGCCTGCACACGCCGCGTTACCTCGACCTGCTCCAGGCCGCCGCCGCGGGTGAACTGACACCGGAGGGACTCCACGCCGGGCTCGGCGCACCGGACACCCCGGTCTTTCGCGATCTGTGGGACTACGCCTGCTGGGCCTGCGGCGCGGCCCTTCATGCCGCCGACCTGCTCCTGCAAGGCCGTGCCCGCGTGGCCTTCAATCTCCACGGCGGGTTCCATCACGCGCACGCGGACCGAGCCGGCGGTTTTTGCTACCTCAACGACGTGGCCCTTGCCTGTGAACGTCTGGCAGCCGCCGGCCGGCGCGTCATGTACCTCGACCTGGACGCCCACCACGGCGATGGTGTCCAGGCCTTTTTCTACGCCCGGAACGACGTCCTGACCGTCTCCCTGCACGAGTCCGGCAAAACCCTGTTTCCCTGGGGCGGGTTCGAGCACGAACTGGGCGAGGGACCCGGCCATGGTTACAACGTCAACGTGCCCCTGCCGGCCCAGACCTATGACGAAGCCTATCTGCGTGCCTACCGCACCATCGTTCCGCCGTTGATCGAAGCCTATCGGCCCGACGTGCTGGTGGTGGAGCTGGGCATGGACATCCTGGCCGGCGATCCGCTCACCCACCTCCAGACGACCAACAACGTGGTGGTGGAAATGGCGCGGCACCTGCGGCAGACCGGCCTGCCCCTGCTGGTCAGCGGCGGTGGCGGTTACCAGTTCGAACCCACGGTGCGCGGCTGGGCGCTGGCCTGGCGCACCCTGGCCGGTCGCGACGACGAGGACGCCCTCAGCATGGGGTTGGGCGGGGCGCTCATGAGCACGCTCGACTGGGCCGGAGGATGGCGCGATCCGGAACGACCTGTGCCCGCCGAAGTCCGGGAAAGGGTCGAGTCCGAACTGGCCAAAACGCTGGCCACGCTGCGGGAGATCGTCCCGCTGCTGCGCAGGCGCTGAAGGCCCGCGGCCGGCGTGCCAATCCGGAGCTTCCCCGGCAGGGCTTCAAAAGGGGAAATCCTCCGTGCCGGGCAGTCTCGGCGGCGGAGTCTCCTTCCATTTTTCGGCCCGACCGTGTTCGGCCCAGCCGCGCACCACGATGGCGCGCACGGGGCGCACCGGACACGCGTACTCGCAGGCGCCGCAGCCGATGCACAGTTCCGGGTGAAGCTCCGGCACCCGCAGGTGATCCCGGTACGGCCGGGTCGTCACGGCCTGGGTGGGGCAATGTTCCGAGCAGGCTGCACAGTCGGTCCCCTGCGACACCACCACACAGCGGTCCAACGTCAGTTCCGCTTCGCCGATTTTGGTGAGTTTCTTCTCCTCAAGGGGCAGGGGCCGGATGGCACCCGTGGGACAGACCTCGCCGCACCGGTGGCAGTCGTAGTTGCAAAAGGCACGCGGGTAGTCCATGCGCGGCCGCATCAAACCTGCCCCGCCCGCATCCCAACCGGCCGGTTGCAACACACGCGTCGGGCAGACCGTCACGCACAGGCCGCAGGCCGTACAATGCCGCAGGAAATGTCGCAGACCCACGGACCCCGGCGGCGTGGCCCGCACCGCTGCCTGCACCGGGGCGGTCGGAGGTGCCGGGGGCCGCACCTCGGGAGCCGAGGCGGCGGTGCGCCTCCCTCTCAGCAGGGCAGGCCCCCACACGAGCAACCCCGTCAGCTGCATCAAAAAGCTGCGCCGGGCGGCGTTCGCCACCGGCTTGGACACCGGCTCCGAAGCGGCTCCCGGGCATGAGCGCCGTGCAAACCTCACGGCCTGCTCCGGACAAATCGTCAGGCAGTTGAAACAAAGGACACACCGCGAGAAGTCCAACGCCTGACGCCGCAGATCCACGCACTGCGCCTTGCAGACCTCCAGGCAACGAGCGCACTTGCGGCATCGCGACGGCGCCAGTTGCAGCTGCCAACGGGCACGTCGTGCCAGCCAGCCCAGCAACGTCCCCACCGGGCAGATCGTGTTGCAGTACAGTCGGCCCCGGGCAGCCGCCAGGGCCGTCACCAGCAACAACAGAGCGCCGGCGATCCCCGTGGACCAACCCCAGCGCCACGGGACGGGCACGCGGTACCACCCCTCGACGCCCAGCGCCCGGAACGCGGCCGTGGCGGCGTTCGAGACCCAGGCCGCCAACGGCCGAAACCAGAGGGTGGCGATCCGACCGAAGATGCTGTACGGATCCAACCACGCCAACAGGATGGCACCACCGGCCAGCGTCCCGCCTGCACAGAGCCAGAAAATGGCCGCGCGCAAGGATTCCTTTGCAGGCACGAACGGCAGGCGTGTGGAACCCCTCAGCCTGCGGCGCACCCACCACACGAAGTCCTGGTAAAGGCCCAGCGGACACAGCACCGAGCAGTAGACGCGTCCGAAACCCAGCGTCAGGGCCAGGATGAGAATCCCCGCAACAGCCGTGCCGGTCCCCGCCACCAGCGAAAGCCACGAGGGAATGAACTGGCTCCGCGGCAGCACGCGCACCAGCCAGGAAGGCGCCCATTCCCGAACGTCGGTGAAGACCCAGAGAAACGCGGTGAACACGGCCACCGCCACGGTCACGCGTATCCGGCGCGCCCCGTGCGGTCGGGCCCTTTCATCGGGGCGGGCCGACCAACCGCATGACGCGGCCGGGGCCGGGTCGGGGGCCCGCGCCTGCCCGCCGGCGGTTCCGGAGTTGCATGCCCGGCCCTGTGACATGTTCGTGCCGGTATCGCCCCGGGCCGCCAGGGCTGATCAACCGAGCCGGATGCGCCGGATGTCCACCCGGTCGAGGTCCGCCGTACCCAGGCCCATCCGTGCCGCCAACGGTATGTGCGCCACCTGATCGGGCTCCAGGTTCAGCATGCGCGCACCGGCGGCGTCCACGGCGACGGGATCGGGGGACACCAGCAGCGTTCGCATCACGACGCAATCATCCGCGCTGCGGCCACGGGGGCCGTTGCGGACCATGGGCTGGTAGGCGTCCAGGATGTTGAGCTCCGGCTTGCGAAGCGTGGGAAAGTCGGCGATGCACTGGTGCAGGTCCAGCCGGTGATACGCCCGGCGATCCCAGACGACACCCATCAGGTTTTTCAAACATGCGGTGATGCGCGCGCCGCCGTGGGTTTTCAGAACGGGCACGTTGATCACGACGTCGGCATCGAGGTAGAGCCGGTGGACTTCCGCCTCCTGCAACTTCTGTCCCCGAGGGATGCGCACCTTCCGGTAGAGCGACTCGTCCTTTCCGTTGATCATCGTGGCCCCCGCCTTGCGCGCCGCGGCTTCGATGCCGCTGGTCTCGTATGCGCGCCGCCATTCATCCACCGGGTTGTCGAAGATCTGCACGCTCCTGGCACCGGCCTCGTAACACAGTTCGACGATCCTCTGAACCAACTCCGGATGGGTGTTGGCGCCGCGTTCGGGTGGCACGTCCCAGCCGATGTTGGGTTTGACCAGCACGGTCTGGCCGGGCTTGACAAATGCCTTCATGCCGCCCCACTCGGCCAGGGCACGATCCAACATGGCGGCGCGCTCGCCGTCCCGCACGGCCACCAGCACGGAGCGCTTGTCGGCGGCGCCGCCCGGAGAAGAGGCTGCCGCGGCCGCCCCGGCCGGCTCCGCCGAGAACAGACGTTCCAGACCGCCCAGGGAAAGGACCGCACCTGCTGCCAGCGAGGTCTTCAGAAAATCGCGCCGCGTTTTCATGGTTCCTCCATCGTCCGGGGCGCATGCACGCGACCCCTCGGCGCCACCCTAGGACCTCCGTGGCGCCCTGCAAGAGACCAGCCGCGCAAAAGCCATTCCGGGAAAAAGAAAGCCAAGAAAGGTAAACTCCCGGCCTGCCCCGTGTCGGTCCGGGGTGCTTCAGCGTCGGGCACGGACGGGCCCGGGCCGGTGTGACGGCTACTCGATCAACCGCGCGCGGTAGTACCGCACGGAATGCTCAGGCGCCGCGGAGTCGAAGAACATCACCGAGTCCGACTGCACCCGCCAACGACCCACCTCGGTCCATTCGCGCAGGTCCGCCGATGCCTCCACGGCGTACAAGCGACCGGGTTCACCCAGCAACACGGCTTGGAACTCGCCCTCTTCCGTCCAGCCGAGGCCCACGAGGCGGGGCGGCTGCACCACCTCCAAGACGGCCGGCTGGCTCCACACGGTTCCCACCGGATTGCTCACTGCTACCGTGTACGTTCCGGCGTGCTCCGTGGCGACCGGGTCGAGCACCAGAACAGGCTCCGTGGCGCCTGCGATAGGCGTTCCGTTGAAATGCCACTGATAGCTGAGCGGCGGATCGCCGCTGGCGCTGGTGTGGAATTCGAACCGGCTGCCGGGCACGGCGAACCCGCCCGCGGGCTGGAGGGTCAGCACCGGCGGCGCCTGCACGGTCACCCGCGCCACGGCGCTGGTGCTGCCGGCCACGTTGGTCACGATCACGCGGTAGAGGCCGCCGTCGGTGGGTCCGGCCGAGGGGATCCGGAGCGTGGCGGCGGTTTCGCCGGGCAGGTCCACGCCATCGTGCTGCCATTGGAAGGCCAGGGGAGGCGTCCCGGTGGCCTCCACCCGGAGGGTGAACTCCGCGCCAAGCGGGACGGTCAGGTCGGCCGGGGCTTGGACGATCTGGGGCGGCACCCAGACGGTCAGCGTGGCCGGGGGACTGAGGACCGTGCCGTAGGGATTGGAGACCCGGACGCGGTACGAGCCGGCCTGATCGGGCGATTCCACCGTGAAGGTCAGCACCGGACCGATGGCCCCGGCAAGCGGCGTGCCGCCATGGTACCACTGGAATTCATACGGGGCCGGTCCACTCACCTGCACGCGGAACTCGGCGGTGTCGCCCAGCCGGAGGGCCAACGATTGCGGTGGCTGCAGGATCACGGGCGGTTCCTGCCCGGCCGGTGCGTTCGTCCGACCCGCCGTGGGTGCCTCGGCCTTCCAATGGACGGGGTCGTTCCCGTAAAGGTCGGGTCGAATGCGCTGGAGCGAGGCGCCACCCCCGGCCGCAGCGTCCGGCCAGGGCGGTGCAGGCCGGTAGGAAACCCGGTCCACCGGATAGTACGGGACGTAACCAGCGTCCGGATGTGGGGGTGCCTGGGGCGTGTCGGGTTTCAGCAGCTCGATGGTTTCCCCTGCGTTGTCCAGGCGGCCGTCCCAAGGCCCCACCACGGGCACATCCGTCACGCCATGGCGCGCTTGAAAGAGTTGCAACAGCGCCTGGTTGGTTTGCGGATCGAACGGGACGACCAGGAGATACCCGCCCGGCGGCAGCGTCAGGCCGGGTGGGAACGCGAACCGGATGGCATTGGCGAGACGCCAACGGTTGGTGGGGTGTGCCGGATCGTACAGGGGCACGTTGGTCGTCGCCAGGTTGTAGAGTTCGATGAATTCCAGTGATCCACCGTCCCCCGGGTCCAAGTCCTCCGGTGGCTGGTAATGAATCTCGTTGATGACGACGGGACCGATCAAGGGCGGGGCATTGGAAGCGCCGCGTCCGGTGCGGAAATGCTCCAGGCTGGAAGGCTGTGAGACGCCGAACGTGGGCAAACTCAACAGCGTAAAGTCGTGGCCCTGGCTCGTGGGGTGGATACCCCAGGAAACCCCGTTCGGCGCGGGCCCGAACACGGCGCTGGCGCGTGCACCGGTGAGCGTGCCGTCGGGCCGGGCTTCGAACAGGTGGACCTCGTCGCCGTGGGCGGAGTTGAAGCTGAATCGGGGCGGCGCGTCCTGTTCACCGTCCGGCGAACCGAAGTCGGCCTGGTAAAACACTTGATATCCCCGGGCCGGCAGGACCGTGCCGTCCGGGACGCGATAGCGCTTCGGATCGGTGGCACTGTCGCTGAGGTACCAGCCGCTGATGTCCACAGGGCTGTCGCTCAGGTTCAGGATCTCGACCGCGTCTTCGAAAGGCGGGTCGGTGTGGGAGAGCACTTCGCTGATCACCACGTTGGTCAGGAGGAGGTAATTGGGCGCACCCGCAGAGGGAAGGGTGAAGGCGGTAATGTTCGTGCCGCCATCGGGCAGGCGCCCCTGGGAGATCCCGGGCGTTTGCAGGCCGAAGGCCACGAAATCGAGCAATTGACCGTCGGCCGAGTAAAGCAGGAGGCACTCCCCGAGCGAGTCCAGGGCAAAACTGACGTGGTGCGCACCCGCACCGCGGTCGCCATCGGCCACGAACCGGACCCAGCCACGGCCACTGATGAAACTCAGCGGGGGGACGATGAAACGGGTTCGGCCGGGAATGGACGGGTCATCCGAGATGCGGAGTCCGTCGAGGCGGATGGGGCGGGCATCGGTGTTGTAGAGCTCGAACCAGTCGGGTTCGGCCGGTGCAGCGGCCAGCCATTCGTTGATACGGAGGGCGGACACCGGACCCAGTTCCGCCGGCGGGGCGTTCGTTCCACCGGGTGTGGCGGCTGCGAGCAGGGCCCAGCCATCCTCGGTGCGGCCCAGCGGCAGGTCCCGTACCTGCGGGCCGTAAGCCACGCGATCCACCACCCGACCGGGCGCATTGAACAGCAGGACCTCGTCAGAATCGCCATCCAGGGCGAAACCGCTGTTCAAGTCCGGCTCCCCTTCCCCGCTGGGTGCCCGGTCGGGGTCACACCACACCACGAGGTAGCCCCCGGGCGGAATGCTTGTCCCGGGCGGGAAGGTCCAACGGTTTCGGCCGGTGGCGGGGCCGCGTCCGAGCGCCAATCCGGCCAGGGAGACAGATTGGGAATTCGGGTTGTAGAGCTCGATGAAATCGGCGTACCGGCCCCAGGGCGCCAGTGCGGCACGGTTGTTCCGGGCCAGGATTTCATTCAGATAAGGCCCGTTCCATGCCGGGAGGTAATTGGGTGCGCCCGGGCTTGCGGAACCGGGGAATGCCACCACCGTCGGGGCACCATCCGGGTACCGGCCCTGGGAGATCCCCTCGGCTGCCGAGGCATACGTGATCCGGTCCATCACTTCGCCGTCGGCGCTGTACAAGGTCAACGTTCCCCCCTCGGCCGGCAGGGCGAACCCCAGCGAGTCCGGCCCGGGTTCCGGCTCGGCCCGGAGCTGAACGTAGCCACCGGGCGGGACGAAGGACAGCCATCGGAGTTCCACCACGGCGTGGGGGCTCTCCATGTACAAACCTCGGAGAGCGACCGGTGCGTTGGTGTCGCGGTTGTAAAGTTCCACCCAGTCGAATCCCCCGGGCGGGGCGTTGGCCAACCATTCGTTGATCACCAGGTTGGTGGGCGAAGCCAGTGCGGCCGGTTGATTGCTCGCGCCGGGTGTGGGCCGGCAGAGTTGCCACTCGTCGTTCACACGGCCCAGCGTGAAATCTGCCAACTGCAGTCCGAAACTGAGTGCATCGACGCGGTTGGTCTGCGGATCGTGGAGGAAGACGTGATCGCCGCGCCGGCTCAGGGCAAAGCCGGTGTGCAACCCGGGGCTGTTGGTCCGGTCGTCGCACCACACCACGAGGTAACCACCGGGGGGCAGGGTGATCCCGGGCGGGAACACGTACTTGCGCGGGTCACTGTCGTCGCTGAGGCTCCAACCGCCCAGATCCACGGGTAGCCCGCCAGGGTTGTGGAGTTCGATCCAATCGGGAAACGCCCCGTCGTTCGTCACCGACCCGGTGTTCTCGGCCATGACCTCGCTGATCCGGACGGGCACCTGGGAGGGTGCGGACCATGCGACCCAACCCGGCGTGCCGTGGGGCTGGAGGCCCGCCCGCCACGCCGCCGGTGCGCTGGGATCGGCAGCAGGATCCACCAGCTCGAGAGTGGCGCCGCTGCCGTCGGCCGCCCGTGGCCAGCCATTGTCATCGTCGTACTGCACGGTCAACACCGGCCGGCCCTGGCGGTCCAGAAGGCGCAACCGTTCGCCACCGTTGGCCAAATTGCCGCCGAAGTAACCGAACACGGGCACGCCCGGGTAGCGCGCGGCAAATGCCGCGGGATTGGCGTTGTTCGCCAGGACAATGACCCCGCCGCCGGCCAGTTCGGTGCCGATGGGGAAGACGAATGAAACCCCTTCGAAACTGAAGCCGCCGAGGTCCAGGGGGCGTGTCCCGAGGTTCTGCAGCTCGATGAACTCGTAGGCCTCGCCGCCGGGGGGGTTGTAGTTGATTTCCGTGATGGCCAGCGGGAGGGTGAGCTCCGCCACGCGGAAGGTCGCCTCGTTGAGGGCGCTCCAGGTGCCGCCGGCCAGCACACGAGCTTTGATGGTGACGGTGTCACGCAGGACAATGGGCTCACTGTAAACCTGCGCAGCGGGGGCGACGGTGCCGGCGTAGTACACGCGCGGGTCGGTCCCGTTCGTTGTGTAATAAATGGTCCCGCTGGTTCCGGGATTCCGCAGCACCAGCAGCGTGTCGCGGGCCACCGGTCCACCGGCGGAGACCGGCCCGGTGACGCTTCCCAACCGGAATTCCGGCGGATCCACGCTGGGATAGAGACCGGCGGCGCGGAGCTGGTCCAGGACGATCCGGGGCCGATTGACGAAGTACGAACTGACCATCCGCTGGTTCTCCGGCTGCCAGTGGGTCTCGCGCGTGTACAGGACAAAGGTGCCGTCCTGCCACGGATGGACGTCCCGCCGGTAATCACCCCACCGGCAGGATTCGGCCACGATCGGCCGATAAAGAAGGTTGGACCAGTAGAGCCAGCGGGCGATGTTCGCCTCGGGCGTGAGCGCGCCGCCCGGGGCCAGCATGTGCTTGTAAACCCGGTCGGCGAAATCCAATCGGTACTGCGCATTCTCCACCAGTTTGGCGTGCAACCCGGCCGGCACGTCGGTGTTGGCTACGCGATTGACGTCCTCGTTCAGCAAAATGCACTCCCCGTCCCAAGGGAAAAACTTGAAGGTGCCACCGGGCCGGCGGGGCCGCACGGCGTGCCAGTTCTTGTTGAATCCCCAATCCTGGTGCCCCACGAAAAAGTGCAACAGCACGTAGTCAATGTACTGGGGCACGTCGAGGTACTGTTTCATCTGCTCGTAGCGCGCGTTGTCGGACAATCCGGTGAGATTCACCATGGCGTTGTACACCTCGGCCGTGCCTGCGCGCAGGAGCCCCTGGTCATAAGCGTCGTATTCGTCGTCGTCCCCGCCGTAATAGGCCGCGCCGAAATGTTTGGTGGGCTGCTCGCTGATGTCGTAGACGCCCCAGTAAAGGCCGTTCAGGAAAAGGTGTACATATCGGTTGTGGCTGGCGATCTGGCCCATATCGCGGAAGGCCTGTTTGATCCAGGCGTCACGGAAACGGCTGGCCCGACTCCGCTGATAGGCCCCTGCCCCGTTGTTCGGGCTGTCCGACCAATGTCGCCAACTGGTGTTGAAATCGGGCCGCAACACCAGATCGTCGAACCGGCTCACGGGCGACCCGGGAAAGACCGGGTACTCCAACACGGCGGGCCCGAAATCGCCACGGAAATTCAATTTGAAGCCGTGCTTGGGATTCTTGCGCGGTTCGCGGCTGGCATTGCCGTGGGCCTCGATCCCAGCCGAGGTCACAAACGCCGTGCGCCCGTCCGGCAACACCATCTCCACCGACACCGGCTTGTTGGGGAAATTTTTGTTCACGACGTTGGCCGACCAGTAGAGGCCGGTGGACTCGAACAGGTCGGCCGGATCCATGACCAGCGAAAGCACCGGCAGTTCGAGCAGCCCTTCTTTCAGGTCCTGCAGCCTGGCCGGGTCCACAGGTGAGGCGGGATCATCAGGGTCCACCCGCAAGGGATCCCAGTCCATCTCGTAATCGGCCGGCACCATGTTGTTGGGGAAACTGTTGTAGGTGCCCCAGGTCTGGGGGAAACCGGGCGGGTTGTTGGGCTGGCGAATGACGCTTTCGAGGAAGAGATACGTGTGCGTGACGGTGCGGGAGGGGAGGTGATCGGGCGCGAAGGCTGCCACGCGGAGCACGGTGGTGTTGGTGATCCAGATCGGGCCCGTGTAAACGGTGCCCGTTGTGGCCGTGGGTTCCCGCCCGTCGGTCGTGTAACGAAGCGTCGCTCCCGCGAGCGGACAAGTCAGGTGCAGGAGGAACGGCTGATCGAACCAGCCGCGGGCCACGCCGGCGTGGGGCTCGGGCACGATCCCGACCAGCGAGGTCCCCGCATTGGCCGCACCCGGCGTGGGGACGGCGAAATACCGCCACTGACCGTCGGCGGCCCGACCGTAGGCGATGTCGGTCCTTTGTTCCGGGTAGGCAGGCGCCAGGGCCGAGGCGGGCTGATGGGGATCGTCGGGTCGGTACAGGGCGAGGAACTCGCCAAAGTCGTTGAGTCGGAAGTTCAGGTGCAGCCGGTTGGGACTGCCCGGATTGCGCCGGTCCTTGCCCGAGGCAAAGACCACCAGGTACTGACCGGGGGCCAGGGTCACGGCAGGGAAGACCCATTTGAGCGGGTCATCCGGGTCGTCGCTCAACGACCAGCCCAGCAGGTTCACCGTGTTGCTGCCGCGATTGTACAGCTCGATCCAATCCTGCGGTTCGCCGTCCTCGTCCCGCAGCCCGGTCCGGTTCACCGCCACGAACTCGTTGAGGATCACATCTCCCGAGAAACCGGACGGATCCACCTGGATGCTCCAGCTCCCGCCCGCAAAAGCATTGGGCGGCTGTGCCAGGTCGGCGATCCCGTGTGAGGGCGACCATTCGAGTTGCACGGTGCCGGGCCTTGGAGGATCGAACGTGAACACGTAGGGGCCTGCGCCGGAGCCGACGACGGCGGCGGCCGGCCGGCCCTGCACCTGGAGGTCGGCAGCGTCCACGCCGGCCACCGGTTCGGTGAACCACACCTCCACCCTGCTCAGTTGTCCCACGGTGGCGCCGGGGGCCGGGGCCAGTTTCAGAATCGAAGGCGGCACCGTGTCGGCCACCGTGTAGGTCCAATGCGCCGAGGGCGCGGTGGCGTCGAAGGGCTGTCCTTCCAGATCGGTGATGCCATGGCCTTCGTCCCAGGAAATCGCCACCAACCCGGGCGGCGGGGGCGCAAACTCGAACACGTATACGTTCGTCCCCGGGGTGCCCCACACGCGCACGGCCGGTTGATCCTGGATCCAGAGATCCGGGGCGTCCACTCCGCGGACCGGTTTGTTGAAGGTCAGCACCACGCGGCTGAGGTCCGAGACCCTGCTGTCGCGCGGCGGTTGGACGTCCACCAGCTCCGGTGGTGTGGGCGGGGTCTGCAATTGCACAGTCAGGCGGCCATCCCAGCGGAAGTCGGTGCTCGTGCGCGACGCATTGAAGACCTGCACCGCCAAAACATTGGTCCCTGAGACGAGATACATCGCCGGACTCACCGATACGGGAAAGGATTCCCACGTGCCCGCCTCGTGGGCGGCGGAGGCCAGCGTCGTGACCGCCGGTTGCGCGGGCGCCACGTTCGCCCGGGCGATCTCCACCCCGTTGATCCAGGCCACGAACCCGTCGTCGTAATTGGCCTGCAGCTCGAGCCGGTTCACCACCGCCGGGCTGTTCGTCCAAACGAAGGGGATGCGGAGGAAGATGCAGGTGTAGTTGCTTCGCATGTCGGGGATCTCGGTCCCCACGGTCAGTCCGTCGCCGTAATGAAACGGGGCCGGGCCGGTCGGCCATGCAGAATCGTCAAAGGCCCGCTCTCGCCAGGCCGCGACCGGGTTGGACGCCTCGTTGGTCCCCTTTCGCCAACGCCAGACCGCGCCCTCAGGGACCAGGGTCAGCGTCGCCTGTGCCCAAACGATGCCGGCGGTTGCAAGGAAGATGCCCGGTGTCAACCAGCGCCGGAGCAGCCGTACAAGAGAAGATGATGATGAAAAGAGCCTGCAGTTTGATCGGTTCGGCCGCACCGGATCCGGAACGTTCGCGTCTCGATGCACCTTGGCGAGGTCCACGGCAGCGTAATCTAAAGGCCGATGGCGGCTTCTGCCACTGGATTTTGGCCGCGGCAAACCCGCCAAGGGCGGTCCGAGCAAGGCTCGGTCCCCCCGGTGCGCGCCCGCCACGGTCGTCTCCGCCCCTCAGACGCCTTCTAGGTAAAGCGAGCGGTTTCGCCAAAGGTAGATGGCCCCGCTCCACAACGTCAGCACGACGGCCAGCCAGAGCATCACCAGGGCCACGACCGGCACCCAGGGCAGGAACCAAGCCGAAAGTGACTCCGGCCATTCCCGGACCGCCAGCAAGGTCAACAGGGCCACGACGGCGATCATCTGGCTGGTGGTCTTGTGTTTGCCGTATCGTTCGGCCGCCAGCACGAGCTGGCGCGACGCCGCCAGCAATCGCAGGCCCGTGATCGCCAGCTCCCGCACCACCACCACGATCGCCATCCAGGCATGCACCTGCACCGGCCAGTGCGGGTCCAACCGCCCCCGTTCGATCAGGGCAATGAAAACCGCGCACACCAGGACCTTGTCCACCAACGGGTCCATCAGGATGCCGAACGGCGTGATCTGACCGCGGTCCCGGGCAATCCGCCCGTCAAAAAAATCTGTCACGGCGGCCGCGATGAACAGAGCCAGTGCGGCCGTGTCGGCGTACGGCAGCCGCAACACCAGCAATAGGACCAGCAGCACCGTCAGACCCAGGCGCGAAACGGTGAGCTTGTTCGCCAGATTCATTACCCGGATGGTTCGCTACTCTCCGGGTCCGGAGCAAGATCGGACCGTGAGCCTTCCCGTCCGGGGGCATGGAAAAGGCCGGTGCGCCGGTGCGGAAGCTCGGAAAACACCGCTCCAGCGGGGTCCTTAGCCGGCGCTGTCCACCAGTGCGGGTTCCCCTTCAGCCTCCGCCGAACCGCCGTTTCCGTCCGGGGCAGCCCCGGTCCCGGAAGCCCGGCCCACGTCCCCGCCCAGGCGGTCCTGCCTGGCGCGATCCGCGGCGGCACCGCCGGCGTCCTCGCGGCGGAAACGGACGCTGACGATCTTGCTGACGCCGCGTTCCTCCATGGTCACGCCGTAGAGGACATCGGCCATGCTGATGGTCCGCTTGTTGTGCGTGATGATGATGAACTGCGAGTGATTCAAGAACCGCTGCAGAATGCGGAGAAACCTGCCTATGTTGGCCTCGTCCAGCGGGGCATCCAACTCGTCCAACACACAGAACGGGCTGGGCTTGACCTGGTAGATGGCAAACAGCAGTGCGACGGCGGTCATGGTCTGTTCGCCGCCGGAAAGGAGACTGATGGTCTGCAGTTTCTTTCCCGGAGGCCGCGCCAGGATTTCGATGCCGGATTCGAGCACGTCGTTCTCGTCCATCAGACGCAGATCGGCACTGCCGCCGCCAAACACCTCGGTGAAGAGCGCAGCGAAATTCCGCCGGATCTGCTCGAAGGTTTCCAGAAACATCTGGCGCGTCTCGGTGTTGATGCGCTGGATCACCTCCAGCAGGCGCGCCTTGGCCTGGACCAGGTCCTCGTATTGTTGGGTGAGGAACTGGTGCCGCTGCTCGGCCTCTTCATACTCCTCGATGGCCACGAGATTGACCGCGCCCATTTCGTCGAGCCGCTTCTGCAGGGCTTCCACCTGCCGGGCCACGGCGTCCCAGTCCGTGGCCAGGCCGGCCCGTGCCATCTCCTCCGGGGTCAGCACCTGGACCCGCGCGGGGCCCTCATCCGCGTAGGTGATGGTGATGCACTCGCTGCGGACGTCCTGGAGGCGGACCTGATACTTTTCCTCGATGCGGCGGCAGAGGTTCTCGATCTGGAGCTGGTGCTGCGCGCGTTCGATCTCCAGCCGGCTGCGGCGCTCCTGCAACCCGGCCAGGCGCTGCCGGGCGGCGCGAAGGTCGGCCTCCACCTGTGCCAGGGCAGCCTCGCGTTGCGTCCGTTCCTGCTCGCGCGCAGCCAGCTCCTCGTTGAGGCGCGAGCGCTCGGACTGGAGCCGAACGAGTTCTTCACGGGCCGACTGCGCCTCCTGTTCGGCCTGTTGCTTTCGCGCGGCGCTCTCACCCAGGTCGTTCCGGCAGCGCTCCGCCCGCGCTGACAGCTCCTGGAGCCGTTGTTCCAGCGCGCCGACCTGCTGCTCAACGGCTGTCACCCGCTGTTGTTCAGCCGCCAGGGCCACGCGGGCGTCACTGAGGGCGGCCTGGGCCTGTTCGCGTTGCTGCCGCAACTGCTCCAGACGCGCGGACAGATCCTCGACGCGGGAACGGATCTCCGACTCCTTCTGTTCGGCGGCGGCAATCTGGGCGACCCCTCGGGCCCGTCGCTCTTCGGCCTCCTCGATCTGGCGAGCCAGGACCTCCGCCTCGTAGTGGACCGTCTCGAGTTTGCGCGTGAGGGTCTGGCGGGCGTTTTGCAGCGCCCGCAACTCCCCCTCGCGCGTGGCAATGGCGACTTCCTGCTGCCTGAGCTCGCTCTGTGCCTCCTGCAGCCCGGCCTGGAGGGCGGTCTGTTCGCTGGCCAACTCCCCCCGCCGACGCCCTGCGGCCGCGGCGGCCTCGTCCAGCCGCGCCAACTCGCTCCGCAGTTCGGCAATCTGATTCTTGCGCCCAAGGATGGAGGCGGGTCCCCTGCCCTGCCCCTGGCCGTTCAAATACCCGCCGGTGTACACACCATGCCGGCTGAGCAGTTCGCCCTGCAGCGTCACGAAATCGCATCCGGCCTGTCCGTTGCAGAGATGCGCGGTGGCGGTGGCCAGGTCCGGCACGATGTAGGTCCGGCCCAGCAGCGACTGGAGCAACGGTTGCACGCGCGGATCGGCCTCCACAACGTCCAGAGCGCGGATCGCACGGGAGGTGCCCTCACCCGCATCCCCTGGGGGATTGGCCGGCGCCGGGGACTGCGGCACGGAGTCGGGCCCCGGCCCCGCCGAGGGTCCGAGCCGATGCTGCAGAGACAGCGCGGCCACGCTGGCCCGGCCCGCCTTGTTCCGGGACAGATCGGCCAGAATCGACTGCGCAGCCTCCGGATGCTCGGTCAGTACCAGTTGCAGGTGGTGCCCCAGCGCCTGCTCGATGGCCACGACGTACGCGTCCGGCACGCGGATGTGATCGGCCAGCGACCCCAGGACCTCGCGGGAGCGGCGCAGCGCCGCCAGCGCACCCGGATCATACCCCTCCCGGCTTTCCTCCAGTTGCTCGAGCACACGCAGGCGGGAACGGATCCCGGCCTGGCTCTGCAGCAGCTTGTCCAACTCCGCCGCGGCTGCCGCCAGTTCCTCCTGAAGCTGGCGCAGCCGCTGTTGACGTTCCGCCACCACACGGCGCCGCGATTCGGCGTCCTCCTTCTCGCGAGCCACCTGGGTCTCGAACTCGGCCAGCCGGGCTTCCAGCCGATCCCGCTCGGTCTCGAGCTGCAGCTTTTCGGCCGCCAGCTTCTCCTGCTGCGCCAACCGGGCCTGCTGCTGCGCCTCCGTCTGGTGCAGGTTGTTCCGCAACCGTGCCAGCTCCTGGGCGTGGTGGAAGGCCTCCGACTGCGCCCGGCGCAACAGTTCCTCGTGCCGCCTCAGCTCCTCCTCGACGGACTGCAGCGCCTGGCGCCGCTGCTGATGCGTGGCTTCGTTCCGGAGCAAACCCTGGCGGGCTTGTTCGAGCTGTTCCCGCGCCAGCCGCAGGCTTTCCTCGGTGATCCGGTGCTGTTCCTCCAGGTGGGTCAGTTCGGCAAAGGCCTGCTCGTCACGCGCCACCAGCTCGCGAATGCGTTGCTCGCAAAAGGCAACCTGTTGCTCGCGATGGTCCATCGCCGCCTTGATCTCCGCTGCTGACTGTTGCAAGCGCGTCAGGGCCGACAGCAACTGATTCAAACCCTCCCGCTGCTCCGCCAGGGCCGCCTCACCGGTCTGCACCGCCGACTCGGCCTCCGCAATGGCGCCCAGACATCCGGCAAGGGCATGCTCGATCTCCTGCAGCTCGCCGGACCAGACATCGTACTGGTGACGCGCAAGCTGGGTCTCCAGATGCTGCAGCTCCGCCTGCAGCGCCCGGTAGCGACGGGCCTTGCCCGCCTGACGCTGCAGGGAACCGATCTGTCGCTTGACCTCGCGAATCAGGTCCGAAACCCGCAGCAGGTTTTGCTCGGTGGCCTCCAGCTTCCGCAGCGCCTCGCGTTTCTGGGACTTGAACCGGGTGATGCCCGCCGCTTCCTCGAAAACCAACCGGCGATCCTCCGGTTTGCTGGACAACACCTGCGTGATGTTGCCCTGCGCCATGATGCTGTAGCTGGCACGCCCGATCCCCGTGCCGGCAAAGAGCTGTTGGATGTCCCGGAGCCGGCACGGCGCGCGATTCAGAAAGTACTCACTGCCGCCGTCACGATAGACCCGCCGGGTGATGGTCAGCTCGTGAAAGTCCAGATTCAGGCCCGCGGCCCGGAGCTGGGCCTCCTCCACCCCACCCAGCGTGAGCGACACCTCCGCCATCCCCATCGGCTTGCGCAGGTCCGTCCCGTTGAAAATCACGTCCGCCATCTCGGTCCCGCGCAAGGCACGCGCCGATTGTTCCCCCAGCACCCACCGGATCGCGTCAGCCACGTTGGACTTGCCGCAACCGTTCGGCCCCACAATGGCCGTCACCCCGGGCTGAAAGCTCAACGTCGTCTTCTCGGGGAAGGACTTGAACCCCAACAACGTCAGACTCTTCAGGTACATGCGCCGCTTCAGCGAATCAGACCTGCCCCAGCCCGTAAAGAGCAAACACACAACAGACTGGGGTCCGGTTGTTGTCGGAGCACAAGCTATTGAGGGGAGGAACCGATCTGAAAAGTTGTGCCCTCAACCGTCAAAAACACTACACTCAACTGTCAGTCGGACCTTTTTATACACGCGTCAGCCACGTTTTTCCAGTCCAGTTTTTTCCCGGCCGCAGACCGCCGCCGCCCGCTCCATGCCTTCTTGGGCAGGCCCCGCCCAACAGCAAACCGCCCCGGCTCCCCCGCCCTGCCCTGCGCATGCCTGCAGATTCTGCGGCCCGGCCCACTTCGCCCCTTGCGATGCCCCCAAAAGCGGCCGGAGTGGAAGGCGGGACGGGCGGCTGCTGGGCATCTGCCGTGGGACGGGCCGCGTCGTCGCGGGCCGCCGGCGCGCCTGTGCCGCCCGGAACGGCCGATCCCGATTTGAGGGCGGTCGCGGCCCATGGTATAAGTGCGTGCCTGCATGAATGCGCAGATCATGAGCAGTTGTGGACCGGTTCGGACCCCGGGCGTTGCAGCCCCTGAACCCGACGTGATGAGTTTCCCCGCCTTGGGACTCACCTTGGACCTGAGAGGGATGCGCATACCGGCTTCCTACCGTGAACGGATGGCGCCCGCGTTCCGCAAGGCGTTCGAAGAAATGCGCGCCCTGGAAGCCGGCGCGATTGCCAACCCGGACGAAAACCGGATGGTGGGACATTACTGGCTGCGCAATCCCGACCTTGCACCCACCGAAGAGATCCGGCGCGACATTCGCGAGACCCTTGCCGCGGTCAGGTCGTTCGCGGCAGCCGTGCACCAAGGTAAGGTCGCGGGCCAGGATGGACCCTTTCGACACCTGCTGCTGATCGGGATCGGGGGCTCGGCGCTCGGACCGCAGATGGTCGCACATGCGCTTGGCGAGCCGGGGCGGGACCGACTGCGGCCGTGGTTTCTGGACAATACGGACCCCGACGGGATGGATCGCGTCTTGCGGCAGCTTGCGCCCGAGCTGGGGCGGACGCTTTGCGTGGTGATTTCGAAGTCGGGCGGCACACGCGAGACTGCCAATGGGATGCGACGCACCCAGGTGGCCTACGCGCATCGTGGGTTGGCATTCAACCGGCACGCGGTGGCCATCACGCAGCGGGGCAGTCGGCTGGACCGCGAAGCGGAGGCGGGCGGATGGTTGGCACGCTTTCCGATGTGGGACTGGGTGGGGGGGCGCACGAGCGAGACCTCTGCAGTGGGCCTTTTACCAGCGGCGCTTCAGGGCATCAATATCGATGAACTTCTGCTCGGAGCGCGTTCATGTGACGTTATCACGCGCTCAGATAACGTTATCGACAACCCAGCGGCAGCGTTGGCCTTGGCTTGGCATTTCGCCGGCGACGGGCGCGGTGCCAAGGACATGGTCGTCCTCCCCTACAAAGATCGGCTCGAGCTCTTGGCCAAGTACTTGCAACAACTCGTCATGGAGTCCTTGGGAAAGGAACACGACCGGGACGGCCGGGTCGTTCACCAAGGATTGACCGTCTTCGGCAACAAAGGCACGACCGACCAGCATTCCTACGTCCAACAGCTCCGGGACGGATTGCCGAACTTCTTCGCCACTTTCATCGAGGTCCTTCGGCACCAGGACGATGCGCCGGTCCTGATGGAAACCGGCGTAACGGCGGGTGACTACCTCCACAGTTTTTGTTCTGGTACAGCCCGCGCCCTCGAAGAAAAGGGGCGGGGAGTCATACGGATCTACGTGGAGACCCTTTCGCCCTTTACACTCGGCTGCCTGATCGCACTGTACGAACGGGCAGTGGGGTTGTATGCGTCCCTCATCAACATCAACGCCTACCACCAGCCGGGTGTGGAGGCCGGCAAGAAGGCCTCTGAAAGCATCATCGCGCTGGAAAAACGCTTACTGGAGCTTTTGCGATCCCGGCGCGGATGGCCGCTCACGCCAGCCGAGGTGGCCCAAGCCATCGATGCGGCGGATCGAGTTGCCGAGGTGCGTGAACTTTGCTGGGTCCTGTCGCACAACCCGGCCAGCGGCGTACAATATCTTCCCTTGCAACAAGAAGGCAGGTTCCGTGCGTACTGAATTTTTTCGGTATCCGGTTTCCTACGACGTGATTGTTGTGGGTGGCGGACACGCCGGGATCGAAGCCGCCCTGGCCTCGGCCCGGATGGGATGCCAGACTCTGCTGCTTACCCTGAATCCGGACTCGATCGGTCAGATGTCCTGCAACCCTGCTGTGGGCGGGTTGGCGAAGGGCAACCTGGCGCGGGAAGTCGACGCGCTGGGTGGGGAGATGGGGATCAACACGGACATGACCGGCATCCAGTTTCGGATGCTCAACACGACCAAGGGTCCGGCCGTATGGGCGCCTCGCGCACAGTGTGACAAGAAGGCCTACCAGATGCGGATGAAATGGGTTTGCGAACGGCAAGAAGGCCTTCACGTCATGCAGGCCGAGGCGTCCGACTTGGTGGTCGAAGCTGGCGAAATCGTCGGCGTCCGAACCACCTTGGGTGTGGAATACCGGGCCAAGAGCGTGGTGGTCACCACCGGGACCTTCTTGAAGGGGCTGATGCACATTGGGTCAACCCAGATCCCCGGGGGCAGGGCAGGGGACAAGGCCGCGCTGGGGATCAGCCAGGCCCTGCGGCGTCTGGGGATCGAACTGGGTCGCATGAAGACCGGCACCCCGCCCCGGCTGCTGCGCAGCTCGATTGACTTCTCAAAGACCGAAATTCAGCCCGGAGACGAGCCACCTCCCTGGTTCTCGCATTGGAAGGACGAATTGTTCCACGTGGAACATTCGGTGGTTCGGTTCCCTTGGCGCTCCGCCAGCGATCGATACCCTCCCGGTTCGGTCCTCGCCCAACTGGGCCACCAGCTGCCCTGCCATATCACCTACACCACCCCCGCAACCGCAGAAATCATTCGAAACAATCTGCATCGCTCCCCCCTCTACAGCGGCGTCATCCAAGGAGTCGGTCCGCGTTATTGCCCCTCCATCGAGGACAAGGTTGTCAAGTTTGCCGACAAAGACCGACACCAGATCTTCTTGGAGCCCGAGGGTGCCCACACGGAGGAGGTCTACGTAAACGGGCTCTCCACATCCCTTCCCTTCGATGTCCAGCTGCAACTCGTCCGTACTGTGATCGGTTGTGAGAACGCGGTGATGCTCCGACCCGCCTACGCCGTCGAGTACGATTACGCGCCGCCCATCCAGCTGACGCCTTACTTGGAAACCAAAGTTTGCAAAGGGCTTTTCCTCGCCGGCCAGATCAATGGAACCTCGGGGTACGAGGAAGCCGCCGCGCAAGGCATTCTCGCAGGCATCAACGCCGCCCTTCGCGCAAAGGGCCGGCCGCTCATCGCCTTGGGCAGAGATCAGGCCTATATCGGCGTGCTCATTGACGACCTGGTCACCAAAGGCACGGCCGAACCTTATCGCATGTTCACTTCGCGCGCCGAGTACCGGCTCCTGTTGCGACAGGACAATGCCGACCTGCGCCTTTCTCACATCGGCTATGAAGTCGGCTTGCTCCCCCACCGGCGGTTCGCGCAGGTGCAGGCCAAGCAGCAAGCCATCGCGGCTGAGCTTCAGCGACTCCGGACCAGTCGGTACGGGACCCTCACGCTGGCGCAGATCCTGAGCCGGCCCGAGGTTCGATACGGCGATCTCCCGGGGGCTCGAACCGATCTCGATGCGGAGGTCATCCATCAGGTCGAAGTCGAAATCAAATACGCGGGGTACATCCAACGCCAGTTGCAGGAGGTGCAACGGTTCAAGTTGTTGGAAGACAAGCAGATACCTGAAGACTTCGACTATGCCAAGGTGGTCGGTCTCCGCAAAGAGGCCCAGCAAAAGCTTGCGGCCATCCGACCGCGCACACTGGGCCAAGCATCCCGGATTTCGGGTGTCTCACCTGCCGACGTGGCCATCCTCGCCGTGTGGCTGCGCCGGTACGGAGCGGAAGCCCAATCGGCTGCCACACGGTCTCGCTGACACTTCTTGCTGCAGTAGCCGTGGACCCGTTTCCCTTTCTGAGGTTCGTCCGCCCGTAAAAGTCGGCAAAGCCGTGCAACCTCCATAGAACCCAAAACGCCGCCGGAGCGCGCCTTCTTCCATCCGCATCGTGCAAAGCAGGGCACGCCCTTTGCTCTCTGGAATCTTTCCCATGGGCTTTTTCACAGGGGAACACGCTTGCCTCCACCAGCCTGCTTTGAACGCCCGGCGTCCTCGATAACGGTCACGCTGCGCTCCAGCGGTGCCGGGAGGGGAGGAATGCTCGACGCCGATTCCGCCGGGAGGGACTGCTCTCCGCAGGTCCGTGGGAAAATGATCGGGCTGCTGGCGGCACGGCGGCCGGCCTGGGTATTGTGCGATGCCTGCTACGCTCCCTGCACGAATTGCGCTTGCAAGAGCTTTCCTCCGCTTCAAGTCCCAATCCGGGACGGCGAATCACGTTCTTCGCTGCTTCTGGTGGGGCGCCCCCAGCCCTGACATGGCCCCTCTGGGAGGAAAGCTTCACTCGGTTGGCCCGAAACGGGGGAGGGGCACCCGGTCCAGTAGCCGGGAGCGCAGCCATTCGTCTCCCCACGAAGAAAAGAAAAAGGATCCCGGCCGGCAGGTTTTGCGGTCGGGATCCAAACGCAGCAAGATGGACGTGCCTTCGTTATGTACCTCAGGGTCCGAGTCAGGACCTCTTCATGACGAGCCAAGCCCGGCGGTTGTGGCCCAAGGGGAAAATGGCCATCAGCCCCATTGCCAGCAGCCAGCAACCACTGCCAGAGTCCGGCATCGTCGTGCCGCACGGGCGATACTCGATCATGTCCACTATCTCGATCAGACCCGTAAAGATCCCCTGCGTGTAGGGGTTGCCAGAGCTGTCGCCGTACCAGAAGTAGGCGCGGTCGAAACACGCTCCACTCCAACCGATGGATTGGTCCATCGCGTCATTGAGGTTGAGACTCGAGGTGACCGTGGCCAGGAGTGTTCCGCCGTTCCAAATCTCCAACCAAGCCAGGTCCGTCGGACCGGCCCAACTTGGATCATCATTCCCAAACCACAGGGTAAGGGCATCCACGGGAACGGAAAAATCGATTTGGAGTTTGCTTCCGTCGAGGTCATCCTCAACGGCCAAGGAACGTGTCCCGAGTCCCTGGGCACCAAAGCTATCCACCCGAAGCCCCGCGCCCGAGGTATCGCTGAATGTCACGTTCGGATGACCCGAGGGTGACCATCCGTTGGGTTTGAACCCAGGAAAATCTGCTTCGAAGTCAATCAAGGCTGCCATGCCAGGGAGTGCGGCCAGAGCCAAGCCGGCCGTGATCGTCCATTTGCCAGGCATATGTTCCCTTTCTTTCGCCGTTTTCGTTTTTTCCTTCCCGAAACTCACCGTTGGCCGTGCTCAGGACGTGGTGAGCCAACGCCAATGGTCAGCAGTTGGCGTGCCGTAGGGTGGATTGAGACGTTGGTATTTACTTAATTACCTGTGGTACAGCCACTTACTCAGTCAACTGCTCCAACCTCTGGTTGCGGCAGGGGGCCGCCAACTCGAAAGTGTAAAGTTTACCGACGAATTCTCCTGCGCGCCGTTTCTGCCGCTGAAGTTTCTTTTTCGACATAACATATTGTCGATCAGTCGGATGTATATTCCATCCGACCGTTCTTGCCACTCAGATCCGTACTGTAAATCACTTCGACACTGGGGGCTAAAGGTTGCAGGTTGAATTGTGTCTCACTACACCGCAGGTCGTTACGATTATCCTTCCAGTGTAAGAACCACCGACACAAACACCCCTTCCGCTGAGGAAGGTCTTTTGGTCTCCCACAGCACAAAAGGTCTGGTGGTGTCGTGGTAGTGGCGTGCGAACGGCAGCTTGTCCTTTCAGTAGTGGAAATGCATACACGCGACGGAGGGGCATGGAAGGGGAAAGATCTTAGCCGGGGCCCAAGCCACCTGCGGCCGGCCCCGGGCGCGGGCAGACTCAAACCTGAGCCCCTGCACGATGGCGAATCGGAGAGACGGCGTCTGGCCGGAAGAATCCCGGCCTTTGAAGGCGCCCCCTCGGGCCTGCCTTTCGCGGGTTCCTTGGATGCCGGCGCGGACCCACGTGCTTCGGCCACGAGTGACCGGTTTTGGAAATCCGCAGTTCACCAGGGCCATGTGCGGATCTCGGGCCGTCCGCCATGTTTGGGGCGCGCTGCGGCCGGTTCGGCCCGTTTCGTCGCATGTGTTCTTGGTCGCCAGGCACGACCGGGCGCGGGGCCTTTTGGTGAGGAGGTCGGATTCGAGGGGATGAGGGCGGCGCTGGGAGCGAGGTTTCGGTAAGGGGCAACGAGAGTTTTCCGGGGCCACAGGGGTGAGATTCGATCAGCATCTGCGAGCCTGCGCACGTGCGCTGCGGAGGGCATCGGCGTGCATAACCCCGGGCGCCTCTGCACGTTGAAGTCGGCTGGGCGTTTGGAAGCTTGCGCAGGGGCGGGGGGACGGAGTTTGCTCTGCGCGGGCGACTCTGGGGAATGAAAGCGGGGCACCTGGCGTTGTTGGTGGTGATGAACGCCTTTTGGGCCGGGACATACTCGGCTTTCAAGGGGTTGGCGCCTCATTTGGATGCCGGTGCGCTGGCGACGTTGCGGTACACGCTGGCGGCGCTGATCCTGGCGGTGGGTTGGCCCTGGCTGAAGGGACCTTCGCCAGCGGGTCGGGACCTGCTCCGGACGGTTTCGATGGGGGTCATCGTGTTCTGTTTGGCGCCGCGACTGCAGGTGGCCGGCGTGCAAATGGGTGAAGCCACGGACGCCGCGGTGCTGATGGCGTTGGAGCCGCTAGTGACCTCCATGGCTGCGGCGTGGTTTTTGCGGGAAAGGATCGGGCCGCGGCGTTGGGCGGGGTTTGGCCTGGGTTTGCTGGGTGTTTTGGTGATGGCGGAGGTATGGCGGCCGGAGTTTCGGCTGCCGGGCCTGTGGGCGCACGTCCTGTTTCTTTCGTCGTTCGTGTGCGAGGCGGCGTACTCGGTGATGGGAAAACCGCTGCTGGGTCGGGCCGGGATGGCGCGGGTGGTGACGGTGGCGCTGGTGGCAGGAAGCGTGGCCAACCTGCTGTGGGACGGGCCCTCGGCCTGGCGCGCGGCGAGGGAGTTACCATGGCAAGGTTGGTGGGTGATGCTCTACCTGTCGTTGATCTGCACGGCGGTGGGGTACGTGATTTGGTTTGTCGTGATCCGGGAGGCGCCGGTGAACGTGGCGGTGCTGACGGTGTTTTTGCAGCCGGTGCTGGGGGTGGGGATTGCGGCGGTGACACTGGGGGAGCGACCGCACTGGGGGCATTTGTGGGGGAGTTTGGTGATTTTGCTTGGTGTGGCGGTCGGGTTGTCCCGGCAGATCCAGTTTGCCGCGCGGAACGGTCTGGAGAGGCAGGGGTGCGGGTGATGGCGGGCGGGCAGCACGTCCGCGAGCGGGATTGCCCGGTGGGGAACGGCCATGGGTGGTGCGGGGCCGGGTCAATCCGGGCGTGGGGGCCGGGTCATTCAGCGGTTGGAAGGTTTGCGCCGGGTGGGGGTGCGGGACCGGGGTTTTTCGCGGGTTCGTGCCGCTTGTTGTTCCGGGCGGGTTCGGATGGGTAAGACGGTTTGGGGCCGCGGTTTGGGGATGAGCACGACGGGACAGCCCTCGAAGCCGAAGGCCTTCCGGAGCTGGCCGGCGAGGTATTTCTTGTAGGGTTCGGAGAAGTCCTCCTCGCGATTGACGAAAAGGAGGAAGGTGGGCGGGGTATGGCTGATCTGGGTGGCGTAGAAGAACTTGATGCGGTGCCCTTCCTTGCTGACGGGCGGTTGGCGTTCGACGGCGTCGTGGAGGGTGCGGTTGAGGATGGCGGTGGGGACGGTTTGGCGCATTTGGGCGGCCACGTATCGGACGGCTTCCAGGATGCGATCGATCTGGAAGCCGGTCAGGGCCGAGGTGAACAGCACCGGCGCGTAATCGAGGAAGAAGAGTTTTTCGCGAACCCAACTGCCGAAGGTCTGGAGGGGATCGGGTGGCGGCCCGGGCTGGCGCCGGCCGTGGGCGGCGGCGCGTTTTTTTTCCCATTCTTTTTGGACGAGGTCCTGGAAGAGGTCCCATTTGTTGACGAGCAGGATGCACGGTTTGCCTGCTTCAAGGATGAGGCCGCCGATTTTCTTGTCCTGCTCGAGGATGCCCGCCTCGGCGTCGAGCACGAAGAGGACGATGTCGGCCCGGCGGATGGAAGCCTCGGCGCGGGTGACGCTGTAAAACTCGATGTCGTCGCGGATCCGGCGCCGTTTGCGGAGTCCGGCGGTGTCGATGAGGACGTAACGTTCCTTGCGCCCTTCGACGTCGATTTCGAACGGCACATCCACGGCGTCGCGGGTGGTTCCCGGGATGGGGCTGACGATGACACGCGATGAGCCGATGAGTGCGTTGACGAGGGAGGATTTGCCGACGTTGGGCCGGCCGACGATGGCGAGCTTGAGGGGTGGGGGGGACTCGACCGGGCTTTCGGTCTGGGTCGCGTCCTCCCGGGGCGGCAACAGGGAGAGTGCCGTGCGCATCAGCGGCTCGAGGCCGCGGCCGTGTTCGGCCGAGACAGGGAAGATGCGGTCGAACCCCAGTTCGGCGAATTCGATGGTCTGGGCGTCCCAGTCCGGGGTGTCGGCCTTGTTGGCAACGACCAGCACAGGTTTTCCGCTGGCGCGGAGCCATTCGGCCAGTTCTTCGTCCAGGCCCACGAGGCCTTCACGGATGTCCACGACGAAGAAGATGACGGAGGCGGAAGCCACGGCGAGCTCGACCTGTTGGCGCGTGGCGGCCACGAGGATGTCCTGGGCCTTTTCGCCCGGACGGAGGCCGATGCCGCCGGTGTCGATGAGAGTGAACGGCCGGCCGCGCCATTCGACCTCGGCGCTGACGCGGTCGCGGGTGACGCCCGGTTGATCGTGGACGATGGCGATGCGGCGTCCGGCCAGGCGATTGAAGAGGGCGGACTTGCCGACGTTGGGTCGTCCGACGATGGCGATGCTCTGCGACATGGAATTCAATCTGCGCGGTTTGGGGCGGGCACGAAAGCTGAAAGCCGGGGGACCCGGGCGAGCCGCAGGGCGGGGCCTCTGGCGGACCAGCGGTGCGGATCAGGCGCGTTTGACCTTGGCGGTCCGGGCGGGTGCGGCTTCGAGGGCCCGGCGGGCGAGCACGGCTGCGCCGGTAATGCCGGCGTGGTCGCCAAGGCGGCTGGCCAGCAGGGTGAGTGCGCGTTCACTGCCGGGCATGATGCGGGCGCGGGCGGTCTCGGTGATGCGGGGCATGAGTTCGGCGTGGAGGGCCTGGATGAGGCCGCCGCCGAGGGCCACCACTTCGGGGTTGAGGAGGTTGACGAGGCTGGCGATGCCGAGGCCGAGGTAATCGGCGGTTTGCAGCAGGATGCGGCGCACGAGCTTGTCGCCGTGATGCCAAGCCTTGCGAAGTTCGTTGCTGCGGAGGTCTTCCAGCTCCCGACCCAGCCAGTCGGTGAGGATCGTCTTCTCGCCGGCGTCCACGGCTTCGCGGAGGCGCCTGTAGATGGCGGTTCGGCTGGCGAGGGCCTCCCAGCAACCGCGGTTGCCGCAGCCGCATTTCGGGCCGTTGACCTCGAGGATCATGTGCCCGATTTCGGCGGCGGTGTGGGAGGCGCCCTCGTAGAGTTCCCCGTTGAGGACCAGGCCGCCGCCGATGCCGGTGCCGACGAAGACACCCACCAGATGGCGGGGTTGGGCGCGGAGTTCGACCTCGTGCACGCCGAGGGTGCAGACGTTGGCGTCGTTTCCGACGACCACGGGTCGGTCGAGGGCTCGGGCCAGGCGGCGTCCGAGGGGGACGTTGCGCCAACCGGGGAGGTTGGGGGCAAACAGGACGGTGCTGCGGTCGGCGTCCACCGCGCCGGGTGCGCCGACGCCGATGGCCCGGACCTGGGCGGGTTTGCATTGGGCGCTCTCGAGGGCCTCGCGGATGCAACGTTCGATCCGTTCGCAGACGGTATCGAGGCCGCGTTCGGCCCGTGTGCTGACCTTGGCGGTGCCGAGGAGTTTGAGGTTGGCGTCGAAAACGCCGGTGAGGATCTTGGTTCCTCCCAGATCCACGCCGACCCAGCAGTGGGAATCCGTGGCAGGCATGGTTCAGCGAATCGGTTTACCAGCCAGCAGGGCTGTGATCTTCCGCCGCAGCTCGGCGTTGATGGTCTCGATGGGCCGGTGTCCGTCTATGATGTGAAACCCGTAGGTTTTGTGCAGGCGCTGGAACTGTGCAGCCATGAGGGATTGATACTTGAGGAAGCTGTCGAACATGTCCCGGGAGAGGCCCAGGTCCATGCCGCTCTCCCAGTAATCGAGTGCGGCGTATTTGGCGAAGGTGCGCTGGACCAGTTCCTCCGGAGAGACCTGCAGGTAGAAGACCGCGTCGGGCACGACCGCCATGCCGTAGAGGTTGCGGAGCCATTCCTCGTCCATGCCACGGACCAGGTCCCGTGCCATGAGGGTGAAGATGTAGCGGTCGGCCAGGACTATCTGGCCGGCGCGGAGTCCGGGCAGGATTTGATTCTCCAGTTGGTCGGCGAAGTCGGTGGCGTAAAAGAGGCTCAGCGTGGTGTGGCTGAGGATGTTGCCTTCCTGGGCACGTTCGAGTTCCTGGCTGACCAAGGCGGATCGTTTGAGACCCACGGTGATGGTGGCGTGGCCGCAGCTTTCGAGCCAATCCACCAGGAGTCGGATCTGGGTGGACCGGCCGGAGCCGTCGGCGCCTTCGATTACGATGAGCCTGCCGGTGAGTTGTTCGGGCTGCACACCCGGGATGCCATGTCCGTAGAACCGGTGCGGCGTGCGCCGCGGCACGATTACGTGGGGACGACGGGGTTTTTGGGATGCGGGGGACACGGCGGGTCAAGTTCGGGTTGCGGGTTGGGGTCGGGGGGATCGGCGGCCGCGCCGGAAGCTTTCGAGATCCAGCCGCGCCGCCACGATGGCGCGGACGACCTGTTGCTGAGCCTCGATGCTCTGGTTGGCGTCCACGACGTGGAACTGGAACTCGGTGCTCATGGCCAGGTACTGCTCGAGCAGGCGGCCTTGGAAGATGCGGAAACTTTCGTAGATGTCGGGCGAAAGCCGCAGGTCCATGCCGGCCTCGTAAAACTTCAGTTGCGGTCGGCCCTGGAGAATGCGCTGGAGGGACACCTCCAGGTCGGCCTTGAAAAAGAAGGTCAGGTCCGGCAGGGCGGCGAAGCTGTAGATGCCGCGGACCCAGGCGGGCGGACAGCCGCGGACCACGTCGCGGGCAAAGGCCGTGAAGACGTATCGGTCGCACAACACCAGGTACCCCGCGCGAAGCAACGGGACCAGGTGCCGTTCGTACCGGTCCGCAAAGTCGGTGGCGTGGATGAGGCAAAAAGTGGTCGGGGTGAGCAGCTGTTGGGCCTTGCCCCGGCTGGTGGCACTTTTGACCAGCTCGGAGGAGTTCCACTCGCTCAAAAACACCTTGAGATCGAGCGACTCCAGCCATCGGCGTAGCAGGTGCAGTTGGGTGGACTTGCCCGAGCCGTCAATGCCCTCGACGGCGATCAATCGTCCCGGAAACCCCAGTTGGGCGAATGTCTTCATCATGCCGACCCGTGCCCAGCATAGGCCGCTCGGCAGGGCAATCCAAGCATGCAATCCGACCGCGTTGCGCCGGGGACCGGCCTCTGCGGGGTTTGGTCATCCGGCCGCCGGCAGGGGCGAAACGGTCGTCCGTTCGTTCGGCCCTCGAGGTTGTCGAAGGACGCGTCGGAGATACCTTTGGGACAATCCGGGGAGGGGCCGACCTTGTGACCCGTTCGTCACCAATGCGCGCTTGCGCGGGTGGGAGGGGCCGGCTAGCGTGGTCCCGGTTGTCCATCTGCCGGGATGCTGCAGGCCGCAAAACCGGGGCGGGAAAGTGGCGTCCGGTCCCCGGCCGGCGGGACGGCCAACCAGACCTATGCCCGTGTCGCGTGGGAAAGTCGGACGGTTCGAAGGAGGGCTTCGCGCTTTCACGCTGATTGAGCTGCTGGTGGTGATTGCGATCATTGCCATCCTGGCGGCGATGCTTTTGCCTGCACTGAGCCGGGCCAAGAGCAAGGCGCGGACCATCAGTTGCCTGAACAACATGCGGCAGTGGGCGTTGGCCTTCCGCATGTACGCCGACGACAACCAGGATCTGGTGCCGGAAGAGGGGAACACGCAGGTGCCGATCATTGATCCGCAGAATGCCGATGCGTGGTACAACGCCACGGTGGTCTATGTTCAGCAGCCCCGCCTGGCGGACCTGTACATGCAAAACCCTCCGAACCCTCCTCTGCCCGGGTCGAAAAGCATTTTTTCCTGCCCCAGCGCACCTGATCCGAGCAAAGCGGCCCATCCGTACGCGAACCCGCCGAATTTCGCGCGGGCGCTGTTCATGTACGGGGAGAACGGCCGGCTTTGCATCAATCGGAACACGCGTGCGTCGCTGGGCATCAGCAACACCAAGTTCACCACGATCAAGAAGCCATCCGACACGATCCTGGTGGCCGAGGTGGACCCCAACTCGCCCCAGAACACCGCGCCGGCACAGTCCAACGTCACCGGACAATACGCCGTGGCCCGCCACGATCTGCGGGGGAACTTCGCCATGGCCGACGGCAGCGCCCGTCTCGCGCGCACGAACGATTTTTTGCGGACGGCTGCGGAATCGAACAGCGCGGCCGAGGAATGGCGGATCGAACGCCGGATGTACTGGTACCCCACCGAGACCACGCCCAATTGAGCGCGGCTCGGCCCGTGCGGATGGTCCTGCGCATGCCGCGGGACCCGGAGGGACTTGGGGACTTGCGGGAGCAGTGGCTCGGGATCATGCTCGGCGCGGGACTGCAACCTTCCGCAGCATAGAGTTTATGAAACGGATCGCGCGGCTTGCTCTTCTGGGGTGCTCGGTTCTCACCGCGGACGCCACGCTGTATCTGAACGAGGCCTTCGACTATCCGGACGGCCCTCTGGTGGAGGTGTCCGCCGGGGCGTGGGTGACGCACAGCGGCACGACGACCGGGCAGGTGGATGTGTTGTCCGGGAGCGTGCACCTGGCGCAGACGGAGAGCGAAGACGTGAGCGTGGCGATCACCAACGTGCCGGGTGGCGCCGTTGCCACAGGGGTGTTGTACGCGGGGTTCACGGTCCGTTTCACCGCGCTTCCCTCGGGTTCAGGCACGTACTTCTGGCACTTTCGGGACACGGGGACCTTCAACTTCCGTGCCCGGGTGTTTGCCACGACGAGCGGCGCCGGGGCCGGGAAATTTCGGTTTGGCCTCTCCAATGGCGGTAGCACGCCCTCGGCCGTGATTCCCACCGATTGCGATCTGGAAACCGAGTACAAGCTGGTCGTGCGGTACGAGGTGGAAAGTGCCACGGCGACCCTGTGGTTGAATCCGGCCTCGGAAGATTCCACCGTGAACCGGGCTGATGCCACGGATGCGCCGGATCCGGTTCCCATCACTTATGTCGCGCTCCGGCAGTCCTTGTCGGGCGGCAACGGCATGGGTGAGTTGTACCTCGACCAGTTGCAGGTCGGCACCCTCTTCACGGACGTCCACACGCCCGGCGGCCCGCCCACGGTGAGCGGGATTCCGGACCAGTACCTCGCGGCCGGAACCAGCACCGGACCGCTGGTTTTCGAGGTGGACGACGTGGAAACGCCGCCGGAGCAACTGCTGGTGACGGTGCTTTCGGACAACGAGTTTCTCGTGCCGAACGATGCGCAGCACTTGTTGTTGGAAGGAGCGGGCAGGCAGCGGACACTGACGGTGACGCCCGTTCCGGGACGCGAGGGACAGGCGACCATCCAGGTCACCGTCCAGGACGCCCAGGGGGAGAGCACGGTGACGAGCTTTGTCGTGTACGTCGGGCTGCCATCCATCACCGCGCCGGCAAACCAAGTGGCGCCCACCAACACGCCGATCGGGCCGTTGGTCTTTCAGGTGGCAGACGCCGAGACGCCCCAGCAGCTCACGGTGACGGCCTCTTCGTCCAACGAGATTCTCGTACCGGCCGCCAACATCCTCGTCTCCGGCACGGGCACGGAGCGCACCGTCCGGGTCACTCCCAATCTGGACGTCTCCGGAACGGCCACGATCACGCTCACGGTGAGCGACGGCACCTGGAACGTGTCCACCAATTTCCTGGTCACGTTCCATCCCATGTTCGGCCTGGTGCTCGCCGACACGTTCGATTACCCCGACGGCGTGCTGGTGGAGAGCTCGGGCGGGTTTTGGAGCACCCACAGCGGCACCACCGGCCAGGTACAAGTCTTGCAGGGCCGCGTGGAACTGGTGCGCACGCAGTCCGAGGACGTCAGTGCCGGATTCACGAACTTCCTCCAGGCCGTGGGCAGCGGGATCGTCCTGTACACGGGGTTGAAGGTCACGTTCACCGAACTGCCCACCTCGCCCAATGGCGACTACTTCGCGCACTTCCGTGACATCGGCACGGTGAATTACCGGGCCCGTCTTTTTGCCACCACCAACGGTGCCGCGCCCGGGATGTTCCGCCTGGGCGTGGCCAACGGTTCCGTGCCCGCCAACGTGGTGCTGGAGCGGGATCTGCGACCCGGCGTGCCGTACCTGGTAATCGTGCGGTACAACGTGGACACCGGGGAAACGACCCTCTGGGTGAATCCGGCCGATCCCGGCAGTCCCTCGGTCACGGCGCAGGACCCGGTTGTGCCGGTCTCCCTCTATTACTTCAGCTTCCGCGAAAGCGGCGGCATCGGCACTCTGAGTGTGGACGAGGTCAAGGTCGGCACGGCTTGGGAAGACGTGTGGGAGCCGGCCGGTCCCGAACCCGAACGATTGCGATACCATTGGGAGGGCGGGAACCTGACGCTGATCTGGGATCAGCCCGCGCTGCGACTGCAGGAGGCCGATTCGGCCACCGGCCCGTGGACGGACGTGGCGGATGCCACCAGTCCCTACACCGTATCCACGACGTCCGGGCTCCGATTCTATCGCCTGGCCTACTGAGGCCGGTGTGAAGCCCGGCACCGCACGTGCCGCGCGGCGCCCGAGGCCGACCCGAATGGGAGCAGGGTTCCATGTGCCGGGCCGAGATGTCTCCTCCGATGGTGCCGGTCCGGGAATGGCGGTCATTGGAATGTGTCGCGATCCGGAGTAGTGTGAGGCCGGCGCGCCGACGGCCGGCAAGCGGGGCCGGGCACGCGCGGAGGGCATGGAACGGCTTCGACTTCTGATTCGTGGTGTGGTGCAGGGCGTGGGGTTTCGTCCCTTCGTCCATCGCCTGGCAACGGAACTGGGTTTGAGCGGTTGGGTGCGCAACACGGCCCAAGGAGTGGTGGTGGAGGTGGAAGGGCCGCGCCCTGCGTTGGAGCGCTTCGTGGAACGACTGCCGGCGGAGCGGCCTCCACACAGTTCGCTGCAGAGTGTGGAGCTGACCTGGCTGGATCCCGCGGGATACACCTGCTTCGAGATCCGGTCCAGCGATGCCGGCGGCGCACTTCGTGCAGTGGTGATGCCGGACATTGCGACCTGCGGGGAGTGTCTGCGGGAATTATGGGATCCCCGGGACCGCCGGTACCTCTACCCGTTTCTCAACTGCACGCACTGCGGTCCGCGCTACAGCATCCTGCTCGGGCTCCCCTACGACCGGCCGCAGACCACCATGGCCGGGTTTGTCATGTGCGACGCGTGCCGGCGGGAATACGAGGACCCGGCGAACCGCCGGTTTCATGCCCAGCCGAATGCCTGCCCCCGCTGTGGCCCGCACTTGGAGCTGTGGTCGCCCGAGGGCACCGTGCTGGGCACCAGCCGGCCGGGCGGGGGCGAATCGGATCCTGGTACACATGCCCGTGCCACATGCGCGCTGATCCGGCGAACCGCCGAGGCGTTGCGGTCGGGAGCCATCGTGGCCGTCAAGGGCCTGGGCGGGTTTCATCTGATGGTGCGGGCGGGGTCGGAACTGGCCGTGGCCCGGTTGCGGGAACGGAAACGGCGCGAGGCCAAGCCTCTGGCACTGATGTTCCCGCGACTGGAGATGGTTCGGCAGGTCTGCCGGGTGTCGGCGGCCGAGGAGCGTGTGCTGAGCGGGCCCGAGGCTCCCATCGTGCTGCTCGATCGCAGAACCGATCCGGCCCCCGGGGCGCCGCGGATCAGCGAACTGGTGGCGCCGGGCAATCCCACCCTGGGCGTGATGTTGCCCTACACGCCCCTGCATCATTTGCTCCTGGCGGAGCTGGGCGAACCGGTGGTGGCCACCAGCGGCAACCTCAGCGAGGAACCGATCTGCACGGATGAACGGGAGGCTTTGGAACGCCTGGCGGAGATCGCGGATCTCTACCTGGTGCACAACCGGCCGATCGCCCGGCACGTGGACGACTCCGTGGTCCGGGTGGTGGAGGGCCGCGAAATGTTGCTGCGCCGGGCGCGCGGATTCGCTCCGCTGCCGCTGCCTCTGGGCGGAGGCGAGAAGAGTGCGGCAACCGCGGAGGTTGTGGTCCTGGCGGCCGGCGCGCACTTGAAGAACACGGTCGGGCTGGCCGTGGGCGGCCAGGCGTTTCTGAGCCAGCACATCGGGGATCTGGAAACCGCGGCGGCGCAGGATGCGTGGCTTCGAGTGGCGCGCGATCTGCCGGCCTTGTACGAGGCGCGGCCCTCAGTGGTGATAACGGATCTTCATCCGGACTACAGCTCGACGCGCCTGGCCCGTCGTCTGTTTTTCAAGTCGGCCGGCTCCCGGGCCACCAGGCAGGGGATGCCCCGGGCGCGGGCGGTGCAACACCACGTGGCCCATGCGCTGGCCGTGATGGTGGAGAACGAGGTGCAACCTCCGGCGCTGGGCGTGGCTTGGGACGGCACGGGACTGGGCTGGGACGGCTCGATCTGGGGAGGGGAGTTCTTCCGGGTCGAGCCCGGCCGGGTGAGCCGCGTGGGCACGTTTCGGCCGTTTCGGATTCCGGGTGGCGATGCAGCCGCGCGGGAACCGCGCCGGGCAGCCTTGGGTCTGCTGTACGAGCTGGCCCGCGAGGACCCTTCACTGGAGCCCGTGGCACGGAGCTGGGCGGCGGGAAGGTTTGCGTCGGGTGAAGGACGACTTCTGTGGCGCATGTTGGCAGGCGGGATCCGATCGCCGTGGTGCAGTAGTGTGGGCCGGCTGTTTGATGGGGTGGCCTCGCTGGCGGGTCTGCGGGATCGGAATCGTTTCGAAGCCCAGGCCGCCATGGCACTGGAGTTCTGCGTGAACACCGGGGCCGGGTGGAACCCGTACCCGCTGCCCTTGCGGGAACCAACCGAGGCAGGGGGTCCGTGGGTGCTGGACTGGGGGCCGATGATCCGGTCGGTACTGGCAGACGTGCAGAAGGGGACGACGCCGGACGATATGGCCACGCGGTTTCATCAGGCGCTGGTGACGGGCATCGTGAACGTGGCGCGCGTGGCAGGCTGCGAGGCGGTCCTGCTTGGTGGCGGTTGTTTCCAGAATCGGCATCTTCTGAGCTGGGCGGTGCGGGAGCTGCGCCGGGCGGGTTTTCGACCGTACTGGCCGCAGCGTGTACCGCCGAATGACGGCGGCATCGCCCTGGGGCAACTGGCGGCTTATCCGCTCGGGCTGGATGAACCCGCGCCGTTGTGAAGGCCGTGGGGCAATGAAGGGGGAGCGCTCGGCGTACGTGGAGTGCTCGGTGCGCCCGTCATTCAGGGCAGAGGTTCTCCTCGAGCGGCGACCAGCAGCCGGTACCACTCGTCACGTGTCAGACGGATCTCGGTGGCGCGTGTGGCCTCCCGGATGCGGTCAGGTTTGGTGGATCCGACGACGGGCACGATGCCGGCGGGGTGTCGGAGAAGCCAGGCCAACGCGATGACGCCACGGGTCGTTTCGTAGTGGCGGGCCAGGCTGTCCAGCTCTTCCAACACGGTGTGTGGCTGGTACTGCTGTTGCCATCGCAGGAGTCGCGAAGCACCGTCGGCCAGCAGACCTCCGGCCAGCGGGCTCCATGCCTGGGGCGTGATGTGTTCGATCAGGCATTGGTCCAGGGTGCCATCGGTCAGGGCGTCCTGTCGCAGCAGGCTGATTTCGACCTGGTGGACGATGAAGGGCATGGGACAGGCGCACTGCAACGCGGTGACCAGGGTGGGACGACAGTTGCTCAGGCCGAACCACCGGACCTTGCCGTCCTGTTGGAGCCGGGAAAACGCCTCGGCCACCTCGGCCGGGTCGGCGAGGTAATCGGGCCGGTGCAACAGCAGCAGATCAATCGTCTCGATGCCGAGCCGTTTGAGGGAGCCTTCGACGGATCGGAGGATGTGTTCCGCGGAGAAATCGTATCTCTGCGGCAGGCCCGGTTGAGGGGTGTGGGCAGGGCGGATCCCGCATTTGGTGGCGATGACGACGCGTTCGCGCATGCCGGGAGTTTCGCGGAGGACCTCGCCCAGCAACCGCTCGGCCTCGCCGCCGCAGTAGATGTCGGCGTTGTCGAAGAGGGTGTAACCGGCTTCGTAGGCGGTTCGGATGGCCTGCTTACCAGCGTTCCAGCTCTCCGGGCTGATTTCGCGAGGGTCCCACGTTCCGGTCACGCGCCAGCAGCCGTAGGCCAGCCGGCTGCTGCGCAGGGGACTGACACCGAGTGTGATGGTTTGCATGGTCGCGATGCCTGGTTTCGGCTGGCGCAGGATGACCGTACGCACGGTCTTTTACAAGCCGGCAGTGGTGAACGGCGCCCCGGATGGCTTGCACCCGACCACTGTCGGCAAGCGCATGACGGCAACTTGGTCGGCGCGACCGTTTCAGGGACACGGGTGCGGGTACGGCCGCGTGACCGGTCTTGGCCGGGTGCGGCCATGTGGCAATGCGCGCCGAACGGCGTCGTGGCCCGGGAGGCGTGACGGAAAACAAGAAGCCCGGGGGTTGCGCCCCGGGCTGGACAAATGCGGTGAGCGGACTCTTTCGTCTTTCAGGAGAGCTCGCACCACCCGTAGGTGGGCACGGTGACGGGTTTGCCGTCCGCCGTGGTGACCTTGCGCGTCTTTTCGTCGAAGACGCACAGGACGTTGAGTCGGTCGGAGATCTCCGCCAGCGAGACGATGGTCTGCACCCGGATGGCCAGTTCGATGCCGCAGTTGGGCTGTTTGTTCGCCCGGATGCTGTCGAACCAGTTCTTCTCGTGGGCTTCGACGCTTTCGACCGGGAAGGGCTCGCTGTTTTCGGGGTCGATTTCGTCGGCGAAGGGCCGTTCCGGACGCAACTCGACGCGGTTGCCGGCCATGGTTAGTGTGCCCAGGTGGCCGCGGATCATCTCCTGTGTGCCCTGTTCATTGACCGAACTGCTGGTGATGTGCATGACCATGCCGTCCGGGAACTCGGCGATGATCTGCACGATTTCTGGCACGTCGCGGGGCGGGGTGCCCTGGGTGTTTTTGTCGGTGCCCACCGGTTTGCTGCCCACGCAGGCGACGCGCACGGGGAACTGGGGCTTGCCGGTGGCCAGCAGGTAGGGATGCGCCTTGTGCGGCACCAGGTCACTGAGCAACCCGCCACAGTACGGGTAGTACTTGCGCCAGCGGAAGTAGTCGTCCGGGTCGAAAGGCTTTTTCCGGTGCACCGGGCCGAGCCAGAACTCCCAGTCAATGTCCTCGGCAGTGGCCCAGGCTTCGATGGGATAGTTCCACTCGCCCTTGGGATTGTTGCGCATGTAACTGCCCTGAGCCATCACCACGGGGCCGATCCGGCCTTCGCGAATCCATTCGGCGGCCTTGTGCCATTTGAGGTCGGAACAACCCTGGGAGCCGACCTGCAGGATCTTGCCGGTTTTCTTGACGGTGTCGTAGACCTCGAACGCCTCGCCCAGGTAACGCGTCATGGGTTTCTCGACGTAGACGTGTTTGCCGGCATTGAGGGCGTCAATGGTGCACCGGGCGTGCCAGTGATCCACGGTGGCGATGGTGACGGCGTCAATGTCCTTGCGCTCGAGCAGCTTCCGGTAATCGTGGTAGACCTCGGCATGATCGCCGATGATGGCCTTGGCCTGCGCGGCCCGGTGTTTGGAGACGTCGCAGACCGCCACTTGCACGATGTTGTTCTCGTTGGCGTGGGCTTTCTGGGTCCGGATGTGGGTCTGGCCCATGTTGCCGGTGCCGATGTACCCCACCACGATGCGGTTGTTGGCTCCGAGGACGTTGGCCGATGGGGCCTGGTTTTGGCCGTACACAGGTGTGCGCAAAAGGGGCGCTGCAGCGGCTGCGGTGGCGGCCATGGCCGTGGTCCTCAGGAATTCCCGCCGGCTGGCGGGTTTGCTGGCGAAGCTCGTTGGTTGATTCTGCATAGGATCCACTTTCGATTCGTTTCTTTGTTGGACGCAAACTAATGGAGATTGCTTCACGGATCAACGGCGCATTGGGTCCAGGGCGGCAACCATGAGAACCGGGCGCGTGAGACTGGGCGTCCGGTGTCTTGCCGCGGGCGGGGGATCGGGTCTACCCTCGATCGGGAGAGAACCATGGAACCGGTGCGCTGGATTCGGGTGGTGGACTCGCACACGGGCGGCGAGCCCACGCGCGTGGTGCTCGAAGGTGGACCGGATCTGGGCGACGGTCCGCTCTCCGAACGGCGCCGGCGGTTTGAGCAGGAATTCGATCATTACCGGTCGGCCATCGTGAACGAGCCGCGCGGCTCGGACGTGATGGTGGGCGCGTTGCTGGTGCCTCCGCAGGATCGCACGTGTGTGGCGGGGGTGATTTTTTTCAACAACGTCGGCTACCTGGGGATGTGCGGGCATGGGACAATCGGTGTGGTGGTGACGCTGGCTCATTTGGGGAGGATCGGGCCGGGGGAACACCGCATCGAGACACCGGTGGGGGTGGTTCAGGCCAGGCTGCACGAGGACGGTCGCGTCTCAGTGGTCAACGTGCCGAGCTACCGCGTCTGCAAGGGCCATACGGTGGAGGTGCCCGGGCACGGCCCGGTGAGCGGTGACGTGGCCTGGGGCGGCAACTGGTTTTTTCTGGTGGAACGGCACGGGCTGTGTCTGGACCTGACGCAGGTCGAGGTCTTGACGGAGTTTGCCTGGCGGGTGCGGCGCGCGGTCAACGCGCAGGGGTTTCCGGAAGTGGACCATGTTGAGCTGTACGGTCCGGCGACCCGGCCCGGTGCGAATGCGCGGAATTTTGTCCTCTGTCCCGGGGGCGCGTATGACCGGTCGCCGTGCGGAACGGGCACCAGTGCGAAGCTGGCGTGTCTGGCGGGAGACGGCAAGCTGGCGGAGGGCGAGGTGTGGGTCCAGGAGAGCATCGTGGGCAGCGTCTTCGAAGGCCGGTACCGGTGGGTGGACCGCGAACGCGGTTGGATCGAGCCGACGATCACCGGCACGGCTCATGTGAATGCCGAAAGCCGGCTCCGGCTGGATCCGGCGGATCCGTTTTGCTGGGGCATTCGGGCCGGACGGTAGTGACCAGGGGCCAGGCCCGCTCATCATGCAATGTGCCGGACCGCCCAGATGTCCAAGGACCTTCGCGCAAGCCCGTCATTCGCACTCGGTTGAGCCTCGGACGAACCCGCGACCGCTCAACCCGCGACCGGGTTGTCCGGGCGCCCCGGTTCCGGCCGGCCGTCCACGATCCGGAGGAGGCCGAGTGGATTGTTCTCCTGCAGGGTCTCGGGCAGGGCCGCGTCGGGAAAGTTCTGGTAGCACACCGGTCGAAGGAATCGAAGGATGGCGCGTGTTCCGACGGAGGTGGACCGACCGTCCGACGTGGCGGGGTAAGGACCTCCGTGGACCATGGCGTGGCAGACTTCGACCCCGGTGGGAAAGCCGTTGAAGACCAGTCGGCCCACCTTGAGCTCCAGCGCCTGCACCAGGTCGCGCGCCTCCAGCAGCTCTTCTGGCGTGGCGTGGATGGTGGCGGTGAGCTGGCCCTCGATTCTTTCGGCGATCTCCAGCATCTGGCTGCGTTCCGTGCACAACACCACGAGCGTGGAGGGACCGAAGACCTCTTCCATGAGGGTCTCATGAGCCAGGAAGACCTCCGCCGTGGTGACCAGCAAGGCGGCTGCGGCGCGCGTACCCGCGGGATCGCTTTGCGCGAGAGGTGGTGTGAGGCGCCGGACGCCGGGGATTTTCAGGCACGCCTCCACGCCGGCGTGGTAAGCGGCGCACAGTTCGCTTGTGAGCATCACTCCCGGCGGTGTGTTTGCCATCAGCTGACTCAACTTTTCCAGGAAACGGTCGGTGTCCGGCCCGGCGGGTGCGAGGATCAATCCCGGACAGGTACAGAACTGGCCCACGCCGAGGGTGACCGATCCGTGGAGACCGGTGGCGATGGCTTCGGCACGTTCGTGCAGGGCACCGGGCAACAGGAAGACCGGGTTGATGCTGCCCATCTCGGCGTAGAGCGGGATCGGTTCGGGCCGGGCGGCCGCCGCATCCATGAGGGCGCGGCCGCCCTTGCGTGAGCCGGTGAAGCCCACGGCCTTGATCATGGGGTGTCGCACCAGGGCCTGGCCGATTTCGCTGCCGCGCCCGAAGAGCAGGCTGAATGTGCCCTCGGGCGCATCGCATTCCCGCACGGCCTGTTGGATGAGGCGCCCGACGAGTTCGGATGTGCCCATGTGGTTCTGATGGGCCTTGACGATGACGGTGCAGCCGGCGGCCAGGGCGGAGGCGGTGTCACCGCCCGCCACGGAAAAGGCCAGTGGGAAATTGCTGCTGCTGAAGACCGCCACGGGCCCGAGCGGGATGAGATGAGAACGGACGTCCGGTTTGGGCACGGGCTGCCGGGCGGGATCGGGGTGATCCACGCGGGCGTCCCAGCACCAGCCCTGTTCGATCAGGGAGGCGAACAGCCGCAACTGATGGCAGGTGCGGGCCATCTCGGCCTGAAGCCGTGGCAGCGGCAGGGCGGTTTCCAAGTGCGCGCGTTGCTGGATTTCCGGCGCGTGGGCTTCGATCTGTTCGGCGATGCGGCGCAGCAGCCGGGCCCGGGCGGCGGCGGGGAGGAGTCGGAACCGCCGGAAGGCCTGCCACGCCAGTTGCGCCGCCCGATCCACGTCCTCGAGGTCGGCCCGGTGGTAGGCCGGCTGCAACGTTTCACCCGTGGCCGGGTTGATGGGGTGCATGGGCTCGCCCTTGGGGCGGGCGGTGCCGTGACCGATCAGGGAAAGACCTTCCAGTTTCATGGTTCGGCAGATTCAAACGGGCACAGGCGGCTTCTGCAGACGGACCGGGGCGACCCTGCCGCAGGGGCGGGGCCAGCCGGTGCGGGTTCGTGTGCCGGTGGACGACGGCGATTCATGGTCGGGAGCGCGTGCAAACGGTCTTGTCCTTGGGACGGCGGGCGAGGCTGGCTCGGATGAGGTCGAGCGCGGCGCGGCGTTCCGGGCCGGTCAGGGGCAGTCGAGGCGGGCGCACGCGTTCCGAGCCGGTGCCGGTCTCCTGCTGAACCAGTTTGATGAGCTGGACGAATTTGTTGGCGGTGTCGAGCCGGAGCAACGGCAGGAACCATTCGTAAAGTTTGTCAGCGCGCGCGGCCGGCCCCCGCCGGGCCAGCTCGAAGAGAGCGACCGACTCGCGTGGCAGGGCGTTGGCCAGACCGGCGATCCAACCGACTGCGCCGGCCCGCACGCCTTCGACGATGAGGTCGTCCACGCCCACCAAGAGTGCCAGGCGGTCGCCACACCGGGCGCGCAGGGCGGTGATGCGGCGGACATCGCCGCTGGATTCCTTGACCGCATGCAGGTTGGGATGCTGTTCGGCCAGTTGGGCGATTTGTTCGGGGAGAAAATCGGTTCGATAGGCGATCGGGTTGTTGTACAGCATGCAGGAGAGCGGGGTGCTGCGCAGGACGGCGGCCACGTGCCGGGCCGTTTCCCTAGGGTCGCCGGCATAGACGTAGGGGGGCAGGATCATGAGCCCGTCACAACCGGCGCGCCCGGCTTCCCGCGCCAGTTCCACCGCTTCAGCGGTGCTGAGCGTGCCGATGCCGGCCACCACCGGTGCACGGCCCCGGAGGGCACCGACGGCCGTTTGCAAGATGGCCACTTTTTCATCGAACCGCAGGGTGGGACTCTCACCGAGGGACCCCAGAGCCACCACGCCGGTGCACCCGTTCTCCACCAGCCAACGGGCATGCCGCGCCAGAAAGTCGTGGTCCACGCGGCCCTGGGAATCGAACGGGGTCGTGATGGCGGGAAGCACTCCCTGCCAGATGGCTTCTGGTTTCGTCGGTTTCATCGTTCGTGACCTTCAATTGTACCGGTCGGGCGCCAGTAAGGGAGACGTCACGACAGGCGTCCGGCCCGCGATGGCGTCGGCGATCCATTGTCCGGTGACCGGTCCGAGACTCAACCCCAACATGGCGTGACCGGCTGCAATCCACAGGTTTTCCCACCCGGCGGGCCGGCCCAGGTAGGGAAGGCCGTCGGGGGAACAGGGACGGAGTCCTGCCCATGGCGCCACGCCCTGGAAGTCCGCGGGCTGAAAATCGGTGAAATAGCGGCAGAAGGCGTTGACGATGCCGCGCACGCGAACGGGTTGGATGGAGGGATCGTTCCCGCTCAGCTCCATCGTGCCGCCCACACGCAGGGCACCGTTCATGGGCGTGACGGCCACGCGGGCCTCCGTGCAGATGCAACCCATCCGGGGCAGCCGCCGCGGTGCGGTCAACGTGAGGCTGTAGCCTTTGCCGGCCTGAAGCGGCAGTCGCAGGCCGAGTCCACGCGCCAGGTCGGCCGACCAGACCCCGGCGCAAAGGACGAACGCGTCGCCGTCCACTGTGGAACCGTCGCGCAGCCGGACGCCCCGAATGCGGTTGCCGTGAACCGACCAGTCACGAACCTCGGCCTGCCAGAGGAATCGGGCTCCGGCCTCCTCGGCCATGCGCTGCAGCACAGCCATGAAACGTTCCGGCCGCAGGTGACAATCCAACGGGTAAAACACCCCGCCGACCGTGCGGAGCTGCAGATCCGGATTCCGTTTCCGGACCTGATCGGCGTCGAGAACCTCGGCCGGGATCTCCAGTTCACGGGCCTGGGCGGCGGCTTTCGCCTCTTCTTCCAGTCCGTGTTCGGTGCTGCAGAGCATGAGCAGCCCCTGTTTTTCCAAGCCCAGCTCCGCGCCCGCCGTTTCTGCCAGCTCCTCGAATGCGCGGCGGCTGGCCAGGTGCAGGTTGCGCAGCACCGGCGCCGCGCGCCGCACATGCGCCCGGGTGGCGGCCCGCCAGAACCGCCAGCCCCACGACCAGAGTTCAGGGTCCCAACGCGGGCGCACGTAAAAGGGCGAATCGGGTTGGAACATCCATTTCAACGCCAGTCGTACCATGCCCGGCGCGGCCAAAGGCACGAGATGACTGGGGACAATCAGTCCGGCGTTGCCGAACGAACAGCCGTCGCGTTGCGCGCCGTTGCGCTCCAGCACGCGCACTTCGAACCCGCGCCGCGCGCAATACCACGCTGCGGAGAGTCCGATCACCCCGGCCCCCACGATGACCACCCGCGGTTTCATAACCCCGATTTCTCCTTCAGCGCGCCGGCCCACGCACGGTTGCCCCCGACCTGCCGGCGGCGGCACCGGGCGCAAAACCGGCAGGAGCGCCACCCGCCCGGCCGCCGTCGGAGACGCCTTCGTCCGGCTCAACCATGCGGTCGTTCCCTGCTCCGGGCCTGCGGCCGTCCTCGCCCCATTTGAACGGGGTTGGGCGGCTTTGGCAAATGCGGAACTGCAAGCAAGGAAGCCCCGCCGCGCGCCCTTCCAACCTTCCTCATTCGCTGCCGTGCGATGACCGCGACGGCCGGTTTCCGGGAAGCGAACGACCGTGCAAGAAGCGACTCACCTGGAAGTCCCATCCACCTCGAGCTCGGGCCCCGGCGGGATCGCCTCAATTCCGCAACGGGACGCGACCAAAAGAAACTGGCGGAGAGGGGGGGATTCGAACCCCCGGTACCCTTTTGGGGTACTCACGCTCTCCAGGCGTGCGCTTTAAACCACTCAGCCACCTCTCCGCCCTGATGAGCATCCATTCTCAACCACAAAGATGCGCGTCCGGCAACGTTTTTCCAGTCCGCAGAACGGCGCCGCCGCCCGCGCGTGGTCGGTGGGTCCCCGTGTGCCCCCGTCTTCGCGCCGCGAACGTGGCCACCGCCCGGGCACCCACACAACGTCCGACGCGAGCCACGGCCCCTGCGGCAGCCGCGCCCGTAAGGGCCGGCGCAGCCGGTTTTGTGGCGGTTTGCACCCGGGGTGGGGGAGCGTCCTGCACTGCGGCGTTCAAGGCAGGGAACGTTGGCCCTGAGACGGGCTGGGGATCGGCCATGGACGCGGCACGGTGGCCGCGCTCTGGCCCCGGGCACGCCGCGGGGCGGGCGTTTTCACCGGGATCACCTCGTGTGCAAACAGCGAGGCCCATTCGAGCGCGGCCTGACGATCCTCGGCGGTTCCCCCGTGCAACCGCAACCGGCCATCCGGCCACTGAACCAGCTCGGCCTCTCCCCATCGAAACAACGTCCGAGGCGGTCGGACGCGGACCCAGATCTCTTGCAAGATGCTCTTCATGGCCGCCAGTGTGACGTCGGGGGTGGGACAAATACGGACCAAGGGTGCGAAAAGATCCACCGGTGTCTGAACCACCCGGTGCAAAAGGTCCGTCGCAGGCCGGGCGCGGTCGGGTCGGATGCGGGACCTTCCGGTCTGGCAAGGTGTCGGTCACCCGGCCTTGCCCGGTGCGTGGCCCGGGCGCGGGTCGTCCATTCTGCCGGGCTTGACCCCGGCAACCGTGCGCGGCAGTCTCGGGGGCAGATCACTCGTGAACCGCATGAGCGAGGCGAGAACGGTGCTCGGGGCCGCGGGCTCGCGGCGTATTCGAGACCCGGCCTGTCGAGCGGTCCGGACCCCGGATGGATCGGGTCCAGGCCCGGCCGGGGACGAGATTCCGTCCGGGCCCGGACGTGGATCCGCCCGGAATACGGAGGTGCCCCGGACCGTTCGGATGGCTTGGATGGCGTTGAGCGTGGGCCTGGCACTGGCTGCGGCGGTTGCGCGCGCTGACCAGGCCCCGGAGTTCGATACCTTGGAAGAAGCGTACGCGGCCGCGGGGTTCGATCCGTGGAACCCTTCCAACGCCGTGGTGGTTTTCTTCAGCGACCCGCACATGAACCTTTGGAAGGACGTGCTGCCGATCAGCACGAATCTCGACCCTCGATTGGTGCAGATCGTCAACGCCATGGACCCGCCGCCGCGCAAGGTGATCGTGGCAGGGGACACTTCGACGACGCTCTCACCCGTGCCAGGTTGGCTGCCGCGCGCCTGGAGCATGCAAATGGGGACCAACGAGATGCTCCACTGGCTGGCAGCCATCCGCGCCTTCACCAACGTGGCGCCGCAGGACATCGTCTGGATTCCGGGGAACCACGACCAGCTGGCGTTCGAAGAAGAGGCCGCCACCTACCGGCTGATATATCCCATGATGCCGGTGCGACAGCGACTGGACATCGCCGGGGTCCGGTTTCTGCTGATCAATTGCGGGAACTACGGCGGGCGCAACCCGGCTCAGCAGGCATGGCTGCGCGGGGAACTGGAGCAAACACCGTTGGAGCAACCGCTGGTGGTGGTGACGCACGTGCCGCCGTTTCATTTCCCGCCGTGGTACCGCGGAACGGCCGTGGAACTGCGCGAACTATTCAGTCAGCGCCCGCAACGTTGGTGGACGATGGGCGGGCATTACCACGCGCGTTCGCAGCGCGTGTACCAGCTCGGGTCAAGCACCGTGGCGTCGCTGGTGGTGGGGACCGCCAACCCCAAAAACACGAACGGGGCCTCCGACGACAGCGGGTTCGCCATTCTCTGCCTGAGCAACGGGGTGCACGCGGTCCTGTACTACAGTTACAACCGGGCACGGTTCGAACTGGTGCCGCCTCCGGACTGGGAGCATCCCCGGCCCTTTTACGCGGCGTTCGAGGCTGTGCCAGGGCTGATATGGCGGCGATTGAAAGCGCCCGGTCACCCGCCGGAGGTGGAGCATTTCGAGGGAGACGACGCGGTGGAATGGTACGCCTACACACGGGAATTGCGGCTGCGGATTCCCCTGTCGCCTTTTCAGGGGCAGGCCACGCATTGGGTCCTGCTGGCGCTGTTGCCCAGTGCGGACGCCCGTGTGGAGGTGGAAATCGGGCCCGGGGAATGGTCGCCGCTTCCTTGGGGCACTCCTTGGGAATTTGTGTACACGTTTGTGATCCCTCCGGCCCTGCGGACCCGGCCGGAACTCCATGTCCGGTACACCAGCCGCCTCGGCGGGAATGACTTCATCGCCGGGTGGGGGCTGGTGAGCACGTCCGCACCGCCACAGATCCGGTTTCCGCAGTTCGCGGAGGTGCCGGACCTCCACGTCCCCAGCGGCGCAACTGTGACGCTCGACCTCCGCGCATATGTGACCAACCCGTTCGCCTCCTACGACGGGCAACGCTTCCGACTGCTCAGCGGACCGGTCGGGGCAGCAGTGGAGGAGTCCACCGGTCTGTTCGAATGGCGCGCGCCGGAGGACCCGCTGGAACGTCTCTGGGACGTGACCGTGGTCGTATCCGACACCGGCACGCCGGTGTTTTCCGCGACGCAAAGTTTCCGGATCCACGTGCGCAATCGGCCCTATTTGACGGCGTTCCCCAAGGAGGCGGTGGTGGAGGAGGGCGCGCCCTTGGAACTGGTGGCGCAGGCGGCTGGCGCGGAACCGCTCGCCTACCGCTGGTACTTCCAAGGAGAACCTTTGACTGACGCCGAGGCCGGCGGCCCGGTGCTGCGACTCACCGCGGCCGATCGAAGCCGTGCGGGTTGGTACCACCTGGTGCTGAGCAATGCTCATGGCGTCGCGGCCGGACCCGCCCTTCGGGTGGGTGTCGTCCGATCGGACGAGGCGGCGATCCGGCTGCCGGCCGGATCCGCCTGGCATTACCACGACGGTGGTGAACCGGCCCCGGCGTGGACGGCCGCTGCGGTGGGTGCGGAGACCTGGCCCGTCGGCCGGGCCACGCTGGGTTACGGCTCGCCCGGTCTGCAGACGGAACTGGGCGCAGAAAGGTCGCATCCACCGTGCACGGCCTATTTTTGGGCCTGGTGGATCTTGCCGGAAGGACTGCAGGCGTCGGTCAGCGGCCGGTTGTGGGCCCGGTCCGGCGCGGTGGTGTTCTGGAACGGTCGCGAGATCTTCCGCCTTCGCCTGCCGCCTGGCGAAACGGCGTACGGACCATGGGCGGATGCCGCCCCGACGGAGGCGCTCGAACCGGTGGAGTTTGAAGTGCCGGCGGATGCGGCGCTGCCGGGAAGCAATCTCGTGGCGGTGCAGGTGCATCGGAGCGTGGACGGCGCACCGGCGGTGGGACTCTGGAGCCTGGACGAGCCACAGGCTCCGTGGGGCGATGCCGTGCACTGGCATCACTTTCGAGCGGCGGGCACGAACCTGCTGAGCCTGCCGGGCCGCGTGGGCAACTGTGTCTCCAACACCGGGTCGGTCACCAGTTGGTTGGAGGCACCCTTTCATCCCCATCAGCGAGTCAGGGGCCCGTTCACCGTGGGAGGCTGGGTGGCTTACGGATGGCGCTCGGGAGACGACCCGGCCGGCACGCTCCTCGAGCGCCCGGGCGAGTTTCGTCTCTACTACAGCGGTACGCGGATCAACCGGTTCCGATTCCGCGTGGGCGACGCCGAGGTGCAAAACGAGACCCCGGGCACGCGCCCCGGGCAGTGGCGCTGGGTGGTCGGATGGTTCGATGGACAACAGGCTCATCTGCAAGTGGACGGCGGCCCGGTTTCCAGCGTGCCCGCCTCCCTCCCGGTTGGAACCGCGCAGCCCTTGCGCGCGCTGCGGTGCGACGGGCCCTCGGGCGGGCTGGCCGGGGACGAACTGTTTTACTTCCCTCGCGTCCTGACGCCCGAGGAACGGGACCTTCTCCATCGGTCGGGGCTCGAAGCCGCGAAGGGTTTCGATTCAGGATCGCTGGTTTTCGATTTGGAACTGATTGCCCGGGTGCCTCACCCGTCCGATTCCTTGCTGCGGCTCGAGGTGCGCCCGGCCGGCCGGCCGGGAAGCTGGGATCTGGTGGTGCCGGGAGCGGAATTCGCCACGACATTGTGGCTCTCCACGAATCTGGTGGACTGGAGTCCGGTCTGGCGCCGGCCTGCTGGTGCGCCCGCGGCCACCTGGGCGTTGCCCGATCCTCCCGGTCCGTTCCCCGAGTTCTACCAGTTGCGCGCCGGGCCGTAAGAGAACGCGCACCCCTGGTGGAGCGGCCGGCCCTCGGCCGATTGGCCGGCCTGACGCTCCCGGGCCGGCTTCTCATGGCGCGAGAAGTCGGGCAGGAGCAAAATTGGGACGGCCATGAAGACGTTGATCGTGGGTTGTGGATACCTCGGTCTGGCGCTGGGTGCGGAGTGGGTCCGCCGGGGAGTCGAGGTATGGGGCGTGCGCCGCACGAGCGCCGCAGACGAGGCCATGAGAGAAGCCGGGATCCGACCTGTACACGCCGATGTGACCCGGCCGGGGTGGTCCGCGGCTCTGCCGTCAGGGTGGGACGCGCTCGTGTACTGTGCGGCGCCCGGCCGGGGCGGGCAGGAGGATTACCGGGCCGTGTACGATTGGGGCGTGCGCCGCGTTCTGGAGGAAGCGGGGCGCCTGGGCGTCCGGCGCGCGTTGTACACCAGCAGCACCGGGGTGTACGCCGCCACCGGAGGTGAATGGGTCGACGAGGACAGCCCCGCCGAGCCCACCGACGAAAAGGGCCGGCTGCTTCGAGCGGCAGAGGTCCGGTGGCTGGAGGCCGGTGGATCGGTGGTCGAATCGGCGGTGATCGTGCGGATCTCGGGCATGTACGGCGCCGGTCGCGGCTATTACCTGCGCCGGTTTTTGGAAGGGCCGGCACTGGAGGCTTGGGAACGGGAGCGGTGGGTCAACCAAGTCCATCGGGACGATGTGGTCTCGGCGGTGCTCACGGTCCTGGAAAGCGCGCCTGCCGGCCGGATCTACAACGTGAGTGACGACGAGCCGGCCCGGCTGGGGGAGATCTTCGATTGGTTGGCGGCCCGGCTGGGGCGCGGCGGGCCGCCGCCGCCGGCGGCCGGGGCGCTGCCCGCTCGTCGCAACGCCGGTCATAAGCGCGTTTCCAACGCCCGGCTCAAGGAGGAACTGCACTGGCGGCCGCGGTATCCGACCTACCGCGAAGGTTACGCGGCGGAGCTGCGCCGCATGGGCCTTTGGCCCGGGGCCGGGGGCGGCGACGCCGTTCCATGAGGGTCTGCGACGCGAACCGGCCGGTGGCCCGGTTCGGGATCATTCCACGGTGACGCTCTTGGCGAGGTTGCGCGGTTTGTCCACGTCGCAGCCGCGCAGGAGGGCGACGTGGTAGGCGAACAGTTGGAGGGGCACCACCGTCAGGAGCGGCTGCAAACAATCCAGCGTGCGTGGCACGTAGATGACGTCGTCCACCTTCCTGCGGATTTCGCGGTCGCCGGCGGTGGCCACTGCGATGATGGGGCCGTTCCGGGCCCTGATTTCCTCGAGGTTGCTGAGGTTTTTCTCGTACCACTCGTCGCGCGGGATGACAAACACGCTGGGGAAATCGGGCGCTATGAGCGCGATGGGCCCGTGCTTCATTTCGGCCGAGGGATAACCCTCGGCGTGGATGTAGGAGATTTCCTTCAGTTTCAGCGCGCCTTCCAACGCGATGGGGAAGTTGTACTGCCGCCCCATGTAGAGGAAATCCGTGAACCGGTAGTATTTCTTGGCCAGGCGGATGATGCGGCTCTCGTCGTCGAGCACCTTCTTCATTTTACCAGGGATGGCCTCCAGGGCGCGGGCCATGCGCCGCGTTTCCCGGAGGGAGAGCAGGCCGCGGCGCCGGCCCAGCCACAGTGCCAGAAGGGTCAGCTGGAGCAGTTGCATGGTGAAGGCCTTGGTGGAGGCCACGCCGATCTCCGGCCCGGCCCGCATGTAGAGGGTCCAGTCGGATTCGCGGGCCAGGGTGGAGCCGATCACGTTCACCAGTGCCAGCGTCCGCACATTTTGTCGGCGCGCCAGGCGCGTGGCGGCGAGGGTGTCAGCCGTTTCCCCGGACTGGGAGATGGCGATGACGAGCGAGCCTTCCTCGAACGGGCGTTTGCGGTAGCGCATTTCGCTGGCGCACTCGACTTCCACGGGGATGCCGGCGAGGTTCTCGATGAGGTACTCCCCGGCCAGGGCGGCGTGCCAGCTGGTGCCGCAGGCCACCAGGATGAACCGCCGCATGGAAGCGAGCTCGTCCAGATGCGGTGCGAGCTCCTGCCAGGCCACCTCGCCCTTGTCCGCCCGCAGCACGCGCTTGAGCTCGTCGGCCACGCGCCCGGGTTGCTCATGGATTTCTTTGAGCATGTAGTGGGGAAAGCCGCCGAGCTCGGCCTCTTCGGCCGACCATTGGACGGTGTCCACGGGCCGTTCCACCGGCTGGTCCCCGGCCCATAACTGGTAGGAGTCGGCCCGGAGCAGGACGATGTCGCCATCGTGCAGGTAGATGACCCGGCGGGTGTGGGGCAGGATGGGCGAAACGTCGCTGGCGAGGAAATTTTCGTCGCGTCCGAGTCCCAGCACCAGCGGCGAACCTCGCCGGGCGCCCACCAGGCAGTCGGGCAGGTCGGCGTGCAACACGGCAATGGCGTAGGTGCCTTCGGCCTCGCGTGTGGCCTGGTGCACGGCGGTGACGACCTGTTCGGGCAGGGGCCGTTGGCCACGCGGGACGAGGGCGTCCAAATGTCGGCCGATGAGGTGAGCCAACACTTCGGTGTCGGTCTGGGACTGGAACTGGTGGCCGGCCTCCACGAGTTGCCGGCGCAGATCGGCGTAGTTCTCGATGATCCCGTTGTGGACGATGACCAGCCGACCGGACTGGTCAAGGTGCGGGTGGGCGTTGGCGTCGCTGGGCAGTCCGTGTGTGGCCCAGCGGGTGTGGCTGATGCCAAGGGTGCCCTGCAGGGGTCGGGCCCGAACCGCTGCAATGAGCGCGTCCACGCGACCGACGCACTTGCGCAGTTGCAGGCCGGACCCGTCCAGGGTGCAGATCCCGGCGGAGTCATAGCCGCGATACTCCAGGCGCTTGAGCCCGTCCAACAGGATGGGTGCGGCCTCCCGCCGCCCCACATAACCCACGATCCCGCACATAAAAAGTCTCTTTCTACCTGGCCGACCCCGGGTCGGACCGGGCGCTGTCCCGACCTTCCGCGCGGCCTGTTGCCCCTCCCTGCAGATCCCCCGGGACCGCGCCGGATCCCGACAGAATCAGATCGGCTGCCCTGCCGAGGTCTTGAGCCACCAGCAACGGGCCCGGCAACGACTCCGGCAAGGTCCGGAGCGTCTCGGTTCCGTAGCCGGTCAACACCAGAATAGAAGCGCGCACGCCGGCGTTCCAGCCGCATTCCAGGTCGGCGCGCTTGTCCCCGATGAAATAACAGCGGCGGAGGTCCAGGCCAAACCGGTCCCGGGCTTCGAGAAGAAAGTAGGGCGACGGTTTCCGCCCGCGCGAAGGTTGATCCGGCGCCTCCGGTGCCACGTAAACCTCGGCAAACCTCACCCCGTACGGGGCGAGAAGTTCGTTCAACCGCTGATGCACCCGGGCGACGTCGTCCAACGTGAAGTAGCCGCGTCCCACACCTGACTGGTTGGTGACCAGGAACAGTTCGTACCCGGCCCGCTGCAACCGTTGCAGGGCTTCGCCTGCGCCCGGCAGGAGGCGAACCTCCTCTGGCCGGCTCAGGTAATGGCGCTCCTCAATGATCGTGCCGTCACGATCCAAAAACACCGCCGTTTTGTCCATCCGGAGGGGCAGTTTCGACGAGCCGTACCCTCGAAGGCGAACCCTTTTTGTCACAGGGGGACTCGACAGACCGGCACCGCCCGGTAGAGTGGGCCCGGGGCGCGGTACACCGGATTTCAGGCGCGGCTTGCCGCGGCCGGACGTGCGCGGCCTTTGCAGGACGGCATGGCCATCAACGAGGTCGTATGAACAAGCAACACAGCCTGTACGGTTGGATCGCGGGCCTGGCGGTTGCGGCCTGCCTTGCCACCGCCTGTCGCGGGCCGGTCACCCACGAGTTCCGGTCGCCGCCGGGGCCGCCGTCCTCCGCCAACACCGCAGAGATCGAAGAAGGCGAACCCATGCTTCCGGCCGACGCGCTCGAGGCGCTGGACCGGGCGCGAAACCAGCCGCCCGCCTCGTGGCCGGGCACCGGCTGGCAGGTGTTGTGGGACTGCCGATCCTGGAGCGGCTGGTACGTGATCCCTTACGCGGGACGCGGGGCGGTGGAGTTGCAGGACGGCGTTCTGGTGATGGGCATGGGCAGTCCGTTCACCGGCGTCCGGTACACGAACGACTTCCCGCACACGAACTATGAGATCGCCCTGGAGGCGGCCCGGCTTTCGGGATCGGATTTCTTCTGCGGGTTGACCGTTCCAGTGGGCGACTCGCATTGCAGTCTGATCGTGGGCGGTTGGGGCGGCGGTCTGGTGGGGATATCCAGCCTGGACGGTTACGACGCGTCGGAAAACGAGACCACTACGTTTCATCGGTTCGAGAAAGGCCGGTGGTACCGGATTCGGATGCGCGTGACGCCTGCCCGCTTGGAGGCCTGGATTGACGACGAACAGGTGGTGAACGTGAACATCGAGGGGCGCCGCATTTCGGTGCGGCCGGGGGACATCGAGGAATGCATTCCGCTGGGCATCTCCTGCTGGCAAACGGCTGCTGCCATTCGCAACGTGCGCTGGCGCCCGGTGACCGGTCCGGCCTCACCGCCCCCGCGCCGCTTCTGAGCCCCGGCCGCAGCGCCGCCCGGTGCCGGTTTTGGGCTTTCGCCTCCGCGGACGGCTTCTATACTGGGCCGCGTTGTGTCAGGACCGCCGGGCCCGGGAACAACGAGGGTTGTGTCCCGTGGTCGTATGGGGTGGCCGCGCGCGGGGTGCTTCTCACGAGCCGAGCGCTCGAACCGCGCCCGGCAGGGCAAGGACAGTCAAAAACGGGACAAGGGTGAGCATGGACCTGGCGTTCGTGTTGACGGCGCTGATCACACTGGCAGGCGCGATTGCCGCGGTGTGGTTGCGCAACTTGGTGCATGCGGTCCTGGCGCTGGCGGTTTCGTTCACGGGGGTGGCGGCGGTGTACCTGCAGTTGGGGGCGCAGTTCCTGGGCTTCGTGCAGATCCTGATCTACGTGGGTGCGGTGGCGATTCTCATCGTGTTTGCGTTGTTGCTGACGCGCGGGGGCGAGGTGCCGGTGGGCGGGGTGCATGCGAGCCGCTGGTGGGTGGGCGCGCTGGTGTCGCTGGCGGTGCTGGGCGTGCTCGGCTGGGCGGGCGCGGCCGCCGACCCCGCCGGTGCGGCGGATCCGTCCGTCTTGAGCGTGGAGGAGCTGGGCCGGCAGTTAGTGACGCGTTGGGTCGTGCCGCTTCAGGTGCTTGCGGTGCTGTTGACCGCTGCGTTGATCGGCGCGGTGCTGCTGGCCTGGCGGGAAGACGAGCCGGAGCGCACGGCTGCGGACCGGGAGGCGGAGGAATGAGCGGACTGACCGGCTGTCTGTTGTTGAGTGCCGCCCTTTTTGCCACGGGGTTGGCCGGGGTGTTGACCCGCCGGAATGCGATCGCCGTGCTGATCGGCGTGGAACTGATGCTGAATGCGGCGAACCTGAATTTCGTGGCCTTTTGGCGGCACGGGGTTTCCGAAGGCGACGCCACCGGGCTGGTGTTCGCGTTGTTTGCCATTGCGGTGGCGGCGGCGGAAGCGGCCGTGGGCTTGGCCTTGGTGATCGCGGTTTACCGGCATTATCGGACGGCACACGTGGACGAGGTGGACCGGCTGCGCGGTTGACGCGCCGGTTGGCAGAAGGGCAGGGACATGGACACGTGGGTGAAATGGATGTGGTTGATTCCGGCGCTGCCGCTGGTGGCGGCCGGGGTGACCGCACTGCTGCCGCGGCGGGCCCGTGCCGGTTCGGCAGCGCTGGCCATCGGGAGTCTGGTGGTGTCGCTGGTGCTGTCCGGGGCTGCTTTTATCGAGACGGTGGGGCAGGCGGGCGTCCGTCAGACCGTCCGCGTCCCCTGGTTCGTGTTTGGGCCCGGGGAGGAGGGCGTTTTGTGGCTGGGCTGGGTGCTGGATCCCTTGTCGGCCTCGATGCTGGTGATGGTGTCGGGGGTGGGGCTGCTGATCTTTCTTTACAGCTTGGGGTACATGGCGAAGGACCCGAATTTCACGCGGTTCTTCTGTTTTCTGTCGTTGTTTGCCGGGGCCATGCTGGGGCTGGTGATGTCGAACAGTTTGGTGGGGTTGTTCATCTGCTGGGAACTGGTGGGATTGGCGTCGTATCTGTTGATCGGTTTCTGGTTTCACAAGCCCGAGGCGGCGGCCGCGGCTCGAAAGGCCTTCATCACCACGCGGGTGGGGGACCTGGCGTTTCTGCTGGGTCTGGTTTGGTTGTACGGCTCGACGGGCACCCAGTTGTTCTACGAGGGCGGGCAGGGTTGTCTGGAGGGGCCGGCGTTGCAGCGGGTGGTGATGGAGACGGCGCTGTGGGGTTGGAGCGCCTCGCAGTGGATCGGACTGTTGCTGTTCATAGGGGCGGTGGGCAAGTCGGGTCAACTGCCGCTGCATGTCTGGTTGCCGGATGCGATGGAAGGTCCGACGCCGGTCAGCGCGTTGATTCACGCCGCCACGATGGTGGCGGCCGGCGTCTTTCTGATGGCGCGCGTCTTTCCGCTGTTGCAGGCGGGGTCGGACGATGGCGGCACGGCCGTGTTGACGGTGATGGCCTGGGTGGGGGCCCTCACGGCGGTCTTCGCGGCTTCGGTCGCGGTTGCACAGACCGACATCAAACGGATCCTGGCCTACTCGACGATTTCCCAGCTGGGTTACATGATGCTCGGGCTGGCGACGGGGGGCGTGGCCGTGGGGATGTTTCACCTGTTGACGCACGCCTTCTTCAAGGCGCTCCTGTTCCTGGGTGCGGGTTCGGTGATCCACGGCTGCCACGACGAGCAGGACATTCGGCGGATGGGCGGGCTGCGGAAGTGGATGCCCGTGACGTTCCTCACCTACACGGTGGGCATGCTGGCATTGGCGGGATTCCCGGTGTTGTTCTCCGGGTTTTGGAGCAAGGAGGAGATTCTGCACGCCGCCCATGCGTGGCCGGTGTCGACGGTACCGTTCTGGCTGGCTCTGGCCGGTGTCTTTCTCACGGCGTTCTACATGACCCGGCAGGTCGTGCTGGTCTTCGGTGGGCAGGGGCCGCGCCATGCGGGCGCCGGCGAAGGTTCGCATCCACCTCACGAGAGTCCGCCTGTGATGACGGTGCCGTTGGTGGTGCTGGCCGCGTTTTCGGTTCTTCTGGGTTTTGTGGGGACACCCGCCTGGCCTTGGATTCAGTCCTATCTGGAAGGGGCGACCGTGTCGGTGGACTGGGGCCGGCTGTTCTCGGGCGAGTTGTGGGGATTGGCCGCCCTGTCGGTGGTGGGTGTGTTGGGCGGAATGGGCCTGGGCCTGTGGCTGTACGGAAGGGTCACCGGGTCAGCGGGCGAGTTTCAGGAACCCCTGACAGCCCTGCCGGCCGGCCTGTACCCGGCGCTGCGGGACAAGTTCTGGGTGGACGAGATTTACGGATGGACGGTGATCTCGTGGTTGCGAACGGTGGCGCACTGGTGCGACCGCCTGGACCGGTGGGTCTGGAACGGGATGGTCCAGGCCGTTGCCCTGTTGACGGAGGCAATGGCTGTGCTCACCCGGGTCACCGATGAGGGGGTGGTGAATGCAGGCTTCGATGGGGCCTGCGGCGGGCTGCGGCGGCAGGGCCGGCGGCTCTCGCTCTGGAACAACGGGCGCGTCCAGCGTTCGCTGGCTTTCATGGCGGCGGCCGTGGCGGTGCTGGTGACGTGGTGGGTTTGGGGAGGGAACGGCCGATGAACGGGTTTCCTTGGTTGACGTGCTTGACCCTGGTCCCGCTGTTGGGCGGCGTGGGGTTGGTGTGCGGCATGGCGGGGCGCGACCGGATGGCCCGCTTGGTTGCGTGGTTCGTCTGGGGGATCTCTGCCTTCCTGGTGCTGGCCTTGGGAACGATCGTGGACCTTCGTGCCGGCACCCTGCAGGCGGTGGAACGACATGCCTGGGTGCCGACGCTCGGTGTGACTTATCACGTGGGTGTGGACGGACTGGGTTGGGTGCTGCTGCTGTTGACGGTGGTGGTATCCGGGCTGGCGCTGCTGGCGGGGCGCACGATTCGTGAAAGGGTTCATGTGTTTCACGGCCTGACGCTGGCGTTGATGGCCACGTTGTTCGGCACCTTTACCGCCCTGAACTTCGTTCACTGGTTTTTGTTCTGGGAACTCAGTTTGATACCGGCGTTCTTCCTGGTCAGGCTCTGGGGCGGGCCGCAGCGGCACACGGCCTCCATCCAATTCTTCCTTTTCACACTGGCCGGCAGCGTGGCGATGTTGCTCGGGTTCCTGGTGGTGCTGCTGGGAACGGGCGAACTGGATTTTCCCGAGCTGGCCCGGCTGGCCCGGGAGGGTGCGCTCTGGCCCGCGGTCTGGAAGCACTGGAACGGTTGGGTGCAGAGCCCGCAAGGGCTGGCGCTGGTGGTGATGGTGCTGGTGCTGGCGGGGCTGGCGGTGAAGATCCCGATGATGCCGTTGCACACGTGGCTGCCCTCCACCTACAGCGAGGCGGCCACACCGGTCACCATGCTGTTGACCGGGGCGATGTCGAAGATGGGTGTGTACGGCCTGGTCCGCATTATCCTGCCCGTGTTTCAGGAGCCGTTGCGGCAGGCATGGCCATGGTTGATGGGGCTGGCACTTTGGACCGTGGTGGCGGCGGCTTGCGCGGCCCTGGCACAGCGCGACCTGAAACGCATGCTGGCGTATTCATCAGTGAATCATCTCGGGTACTGCCTGCTGGCCGTGTTCGCCCTGGGCGCAGCCGGGAGCGGCGACCAGGGGGCGGTCCATCAGGGGGCGGCTTTGAACGGGCTGGTCCTGCAAATGTTCAACCACGGGCTCACGGCGGCCACGTTGTTCTGGTGCGTGGGGCTGTTGGAAGAGCGGAGCGGCGGGCTGCGTGGGCTGGACGATTTCGGGGGGTTGCGTGCAGCCGCACCCGTGTTCTGCGGCTTGACGGGTGTGGCGGCCTTTGCCTCGCTGGGTCTGCCCGGACTGAATGGTTTCGTCGGGGAGTTTCTCATTTTCCGAGGGGTGTTTGCCCTGGTGCCGTGGGGTGCGGTTCTGGCGGCGCCGGGGTTGTTGGTGACGGCGGTCTTTTTGCTGCGGATGCTGCAGCGGGTCTTCCACGGACCGGTGCAACCGGTCTGCGGCTCCTGGTGCGATCTGACGGGACGGGAGCGGCTGGCGCTGGCGCTGCCGGTGGCCGGGATGTTCGTGTTGGGCCTGTGGCCGCAGGTGCTGCTGCAGTTCACGCAGCCCTGGGCCATCCAACTGCTGGGTTTCCTGGGGGTCTAGGACGGATGCGTTGCGCCGCTCGATCGGCCGCGCTAGGGAGGGATTCGGTTCATTGCCGGGCATGGGCACGCTCGAGTTGCGTGCAGCGTTGCGCCAGTGCCGTTGCCAGGGAGGCGCGGTCGGAAAAGGTCAGCGGGTGCCGGCCCGGTTCCAGGAGGGCGAAACCCGGGCCGTAGGCCGGGCCGTTAACCACACAGGCGTGGGTGCCGGAGAGGCGAATCTGTTCCCATCCCTGGCCCAAGGCATCGGCCTGCGTGCCGTCCACGACGTACTTCCAACCGACGATCCAGGCCCGGGGGAACCACTCCGGCAGGCGCCGGATCAGCTTGGGGGTCGGGAGCAGCTCGATCCAGAGTGGCTGGAGATCGCTGGGGATCTTGCCGCACTCGATCACCCGGCTGGTGGAGGGGTCGGTCCCGTGCCGGATGCGTCCAGGCCGGAAATCACTGACCGCGGCGGTGTGGAACAGGGCGCCGATGGGTTCACCGCGGAGACGCTGGAGCCGGTCCTCGAGATCGCGCGTGGTTCCAAAGCGATCGATCACGTCCGCATGGACGGGAAGCTGGCAGGAGGCCGTTTCGGCGAGCAGAAGGATCACGCGATGCCCCTCGGCGCGGAGCGCCTGGCAGAGGCGCAAACCGAGTTCGCCAGTGGCCCAGTTGGTCAGCCGCCGGACCCGGTCCACCGGCTCGTAGGTGGGGCCGGCAGTGACAAGGCAGTTCATGGGCACTAGGGACCCGGCACCGAGAGGACCGGCCTACGTGGCGATGCGCATGGGCATGACCACGTAGAGGAACGGTCCGTTGACCTTGATCACGCCGGGGCTGAGCTCGTCGTTCAGTTCGAGGAAGACCTCTTCGTATTCGTCCAGCGCGTTCAAGGGCTCAATGAGGTAGCGCGGGTTGAAAGCGATGGAGAGGTCGTTGCCGCTGTAGTTGACGGCCAGGCTCTCGCGGGCCTCGCCCACGTCGGGAGAGTTCGCCGTGATGGCCAGGTTGTTGCGGGTGAAGGTCAGCTTGACGGAGTTGGCCTTTTCGCTGGTCATGTACTCGGCGCGGCGGAGGGCGTGCAGGAGCTCTTCCCTCGGCACGGCCACGCGGTGCTGGGACTCGGTGGGAATGACCTGGCGATAATTGGGATAGCTTCCATCCACCAGTTTCGTAACCAGCAGGATGTTTGTTCCCTGTTCGCCGGCGAATTCGAAAGCCGCCTGGTTTTCTGAGAACCGGAGTTTCAGCGGGCCGGTCCCGGCCAGAAGGCGCCCGATCTCGTTGACCGCCTTGGATGGGAGGATGAACTCGCCGCTGGCGCCTTCCGGTATCGGAAGCTCGTGCTCCACCAGGGCCAGCCGCCGCCCGTCCGTGGCCACCAAGGTGAGCTTGTCGTCCTTAAGATTGAAGCACACGCCGTTGAGAACATGGCGGGACTCGTCGGTCGAGACGGCGTAGGCGGTTTTTCGCAACATGGAGGCAAGCGCCTCGCGCGGGATTTCGACTTCGCGCCCCTGCGGGAAGGTCGGCCGGGGCGGGAACTCCTCGGGGCTGATGCCGCGCAGTCGGTAGTAGGAGGCCCCGGTTCTGAGGCTGCAGGTGAAGCGTTCGTCGGCCTCGATTTCCAGCTCGACTCCGTTGAGTTCACGGGCCAGCCCGAGCAAGGTGCGGGCCGGGACTGTGGTCGAGCCCGGTGCACCCACGGTTGCGGGCACGGTGCAGGTGACCAGAATGTCCAGGTCGGTTGCCGTCAGCCGGAGCTGACCTGTTTCGGCCTGCAAAAGGACGTTGTGCAGGACGGGAAGCGTCGTGCGGCCGCCTGCCACATTTTGGACGGCCTGGAGCCCGAGGAGGAGGTGCTCCTTGGCGATGGTCAGGTTCATGCGCTGCCTTGATTAATAGGTCTTCCGAGCGATTTGGACCGCCGTATTCTTAGGCCCGGTGAATAAGGCAGAAATGTCCGGACTGTCAAGGATGGGCGCAGACTGCGACGGCCCGGACTACTGTGAATAGTTCTGTGTATGAGGCGGAGCCCGGCCCGGCAAGGGGGATTTGTGAGCGCTGCTCGCACGTTGTTCACAATTGTCGGGCGGGTTGCCCACAGGTTCTGCCCACGCGGACGACCTTCTCGAACGCCTCGATGACGGCCCGGACGTCTGCTTCGGTGTTCTCGCGTCCGAGGGAGAATCGGACAAGACCGCCTGCCACCTCGGGAGGGAGGCCAAGAGCCACGGCGACGTGGGAAGGTTCCAGTGCTCCGGAGGTGCACGCCGACCCGGCTGAAACGCAGATTCCCTCCACGTCCAGTGCGGCCACGAGTGTCGCACTGTCCAGCCCTTCCACTCCCACCGCGACGGTGTTCGGCAGGCGGCGATCCCGCGAGCCGAGCAGATGCACGCCGGGGATGCGCAGGAGACCCTCCATCAGTGTGGCGCTCAACCACTGCATGCGTTCGGGATCGAACACAGGGGGGCGGAGAAAATGCTCCATGGCGTGCACCATCCCGGCGATGGCTGCCAGGTTTTCGGTACCGGCGCGGCGTTCGTTCTCATGCGGACCGCCGAACAGCAGGGGCTCGATCTGCAACGGTGAGCGCAGGTAGAGAAGGCCGGCCCCTTTCGGGCCGTGGATCTTGTGGGCACAGAGGGAAATCAGGTCGGCGCCGAGGTCGGCCACGCCGGAAAACGGCATTTTTCCGAAGAACTGCACGGCATCCGTATGGAACAGGACGCCGTGCCGGCGGCAGAGCGCGGCAATCTCGCGCACGGGTTGGAGGGTGCCGATCTCGTTGTTGGCGGCCATGATGGAGACCAGGATCGTGTCGGGCCGGATGACCCGGGCCAGGAGATCCGGGTCCACCACGCCTTCCCGTGTGACCGGCAGCCGCGTGACCTCGAAACCCTCGCGTCGTTCCAGATGGTCCATGGCATGTAGGACCGCGTGATGTTCGATGGCCGAGGTGATCAGGTGCCGGCCCCGGTCGCGCCGGGCTCGAGCCGTGCCAAGCACGGCCAGGTTCACGCTCTCGGTTCCTCCGCTGGTGAAGACGATCTCACCCGGCTTGGCCCCCAACGCACGGGCGGCACGTTCCCGCAGGTCGTCCAAGGCGGCCCGGGCACGGCGGCCGATGCGGTGGAGGCTGGAGGGGTTCCCCCAAACCTCGCCAAAGAACGGTTCCATGGCCGCGCGCACGCCGGCGTCCAGGGGCGTGGTGGCGTTGTAATCGCAGTACACGATGTGCATGCCCGCCGACAATGTAGCCGGCTCAGCGCGGCCGGCCAGTCGGGTTCTGCCGGAACTGTCCGCCACGCCATCAGGCAGACTGCGGCTCAGGTCGGCCACGGTCTGCGTGACACGCACGGTGGCGTTCGTGGCCGCGTGTGGCAGGCGCCCGGTTTTACGCCCCTGCGAGCGGCGGGGGAGTCGGCCCAGGCTGCTTCCGGCGTGGAATCGCCCAGCAACCGCCCTTGCTGAACTGTTGCCAGCCCCAGCGCAACCAGTGAACAGCCGACCAGGCCAGCCAAAGCGCCCAAAGGAGCATCGCCAGGCGATACCACCAGATGGAGATCGCCCAGGTCTCGGGTAGGGGCAGGTCTGGCCCGGTCCTCGCGCTGTACCAGTGGTGGATCCAGGTGCTGGAGCCGTTCCCGGAGACGAACATTTCCACACGACCCAACAGCCCGGCCGCCACTGCTGCGTACAAAACGCCCAGGGCGGCGACCGTGAGCACCACCAGCACCAGTTGGGCGAGATCGGCCAGCCACCACTTCTGCTCTTCCAACAGCCGGGATCCCCGAAGTTGCAGGGCGGCGAACCATGCGACCACGATCCAACCAATCCAGACGGGCACCTGCGTGAGACCGACCAGCAACAGGAACCAGGAGAATCTTCCCATGGGCCCGAGGCCCAGTCGGCTCAGCACAACCGCCAGCAGGGCCGCCAGGGCAAGGACCGACCAGTACTGAACGGCCGGTCCCAAGCGCGGCCCGTGCACCGTCAGAACCCATCGATCCTCCGGCAGTTGCATGGTTTGCCTGACGTTGCTGGCTTCGACCGGCAGGTGTATCGGGGCCGGCCGGATCCGCGGAGTGAGCCGGACGGTTTCCTTCCAGGTGAGGCGGACGGTCTGGCGGCCCGGCAACAAGGGTACGGTGACCTTGTCACCAAGTTTTTGCAGGGGCAGCGTCCGGTCATCGCGACGGACTTCCACCGACTCGGCCTCGGGCGGCAGTGTGAGGACGAAGTCCTGACCGAGGCTGGAGAGGATGCGCAGCTGCAAATCGCTGCTCCGCTGCCGGTGACCCACGCGGGTGACCTGGTTGACGGACTCCACCGTGACTGTGGGACCGGGCAAGGCCTCCGGCCGCGTGACGCGCAATTCCACGCCTTCGCCGGGCCAGGGCCGCCAGACGGGCACGAGCGCCGTTCCGGCCTCGTAGATCGGCGGCAGGCCGTGGAACGCCACGTTCCAGACCTGCCCCACACGCAGGCGCCATTCTTCTGCCCAAGTGTCATGGGTGCGAGTGGCGAGGCCCAGGCGATTCGTGGGCGAGAGTTCACTTTCCCAGATGAACTGGCGTTGACCCGGCCCGAGGCGCACCTCCACCTGCATCCCGCGCGTGGTCAGGCCGGGCGTCAAAACCTGCTCGCCGGGCACCAGAGGGACATGCAGCACGGCGGGACGGCCCGGCGGTGAGAGCCGCCTCACCGTGGTGCGGACCTTCCAACGCAGGCCGAGCTCGATTTCGCGCACCGTGAGGAAGGCGGGCACGAGCACCTGGCGGTCGTAGGACGTTGTGAGGGGCGCGGGCCCGCCGGAGGGTGCGGCCCTTCGGGGACGGCGCAGGAACACCTGGTCCGACGGCGCTCCCTCGGGGCTCAGGCCGGAGACCTCCCAGCCAGGCGCCGAGACCTCGACCTTTCGCGGGCGGAGTTGGAAGGTCCAGACCCATTCGTCCACGGGTGCCAACCGGCCCTCCACGCGGACCTCGTGCACGCCCGGCTGGAGGACGATCCAGAGCGAACCGTCCTCGCGACGGAGCGCCGTTTCAGGCTGGCCATCCAACCACACGCGGTGGGGCGCCCACTGGTTGACCCGTGCCGGCAACGGCACGGCGCAGCGGGCCGCTGCTTCCAACCGCGCCTCCACGGTCAGTTGTTCGCCTTTCAGGCTCAGCCTCGCCCACGGGATCTCGGCCGCTCCCGGGAATGTCGGGGGCACGGCCAGGAGCCGGTCTCGCAGCTCGGTCAGGATCTGGGGCGGCGGAAACTCCGAGGCTCCTGCAGGGGAGGAAACCCCGGCGAGGTAGAGGGTGGCCACGGCCACGCCCGCTGCGCGGGAAACGGAAGATGCACCGGGGAACGGGCCGAAGCGGAACGCCGGCCGGCGTGGGGCGCAGAGGAGCACCCAGGTCAAGGCCAGTGTCAGGAGGGCCCGGGCCACCGCCAGGATTCGTTCCAGCCAGGGTGGGGCCAGCCAGAGTTGAATCGTTTGTTCCGGCCGCACCGGGCCGTTCCATCGCAGGATGGCCACACGCCAGCGCCACTCCGGTATGCCCGGTCCGGTCTGGACCTTGGCCGATACATCGAGGCCGAGGTTTTCACCCGAGCGGCTCGGGTAGGCTTCGGCTTGCGGGGCTGCGGAGCGGCCCCGGACTGCCTCCCTGAGCGCACGGGCCGCCGGGAGTGCCTGCAAGGGTGCATACTCCGGCGGGGCGGCTTCGGCCGGGGGCGTCGTGGGACCTGCGAACTCGCGGGTTTCGCCGGCCGCGGGCTGCGGTGTCTCCAACTGGGGGTACAATGCGTGACGCAACTGCAGCCCCGCAAACGCGACGGCTTGGAGCACGAGCACCAAGCCGGCCAGCACCAGCAGGAGACCCAGTCCAAGGGCGGCCCGCGGGGTCCGCACCACCTTCATCAGGGCCACCAATGCGATGACCGACCACCAGCTCCAGCGCGGGGCCCACGGTTCGTGATAGATGAGGGTGGCGGTTGCCAGGGCAAGCAGACCCGCCCGCCAGCCGAGCAACTGTTGGACCGCCAGGCCAAGCACCAGGACGGCAAACAGGTCGAGCAACGTCCAGCGTGTCAGCCAGTCACCGGAGACCTGGTCGGCCCCGAACGCCGCCCACAGGCGCCATCCCACGGGCAGGTGCAGGGTGGTTTCCACCTGATCGGAGGTCACCTCCCAACCGGTCGCGCTCACCGGGCCCCGCCGCGGGATCCGGCCGACCGCTTCCACCTGGAAATCGCGCAGGCGGATTTCAAAGCCGGCGCGCCCGGTCTCCGGATGCCGCGTCAACAATTGCGGGTCACCATCCAAACGGACCGACCCCAGCTCCACCCCCTCGGTGACGTCGAGCCGCCACACGTTTTGGCCCGTTGCTTGGAGACGGTCCTGGAAGGTCAGACCGCCACCATCCTCGTCCAGCCACCACTGACGGTGGATCCGCAACGTGGGGACGGGGCCGAGGCCCCCGCCGCGTTGTCGTTCCACGATCTCCAGCGGGCGGTGCACCTCCCAGCGGAACACGGGCAGACCGCGCCAACGTTCCGGGAAACGTGTTTGCGTCACGTCCACCTGCTCGCCCCCGCGCAGCTCGACCACGCGGAACTCCGGTCGCGTTCGCAGACCGATGAGCACGGCACCTTCGCCGGGCACCTTTGCATCCCCGGGAAAACGCAGGTCCGACCGGGGCCCGTAACGGAACGCCTCCAGCTCCACCGTCCACTGGCCCGGCCGCACCTGTGCGCGGAGCGTTCCATCTTCGACCAGCACGGGCAGCGGACTGCGGACAGACGCGAGCGACCAACCTTCCGGCAGAACGGTACCCACCACCTCTTCCCGGGCCCGACCCGCCACAGAGAGCTGGACCTCGATGTGCAACCATTGGGGGTTGCCGTCCTCGAAGAGCCCGAACCATTCCGCGGCCAGGAAATCCGGTTGCGTCTCGGGCTCTGGCGGGGGTGGCGGCTGCCGAAACCAGAGCCAGCCCTCGGCATCCCAGCTCGGCACGGGCACGGGTTCGCCTAGCAGCTTCAACTCCAGACTGCCGATCTCCGCCGGCACGCGCATGCGCAGAGGCAGGCTGCGCCAATCCAAGCGCCCCTCGATCCGCCACCGGCCCGCGGGCAGGCGGAGCACGGGCCGGCCCGACCGGGCCACCACCGGCGCAGGGGCGCCGTTGGCCGTGACCTCCTGCGGCCACATCGCCTCGTCGCCGGGCAGCGCCAGCCAGTCCTCGGCAAACAGGCGCGCCTCCAAAGCGAACTTTGCACCGGCTTCCTCCGCTTCGAGCACCAGGCGGGCCGGCCAGACCGGACGCCGGGCCTCGCCTTGGTCCCAGCGCGGTGGGGCGGTCCACTCCTCGTGACCGTGGAGCACCCAGGGGATCCAGGGCCGCAACGATTCGGGCACCCAGTCCGGTGTCTCGGTCCGCGTGTCCGTGGCGCACAGGACGGTCCGGGTGAAGAAGACCAACAAAACCAAGCCGGCCAGGCGATGCGGCTTGTTCATACGGCCCCACCCTGAGTCGGCTTGGCAAGGCCGTCAAGTCCCCGGTGGGCGCGGTGCCGCGGCTTGGCTCGGGTGGAATCATCAGGGGAATGGAGCTGAAGGCGATGGGTGGATGACGGTGCGAAACGTTCACCGCGGGTCTGCCGTGGGTGCGGCAGGGCGATCGCCGGACTGATGGGCGCAAGTTGCGCCGGTCCTGACCGACCCGGTTGTCCGCGGTGCGACCCGCCTGGCCGCTCGGGGAGCGGATCGGACACGTAAAATTTCGCCGAAAAATGGAGAAAAAACGCTTGTCAAGGCGTCGAAGCCCCGCTATGAGAGGCTCAACCTGAGTTCAAAAGAGGTCCCTAACGAACGAACCCAGAACCAGTTGACCCTATGAACAACCAAAGCTCCCACCTCCTCCATGGGGCTTCGCGTGTCCTGTGCGCGGCGGGGATTGCCATGGCGCTGGGTAGCGCCACCGCCTAGGAACCGGAAGCACCGGAAACGATGAAGCCGGTGATCATCACCGGTTCTTACATCCCCACCGTGGATGTCAACGCCAGCCCGTCGCCGGTGAAGGTGCTGACGGCGGCCGAGATTGAGAAGATCGGTGTGGCCACGGTGAGCGACGTTTTGCAACGGATGCCCCAGAACAACGCCGGCCAGTTCAACGAGAGCTTCCTGGGCGGCAACTCCTTTTCCAAAGGTTCCTCCTCGGTCTCTCTGCGCGGTCTGGGTCCCAACGCCACGCTGGTCCTGCTGAACGGGCGTCGCCTGGCCAGCTACGGCTTCGCGCAGAACATCACCGATCAGTTCGTGGATCTCAACAGCATCCCACTGGCGGCGGTGGAAAGGATCGAGATTCTGAAAGACGGCGCCTCGGCGTTGTACGGTTCGGACGCCATCGCCGGTGTGGTCAACATCGTCCTGAAGAAGGAATTCAGCGGCACCGAGGTCACCGCCCGCATCGGGAATGTGACGCGCGGCGACGACATGCTGGAGCAGTCGTACAGCGCGGCCTGGGGCGTCCTGACCGAGAAGGGCAGCGCACTGGTGATCGCCGACTGGTTCAGTCGCAATGCGCTGTTCTACCGCGATCGTGACTTCGCCAAATCGGCCAACCAGAGCCCCCGCGGTGGCGTGGATTTGCGGAGCTCCTCCGGCAACCCCGGCACCATCATCCTGACCAGCCCGTGGACAGCTCCGGATGGCACGGTGTACGGGACGGGCCGTTACCGTGTGCCGAGGAATCCGGCCGTGCCCGGCCGGCCCACCGCGTTGGAGATCGTGGCCAATCCGGGCCTGAACAGGTATGACTTCAATCCTTGGATCTCCGCCTTCCCCGACACGACCCGGTACGGCGCCTTTGCCGCGGTGGATTACCAAATTCTGGAGAAGGTCAAGGTGTTCTTGGAGGCGTCCGTGCGCCGGGTGAATTACGAGGTGAGTGCGGCGCCCACGCCCGTGTTCGGCGATCTGGACGGCTTCACCGTGCCGGCCAGCAACCCGTACAACCCATTCGGACAGGACGTGACCTTCCGGTACCGCATCACCGAGGCCGGACCGCGGATTGACGAGGGTGAGACAACCGCAATCAGGTTGCTGCCGGGCATCAAGGTCGAGCTCGGCGGCGATTGGACGGCCGAGGCCGCGTTTCTGTGGAGCGAGAGCCGGACGCTGGAGATCGGCAAGAACTTCATCTCTGCGCAAGCCTTGCAGGATGCATTGAACTCGACCGACCCGGCCACCGCCCTGAATGTCTTTGGCGCGGGCGAAGGGATCAATTCACCGGACGTCATCAACAGTCTGAAAGTCCGCACCTTCCGGTCGGGCGACTCGGTGCTCTGGAGCCCGGACATCCGCGCCAGCGGCACCCTGCCGATCGACTGGGGCGCCGGCCGCGTGGGGCTGGCCGTCGGCGGCGAGTACCGGTACGAGGACGTGAAAGACCTTTCGGATCCGTTTTCCGAGGGCGGACACATCGTCAGCTCGGGCGGCACCTCCGGCTCGGGCAGCCGGGATGCCTGGGCCGCGTACATCGAGGCCCGGATTCCCGTGCTCGGACAGGACCTTTCGTTCCCCGGCGTGAAGGAGCTGGAGGTTCAGGCGGCCGGGCGCTTCGAGCAGTACTCGGATTTCGGTGACACGGCCAATCCCAAGGTGGGCGTGCGGTGGAAACCGCTGGATCAGGTGGTCCTCCGCGGCACTTACGCCGAGAGTTTCCGGGCCCCCTCCTTGGTGGAGTTGTTCCAGGGCAAATCCACCTCCTTCGATTTCCTCAGCGACCCCGCGCGGGGTGAGAACAACCTGCAGTACCGGGTCGAACGCGGTGGCAATCCGAACCTCGATGCTGAAGAGGCCAAGTCCTGGACGGCCGGCATTGCATTCGAACCCATCAAGCACCTGACGCTGTCGGTGGATTGGTTCCACATCAAACAGACCGGCAAAATCGAGGACCTCGATCCACAGGACATCCTCGACAACGAGGCACTCTTCCCGGGCCGCGTGATCCGGAACCCGCCCACCGCGCAGGACATTGCCCAGGGCATCCCGGGCACCATCGTCAAGATCATCAGCGGCTACGAAAACATCGCTGAGCGGAAGGTCGAAGGTCTCGACTTCGGGATCCGGTACCTCTACCCGACGGAGTCGTGGGGTGAGTTCACGTTGGATGCCAGCGCCTCCTGGCTGTACAAGTTTGACGAGATCCCCAGCCCGGGCGACCCGACCATCCACTTCGCGGGTTCCTACAGTGTCCCCGAGTGGCGGGGTTACGGCACTCTGAGCTGGGATTACAAGGGCTTCACCTTCAGCTTCACGGCCAACTACATTGGCGAGTACGACCAGGCCAACCAGATCGTCTACAAGTACGTGGATGATCTCTGGACGTTCGACCTGCAGGCCGGTTACGCGTTCAAGGACACGAAGTACGACCTGCTGAACAACGTCCGGCTGGTGGTGGGCGTGTTGAACGTGACCGACGAGGATCCGCCCTTCTCGGATTCCAGCAATGACACGGCCGGCTACGACACCTCCATCCACGATCCCCGTGGCCGGTTCTGGTACGTCCAGGTGTCCAAGAAATTCTGATCGCACCTGACTCGGGTAAGTGCACGCGACCCCGCCCACCGGGCGGGGTCGTTGCGTTTCCGGCTCTGGCCATCCGAACCGGCCCGGCAGCGGCCCCGATTGCGGCGGTGTCCCTCGCGGGCGCGCCAGAGGATCGTCCCGCCCGGCCTCGGGGAAACCCGGTGCCTTTCGAACGCAGCCGTGCTATGTTGGGCGCATGAAACGCGTGGCGCTCTGCTGCCGCGGCCCAGAGTGGAGTCGTGCCGCGGCCTTTCTCGCGCTCGGGCTGCTCGCCAGCGCGTGTGCAACGGGGCCTCAGGCTTCCCGCCAAGCCCAGAGGTCAACTGCTCCCACAACAATCCAGAGCGAAGAAGACAAGGAACGTATCATCACCGGGTCTCACATCCCCCGGAAGGTCAAACGGATGGGTCAAACAGCCGACACGCCGTTCCCGATCCACATCCTGGACAGCCGCGACATTGAACTGAGCGGCGCCGCCACTGTGGCAGAGGCCCTGCGGCGTGTGCCGGCTGTTCGGTAGGTTCCGGCGGATGGCTTTTGGCTCGGTTTACTCCTGCATCGAGTGCAGAGTTTTTTCCCCTTGGCAGCCGGGCGTTTTTCGAGTCCAGAGCGAAGAGACACTCCTGCGGGCCCGGTGCATTACTTTTCGGTGGTGACGTCTCCTCCGATGACGCGCTCCAGGAGGCCGTGTTCGGTGCGGAGGAGGAGGGCCCCGGTCTCGTCCAGCGCTTCCGCCCGGCCGGTCAGCCTTCGCGAACCCAGCACCAGCGTCACTTCCCGGCCCAGGGTGCAGCAGTAACGGGCCCACTCGTCGGCCACTTCCCAGAACCGGCCGTCACAAACGCGCCGGTAGTCGGTGTCGAGCGCCTCCAGCAGGGAGGCCGCCAGGGCCGGCCGGTCCAGAGTTTGGCCGGACTCGATTCGCAGCGAGGTGGCCACGTCGCGAAGCTCGGCCGGGAAATCCTTTGGTTCCAGGTTCACATCCACGCCGATGCCCAACACCACGTGGTGCAACGTGTCCGGGTCGGCATTCATTTCGGTGAGGATTCCGGCGACCTTGCGGCCGCGGCAGGTGACGTCGTTGGGCCATTTGATTTCCAAGGGCAGGCCGGTGGTCTGTCGGAGCGAGCGGCAGACGGAGACGGCCGCGGTCACGGTCAGTTGCGTGGCTTCGGTTGTGCGCAGGGGTGGGCGAAGGAGGACGGAAAACCACAGACCTTTGCCGGGAGGGGAAATCCAGCTTCGGCCGAGGCGGCCGCGGCCGCGGGTTTGTTCCTCTGCAAACACCACCACGCCCTCCCGGGCGCCGTCCAAGGCCAGTTTTTCCGCCACGTCGTTGGTGGAGGCGGTTTGGGCGAGCACGCGGATGTCGCGTCCGATCCGTTGGACTCGGTGTGCGACGCGGGCGAGCAGGTCGTCGGCCAACAGGCGGTCGGGACAACGCACCAGGCGGTACCCGTGGTGCGGGCTGGCCTCGATTTCGAACCCCAGGGCGCGAAGTTCCTGAATCCTTGCCCAGACGGCGGCGCGGGTGATGCCGAGCCGCTCCGCCAGCTCGGCCCCCGAGACGCCGGCGGAACCGGCGGCATGCAGGGCTGCCAGGATGTGCGCGTCGGTGGTCATGGCTGGAGGAAATCGAGCCCGATGTCCACGGCGGGCGCCGAATGGGTCAGCGCGCCGACGGATATGTCGTCCACGCCGGTTTCGGCCACGGCACGGACGTTGTCGAGGCGAATACCTCCACTGGCTTCCAGGCGCGCGCGGCCGGCGACGCGCCGCACGGCCTCCCGGAGATCGGGAAGGCTGAAGTTGTCCAGCAGGATGCGATCGGCACCTGCGTCCAGAGCCTGCTGCACTTGTTGCAAGGTGTCGGCTTCGACCTCGACCTCCAGGTGGGGCCAGCGTTGCCGTGCCCGTGCCACGGCTGCGGCCACCGGGTTGGGTTCGGCATCTTGCAGGACTTGGAGATGGTTATCCTTGATGAGGACCAGGTCGTCGAGGCCGAAGCGGTGGTTGTGTCCGCCGCCACAGCGTACGGCGTACTTTTCGAGCTTCCGCCACCCGGGTGTGGTCTTGCGCGTGTCGAGGATCCGCGCGCCGGTGCCGGCCACCGCACGTACGAAGCGGGCCGTCAGCGTGGCAATGCCGGAGAGGCGCTGCACGAAATTCAGTGCGACCCGTTCGGCTGACAGCAGGGCCCGGGCCGGCCCCTCGACTTCCAGGAGCACCGCGCCCGCCTGGAGACTCTCGCCATCCCGGGCGCGGGTTCGGATCCGAACCGAGCGACTGCGTTGCCGGAACGCTTCGATGGCCAGAGGCAACCCCGCCACGACAAGCACTTCCCGCGCGCGCATGACGGCGCGCGCCCGCGCCCGGGCCGGGATCAGCGCCAGCGAAGTGGCATCGCCACGCCCGATGTCCTCGCGGAGGGCGTGGCGAACGAACCGGCGCACCTCCCGTGGATGAAGTCCATTCACGGCCTTCCATCTTGGAACGTACTGTCCCGGATCACCAGTGCTGAATGGTGTGGCCGCTGCCGGGGAGACGCCCCGCCGGCGTCCGGCGCCCTCTCCGAATCAGGCGAGCAGCCAGACCAAGCTTTACAAGGGCGGGTTCACTGGGCCTTGTTGGGGACGATGCAGATCTCCCCGTGCAGCGAGGAGCGCCGCCGGAGCGGACAGATCCGCAGTCGGAAGATGCGTGGGACCAGGCGGTGGCCCACGGCGAACGCTCTCCAGCCAGGGATGCCCCCGGCCGACCCCGATTGTCCTGCAAGTCTGCCGCGCAGGGCGGTCGCTTTAGGGATGGTGCTGGGTTTGGTGATCCAAGCCTTGTGGGCCGGTGAAGTTCGTGCCGGAGCGGGTGTGGGAGAGTTTTCGGTGCCGGAGGTGGGGCCCGTGCCGGAGGAGCTGCGGGCACGGCTGCAATTGGATCCTTTTTATCGCAAGCACGTGGACGTGGGCGGTTTGCCCGTGCTGGGGTCCGGTCGGGTCAGCGACGCGGCACTGCGGGAGGCGGCCTGGATCTTGGGGCACATGCTGGCGGGCCGGCCGGAGTGGCTGGCCCGAATGAGGGAGCGCGGGGCGCGTGTGGTGGTGATGGCCCACGATGAATACACCACCGACGTGCCCGAGCACGCGCGGCTGCGGCCGAAAATCTATTGGGACCGTCGCGCACGCGGGTTGGGCGGGCGCACCACCAGTTGCGGAGAAGAGAATCTCCTGGGCTTTCTGGGTGACCCGTACGCGGGGGAATGCATCCTGATTCACGAGTTCTCGCACGCGCTGCACAACGTCGCGCTGCGCCGGGGCGAGCCCGGGTTTCAGGAGACCTTGGAACGACTTTATGAACAGGCCCGGCGCGAGGGACGATGGGCCGGGACCTACGCCGCCTCCAACCCGGAGGAGTACTGGGCCGAGGCTGTGCAGAGCTGGTTCGACTGCAACCGGGAAAACGACGCCAGTCACAACCACGTGAACACCCGGGAGGAATTGCAGGCTTACGATCCCGGGCTGGCGCAATTGTGCGAGCGGGTGTTCGGCACAAACTCATGGCGGTACCGAAGGCCGTCGCAACGGCCGGCCACGGAGCGGGTTCACCTGGCGGGTTACGATCCGGCGCGTGCGCCGCGGTTTCGATGGCCCGACCCGCCGTTGGGAGAGCGTGCCGTGGTCCGGTTCGACACGCCCTTGGGATCGTTCGAGGCCGAACTGTACGCGCGGGAGGCGCCGCAGGTGGTGCGGCATTTCCTGGGGTTGGTTCGCGACGGCTTCTATCGGGGGGGCTCGCTGCGTGGGATTCCGGCTGTGCCAGGCGGAGAGGCCGGAGCGTACATCGAGGGAGAAACCGATCCGGCACGGTTGGCGGAACTGCCTTCCTTGGATGACGGAGAGACTCCGGCCCGTTCCGGCCTGCGGCACCTCCGCGGCACGCTGACCTGGGTGCTCGGCGGCGCGGAGGACGGGCGCGGACGATTCCGGATCTGCCGGGAAGACCGGCCCGACTGGGACAACGTCCGGCCGGAACAGCAGCCGGATGGACCCGGCTTGGCGCCATTCGGCCGGGTGATTCGCGGGATGGACCTGTTGGAGTCCTGGGCAAGGGAGGTGGATCGGGACCCGGCCGGTGGCGGTGCGCTGCGGCTGCAGGGCGTCTACCGGATGGAATGATCTCTTGCGGAATGGCGGGCGGCGCGGCGACGGCCCGCCTCGCGGCTCAGAGCGGCCGGCGCCCCGCGTAGCCCGCGTGCAGCTCATGCCAGTAGGCGATGTCCGGTTCGCCCTCCTCCCAGCAAAGAAAAACCTCGCGACCGTCGCGCAGCGACGGGAAATCCACCAGGCCACGCTCCAGGTCGCGTACGATGATGCACCGCTGCTCGAGTTCGCGGTGGCGGTCGAACAGCTCGAACCACTGCCGGATGTGGTCGTGCACGGCAGGGCCGCCGAGGTCGTAGCCGTCCGGGAAATGCCGTTGAAGGTTGCGGTGGTATCGGTTGAGCTTGTCGTGCAGTTCGCGCAGGGCGGGCAATTGCTCCCGGACCCAGGGCAGGAGGGCGCGCGCTTCCTCGAGAGTGTAATGGCGTGGGAACTGCGGCTTCATGGCTCGGGGACGGCAGGCGCCGCGGCGGCGCGCGAAGGTCGGAGTTTTTCCCGGATGACGGCGTTGTCCGGGTCCAGTTCCAGGGCCCGCTGCCAGGCACGGCGTGCTTCTTCCATCCGGCCAAGGGCGGCCAGGATGTCACCGTAGTGGTCGAAGAGCGTGGGATCGGGCTCCTCCATGGTCTGGAGGGCCTTCTCCATCCAGGGGAGCGCCTGATCGGGCTGGCCCAGCCGGAAGAGCACCCAGGCCATGCTGTCGAGGTAGGCGCTGTTGTTGGGATCGGCCTGGACGGCCTGCTGGATGAGCTGGCGTGCCCGATCCAGGTTCTCGCCGCGTTCGGCCCACATGTAACCGAGATAATTCTGGGCGGGGTGGAAGTGGGGGTCGAGCTTGAGGCACTGTTCAAACGCGCGCACGGCGGCGGGGATGTCACCTGTGCGTTCGGCGGTCACGCCCAGCTGGAAATAAAGTGCCGCGTCGAGCCGGTTGGTTTCGGTGGTGGAAGCGATGACCTCGGCGGCCGAGAAGTGCTTGCGGGCGGAGGCGAAGTCCTGAAGCTGGCTGCACGCCAGGCCCGAGAGGTACTCGACGAGGAAGGTCCGGCCGATGGTCTCGCGGGCGGTTTCCATCGCCGCCAGGACCTGGCCGGGTTGACGCAGGGCCAGGAGCGCCTGCGCCAGGTTGTAGTAGGCTGCTTCCAGTTTCGGGTCGAGCGCCAGCGCCCGGCGGTACGCATCCACGGCTTCGGCGGCCCGGCCGCTCTCGAGTGCCAGGTTGCCCAGCACGAAATGGACCTGGACGTTCATGGGGTCCAGTTCGGACAGTTCCCGCAGGACATTGCGAGCCGGTTCGAGCTGGCGGGAGCCCAGGTAGAGATCTGCCAGACGGGCCAGCACGAGACGGCGCAGCGGGGCGTTCGAGCCCAGGGCTGCGCGAGCCCGTTCGTACCACGCGATGGCGTCCGTGGCCCGGCCGATGCGCAGGTAAAGTTCCGCCAGCCCGAACTGTTGCTCCGGTGTGGCAGGGTTCAATGAGGCCACGCGCTCAGCCACCCGGGCCAGCAGTTGGGGGGTGCGACTTCGCTCTTCGGCTGAGAGCGTGGCCAGGCGCGCATAGGCCTCCGCCAGCACGAGCAGTGAATCGGCGTCGGCGTCGGGCGCCTCCAACAGTTCCCGCAGAAAACCCAAGGGACGCGCCTCGGCGGGGAGGGAATCGGCCCGCTGCAGGATGGAGCCGAGGAGCGGAAGCAGGGCGGCCGGAGGCGCCCCCCGGCGCCGTGCTTCGTGAATGGCCTGGAGTGCATCCGCAGGGCGGTCGAGCTGCAGGAGCGCCTCAGCCTGGAGGAGCGGCAGGTCCGGGCTGGTCGAGTTGGTGAGGTAGGGGCGGAGGATTTCCAGCGCCTGTCCGGGTTGCCGGTAACGAAGGAACCTCCGGGCCACTTCGCGGGCCAGTTCCTCGTCGCCCGGGGCCGCTTCAACTGCACGACGAAACGCGGCCACCGCACGCGGGATGTCGCCCTGCATTTCGAGCAGGACCGCCTCCGCAAAATGTGCGTCGGCCTCGATCTGCGCGCGATGCACCTCGGTCGCCGGGTCACGGCCGAACCAGGCAGACCACGGCCGCCACCAGCGTGCTGGCGAGGCACATCCCGCACCCGCCAGCAGGGTGAGCAGGAGAACGAAGCCAACCCGCCGGCAGAGTGGGCCGGTAACCGTCATGCGCAGAGCATACCGCGCCGCAACCGGGAGGGCAAAACGCAGGCGCTGCGGCGCGCCGGAGGAGTCGGGAATCGGCCGACCGGTCAGGTCTGCCAGGTGCGCTTCTTGTGACGGTGCATGCGCAGCTTTTTGCGGCGCTTGTGCTTGTTGATTTTGGCCTTGCGGCGCTTTTTGAGTGAACCCATAGACCTGTGCGGCCCTCAGTATACGATTTTGTTCAGCGGATATTCAATGATGCCCTCGGCACCTGCGCTCTTCAACTGCGGGATCAGTTCCCGGACCACGTGCTCGTCAATGACGGTTTCCACGGCCACCCAGCCGGGTTGGCTGAGCTGGGAGATGGTAGGGTTGCGCAGGGCCGGCAACAGGGAGAGAACCTGTTGAAGTTTGTCCTGGGGCACGTTCATCTTGAGGCCCACCATCACCTCGGCGTCGAGGGCGCCCTTGAGCAACATGGCCAGCACCTCGATCTTGCGCCGTTTCCACGGATCCCGCCAGGCCTGGTGATTGGCGATCAGCCGCGGCGTGGAGACCAGGATTTCGTCAATGATCCGGAGCTTGTTGGCCCGGAGGGAAGAACCCGTCTCCGTCACTTCCACGATTGCATCCACCAATTCATGCGCCTTGACCTCGGTGGCGCCCCAGGAGAACTCCACCTCGGCCTTTACCCCGTGCTTGCGCAGGTACCGGCGGGTGATGTTGACCACCTCGGTGGCAATGCGCTTGCCCTGCAGGTCCTTCACCGACCGAATGGGCGAATCTTCCGGCACGCAAAGGACCCACCGGGCCGGACGCCGGGTCGCCTTGCTGAAGAGGAACTCGCCCACCTCGTGCACCTTGGAACCGTTTTCCACGATCCAGTCGTGCCCGGTAATGCCGCAGTCCAGATAGCCGTGCTCGACGTACCGGCTGATCTCCTGCGCACGGATCAGCCGCACCTCCAGCTCCTCGTCATCCACGTACGGAATGTAGGAGCGGCTGCTGACCTGAACGTGGTAACCGGCCTTGGCCAGTTTTTCCAAGGTCGCCTCCTGCAGGCTGCCCTTGGGCAGCCCGAACCGGAGCACCCGCTTTGGTGCCGTGTCCTCTTTCGATTCCCGTTGTTTCTGTCGTTGTTTGGCCATGCGGATGAAATTGCGCTCGAGCAGGGTGCCGGTCCGTCCTGCCTGCTTGGGAAGTGAACCGGCCGCCCCTTGCGCGGCGCTCTTTTTGCCAGCTTGTCCTCCCAAACGCCAATCTTTTCTTCAGGGGAAGGGCCCGGACCCCGGGGCTGTTTCGTCTGGGTGGGCCACAGGGGTCGGAGAGCGTCGGGCGCTCCGATCAAAAACCTCCGCCGGGCCCCGGCGCGCCGGAAAACCACGCTCCCCGGCGCCGGAAGCCCGGCCCGAGAAGGCCGTCCGGCCGGTTGACTCCCCGGTCCGCGACCAGCCATCTCCCAAGGGCCGACCAACGGCCCCTTCCACCACAGCCTCCCCTCTCCAAATCCACCGTACCCTGCACCCGCCGGAGGATCCGCCCGATCCTCTGCCCCATCGCCTTGAACCCGCAGGCCCGATGGCACTTGCCCCGATACCGGCTTTCGTCCACAAAGCTCTCGACCAACAGCACCGGCTGCCCCCAACGGGTCTGCCGGTCCCGGCTGAGCCCCTTCAGACACAAACCCCGCCACCCGCCAGGTCAGGTCGGGGTCACACCCCCGATCCACCAGGACCAGAAAAGCAGCTGTTGTTGACCACCAGATGCTGGCGCGGGGCGCAAGCCACGGGCTCCCAGCGATCTTGCAATCCCGCCCTTGAGTGTGCTGGGCCGACCCGCTGAAAGCCACCAGGGCTACCCATCGGCCCCCGACCCCGGCCACATGACACAAGCTGCGCCCTTGCAGCCGGGCACTGTTGCAGGGAGTGCTCCTTTCCCGGAAGCTCATTGAATCGGGCACGCCCGCTTTCTTCCATCGGTCGCACGCGCCCCTGCCGCAGCCGCGCCTTTTCGGAACCCGATAAGGTTCGGTCAGCCCCGGCCCGGCAGTTCTTGACCCTCAGTTGAAAAGTCGACCTCCCTCGGCCATCTCTCCCCTCTCAGGAGACCCCTGGAGGAAAACCCGGTCCGGGGTCCTGAGCTGATCCGGGGTTCTGAGCTGATGAACCGTTGACGTCTTTGTGGCAGCGTGTGCGAGACCCAGCGTTGGGTCTCTTTTATGGCGGCAGCTGAACAGGCCGCGCAGAAGTCGTCATCTGCCACACTTTCGCCGGGCGCCAGGTCAACAGTACCTCCGGACTCTTCCCTGGACGCCGCCCGGCGGCACCGCTCGTTCACCGCCGCATGCCTCCTTCCGGTCTTCAGCATCCCTCCCCGTCCAGACTTCGGACCGTGTACCACTGACCTTCCTGCCACGATCCCCTCACGCCGGACCCCCAGATCTTGCCGTGCACACCGCCGGCCCCGGCGTCGGCAGAGCGACGTTCGGCTCCCGCTCAACCCACCCTCTGCACTCGTGGGCTCCCCGTCTGCTCTTTTCCTGTTTCCCGATGAACTTGTCTCTTTCATCCCCACATTACCTGCCAGCCCTGAGGAACGTTTCCGCAGCCATGTTGGCAGACCCTCGATATTTCCCGTGGCCACACAGTCGGAGGCGAGTCACACGGTGCCCCGCCCAGAAACCGGGCTGGCGAGCTCTGCAGAAAACGTCGCCCCTGCAGCCATTCCCCGCGCCGCACCGCGGCAAGAGTCTTTTGCCCAACCCTACCAAACCAACGAAAAAGCCAAGTACCAGGCGGGCATTGCCGCGCGCACGGCATCCGTCATGCGCAACATCTATGCCCCTGAGGGACTGACAAGCAGGATATCCAGATCCTCAGGCCGGTTGTGACTCAAGCCGGCCAGCGTCACCCCTACCCACAAAACGTTCGTTGGCATCCCAAACACGTCAATGGTGGCCGGGTAACGCGAGGCCTGGCCCGAGGAGGGAATCATAATCGGTTTTGGTACAACCCACAGCATTGCAGGGCCAACCCACATGGTCTCGCCTGCCGCACTCCTGACCAGCACACCGAACCAGTTGCAGTGGTCCCACGAGTCCACGTTCGTCAGCACCAGTGTAGCATTGGTTTGGCCGGGCAACAGCATCCAATCGTTTGTCCAGGGATACCGTGCATACCACTGGTACTGCAGCGGCTCCGGCGCTTCAACATACGGCCAGAACTCGGCATTCTCCGTTTCCTCGACGATCTCATCGTCAAGGAACCAGTCCGGAAAACTTGTTGCCCGTGCATGCAGTGTCATGCACCGGTAACTTCACGGGTCGACGGGTTTGGGTTCGTCTGCGGACTCGTCTCAGGACAAGTCCTGCACCGCCTGCGACAAACAGAGCCCAGGTACTGGGTTCTGGCACCCAGACCAGGTTGTCCATGGCCCAGCGGTCGGCGTGGATTTCGACCCACAACAGGCCGGCGGCGAACTCAGGGGAAAAGTTGTAGGTCATCAGCCGGCTTGCCCCCCCACCGGGCGTGACAAACGTGTTGGTAACCACTAACCCGCTTGCTCTGTAGCCCACAAATGAAATGGGCAGGTTCGTGTAGGAGGGAGAAATAGGATCTGCCAATTGCACTGAGACGAGTCCGAAAGACATCCCGTTGGTTGGGCTAAACTGTACATGGTCGTCGGGACTGTATTTTCGAAAAAATAACATATACGGCGTGTCATTGTACGGGATATTGGCTGGTGTAGTGATTGCTGGTGCAATGCCCATGCTGTCGTGCCAGGGCGAGCCTGTGCCCTGTGTAGGTATCACCACACGGAACCAGAACCCTTGCTCGTAATAGTTGGTGCCGTAGAGTCCCATTCGACCGCTGAAGGTCAGTGTGCCTTGTGCGAGGGCCGCACTGTTGAAGGCCAGTGCCAGCAGCGAAGCCAGAAGGGACACACTGCGTACTTTTGTTACTCCTTTTTCTAACCTCCGCTGTATGTGGGGTGTCATATGCATTGCTGGGTTATCATTTATTGGAATGTAAACTCCAGCCACCAAGACCCCAGAAGCACGCCTATGTTCTGTTGGGAGTCATCATAAATGTACAGCTGCCACAGACCGTTAGGATTGTCACCGACGAGATCGAAGAGATTAGTGGAATACTGTCCTGGAGGTGCACCTGGTAACTGGGTTTCCACCGGAGTGCCGTAGTTGGCTGGGCAGTAGTAATTCCGCTCCCAAGACAACAGCGGGTCTTCATCAGGCGGGAACCAATAACTCTGGTCGAACACCAGCGTTGCATTTGTAACGGCGGTGTTTCCACCTGCATCGCTCATGAGCATGATCTTTTTGCCGGATGGACTCACGAGCAATATGTCCAAGTCGTCAGGGCGCGTATGCCGCAGGTCGTACAGTATGACCCGCACACTGGCCAGATTGGTGGGCATGCCACGCACATGGATTGTGGCCGGATACCGACTGGCTGGGCCCATTGTGCCTGAGCCTGGGATGGAGATCGCGAGCGGATAGACCGACAATGTAGCCGGGCCTAACCAGAGCGTTTCGCCAACCGCGTTACTGACCAATACGCTGACCATTGTCCAATCATCCCAGAGGTCGACATTGGTGAGTGTAAGTGTTGGGCCTGTCACAGCCGGCAACTCGGCGAACTGATTTGTCCAGGGGTACAGGATGTACCAGCGGTAAGCGATTGGTTCCGGTGCCAGCACCTGGGCATGGAACTGAGCGTCTTCGGTCTCGTATGCCCAGGTATCGTCCAACCAACCGCCAAGAAAACTGGTTGCCCGTGCATGCAGTGTCAGGTCGTGGAGGGCGGGTTTTTTGGCTGGGTCATCCCGTATGAGCGCCACGCGCACCTCGATGTACCGGCCGTGCACAGCCTGGAGCATGGCGTTGTTTGTTACCTGCACAAATGCCTGGCGGGCCAGGGCAGGTCGCTCGTCACTTGCCCGGACAAACACTTCAATGTCGCAGCCCTCGGGTACGGATGCGTTCCAGCTAATCCGGTCCCACCACAGACCGGGTATGCCGCTGTCGTGAATCATTATCCAATAACCCTTGAACGGCTGCAACGTCGGGTTGACGATCCGGTTGTTGAACCCGGTCATGTCGCTGTAATTGTACGGCGCAGCGGCGTTGGTGTAAGGCGCGGGGTGATACGAGCCGTCGCCCAAGTCAACCACCATGTCAACCTGGCCGACGTAATTGGTCACAAGCACCCCGGCATTGGTCGTAACCACAATTGGCCCTGCAGTAGGATCAATCCGCATCACGTTGTCCGACCCGAGATTAGCCGCCCAAATCTTGCCGGCTGCATCTACTGATACACCGTGCGGATATTGACCGGTTTGAACGAACCGGTCCCGTGGAATCACCACAGGCGCGGCTTGGCCAGGTTCGATCCAGGAAAGTCGCACCCGTGCCTCGCCGGTGAATTCGATGTATTCGAGCTTCAATGCGTAAGCCGTGTTCGTGGACAGGTAGTTTGTGAGGTACAGCACGACAGGGTACGGCCCCGGTTCTTCCCACCAATTGCTCGAGACCACTTGACCTTCGAGTGTGAGTCGTACAGCAGCACCGGCATCGGCACTGACAATCAACACGTGCTCGCCTTCCGTGCGTGGTTCGAGCACACCAAGCCAGCGAGCCGAGAAATGGTTGCTGGGTAGGCTTGGTGCGGGGGAACCTTGACCCCAATCAAAGTCCAATGGTGCTTCTATGCGCACCAATCCCGGTGTGCCGGCAAAGTTCGTGTTTGGGAAATATTCAGCACGCAATCCGGTGAGGCGCATCTGCACATTGCCGATGTGGATGCCGTTTGTGTCCAGGTGGCCGACGGTTGTACCGCCGCTGTGAGCGACCCATACGTGCCCGTTTGTATCCACAACCAGTCCTTTGGGTGCATAAGCGCCGCAGTTGAACAATTGTGGGGAGCTGTCCGCGTTGGTGGCGTATGTGCCGTCGGGCCACCAACGAAACACGTTCGAGCTTTGGTACGAGGTTTGCCAGATGTAGCCGTGGCGCGGGTCTACGGCAATGCCGTAGGGCATCGGTGCCGGTGCGGAGAGCACGACCCAGTCATTTGTTGTAGGCGGCATAAGTGCCGGCGGTGTGAACCGCAAGACGCCCGCATCCGGGCTGGTCGACCACAGCCGACCCCAGCGGTCGATCACGGCTCCGTAGCCGCCTGCCTGGGGATCAAAAACCGACCCGGGCACGATTGATCCGGTCAGACCATTGGCCTTCACATGATGCCGCGTGTGGGTGCCCCCGACCCATATGTCGTTGAAGCGGTCCACCGCAATCGCGCGCGTGCCGGCGGTCGGCACCCGCACGTACTCGAGGATGGCTTCGTCTTCAGCAGTCGAGACACCGCCATAAGTGTCAACATCATTGGGATTATCCCACGCCAAGATGTCGGCCAGGCCGCGTGAGGTGCGGATGAACCCGTCGCCGTCCCGGTCAATGCAGGTGTTGTACACGGCATTTGAGATGGCCACATATTGACCGGTTGGGTCCGGATAATACACCCCGTTGCTCTTTGAAAAGCGCGTGCCGCCCATGATCAACCCAATCCGGGTAATCGAGCCGTAGTTTGTCCCGCCAATGTTGAGGACATCTGCACGATTCGCCACCCACACATTGCCAAACAGGTCAACAGTTGTACGGGACGGGTTGGCATAGCCAACGCTTTCGCCTGTGCGCGAGGGCGCAGTCCGATACTCCCCAATGACTGCGCCATTGGTTGTGTTGATGCGTACTATGGTGCCGCGCCCCGAGCAAGCAACCGCGATGAACGGGAACTGCGGCGGCAGATTGCTTGTAAACTGCAACTGACCGTCGCCGCCACCCTGCGCCGCCTCAAGCCCCATCATGGTCCCTCGCCTGAAATCGGCTACCGTGGTGTAGGTGTACTGGTACTGCTCAAGTATCCAGCCTGTGGCACTGGCATGCGCCGAATCAACTTCGTACCCGTACCCGGCACCGCCGAGCACGCTCAGCGTGGCAATCTCAGAGCCTTCGGTTTGTGAATCCGGCACAGGCGTCAGAATCAACTCGACCGTGGTTTGGCCCGGCTGAAATGTTACGGTGACATTTGTGCCGATCAGGGTTGCCGGTGCAAGTGAGTAATCAACTGCATAGGTGGCAGTGCCTGAAAGACCGCAGTGGACATCGAGTGGCCAGCTCACGTACCCACCCAACCGACTCAGCCTGAACCGGGCCGTGTGGGTCGGATATTGCTCGATTGCGACCGAGTCGAGCACCTGAATACCTACAAGTGGCGTTAATCGGTCATCAGCCGGATCATTCGGGTCGGTATGCGTGACCAGACACTCGAACGCATCTGAGAACCCCCCACCGTCAGAGTCATTTGTGCCGGCCAGCCTGAAATAACATTCTGCAGCATAGAGATTCGTCACCGTAAGGTTCGTCTGGCCCGGCTGCGTGCGCAATACCCAAAACCAGTTCGTCAGGTTAAACCCGGGCACGGCAGGGTTCAGATTGGTCGTCCCGAACAGATCGTAAACGCGCTCGGGTGTCGGGGTGTGGACAACCAAGGTCACGGCTTGATGGGTGGCCGTCAGCAACTCCAGCCAAAGTGCCTCGCCCGGAGAAGATGAGCTGGCCGCAGCGACGCCACCGCCGGCCGTGCGCTGCGGTATGGGACGGCCGTCCCGAGCCGGCCCGTTGTGCACCGGGGGCCGCAGGCCCAGCACGAGCTCTGCGGCCTCCAGCTCGGCTTCCAACCGCGCCAGAGCAGCGTAGTCCACCGACCGATCGTCCACAACGAAGCTGCCCTCGCCCTCCACCGCGTATACGGGCAGGCCGAAGTCCACCGCAACAGGAGGCAGAAACGGCCAGGGTGGATCGTCTTTGGCCAGCAACCAGAACGTACCCACCGGAGGAACAAGGTGGGGCGGTACAGGCTTCAGCTGCTGCACCAGCGCAGCCGGTTCGGGCTCGGTCTTGCGCAGGCTGTCGGCTGCCCACCCTGCGCCAAGGAAGCAACTGCAGCCGATCACGATCCCGGCGACCGGGGAGCACAGGTTCCGGAATGCCAGCATAGGGGCTGCGGGTACTGGGTTGAGGGCGTCACAAGCGATGGCAGCATACGATACTCCCAATCGCGCCAACGCGCTCTCAGTATCTAAGATTTGCTCTCATGGATGCAAGCTCAAAATTGAGCGGCACTGAAGATGGCCCCGGGGCTGGGTTGTCTGGGTGGGCCAGGGAGGGCCAGGGGAGCTTGCGCTCCGGTACAAAGCCTCTCCCCAGCTCCGGCGCGCCGGAAAACCAGGCTCCCCGGCGCCGCAGGCCCAGCCCGAGGGGGCTGTCCGGCTGGTGGGTTTCCGGTCCCGGGACGGCCGATGGTTTTGCGGGCCTGTCGCCGGGGCGTGCACTCTTGAGGGTTATTCCCCTTCCGGCTGGAGGACCAGGACGGCCAGGGGGGGAAGGGTGAGGGGGGCTGACCACGGTTGTCCGTGCCAGGGGACCTCCTCGGCCTGTACGCGTCCGCCGTTGCCCACGTTGCTGCCGCCGTAGTGGGCGCTGTCCGTGTTGAGCCGTTCCCGCCACGAACCGCCGCGCGGCAGGCCCACGCGGTAGCCGTACCGGGGCACGGGGGTGAGGTTCAGGATGACCACGCACTCGGGCGCCGGCCGGAGAGCGCGGCGGATAAACGAGAGCACACTTTGCTCGTGGTCGGAGCAATCGATCCACTGGAACCCGGCCGGGTCATGGTCGGCCTCCCAGAGTGCCGGTTCCTCCCGGTAGAGCCGATTAAGGTCTTGCACGAGCCGCTGCACGCCGCGGTGGAGGGGGTCCTGTTCGGCCAGCTGCCAGTCCACCTCGGCGTTGGCGTTCCACTCGGTGCGCTGGCCGAACTCGCCGCCCATGAAGAGCAGTTGTTTGCCGGGAAAGAGCCACTGATAGGCCAGCAGGGCCCGGAGATTGGCCGTCCGCTGCCAGTTGTCGCCCGGCATCTTGCTCCAGAGCGAGCCCTTGCCGTGGACCACTTCGTCGTGGGAGAGCGGCAGGATGAAATTCTCGTTGTAGTGATAGAGCATGGCGAAGGTCAGCTCGTTCTGATGGTATTTGCGGTGGATGGGATCGCGGTGGAAGTACCGGAGCGTGTCGTGCATCCAGCCCATGTTCCACTTGAAGGTGAACCCGAGGCCCCCGACATGCGGCGGCCGGGTGACCATGGGCCAGGCGGTGGATTCCTCGGCGATGGTCACCACGCCCGGGAAATGGGCGGGCACGATCTCGTTGGTGTGGCGCAGGAACTCGATCGCCTCCAGGTTCTCGCGGCCGCCGTAACGGTTGGGGACCCATTCGCCGGGCTTGCGGGAGTAGTCCAGGTAGAGCATCGAGGCCACCGCATCCACGCGCAGGCCGTCGGCGTGGTAACGGTCGCACCAGAAGAGCGCGTTGGCCACGAGGAAATTGCGCACCTCGTGCCGGCCGTAGTTGAAGATGAGGGTGCCCCAGTCCTGGTGTGCACCGAGGCGGGGATCCTCGTGTTCGTACAGCGCGGTTCCGTCGAAACGGGCCAGGGCCCAATCATCCCGCGGGAAATGGGCGGGCACCCAGTCGAGGATCACGCCGAACCCGGCGTCGTGCAGCGCGTCCACCAGGTACTGGAAGTCCGCCGGTGTCCCGTACCGGCTGGTGGGGGCGTAGTACCCGGTCACCTGATAACCCCAGCTCGGGTAGAAGGCATGCTCGGCCACGGGCAGGAACTCCACGTGCGTGAAACCCATCTGCCGCAGATAATCAATGAGCGGACCGGCCAGCTCGCGATAGCCGAACGACTCGGTGGGCGACTTCTTCCGCCACGAGCCGATGTGCACCTCGTAGATGCTCATCGGCGCGCGCAACGGATCCCGCCCGGCCCTTTGTTCCAGCCAGGCGTCGTCCCCCCAGCGGTAGGACCGGGGATCCCAGACAATGGCCGCATTTTTGGGCGGGACCTCGAAGAAGAAACCGTAGGGATCGGTTTTGAGGGTGATCTGACCGTGGAGGTTGCGGATTTCAAACTTGTAAAGTGCCCCGGGCCGCACCCCGGGGATGAAGATCTCCCACACGCCGGATGCGCCCAGGCGCCGCATGGGATGACGGCGTCCGTCCCATTGGTTGAAATCTCCCACCACACTGACGCGCTGGGCGTTCGGGGCCCAGACGGCAAAACTCACCCCCGGCACGCCGTCCAACTCGCGGATCTGCGCGCCCAGTTTTTCGTAGATCCGGCGTTCATCTCCCTTGTTGAACAGGTAGAGGTCCATCTCGCCGATGGTGGGAAGGAAGGAATAGGGATCGCGGGTGCGGGTCACGCGTCCCTGCTCGTCCGTGATGACCAGGTCGTAGGCATAAACGCGCTGGGCCTCGGTGGTGACACCTTCGAACAGGCCCACCTCGTGGATGCGCCGGAGGCGAATGCGGGGCTGTTGCGGTTCGTGCACGGGCACCGCCTCCACCTGTGCGGCGCCGGGGATCAGGGCACGGACGACCACACCCTTGCGGTCGCCCAGGACATGCATGCCCAGCAGGTCGTGGGGAGTGGCATGACGGAATTCGACGAGGCTGCGCAGTTCTTCCGGGCTCAACAACATGGTTCCAACATAACAGGTAGCGCCGGGGGAGCCAACCTCCGCGGGCCGTCAGGGAGTGCCACTTTTCGCCGTTGAGGCCGCTGCGGATTTCGGTTATACATCGGGTTCCCCGCCGGATCGGGCGAGGGCGGGGCACACGAGAATCACGCCCGGACAACAGCACGGTAGACGGAAGGTTTTTTTCAGCCATGTCACAACATCCCAGTCTGCGCGCGGCCAAGACAACCGGCGGCAAGCGCAACGTGTTGAAGCGGTTCGAACGCATTGCGTTGTTGAAGAAGCGCGGGCTCTGGAAGCCCGGCGACCGCATCACGGGTCTGCCCAAGACGAAGCCCGAGGCCGTGTAAAAGGCCGGGCACACGAGGCGGGCTGCAGCGGGCAAGGGCTGCGAAATCCGGGCGACCGGCGTTCCGCCGGGGAGAGGTTCCTTTTGGCCCGGCGGAGCGCGCGGGCCGCTCGACGCGGAGCATGGAAGTGCGGCTCCAGAAGTTCCTGGCCGAGGCCGGCGTGGCTTCGCGCCGGGCCGCCGAGGAATGGATTCTGGCGGGTCGGGTGCAGGTCAACGGCCGGCCGGTCACGCGTCTCGGCACGCGGGTGGACCCGGATCGCGACGTGGTCACGGTGGACGGCCAGGTGGTGCGGCCGCGCCGGAAACTCTACGTGGCCCTGCACAAACCGCCGGGGTACGTGTGCACGCGACGCGATCCGCAGGGGCGCCCGGTGGTGCACGATCTCTTGCCTCCCGAATGGCGCAACCTTTTCACCGTGGGCCGGCTCGACCGGCAGAGCGAAGGTCTGCTTTTCCTCACCAACGACGGCGAATTCGCCCTGCGCCTCACCCATCCGCGTTACGGTGTGCGCAAGACCTACGAGGTCACCGTGACCGGCCGGGTGTTCCCCTCGGCGTTGCGGCCCCTGACGGAAGGGGTGCGGCACCGGGGGGAGCTGCTGCGGGCCACCGCTGCCCGCCTGTTGCGCGCCAGCCGCAAACGGAGCGTGATCGAGCTGGAACTGGCCGAGGGCAAGAACCGTGAGGTCCGCCGCCTTTGCGCCAGTCAGGGCTGGAAGGTGGAAAGGCTCGTGCGCACTCGCATCGGCCGGATCCGGCTGGGCGATCTGCCGCCGGGCCGGTGGCGGACATTGACAGCCTCCGAGATTGAAACTCTACTGGCTCCGATATGAAAACGGGCATCAAGGCGCCGTGGGTTGGGGCGCTGGTCGGCGTGCTGATCCTGGTGTGGCGGGCAGGTGCGACCGAGGCCGTCGACTCGAGCGGATTGCGGCCCGGCCCGGCCACGGTGGTGGCCGACCGGTTGAACGTGCGTGGTGAACCGCGGCTCCAGGCCGAGAGGGTCGGCCAGTTGCAGCGCGGCGACAGCGTGCAGGTTCTTGAGGAGATCGTGCTCGACAAGCCGGAACCCGGCGAACCCAAACGCTGGGCCCGCATCGCCCTGCCCGAGGGGATCAAGGTCTGGATCCACAGCCTGTTCGTGGACCCCACCAACCGCGTGGTGCTGGCTTCGCGCCTGAACGTCCGCGCCGGGCCCGGAGAAAACCACAGTGTCCTGGGCCAGCTGGAACGGGGTGACGCTTACGAGGAGACCGGCGTCATGGAGGGTGACTGGATCCAGATCGAGCCGCCCGCCGATGCGTATGCCTTCGTGGCCGCCCGGTATCTCCGACAGGAACCGGCGGCGGGCGAAGCCGGGCAGCAGGAGGCAAAGGTGGAAAAACCCGCGCCCCAACAGCCCCTTGCGGAAGGGCCGGAAACCTCCGCCTCCGCCATCACCAACGTCGCACCCCCGGAGCAGGAACTGTCCGGCCCCGCGCAGCAGACTCCTGAGGAAGTCACCGTGACCCACGCACCCGAGCTGGCCGCACCTCCCCAAGAGGGCGAGAACCAGACGGCCGCCGTCTTTTCCGAACCGCCCCCTCCCGACACGGGCACGGACCCGGCCGCTCTGGAAAAGGCGCGGGAAGCCATGCGCCAAAAGATGGCCGAACTCATCGCCCGTGACGAGGCCATGCGCTCCGGCACGGCCGTGCCGCCGCCCGCAGAAGTGCGCATGGTGACACGGGAGGGCATCGTCCGCCGGGCCTGGCACATCCTTGCGCCCACGGATCATGCGCTGGTGGATCTGGAAACCGGGCGCGTGATCAATTACCTCTACACAACCTCCACCAATCTCGACCTGTCACGATACTGGGGCCGGCACGTGCTGGTGACCGGCGAGGAAGGACTCGATCCGCGCTGGCGCGACACCCCGGTGCTCACCATCCGTCGCATCCAGGTCTTCCCGTGACGAGCCCCTCCAATCTGATTGACGGCCGCGCCATCGCGGCGCAGGTCCTGGAAGAACTCCGGCCGCGCTTGGAGCGTTTGCGGACCCGCGGTGTGCAACCGGGGCTGGCCTTCGTCCGGGTGGGCGAAGACCCGGCCTCGCGCGTCTACGTGGGCCGGAAGGAAAAGACCGCTGCGGAATTGGGCATCCGCTCCCACACCCACGTCCTTCCCGAGGCCACACCGGAAAGCGAATTGTTGGCCCTGTTGGACCGGTTGAACCGGGACGATTCCTGGCACGGCATCCTCGTTCAGGCGCCCTTGCCCCGACACATCCGGGCCGAGCGCGTCTACGCCGCCATCCGACCGGACAAGGACGTGGACGGCTTCCACCCGGTGAACATGGGGCGGTTGTTGCTCGGGGATTCGACGGGATTCGTCCCGTGCACACCGGCGGGGATCCAGGAATTGTTGGTGCGGGCCGGCATTTCCTGGGAGGGCGCCCATGTCGTGATCCTCGGCAGGGGCAACATTGTGGGCAAACCACTGGCGGCTCTGCTTTGTCAAAAGGCGCCCCGGGCCAACGCCACCGTCACCCTCTGCCACTCCGCCACACGCAACCTGGCCGAGCACTGCCGCCGGGCCGACATCCTGGTGGCAGCCATGGGTGTGCCCGAGTTCGTTCGGGCCGACATGGTGCGTCCCGGCGCCGTGGTCGTGGACGTGGGCGTCAACCGTGTGGCCGATCCGGCGCGGCCCGGCGGAACCCGGTTGGTGGGGGATGTGGCCTTTGCGGAAGTTCAGCCCCTGGCCGGTCGCATCACACCCAACCCCGGTGGCGTGGGCCCCATGACCATCGCCATGCTCATGCACAACACCGTCCGTGCCGCCGAAACCCTGACCGCATGAACGTCGCACCGGCCCGCCAACCCAACACCGTTTTCCCATCATGACACCGACACGCATCCTTCCCGACCTGCAATGTTCCCTCCTGTGCGAAGACGTCCGGCAGGAGGTCACCGGCAGTTTCATCCTGGTGGGCGTGCTGAATTTCATCCGCGTTCCCCAGTTGCCGGTCGTCGCGTTGAAACTCGCCGTCTTCAACCGATGGACCGCCGGTGTGGGCCAGTTCATCGAGAGCACCCGGCTGGTGGCACCCGACCAAACCACCGTCCTGCGCAAGGGCGAGGTCCGCTTTGCCCTTCAGGACCCCAACCATCATGCGACCAACGTCACGCTCTTCGGTCAGGTGGAATTCAAAACCGCGGGCGTCTATTACGTCGAAGTGCTGGTGGACGAGGTGATGAAGCTGCGCTATCCGGTGCCGGTCATTCACACCCCGCCGCCGCAACCTCAGCAGGGCTCGCCCGGTCAGCCACCCAGGCCGCAGGAACCTCCGCCGGCCCAGGCATGAACGGCCGAGGCCGGTCCGGCCACCACCGGCACAGGGTACGGGAAGACCGGAATCAACCGCCCCGGGCGCGGACGCCGGGCGTGTGCGGCTCGCGCGCGGAGGCCGCGCCGCCCGCCTACTGCGCGGCCCGGTCCGACGGCTGAACGCGGCGTTTTCAGGCCGGGACGGCCGAGCCGGTCAACAACTGCCGCAACACATATGGCAGGATCCCGCCGTGCCGGTAGTAATCGATCTCGATGGGCGTGTCGATGCGGCACTGGACCGGCACGGTGTCCTCGCGGCCGTCCGCCCGTCGGATCCGGAGCGTCAACATTTGCCGGGGTTGCAGTTGCGGTCCCAGATCCGGCACGTCGTACAGCTCGGTCCCGTTGAGCCCCAGGCTTTGGGCGCCCACGCCCTCGGGGAATTGCAGCGGCAGCACACCCATGCCCACCAGGTTGCTCCTGTGGATGCGTTCGAAACTCCGGGCGATCACCGCGCGTACGCCAAGCAGGCGCGTGCCCTTGGCCGCCCAGTCGCGGGAAGAGCCGGTGCCGTACTCGTGCCCGGCAATCACCACCAGCGGCACGCCGCGGCGTTGGTACTCCATCGCAGCGTCGTAGATGGTCATCTTCACCCCGTCAGGCTGCAGCAGGGTGAAACCGCCCTCCTCACCCCCCAGCATCAGGTTCTTGATCCGCACATTGGCGAACGTGCCGCGGGTCATGACGCGGTCGTTGCCCCGGCGGCTGCCGTAGCTGTTGAAATCGGCAAAATCCACCCCCTGTTCCAGGAGATAGCGGCCGGCCGGCGAGTCCTTCTTGATTGCGCCCGCAGGGGAGATATGGTCCGTGGTCACGCTGTCGCCGAAGATCCCCAACACGCGCGCCCCCGTCAGCGGTTGGATCCCCGGCGGTTCCAACGTGAAGTTCTCGAAGAAGGGCGGCTCTTGGATGTAGGTTGACTTCGGCGACCACTGGAACACCAGGCCGGTGGGCGCGGGAATCTCGTTCCATTTCGGGTTCTGCCGGTCGAAATCGCGGTACAACTTGCGGAACAGTTCCGGCCGCAACGCCTCGCCCAGCACCTGGCGCAATTCTTCCGCGGTGGGCCACAGGTCCGACAGGAACACCGGAATGCCCTCCCGGTCATACCCGATGGGCTCGCAGCTCATGTCAATGTCCACCCGACCCGCCAGGGCAAACGCAACCACCAGCGGCGGCGACATCAGGAAGTTTGCCTTGATGGCCGGGTGAATGCGGGCCTCGAAGTTCCGGTTGCCGGAGAGCACAGCCGCCGCAACGAAATCGTGCTGGTGCAACGCCTGTTCGATGGCCGGATCCAGCGGGCCCGAATTGCCGATGCAGGTGGTGCAACCGTAGCCCACGACCTGGAATCCGAGCCGGTTCAGATACTTCTGCAGCCCGGTGCGTTTCAGGTATTCCGAAACGACGCGTGAGCCGGGCGCCAGAGAGGTCTTCACCCCGGCGGGTACTTTCAATCCGCGTTCCACCGCCTTCCTGGCCAGCAACCCCGCGCCCAGCATCACGCTCGGGTTGGAGGTGTTGGTGCAGCTGGTGATGGCGGCGATCAGCACCTTGCCCGTGCCCACCCGGGCACGCCGACCCTTGGAGGTGCGCACCGTGACCGAGCGACCGTACTCGCGGCGGCTCTTGCCGAAGCCACCGTCCGTCACCGGTTTCTGCAGGGCCTGGAAAAAGGCCCGTTCCAGGTCCGGCAGCTCGATCCGATCCTGGGGCCGTTTGGGCCCGGCCACGCTGGGCGTGACGGTCCCCAGATCCAGTTCCACAACCTCCGAGTAATCCACCTGTCCGAGCTGCGGCATTCCCCACAGGCCCTGCGCCCGGTAATAGGCCTCGTAAAGACGGCAATGTTCCTCGCTCCGTCCGGTGGCCCGCAGGTATTCGACGCATTTCTCGTCCACGGGGAAGAACCCCATCGTTGCGCCGTACTCGGGCGCCATGTTGGCGATGGTGGCCCGGTCCACCACCGGCAGCGCGGCTGCGCCGGGCCCGAAGAATTCGACGAACTTGCCCACCACCTTCGTGCGACGCAGCAGCTGGGTGATGGTCAGGGCCAGGTCCGTGGCCGTGGAACCCTCGGGGAGACTCCCCGTCAGATGCACCCCCACCACGTCGGGCGTGAGGAAGTAGACCGGCTGGCCCAGCATGCCGGCCTCGGCCTCGATGCCGCCCACGCCCCATCCCACGATGCCCAGGCCGTTGATCATCGTGGTGTGACTGTCGGTGCCCACCAGCGTGTCCGGGTAGTAGAGCGGCAGGTCCGGCGCCGGACCTGATCCCTGCAACACGCCGCGCGCCAGGTACTCCAGGTTGACCTGGTGAATGATCCCGATGCCGGGCGGGATCACCCGGAAGGTACGAAAGGCCTGCGTCCCCCATTTGAGGAATTCGTACCGCTCCCGATTCCGCGCAAACTCCAGCTCCAGATTCCGCCGCAACGCGTCCGTGCTTCCGTACGCGTCCACCTGCACGGAATGGTCCACCACCAGATCCACCGGCACCAACGGCTCGATCAGGCGCGGATCCCGGCCCATGCGCGACACCGCCGAACGCATCGCCGCCAGATCCACCAGCAACGGCACGCCGGTGAAATCCTGCAGGACGATCCGCGCCACCACGAACGGGATCTCCTCCGTCCGCGGCGCCCGCGGCTGCCATGCCGCCAGCGACCGTACGGCCGACTCGGGCACGCGCCGGCCGTCGCAGTTCCTCAAAACCGACTCCAGCACCAGCCGGATGGAGACCGGCAGCCTCGAGATCGGCCCCAGACCGGCCTGTTCCAGCCGCGGCAACGAGTAAAACGCGCCCCGCCGGCCGTCTCCCACCTCAAAGGTCTGCAGCGAATCAAACAGGGTATGCAACGTGCTCATGATCGTCTTCGGACGCGGACCGCTGTGCGGACCGCGCATGCAGTTGCCCACTCTGGCGCCGGTTCACCGGCCCGTCAAGCCGCCGTGCCTGCGCGCCGAACCTCTTCACGCCGGCGTTGCATCGGGCGACCCCGGCGCGTTTTCATGATGTCCATGACCGGTTCGGCGGCCCGCGCCCGACCCTACACATGGCTCTGTTTCGATGCCGATGGCGTCCTGTTCGACTACGATCGCGCCGAAACCCGCGCCCTGTCAGAAGCCCTGGCCGCGGCGGGGCACAGACTCGATCCCGAGCTGCAAGCCTTGTATCGCCGGATCAATCGCGAACTCTGGTCGGCTTGGGAACAGGGGCGGGTTCGAGTCGAAGACCTCAAGACGCTTCGTTTCGAACGCTTCCTCCAGCAGGCCGGCATCCCTTGTCGGGTCGAAGCTTTTGCCGAGCGTTACCTGGAGACGCTGAGTCGCGGGTGCGATCTCTGGTGCGGCTGCCGCGAAACGTTGCCCCTCCTTCGCGAACGGTATCACCTGGCGGTCCTTACCAACGGACTGAGCCGGGTCCAACGCCCCCGACTCGCAGGCGCGGGCCTTCTCCCCTGGTTTGACCTCCTGATCATCTCCGAGGAGATCGGCGCGGCAAAACCTGCGCGAGCCTTTTTCGATGCAGCGTGGGAACGCATGGGCCGGCCGGCGCCGGAACGGGTGCTGATCATCGGCGACAGCTGGGAGGCCGACATCGCAGGCGCTGCGGCCTGCGGATGGCGCACCTGTTGGTTCAACCCTGCCGGGGCTCCTCCTCCCACACCCGAGCCCGTTCCACGGATCGTGCGTTCCTGGGAGGAACTCCGCGCTTGGTTGGTGGATGGCATCCGGGCCGCCTAGGTTTTCGAAAACCGCCCCACCCCCGCCGGCTCCCTGCGAAAGGTTTCAGCGCCGCAGGTTCCAATACACCTTCAGGTTCCGCGTGGCGCGGCCCGAGGCCACCAGATCGAGGTCCCCGTCCCCGTCCAGATCCGCTGCTGCCAGGTCCTCGCACGCCATGGCGTCGTCCAGCGTGTGGCCCTCCCACGCCGAACCGTCTCCATCTCGCGCCACGAACAGCTTCAGGCCCACCGAGCCCGGCTGCCCGCCCCGACCCCGCCAACCCACCACGATCTGGTCATGGCCCAATCCCAGGAAGTCGCCCGTAACCAGTGCGTGGCCCTCCACCAGATTCGTTGCAAGGATGGCGCCTTGGAACACGCCGTCTTGTTGCCGGTACACGCCCAGGCGATGCCCGTGCATTGGTTCCACGGCCGCCAGAAACCGCCGGCCTCCGACACCGCGGCCCGCCCGCACCTCGCCCATCCCGCCCACGTCGTTGGTGGCCAGCTGCCGCAAACCGCCCGACCCGTCCTTCGCCGGATCCCAGAGAAACAATCCCTGTCGCGACGCCACCACCAGCTCGTCCGCCGGGTCGTCGTCCCAGGCCACCACGTCGAAGTTGTGGGTTTTGTTGAGGGCTTCGAAGAGCAGGTTCTGGCGCCAATCCGGATCCGCGCCTGACCCGCGGACGTAGCGGTGAACCCGCACGCCGGCGCCCGTGCCCGCACCCGGGTCGTTACCCTGCCCGTGCAATGGCAGGCTGACCAACGTCCAGCGCCCCTGTTCATCGCGAGCCCAGCGAATCCGGTGCAGCGTCGGTTCGGCCGGCAGTTCCTCCGGCGTCCAAAGCGCGCGCCGATCCTGCGGGGCTCGAAGCGCAAACAGCGCGCCCGGCGTGGTTGTGTCCCACGGGGCCCACCCGGCCCCGGCCATCACCTCGGCACGACCGTCCCCGTCCGTGTCCAGCGCCGCCACGCAGACATGATCCCGCTCCGTCAGCCGCTCGGCCATGACATGGCGCCTCCACGACGGATTCTGGTACCACAGGACCCGATGTTGATCGGCCACCACGATGTCCGGCCGACCATCTCCGTCCACATCAGCCACCGCCACCCCGTAACCGATGCGAAGGTCGGTCTCCACCGTCGCCTGCTGGAAGCCGGCACCTTCCACTCCCGTTGAAAAAAGGGGTACTGAAATGTAAACGCAAAATCCTACCCGGGCCGCTTTCATCTCCAAACCTGTTTGTCCCAAAAACTCCTCGGATGCAAATCTGCCGATAAGACCTCCCATCAAAGTTGCGGGTGGACCTCCTGTGACCACGCGCGGCCCTGCTGCCCCGCAGCAACGCCATTGCAATGCCCCCGGCCGTGAATTGTTGCCCCTGAAAGGCCCCAACGGTCGTACACCTCCGGACCGACTGGTGCAAAGCGCCGATGGTCTCCTCTCATTCCCGAGCAGCGGCGCCCCCTGGAAGGCCCCCCGGCCATTCCTTCCGAAACGCGAGGTCCACCGGTTTTCCGGCGTTGGACGATCCGGCAGATCTTCGAACGCGTTTTGCAAGAAGGAAGGGACCGGGTGAAGAGGCTTCGACGGGACGGCCTCGGGGAGACTCCAAGCCACAGCGTTCTGACCTGCCGGGGGCGGGGGCGACGACACGAGTCGGGCAAAGAGGCCAAGGTCCTGAGTGGACCGAATGGGCTGGGCCTGCGGATCGACGTGCAGGGCCGCGGACCCGCGCACCAAGAGTCCGCGCTGCCGCAGAGGTGGATCTCCTGCTGACACAACAGGTGCCCGAGGGTGTGCCGGCGGGAGAAGGCCCGCCACGGCGACGCGTTGGAGTGGAGCGTCCGCGGAGCGCCGGGCACCGAGCGCATTGCGGCGTCGCCCCGGAGCAATTGCCCGCCGGAGGACGGCGCACAGGCCGGGCACTTGTGCGCCGTTCATTGACTCACGGCCCGCTTATCTTTGATACGCACGGAAGAACATGTGGTTCGTCAACGGCGATGGATGGGTGTGCCACAGCTCTCCCGTGAATCCTTGGTACTCGGCGACGTCCGTCCAGTGAATCAAATCGCGGCTGCTTTGCACCCGGACGAGCCCGCGAGCGGCTCCCAGGATGCGGAAGCGGAAGCGCCCCTCGCGTGTCACCTCGGGAGAGCTGATCAGCAGGGGTTGCTCGTCGGGTAAAAGGTCTAGCGCGACCGCCTGAGCCTCTGTCAAAGCACAGGTGAACAACCGAACACGTGCCACCGCGCCCCCGGACTCCTCGGTGGTGTTGTCCTTGAAGAATCGGAGTGTGTCCGCAGCGGTGATCAGGCCGTAGCCGGAGGAGTCTTGGAACTGGAATTGCCGCGTACCATCCGCATAGACGGTGAGAAGCCCGTCGAGGTCACGTGTGATCAGCACTTGGTGCCAGGTACCATTGGTCAGGCACGTCGAGGGACTCTGGGCACTGGAGGGTCGAAAAGCCAAACGCCCGTTCACCACGTACAAACCATGATCGGGTGATCCGTGCTTGGTATCCAGGATGCGCCGCCAACCGCTGACCGTGTCGAGCCGGAATAGAAGGGCGATGGTATAGCTGTTCGTGGGTATCAACCTGCTGGCGTTGGACAACACCAGACCCGTGCCCTGTGGGAAACGCAGCACGGTGCGAGCCCGGCCAAGCACGACATCCTGCACAAACTCGTGCCCGGAATGGATGAAAGCCAGTTCCGGGGCGGCCCCGGCGGTTGAACCGAGGGTCCCTTCAAAGCGGTAGTCAGCCTGGAGCAGACCGCAACCGGCCGTGGTGACTGGGCCGAACCAGGCACGAAGCACCCGATTGGTTGTCATGAGCAACTGCAAAGGATTGTCCCAGCCCCTTGCATCTGGTCCGGTCCAGGCCAGGAAGGAGAATCCCAGCTCGGGCAGGGCCCGGAGCATCACGGGGGTTCCCCACGGGTAGGCTTCCAGGGCCGGAATGACCTCGACGGCACCCCCGGGGGAGTGTTCGATGAACAGGCGGGCCAGCATGGATTGTGGATTGGTGGGATCCGTTCCGTCTTGGAATTCCACCATGTTGTTGTTGCCGTCACCGTCAAAGTCCGTGCTTCCCCGTTGCGTGCTGAGGGACGGCCAGTAGCGAAGTTCCCAGCAGTCGGGAAGGCCGTCATTGTCGCTGTCATCCGTATCACAGTTCCGGCCGTCCATGTGCCACGCAAAAGACTGCGGCTCGGACGAAGTGTTGGTGATCGCCAGATAATACCGGTATCCGCTGAGCCAGGGCCACCCCCCGGGTTGATTGAGCTTTTGATTGATCCCCACATTAGCACCGGCGCGACTCCAGAGATGATCCGCGGCGGTCCCGGTGGGCAGCGAACCCTGTTCCAGGTACCACCACACACTGGCCGGATGGCTGGCTGTGCTGATCCATCGGGTTGCCTCGGGGGGAACGTCGATCACATACACCGCACTTTGCCCGGGCTCGAGCAGGAGGGAAATGCTGCCTTGATAGAAGGAAATGGAGGGAAGCTCTCCCAGAGTTTCCGTGGCGGCAACACTGCTCAGGCTGAAGATGGCGTCCGTGAGAGCACGGACCCCCACATAGTATACATGCCCGGGCCGCAGAGGGGGTATGCGATTCGTGTAGGTGCCGGGCGCGTCGAAAGACCTGTACAACACTCCCGCGTGATTCTTGTTGTCCTTGGACCAGTCCCGGAGATCATTGGTGCTGGCAAATTGACCCGGGGGCACCGTGTCACGCAAATAAACAATCACGTCCCCCACATGCTGTTGAAAACTCAACAACCATTCGAGGGGCGCATCCGTCGGAAGTATGAAGCGATAGTATTTCCAGTCACCTGCGGGCAGAGTTTCATTCTGTACGCTGTCATTCAGGTTGAGATTTGTGACGTTGCCCTTGGACAGGCGCAGGCGGTAACGGGCGTTTGCCGGCCCCTCGGCCCGCACGGCAATGTACCACACGCCGCTTTCGAGGGCGTTCGTGTAACGGCTGTTATCCACGGTAAAGTTCGCGTATTCGCTGCTGAAGCCCGTGAGTCGCCGTTGATAGGCGGGGGAGCTGTTGCCGGGCAGCGGGAGGTTGTGGGTCACCGTCGGAAGGTAGCCGGGCCGCAGGTATACATCGGGGTTTCCCGTGACCGCCTCCAGGACCACGCGCAGGAGCCCTTCGTTATCGGGCGGAACGTCCACGGCGTAGAAATGCGTTTTGCCTCTCTCAAGCTCGATGGCGCCGTCCGGATCGGGTACCGGCATGCCATTGGTCATGATACCCGTGTCGGCAAAATAGGGCCCTCCGAGCAAGCCGGGCGTAAGGATCTCCTCATCCGGCCCGGGCATGGTCCACGGCGGACGAAGCAGCCGGACCGCTTGGCTGGTGAGGCAGTATTCCGTGGGACCGGAGCCTTTGATTTCTACATACCAGGTGCCGGGCCCCAGGTAGGGGGGCACGATGACGGCTTCATTCGTTGCAAAGCGCGTTTGGTCGGCGGAATTCGAGTCACTTGGAAGATTGGAGGGCCGGACCCGCAATTGCGCGTTGCCCGACCGGTTCAGCACGGTCAGCCGCCATCCGAGGACGGGGCTCCCATCCGGTAAAACCTCCGGCACGCGCACACGATAGTAGGCACGTTCATTGTCCGCCAAGAGGCCACAGACCGTCGAGTTGGTGCACAAAGACACGTTCGTGTCGCAGCCTTCCATCTGCGGGTCAAAGGCCAGGTCCGGAATGGCCGTGGGCACGACGCGGAGTGTGTATGCGGCGTCAGCCCAGCTGGAGCCCTGCGGGGCCGCCTGAACCACGAGCGTATAATTGGTGGCAGCGGGCCGAACGAGCCGCACCAGTTGATCGCCCGACCATTCCACGGCATGGCCGCCGTTGCGACCGTAGGCATTGTAGGGCTGGGGCAGGCTGGCACCCGTGCGCAGTGTGAGGTAGGGATTGCCGAGGCGGTTGTCCAGTCGAACCTCCAGACCCGGAAAATTCTGGCTCAATGAAAACCGATAGGCACGCAGATCACCCGCTTCCAATTGAGAGACCGTGTGGAGGACACCATCCAGTCCAATCTCCCCGAGGTCTTCCGGGACCAGCGGGCCCACGCTCTGGAGGAGATAGCTGCACACATTGGTCCCCAAGCGCCCGGTGCCCCCGCTACCGGAGGGAAACTCTCCTTCGCTGGCCACCAACACGTAGTAGACGCCGGCAGGAATCGTGGTTTGCCCGGGCTCCGGCAGCAGCACATAGTGTTCGTGACCCACTTTCTGCACGCGATAACCACCTCCTGTCCGCGTGGCCGGCGTGGTCCCTCCGCCCACATTCGGCAGGTAGTTCTGTTGGACAAGCAGCATGGATTCGCCGGTGCCGTTCGCCAGCCTAAGCTTCCAGGATGGCGTGTTGGACGGAATCTCCACGCGGTAATAGGCGGCATCTCCCGCAGGAAGAGCCCCATTGGTGATGCTGCCGCCTGCAAATGCCAGTGGGAAAACCGGGACCTGATACGTGGATCCGATGCCACGAGTGGTCAGTGTGTAGCTCATGATCTCGGCACCGGCACCCGTGGAGCTGCCGTTAAAGACACCGATGAAGTAGGGGCCGCCGGGTTCCAACGGATTGCCCATGCCGACCTGCAGCACATGCCCCAGACGATTGGACCCGTCAGCGTACCTGCGGTACTGGGTCCAATCCTGGCCCGCCGCCCATTGCGCGCCGTCCGGCCAGTTGGTGGCCGTGTGTGGCGAAGTCCAACCCTCCGTCGCCAGACTGCCGGGCGCTGCCCCCCTCCGCAGCACCAGTCTAGGATCGCCGCTCTGGACGTTGGTCAGCCGGATTTCCCAACCGAGGGCATCGGGAGGTACGTTGGAGACCACGAAATAGCGCCACGTGTTTGGCACGTGGTTTGTGACCGTGATCGAGCCCCCATCGAAGGGAACAGCCTGTGCACCAATGCCGCGGATGCGCAGCTTGTAGGTTGCGTCGTCATAAACAGGGCCGGCCGACCTGGTCCCCGTACGGTCCGCGTGAACCAGTAGTGTGTACACCCCCGGAACGGGATTCGGAACGCTGATGTAAGAATCATGCGACCATTCGACAGGTTGGCCGCCGTCACTCCCGTACGCAGACGGACTGCTCGGAGGAAGGGATCCATAGCGCAAGGTCATCCGAGGATTCGCCGCGCGATCGTCCAAGCGAATGTCCAGGCTGAACATTCCCTCGGGAACGCGGAACTGATACAGCCGGAGACTCCCCCCGGGCAGGGTCTCCGGAGATTCGATCTCAGCACCGGGATCCAGCAGGCCAAGCTCCGTGGGCTGCTCGTTCACAACGCTCAAGAGACTCGCGGTACTTGCGTTCGTGCCGATACGTGAGCCGCCAAGGGCAGCAGGGTTGTGACCCAGCGAGACGGCCATGAGGTAATAAGTCTGCGCAGGGACATTGGATCGCGAGAGAGGCGGAAGCAGCACATAATGTTCGTCGCCCACTTTGTGTAACACCTTCCCTCCGCGGGACTCGAGCACCGAATTGTTCGGAGCGGCGCCCACATTGGGCAGGGTTTGCGACTGGACAGCCAGGAGCATGTCGCCGGCGTTTGTGGAGAGGCGAACCCGCCAGGAGGCCGCGTGGTTGGGGACCGAAACCGAGAAATACGCGGCCTCCCGAGGCGGCAGGTTGCTGATAAGGTGAACACCGTTGGACGGCGACAACGGCACGACGGGTATCGAAAACCCTTCGCCGATGCCGCGACTGATGAGCGTGTAGTGCATGGGCTGGCTTCCCACCCCGGAGCCGCTCCCGTTGATCACGCCCACATAATAGACGCCGGGTTCCAGCGGGTTACCCATGCCCATTTGGAGGATATGGCCCCGGCGGCTCCGTCCGTCGGCGTCCTGACTGAAGCCGGTCCAGTCTGTGTCGGCAACCCATTGGGCACCCACAGGCCACGCCGTCGATTGATGCGGGGCGGACCACGGAACATTGCGAAGGCTGTCGGGCAGCAGCGCCCGCCGAACAACCAGGCGCGGGTCGCCGTTGGTGACCTCGGCGATCCGCAGATCCCATCCAAGGGCGTTGGAGGGAACAATCACCTTGAAAAAGCGCCACGTGCCGGGAACCTGGCCTTCGATCCTTGCCGTACCTCCATCGAATGCCAGGGGCAGGGATGTCACGGGCCGCAGGCGCAGGTTGTAGGAGGCGTCCGGATACGCACCGGAGTCGGCAGCCGCTTGGATGGTCAGAGTGAAGTTGGTCGACGGCGGGCCCACCACGCTGAGGACCTGGTCCGACTGCCAGGTCGCAGTGGCTCCGCCGTCCGCACCGTAGTCGTCGGCGGGAGCGGGCACCAGGTGGTCTGCGCGCAGGGTCATGCGTGGGTTGCCGGTGCGATCCTCCAGCCACACCTCGAACGCCTCTGTATCGGGCGTGACGCTGAAGTGCCACAGGTGCACGTCTCCTCCGGGTATGGAGCGGCTGACGCTGAGTTCCTGGGCGGCCAGAGCCCCCAGCTCCTCCGGCTGCAGGGCGCCCATGCTTTCTAGGGCCGCCCGCACGTGATTCGTGCCGATGCGCCTTTGAAGCGGGTCGGGATTCTGGCCTTCGCTGACGACGGCAAGATAGTACATGCCCGTGGGGATGGTGGTGGCTCCGTTGGAGGGAAGGAGAACGTATTCTTCCTGACCGGGTTTCTGCAGGCGACGCCCTCCCCGCAAGGCGGTCGCCGGGCCTGCGCGACCGGTGATGTTCGGCAAGGCCCCCTGTTGAATGAGCAGCAGAGCGTCCCCGTCTTGCGGAGTCAGACGGAGATCCCAGGAGGGTGTGTTGCTCGGTACGTGGACGGAAAAGTAGGCGACCTCCCGGGGCGGCAGATTGCTGATGAGCCCGAACCCTCCGTCAAACTCCAAGGGACGAACGGGAATGGAACAACCCGGCCCGATGAATCGGCTGACGAGAGTGTACTCCATGGCCTGGGTCGGGCTTGGGTTGTAGACGCCGACATAATATGTGCCCGCCTCCAGCGGGTTGCCCAACCCGCACGCAAGAATGCGGCCGGACTCAGCGGTCCCCTCGGGGCTCTTGTCGAGGTCCGTCCAGTCGGTCGTCGGCGCCCATTGGTAGCGGGAGGGCCAGTTTGTCGCCCGGCCCGGTTGGGACCAGGGTGTCGTCGTTAACGCTGTTGGAAGGGCTTCGCGTCGAACCACCAGGCGGGGATCGCCGCGAAGGACGTCGCGCACGCGAAGGTCCCAACCGAGAATGCCGCTCGGAATGTCCACCCGCCAGAAGTAAAACTGCCCGGGCGGATGGTCGACCACATTCGTGGATGCGCCGTCAAGGCTGAAATCAGCCGCCACAAGCTCCTGCAAAGTGAGCGTGTAGGAACCGAGGGGACTGGATGGGCTGTACACGCCGATGTACCAGATGTCGGCAAGATGGTCGGGTCGCTGAAGACGGTTGTAAGAGGTTGATGCATCCACGTGGCCGGCAAAGAGCACGTTCGTGTTGTTGTTGCGCCTGTAACTCCATCGGCCGGGAACGGCGTTGCGTCTGAGAGCCAACAGAGCTTCGGGTGGCGCATTGCTGAGAAGAAGCTCCCAACCCAGGATTCCCAGCTGGCTGTTGATGTCCAAAACACGGTAGTATCGCCAGCCGGTGCGGTTGGGCTCATCATTGGTGAGCGTGACGCGAAACGGAACGTCGGTGACCACGGGCACACCACTCCGGAAGGTTGCGGTAAAATTGGAAGCACCGTAAATCGTGACGAAGAACACACCATCGCTGAGACCCGGTGTGCCGGTGGGCGAGCCAGGCGGTGGCGGCACCAGGGAAATGCTGTCCGTCACGCCTCCGCCGGCTTCCGAGAACGCATCGTTGTTCCACTCATTGGGCACGAGTTCGCGGCGTAGGCAAAGATTGGCATCGCCCGTGGACGGGATTATATCGGTCGACCAAGCGGTCAGATCAGGTGGCACATGAATACGGTAGGTGACATAGGGAAAGCCTTGCACCGTCACTGAGGTCTGGCCCAGAAAAGGCAGATCGGTCACCTGATGCTGGCGGGAGTCCAGATTGATAACCTCCCCGGGCCGGCCGGGGACGCCGAGATAATACGAGGTTCCCCCGACAAGATAGGTGGGCACAACCAACATGCTGCCTTGTCTCCGAAGATCGTACAAACCGGGCGAGGCAGGCAGGGGAATGGTTTGCCTCCGCACGAGAAGCTCGTTGGTGGCCCCATGAAGCCAAAGGCGCCATGCAAGGGTCTCGGGGGGTACGGTTGTCCGAAAGAAGCGCATGCCCTCGGGCCCCATGGAAACGCGGGCCCCACTGGCCGAGCTGTCGGGCGGGGCAAGCGTGCCCAGATCCATCACGTAAGGCTCTCCGGACACCAAGCGCCACCTGGCTCCCGGACTGGAGAACACGCAGATGTACCAGGTTTGTCCCGGGGCAAAAGCCGTGGAGGGCAACACCCATCCGTCATCTCCGGCACGTTCGGAGCGTACGGGATAGTCGTTCGGATTGTCGGAGAAGGCTCCCTGACGCAGGTATACGTGCGCTTCACCGGACTCCACGGTCAAAGCCGTACGCCAGCCCCCCACCTGCGTGGCACGACAAATGACCCGAAAGAAATGATGGCCGCCGGTGGTGTCGGTGTTCGTTTGAATGAGCGTTCCCTCATGGGACACTCCGGGGTCCCACGGCAAATCTCGGATACCGGGTACCTCGGTGGCGAGCTGGTAGGTGGAGTCGGAGCTCGCACGGTCGGACAACTCCACGCCGATGAAGTAGGTGCCCGGCGTGAGGTCGGCCTCGGATAGAACCAAGCTGTGGACGACGGCGTTGGTACGAGCCTTCCAGTGGTTCCGGGGTGTTGGCAAGGAATTCCGGGCAAGATAAAGGTTCGGTGTCTCACTTCCGGACAGCCTTGAAAGCACAATGCGCCACGAGTTGGTGGAGGAAGGAACGTCGACCTGAAAGTAGTGCCAGCGGGCACCGGAAGCGAGAGTAAGCGTACCCGTGGTTGTAAAGCCCATGGGCTTGACCGCCGGACGGGCATCAGATCTCAGGTCCGGTACGTTGGTCATGATGGTGACAAAGAAGGCGTGAGTCGCCGATTCCAGCGGGGTGAACACGCGGATCTGGTATGTGCCGGGCTGGAATTCCGGGATTTCCAAATGAATCTGGTTGGAGGCACGGTCCTGAGCCGATCGGAACGTGGCAACGGTTTGTTGGGAAACATCGAGCCGGTCCAGAAAGAGGTGGGACCAAGCGATGGGAGTGTTGGTAACCACCACGGCCACATTGGTCGTTCCCGAAGGCAGCGAAACCGTAAAGACGGAGACGGTGCCCGGGAAGTTCGTCCCAAAGAGGACCTCGCTTCCTTGAACCAGGCCCGCATGGCCCAGCAGCAGGCCCAAGACGCCGGCTAGCAGCCCATGAATCGATCTGTGGAGACGGTGCGATCGGACCGGCCGCGCGGACCGAACCCGACCCGGATCCTGTACTTCTGCTCGCATGGTATCCTCCAAGTCCTGTTGCATTAGCGCAGCGGCTTTCCCCATCATCGGCAGCTTGAGCATTTCCTTGAGCAAGAGCGCATTGAGCATACCGGGGCTCGAGCAAGCACACCGCGTGCCAAGTACGGCGGCTGTGCAAACCTCGTGTGCGTTCGGCGGGCGGGGGGGTGGAATGCACTTTTCATTATCCGGCACCGTTGCGACTTGGCCCGGCGCAGGGCGTGGCTTCTCTTACGCGCTTGACCACGGTGTGTGTGTGAGAGACGGGCATGGAGTGGGCAAACAATGCCTTGCCAAGGGACGTGAACCCCTATCGGGGGGTGTCGGCCAGCCCGTTTATGCCATTCTGATCGAAGAATCAGCCAGAGCGCAACGGGGCAGGCTTGCTTTGGGACGGGGGGCTGCCAAGGTTTTGATGAAAAACTTGGGGACCTTGAATGTGGTTGGGAAGCAGGGTATACGCACGTTTGCTGGGCGCTGGTCTGACTGTGGGAGGCCAAGTGCTTGGTGACTCCATCGTAGTCCCCGATCCACCGTACGAGTTTCGGGCCGCCTGGATTGCCACGGTTCGCAACCTGCACTGGCCTTCCCGGCCGGACCTTCCTCCGGCCCGGCAACAGGAAGAATTGCGACAACTGTTGGAGGCCGCGGCGCGTCTGGGGCTCAACGCCGTGATCCTGCAGGTCCGGCCCGCCGGCGACGCGTTTTACTTCTCGGAACGCGAACCTTGGTCGCCCTACTTGACCGGGCAACTCGGCCGCGCACCGCAACCCTACTATGATCCACTGGCCTTTGCCGTGCGCGAGGCTCACGCCAGGGGACTGGAACTCCACGCTTGGTTCAATCCCTTTCGTGTCCTGATCCGCACCCCCACCAACCCGCCCCTGCCAGCCACCCACATCAGCCGCGTCCGACCCGAATGGGTGCGCCCGTACGGTCCCTACCTGTGGCTGGACCCGGGTGAGCCCGGAGTCGCCGACTACGTGATCGAAACCGTGTTGGACGTCGTCCGGCGCTACGACGTGGATGGCGTCCATTTCGACGACTACTTCTATCCCTACCCGGAGAAGACCGCCGAGGGGCGGCCGCTGCCTTTTCCGGACCAACCGTCCTGGGAGCGGCACGGGCGGTCCGGCAACCTGTCACGGGACGATTGGCGCAGGCGCAACGTGGACCGATTCGTCGAGTGCCTCTACCGGGCGGTCAAAGATGCGCGTCCGACGGTCAGGGTCGGCATCAGTCCGTTCGGCATCTGGCGCCCCGACCACCCCGCCGGTGTTCGCGGATTGGACGCTTACGCCGTCCTGCACGCCGACGCACGCAAATGGCTCCAGGAAGGCTGGCTCGATTACTGTGCCCCCCAACTGTACTGGCCCACCTCTGCACCCGAGCAGCCGTTTGCCGACCTGCTCCAGTGGTGGAAGGCCCAAAACACGGCCCGTCGCCATCTCTGGCCCGGCCTCAACACCGCGCGCGGCAGTGAGTGGGGACCAGCCGAAATCCTGAAACAAATCGAAGTGACCCGCCAAACCGGTGCCAGTCCCGGCCACATCCACTGGCACCTCCCAGCCCTGCTCCGCCAGACCAACCTCGTGCAAGCCCTCCTGCGTGGGCCCTACGCACAGGCAGCCCTCGTGCCGCCCGCAACCTGGTTGCCGGGGCGCTCCCCGGACCTGCCCAGGCTGGAGGTGGGCACGGAAACCGGTTCCTCCCGACTTCACTTGCATTGGACCCCCGCAACCAATGCCCCCGCACGGTTCTGGTACCTCCAGGTCCTCCAGCACGATGGTTGGAAAAGCCGGCGACTCGACGGCTCGACCCGCGCGTTGATCGTGGACGATGCCCGTGCCGTGGCGATCCGTGCCGTGGCCGTCAACGGCCTGGCCGGACCCCCCGCAGTCTGGCGCCGTTCCTCCAACAATAGCCCGCATCCGAAGACGTCGGTCTCACGCCGATCCGCGGAAACCACACTCCCGGAGCGCTCGACCACGCCGCGCTAACCCGCCACGTTGCTGGCTCGCCCCCCGAGCGGGGGGCAACTTTGGCATTGAGCCGGACGGTGCGTCCACGTGCAATGACGGCATGCGCATCACACGACGCCGGTTCCTCGCCGGCGGCGCCCTCGCCGCCGCTTCTGCTCCCATGCTCGCCTCTCCGGGGCTCCCGCGACATGCGCCTGAACCCCGCCGCCGCTTGCGTCTGGGGATCTCCACCTACTCCTACTGGCACTTCCGTTCCGAGCGCGTCCCCATTGAGTCTGTGATCGAAAAGGCAGCCGACCTCGGCGTCAGTGGCGTGGACATCCTCCACCGGCAAATGGACATCCCGGAACAAGCGCCCCTCGACGCAGACGCCCGCGCCTACCTGCGCCGCATCAAGCGCCATGCCTTCCGCAACGGCGTGGACCTGATCTGCCTCTCCACCCATCAGAGCTTCGTCAGCCCCGACCCCGCCGTGATCACCCGCAACGTCGAGCACACCCACAAATGCATCGAAATCGCCCACGAGCTCGGCATCCCCTGCATCCGCATCAACACCGGTCGCTGGGGCACCATCCGCAGCTTCGACGAACTCATGGCCAACCGGGGTGTCGAACCCGTGTTGCCGGGTTACACCGAGGAGGACGGATTCCGCTGGTGCATCGAAGGCATTCAACGCTGCCTCGACAAGGCCGAACAATGCGGCGTGATCCTCGCGCTCGAGAACCACTGGGGCCTCGCCCGAACCGCCGAGGGCCTGCTCCGGATCGTCCGCGCCCTTCCTTCCCCATGGCTCGGGGTGCTCATGGACACCGGCAACTTCCTCGACCACACCTACGAACAGCTCGCACAAATCGCGCCTCTGACCGTCTTCGTCCAGGCCAAGACCTACCCCGGCGGCGGCGAATGGTACACGCTCGACCTGGACTACACCCGGGTCGCCCGCATCCTCGAGGAAGCCGGTTACACCGGCTACATCTCCCTGGAGATGGAAGGGAAGGAAGACCCGGAAACCGCGGTGCCCAAAAGCCTGGCCCTGCTCCGCAAAGCCTTCGGCATCTGAACGGCCTAGTGGCACGTCGCCACGCGCTCATGCTTCGCCTCGCCCCGGCCGGCCACCGGGAGCCATGCCCAACCCGGCGGAAGGCCGGCCAATCGTGAAGGGCACACGCAAAAGGGCCTGCCACTTTTTCAAACAGGTTTGCACATTTTCCCAATCGACGGCCCGGGTCGGCCGTGCAATGGTGGCTCACGTAAGGCCAGGACCGAACCCTGTGGCCCTCCGGACAGGTTGGAGCGACCGCGTTACAGGCCTCTCCGAACCGCCCCCGGTGGCCGACACCGAACAGGAGGTGTGATGAACCAGGCAGTCCATCCCATGCGCGTTGCCCACCGAACCCCGGCCGGACTCTCCCGCGCGATCCTGTGTTTGCTGTTTGCAACCGCCATCACCGCTGCGGCGCAAACCGCGTACTGGACCGGTGCCGCCGGTAACAACCTGTGGCACGAGCCGGCCAACTGGTCGCTCGACATCACCGGCCTGCCCGACCTCCCCGGCCCCGGCACCAACGTGGTCATCAGCCCCGGCGCGTCCGTCCTCTACGAGACAACCGGCCCCGGTGACCTCGTCGGCCCGCTGACCCTGGGCGGTCAACTGACAGTGGCCACACCCGGGCTCTGGGTGGACGGTCTCGCCTCGACCGGCCTGACTTTGGATGCAGGTGGGCGCCTCCAAATCCAGGCTGGTGGCGTGCTGGTGGTCACGAACGCCGGCACCCTCACCTTCAACACCGACAGCGCTGTGTCACTGGAGGGAGGTGCCCTCATCCTGACCAATCACCTGCCCGACACGGCCGTGCTCAACGCCGGTCTCAACGGAAACAACAACGGCGTCGGCATCACCAACCGGGGTGGCCGGTTCGAAGCCGATCTGCCGGTCCGCCTCCGCGGGCGCTTCAGCCGCTTCATCCATGAAAACGGCACACTCCTTTTGCGCGCCGGCGGCGGGATCCATGAAGGATCCAACGATCAGGAACGGCCCTGGCTCATCGCCGGCGGCGAGGCTTTCCTCGGCGACTTCAGCATCTCCCGCACCACACCCGGCGGAGGGCTCGTCATCAGCAACGGCTCCGTGACCGCCACCAGCCTCAGGATCGGCGTGCACAACTCGCGTGCCTACGCCTCGGTCTACGGCGGCACCCTCACCAACACCGGCCCCTTTACGATCGGCGACCGCACCAATGGCGCCACCAGCGGCGACCGGCGCATCCGGCTCCGCGTGTTCGGCGGAACCGTGGTGAGCACACACCCGGACGGCATCATCATCGCCAACCAGTCCAACGCCAGTCCCGCTGGCGACAACGTCATCGGCGCCGGGCTTGAAATCTCCGGCGGGCAGGTCCTTGCCGAAAAACTCACCCTGGTCCGCGACGAGACCTTGGAAAACGCCCACGCCACCCTCGCCCTCTCCAACAACGGCACGCTCTGGTTGGGCGGCGGAGGCTTGCACGCCCACATCGGACTGGCCAACACCTCCTACCGCGTCTGGCTGGCCGGCGGAACCCTGGGGGCGCAGGCCGATCATGAGATCCGCGCCGATCTGACCCTCGTGGGAGAGAACGCGACCCTTCATGCCGCGGACCCTGCGGGCCAACCTCGCACGGTCACCGTCTGGGGCACAGTCGGCGGAAGCGGTTCATTGGTGAAAACCGGTCCGGGCGTCCTCACGTTGAACGGACCCGCCACCCACACCGGGCGGACCCTCATCCAGGCCGGCACCCTTGGCATCGGACATCCCGATGCCCTCGCCAACACGTCGGCTTTGGAAATTGGCGCCGGGGCCGCGCTGGATGTCTCGGCCCTCGGCACGTTTGCATGGGCCGGCACCCGGACCCTCTCCGGCTTGGGCACCGTGGTCGGTGCCCTCACCGTCCAGAGTGCAGGCGTGCTCGCCCCCGGCCTCTCCGATCAGCCGGGACCGCTTCACATTCAAGGTGGCCTGATTCTTGGGGAAGGGGCCGTCTGCCAGTTCGATCTGCCGGCGGACCCGGCCACGCCCGAAGCCGATCGGATCGAAATCCAAGGCGACCTCACCCTGGCCGGCACCGTGACCTTCCTCCTCTCAGGCGGCGGCCCTTCGGAAAGCGTGCATCCGCTGATCCGCTACACGGGCAGCCTCGTTGGCGACCCCGCACAAATCCAACTCAGCGGGGTCATGGGCGTCCTGAGCAACAACACCACCACCGCCAAGGGCCTGTACCTCGTCATCACTCAGGCCGTGCGTCCACCGACCGAACTGGCGTGGATCGGCAACGACGCGGACAACGTTTGGGACACGCTGGGACGCACCAACTGGTTGAACCTTGAAACCCAGCAACCCGACCGCTTCGTCTCTGGCGACGTCGTCTGGTTCGACGACCGCGGTCTGTCCACTGGCCCCGTGCTGTTGGCCGAGCCCGTGTATCCTGCATCTGTCCGCGTCAGCGCCTCACGCGACTACCATTTCACCGGACCGGGTGGCATCGCCGGCGAAGCCGACCTCATCAAAACCGGCACCGGCCGGTTGATCCTCGAAACCACCAACACCTACACCGGCCCCACTCACCTGGAGGGTGGCATCCTCGAAACGCCCCTGCTGGCTCCGGCCGGCCTGCCCAGTGGCCTCGGCGCCGCCACCGCCGATCCCGCACATTTGCAGTTCTCGGGCGGGACCCTTCGTTACACCGGTCCCTCGCTGACCCTTGACCGGGGCGCCACGCTCCAACCGGCGGGCGGCACCCTCGAGGTGGCGGCCCCCGAGACCACACTGACGCTCGCCGGTCTGTGGATCGGTCCGGGCGGACTCGCCAAGACTGGCCCGGGCACCCTGGTTCTCGCTGGCCCGAACGCCTACCAGGGGACCACGCTCGTCACCGAAGGAACGCTGCGGGTCACGGTGCCCGGTGCGGCCGGGACCAACCGGATCGAGTTGGCCGGCGGAACGCTCTGGCTGACATTGCCCAGCGACAACGATCTGCCCAACCCCATCCACGTGGCGGCACCAAGCCGCCTGCAAAGCGGCACCCTCAACAACCGCATCAACGGCGCTCTCAGCGGCGAACACACCCTCGAGGTGAGCATCCCGGCCGGCACCGTGCTCACCTTCAACGGAGACCTCACCAACTTCACCGGCACGTTCGCACTGGGCGACAGCGCCGGCACATTCCGCTTCAACAGCGGCGGCGGCAACACCACGCTGGGTTGCCCCAACGCCACGATTGACCTGGGCTCGGGCACCGCCACCTTGCAGGCCCGCAACGCCGGCACAATGTACGTCGGCGCCCTCCGCGGCGGCCCCGCCACCCAGGTCCTCGGCCAGGGCAGTGGCAGCGGCACACTCACCTGGGTGATCGGCTCGAGCGAACGCGAGCCCGACACCACCTTCGAAGGCACCATCGCCGACGCCACGACCTCACGCGTGGCGGCCCTCACCAAAGTGGGCACCGGCACGTTGCGGTTGACCGGTCACTCCACCTACTCGGGACCCACCGTCGTCGAGTCCGGCACACTCCGGGTGGACGGATCCCTCGGTCCCACCGCAGTGACCGTGCTCGGCGGTACACTGGCGGGAGCCGGGCTCCTGAACGGTACGGTGGACATCCAGGCCGGCGGCACGCTCGCTCCCGGCCCAGGCATCGCCACCCTCACCCTCGCCAACGTGCTCGGACTCTGGCCCGGCAGTGTGACGGAAATGGAGGTGGACCCTGCCACCGGGACCAGCGACCAGATCGCAGGACTCTGGGCGGTGACCTACGGCGGCACACTGCGCATCCTCAAGACCCAGGGATCCTTCTCCCCCGGCCAACGCTTCAAGCTCTTCGATGCCCCCGGCGCCTACTACGGCTCCTTCGAGGCCATCGAACCAAACACGCCCGGCCCCAGCCTCGCCTGGGACACCTCCCAGTTGACCGTGGACGGCACCCTGGCCGTGGTGAGCGCCGGCGTCGGACCCCTCCTGCAGTGGACACGCGTACCGGGCGGACTCGAACTCCACTGGTCCGGTGACTACCGGCTTCAGGCCCAAACGAACGCGCTTCACGTCGGACTGGGTACCAATTGGGTGGACGTGCCGGGCGCGGCCGGCGGCGGCACCTTCATTCCACTGGATCCGAACGCCCCGGCGGTGTTCTTCCGGCTGATCAGCCCCTGAACGCGGGACGCACGCCAGGACCCCTTCCTGCAGGCGTGCCGGTGGGCCGGCCCGCACGCGGACACCGTGCCCGGCGGCGCTCCCTGACCGGACGCGGTCTCCGGGCGGCGCAATACTCTTGCAGGTTCCACCCGGCCACCTAGCCTCTTGCAGGAGGTCCAGCGAACGAGCGTGACAGGTCATTCAACAACCCCTCGCCGCCCGGGACTCGCAGCAGCCGCCGACTGGCCGGTCGCCCTGGGCCGGCCCGTGGTGCGGACCCTGCAGGCCGCGCGGGGTTTGCTCGCCTTCGTGCTGATCACCGCGGGCGTGTTCTGGACCAAGGGCACACGCGCACCGGCCTGGATCCGGCGTCAGGTGCGCCAGCACGTCGTGCGCGCAGGGATCCTGCTGCTTCCGTTGTTCGGCTTTCTTTCGGTCGCGCTGGGTTTCCTGGTCATCGGTCAAACGGTGGCCTGGCTCAGCCGCCTCGGGGCCATGGATTACCTCGGTCCTGTCATGGTCCTGGTCATCGTGCGCGAACTGGGGCCGTTGCTCACGGCTCTGGTGTTGCTGGCGCGGGTCTGCACACCGATGGTGGTCGAACTCGGGACCGCACGTGCCCTGGGCGAAGTCGAGGGCTTGGAATCCCTGGGCATCGATCCGGTGCATTTTCTCGTGGTGCCCCGCGTGGTGGGATTGTCCCTGGCCGTGCTGGGGCTGACGGTCTATCTCATCCTGGGGGCTGTCGCAGCCGGGTACCTGTGGGCGTTCGTGCAGGACGTGCCGCTCACACCGGGCGATTACCTCCGGCAACTCACAGAGGCATTGAGCTGGCTCGACTTCGCCGTCCTGATCCTCAAAACCCTCGGCTTCGGCGCCGTGTTGGCGGCGGTGACCTGCTACCACGGACTGGCCCGGCCTCTCCGGCTCGAGGGCGTGGCTCCCGCCACCGTCCGCGCCGTGGGGCAGGGATTGGTCGCCTGTATCTTGTTGGACGCCTTTTTCCTGCTGGTCTATCTCGTCGGCTCATGAACCTCGCCACCCCGTCCGGTCCGGTCCTGTTGGAAATGCAAAACGTGGCGGTCGGCAGCTTCCACGCCCCGAACCGCGTCATGCTCCGCGACGTGAACTGGCGGGTGGTCGGGGGAGATTTCTGGATCATCGCCGGTCCGCACGGAAGCGGGCGCACCGACTTCCTCCTCACCGCTGCCGGGTTGTTGCCCCCCTGCACCGGCTCCATCCGATGGTTCGATCAACCGCCCCCTCAAACCGAGGGCGGCCGCATGGCCCTGCGGCGCAGGATCGGTTTCGTGTTCGAACACGGTCATCTTCTCTCCGACCTGACCGTGACGGAGAACCTGGCCCTGCCGTTGGAATACCACGGCTGGGACAGCGACAAGCCGGTCGCTGCAAGAGTCGCCGCCATGTTGGAAGCCGCCGAGCTCGGCCCCTGGGCCAACAGCCGCCCCGGCCATCTCCCGCCGGCCTGGCAACGACGCGTCCTGCTGGCACGCGCGCTGATGCTGCAGCCGCGGTTGCTTTTCCTCGACTGTCCCCTGCGCGGATTGGACCGCCGGCATGCCGACTGGTGGCGCCGCGCCCTCCTAGACCTTCACGCGGGCAGCTTCCCCGGCATGCCGCACGCAGTAACCCTGGCCTTCACAGCCGAGGAACCGCCCCCATGGTCCGCCCCAGGCCGGGCGGAAGCATGGATCGAGTCGGGCACCTTCCGCGTGCTCCATCCCCCGCCAAACGCCCCGGCGGATGGCCTCCCGAAAACCCTCCGGCCGCCTCCGCCTGAAGCCACGACCCGCCCCCCGCCGTTGCCAAGCACGCGTGTGTACGTCACACTGCCACCCGGGATGAGCAAACGATTCTACATCACCACGGCCATTGATTACGTCAACGGCCAGCCCCACCTGGGACATGCTTATGAGAAAATCGTGGCCGACGTGATCGCTCGAGGCCGCCGCAGCCTGGGCCAGGAGGTCTTTTTTCTGACCGGCCTCGATGAACACGGTCAGAAGGTCCAGCGTTCCGCACAGGCCGAGGGCAAACCGCCCCAGGCCTACTGCGACGAACTGGCCGGGATCTGGCTCAACTTCGTCCGCAAACTCGGCATCTCCAACGACGACTTCATCCGCACCACCCAAGCCCGCCACAAGGCCGTCGTCCAGGCCCTGCTCCGCAAACTCCACGATCAGGGCGACCTCTACAAGGCACCCTACCGCGGCTGGTACTCTTGGAAAGAGGAGACGTTTCTCACCGATAAGGACCGCCGTCCCGACGGCACCTTCGACCCCGCCTGGGGCGAAGTGACGGAACTGGTGGAAGAAAACTGGTTCTTCCGCATGTCCCGGTACCAGTCATGGCTCATCGAGTACATCCAGGACCACCCGGACTTTGTCCATCCCCCCTCCCGACGCAACGAGGTCCTCAGCTTCCTCCAATCCCGTCCCTTGGAGGACCTGTGCATCAGCCGCCCAGCCAGCCGGCTCAGCTGGGGCATCCCCATCCCTTTTGACCCGGACTATGTCAACTATGTCTGGTTCGACGCCCTGACCAACTATTTCAGCGTCCCCGCCGCGCACGGAGATCCCGCCGCCCTGGCCGCCCTCAAAGGGTATTACCAGCCCGATCCCGTCCCCGAGGCGCCTCTGCAACTGTGGCCCGCCGACATCCACGTCATCGGCAAGGACATCGTCCGTTTCCACGCCATCTACTGGCCCATCATGCTTCACGCAGCCGGTATCGAGCCACCCCGACAGGTCCTCGTCCACGGCTGGTGGCAAAAAGACGGCCAGAAAATGAGCAAAACCACCGGCAACGTCGTGGACCCCGTCGCCGTCATTGACGAATGGGGCGTGGACGCCTTCCGCTACTACGTGCTGCGCGAACTCGACATCGGCCCGGACGGCAACTGGACCGATGCCGGCTTCCGCGCACGTTACTCCGCCGAACTGGCCAACGCGCTGGGCAACCTCGTTCACCGCACCCTCTCGATGCTCCACCGGTATCGCAACGGTGTCGTGCCCGCGCCCCATGCCGAGTTGGAACCCGAAGCCACCCGGGTCACCACCGAGGTCCGCACCTGCCTCGAACAAAACCGGCTGCAGGACGCCCTGATCTCCATCTGGTCGCTCATCACGCGGGCCAACCAGTACATTGACCACACCACGCCCTTCAAACTGGCCAAGGACCCCGCGCAGAGCGGGCGCCTGGACCAGATCCTCTACAACCTCGTGGAAACCGTTCGCGTGGTGGCGGTGCTGTTGTGGCCGTTTCTCCCCACCACCGCGGCCAGGATCCACGCCCAGTTGGGATTCCAAGGCGAGCCCGACCGCCTCGCAGCGGCTGCCTGGGGAGGTTGTCCGGCCGGACACACGGTCGGCAAACCCGAGGTCCTGTTCCCACGCAGGGAAGGCTGAAATCAGCCCCCGACAGCCTCACGATCCGCCCGATGGTTTCGGCCCCCGCGAGGGACGGTCCAGCTCGAGATCTTCCCACGAGCGAGGATCGTCCAGCGACTCCAGATGCGTGAAAACGCTGCTTCCCGGCAGCACCTGCCGGATGTCGGCTTCGATCCGCTCCAGCAGCGCGTGCCCCTGATTCACCGTCCAGTGCCCCGGCACCAGGACGTGAACCGAAACAAACTTTTTCGATCCCGCCTGCCGCGTCCGCAACGCGTGATAGTCAATCCCTTCGCTGGCCCGGTAACGCTCCAAGACCGACCGCACTGCCGCCACGTCACCCTCCACCAGCGCAGAGTCCATCAAACCCATCACCGAGCGCCGCACGATCCCGTAACCCGTGCGCAGGATGTTGGCCCCCACCAACAACGCCACCACAGGATCCAGCCAGCGCCACCCCGTCCAACCCACCAATCCCACGCCCAGGATCACCCCGGCCGAGGTCCACACGTCCGTCAACAAATGATGCGCATTGGCCTCCAGCGTGATGCTGTGATAACGCCGGCCAGCCTGCAGCAACACCCACGCAGTCCCCAGGTTGATCACCGCCGCCACCACGGCCATCGCCAACCCCTCCTGCACCGCCTCCAACGGCCGCGGATGAAACAGCCGCTGCACGGCCGCCACCCCGATCCCCAAACCGGCCAGCAGAATCAACCCGCCTTCCAAACCGCTCGAAAAATACTCCGCCTTGTGGTGCCCGTAAGTGTGATCCTCGTCGGCCGGACGCGACGCCACCGTCAGCATCGCCAGCGCCATCAACGCACCGATCAGGTTCACCGCCGACTCCGTCGCGTCGGAGAACAACCCCACTGATCCGGTGACCACGGCCGCAGCCACCTTCAGCCCGATGGTGGCCAGCGCCGCCCCCACCGACAGCCACGCATACCGCGTCAACGGCACCCGCCTCACAATTCCCGTCCTACAGCCGGTGAGTGAACAGGCCGTCCCCCAGCTTGGGTTCGAACCACGTGCTCTTCGGCGGCATGATCTCCCCGCGGTCCGCAATCGCCAGCAACTCTTCCATTCGCGTCGCATGCAGTGCAAACGCGCAAACGGCGCGACCCGCCCGCACCGCAGCTTCCAACCCCTGCGGCCCCGCCACGCCCCCCACGAATTCCAGGCGCGCATCCGTCCGCGGGTTCACGATCCCCAACAACGGCCCCAACACACGCCCCTGCAACAGACTCACATCCAGCGCGCCCACGGCGTCCACGGCCGGATCCGGGACCTCCCGGAACCGCAGCCGATACCATCGCCCGCCCGTGAACACGTCCACCTCGTGCGGCCGCGAAGGCCGCCCGTCGCCCGGCCCCAGATCGCCCACCTCTCCCAGCCGCCGCAAAAACTCGGCCTCGTTCGTCCCGCCCCAGTCGCGCACGAGACGGTGATACGGCAGAATCCGCAGCTGATCGTGCGGAAACAACACCGCCAGAAAAAACGCGCTGCGACCCGCACCCCGCCGCTTCTGATACACCCGCACGGCAGCAGCCGTCCGGTGATGTCCATCCGCAATGTACAGCCGCCTGATCTCCCCAGCAGCCGCGCGTATCCGGGCCATCCCCTCCGGGTCCCCCACCGTCCACACCGAGTGCCGCACCCCGTCCCGCGCCTCGAAATCCACCTCCGGCGCCGCTGCCGTGCGTTCCCGTAAGTACCCGTCCAGGTCCGGTCGCGCCCGATAAACCAGATACGCAGGCCCGGTCTGCGCGTTCAAAACCTCGATGTGACGGGTGCGATCATCCTCCTTGTCAGGCCGGGTCAGTTCGTGTTTGCGGATCTCCCCGCGCAGATAGGCCTCACAGCTTGCCACCGCCACCAGGCCAATCTGCTCGTGCCCGCCCGAACACAACCGGTACACGTAGTAGGCCGGGCGCTCCTCCTCGTACAATGCCCCCGACCGCAGCATCTGCTCGAACCGGGCCCGGGCCTGTTCATAAACCTCCGGGGCATGCGGATCCGTTCCCGGCGGAAACGCAATCTCCGGCCGGCTCACCCAAAGAAAGCTCAGCGGATTGTCCGCGGCCAGTTGCCGGGCCTCCTCCGTTGTTACCACATCATACGGCGGCGCACAGATGCGCGCTGCCAGTTCCGGCCGCGGCCGTACCGCGGCAAATGGTCCGAAAAGTGTCTCTCGCATGCGAATGCGGCCCGAGCTTAGAAACCCCTTCCCCGCTGCGCACGCACAATCTCGAAAACCCGCGCGTCCCCTGCACGACCCCTTGCCGCTGCCGGGTCCCACCCCGCGCGGCCGGGCCCGGTCCCGGCCCGCCTCGGGCTTGCACGCGGCAGAAACCGGGGCTGCCCCCTACGGCCCCTGCCGGGCCGGACGGCCTGCCTCCAAGAGCTCGGTCCACCGCCGCCAGGCCGCCTCTTGACGCGACCGGGCATACCGCCGGGCCGTCCACCAGCCGATGCCCGCCACCACCAAGCCACCCAGCAGATCCACGAAATAATGAAACCGCAGGTACAGCGTGGAGAACCACAGGACCACGCACGGCACCAGCGCGATCCAGAAATGCCGCCGATGGTATCGGCAGTCGAACAGCAACAAATACAGGGTGGCCGCAAAATGAATGCTGGGGAACACATCCACGCAGTTGCTGCCGTCGTTCACCATGTCCAACGTCAGCGGCAGCAACCACACCCCCTGCAAGGGACGATCGAACTCGAGAAACCGGTGCGGCCCGCCCGCAGGCAGGATCGTGTAACCCAGAAAACCCAGCGCATACAGGGTGAACAATCCCACGATGCACTGCCGGAACCGCGCCAGGTCCTTCACGGCATACCAGGCCGGCGAGGCCACCAGGTAATAGAAAAAGAAAAGGTATCCGGCCATCGCCACATCCTCCAGCCACGGCCAGGCCCACCGTTCCCAGGCCACCGCGGGCGTTTCCCCCAGCAACAGCCGGTCCCAGCCCAGCAGCCACGCGTCCTTCTTGGGCCCCAACAGCGGGACCGACGGCTCCATGGCATAAAAGCTGATCCCCATGATCGCCGGGTAATACAACAGCCGAATGTACCACCGAAACCGCGTCGGCCTCCGCCCGGCCCAGGCGATGACGGCCATGCTCCCGGCGAGACAGGCCCAGAACACGAGCGACCAGGCGGCCGCCGCGCCCCCCCGCAGAGTCAGCCGCAGTGCCAGAATGGCCAGAAATCCACCGAACAACCATTCGTGCGGCAGCACGCTCCGCCAGCCCCGCACCCACGCCCCTGCAGCTTCAGCCGCCACAGGACGGGCCCCATTCTCCACCGCAGCATCGCGCGCGGGCGCGTACGATTCCCGGGCCGGGACCGTGCCCGGAGTCAACCCACCCGACGGACCTGACAAAGAACCGCCACCCTCAGACACGGCGCAGCACCTCCGCAGCGGCCCTAACCGTGCTCTCCACCTCGGCTTCACCATGTGCGGTGGAAAGGAAACCGGCCTCGAAAGGCGAGGGAGCCAGATAAACCCCGGCCTCGAGCATCCCGTGGAAGAAACGCCGGAACCGCTCGCGATCGCTGGTCATGGCATCGTCCAGGTTCCACACCGGCCGGTCCGTGAAGTACAGCCCAAACATCGAACCGCACCGGTTCAACGTCAGCGCCACCCCGGCCGACCGTGCCGCCTCGCGCAACCCCTGCTCCAGCGCCGCCCCCAGTTCTTCTAGGCGCCGATACACCGGGTTGTCCTCCGGCCGATGGGCCACCACACCCAGTTCCTCCAACGTCGCCAGGCCCGCCGCGGTGGCCAGCGGATTGCCGCTCAGCGTGCCGGCCTGGTAGACCGGTCCCGTCGGCGCCAAATAATCCATAATCTCGGCACGTCCACCCACCGCACCCACCGGCAGCCCGCCCCCGATCACCTTGCCCAACGTCGTCAGATCGGGCCGGATCCCGTAGCGCTGCTGCGCGCCGCCGGGCGCCACACGAAACCCGGTCATCACTTCGTCGAAAATCAGTAGTGCACCCTCCCGCGCCGTGATCTCACGCAAAAACTCCAGCCATCCCGGCTTGGGCACGAACAAACCCGCATTGCCCGCCACCGGTTCCAAAATGATCGCCGCAATCTGCCCCGGATGCGCCGCAAATGCCGATTTCACCGGCTCGGTCTCGTTGTACGGCAGCACGATCGTGTGCCGCGCGAAATCCTGCGGAATCCCCGCGCTGTCCGGGTGCCCGAACGTAAGGGCACCGCTGCCGGCCTTCACCAGCAGCGAGTCAACGTGCCCGTGATAGCAACCCGCAAACTTGATGATCTTGTCCCGGCCCGTGAACCCGCGCGCCAACCGCACCGCCGTCATGCACGCTTCCGTCCCCGAATTGCACAGGCGCACCTTCTCGATCGAGGGAACACACCGGCAAACCACCTCCGCCAGACGCACCTCCCCCGGATGCGGAATGCCGAAACTCGTCCCACGCGCCGCCGCAGCCTGCACCTCCCGCACCACCCGCGGATGCGCATGGCCCAGGATCGCCGGACCCCAGGTCAGCACGTAGTCAATGTACGCATGGCCATCCACGTCCCAAACCCGGCACCCTTCTGCGCGCTCCACAAAAAAAGGCGTTCCCCCCACCGCGCGGAAGGCCCGCACGGGCGAATTGACGCCGCCCACCAGATACCGCTGCGCAATGGCAAACCACTGTTCCGACCCCGTTCGCGCTTTCATAAACCCACGGCAGGGTACCGGGCCGGTCGGCCCGACGCCACGCCGAAACCCGCGCCGGAACGCCCGGCCGGCAGGCGCAGCAGCCACCCGGCCGTTGACATCTGCGCACATTCGGATACGATGCTCCCAGGTTGACAGGCTGGCGCGTTCGTCTATCGGTTCAGGACGCGGCCCTCTCAAGGCCGAAAGACGGGTTCGATTCCCGTACGCGCCGCCAACTCCTTTTCAGACCGATGACTCCCTTTCAGATCATCTTCAGTCCGGCCGCCGCCGCGGATCTGGCGCGCATGCCGCGAGACCTCCAGCTGCAGATCCTGGGCGAATTCCGCGGCCTGCCCCGCCAGGTGATCGGAACCGAACTGGACGCCTTCGGCAAACTCGAACGCGACGGCCGCATCCTCCACCGCTATCGCCTCGGCGATTACCGCGTCTACTTCGAACGCCACGAGCTGGGCGTGCTCGTCCACCGAATCCTCAACCGCCACACACTCAAAGACTTCCTGTTCCGCTCCGGGTTGAAGGTCCCCGAAGACGAAGCCCTCCAGGAAAACCCCCGTTTCTGGGAAATGATCGAAGCAGCCCGGACCTCCACCCGTTCCTGATCCATGCCGCCCGGGTCGCAGACCCTGCCCGGTTTGCCCCGCCGGTCGCCACCCTTCCGAAAAGGCGCCACCCCCACCCCGCGTCAGTCCCGCCGCCTCAGACCTTGTCCTCGCCCAGCTCGACGTTCCAATAGGCCAGATCAATAAAGTGCTTCCAGCTCTCGTGGTGCTGAAAACCCACCGTGATGTGCAAAAACGGACGCCACCGCGGCTTCTTCGGTTTGCGAATCAGCCGCATACCCGCCTCCTGCGGCGTGCGATTGCCCTTGCGCGTGTTGCACTCGATGCACGAACACACGATGTTCTCCCACGTCGTCGGTCCGCCCCGGTCCTTCGGAATCACATGGTCGAGGTTCAGATCCTTCCGGTCGAACACCCGGCCGCAATACTGGCAGGTGTTTTGATCGCGCTCGAAAATGTTGTGCCGCGTAAACGTGACCTCCTTCTTGGGCACCCGGTCGAAAAACAGCACCAAAATGATCCGCGGGATGCGGATGCGGAAGCTCACCGTGGAAATGCTGTCCGGATCCGGCTCCGCCTGCGAAAAATCGCTCCACTCCCGAAAGTTGAAGGTCTGATACGTCCCATCCGGACGGCAGAGCACAGCCTGGGCATGCCCTTGGAAAAGCAAAGTGAGGGCCCGCCGCGCCGAGCAAACGTTCACAGCCTGCCACAGGCGGTTCAACACCAACACCGGCTGATTCAACAAAGAAGCCATACGCCGGCCTCGCAGCATCGCAGCTTATCACAACCGCCCAAGCCCGGTCAACGCGACCCGGCCCGACCGCGCCCCGACCTCCGCCTTTCCCTGCCGGGTTGCACGTTGCCATCGCCGCCAGGCCGCTGCTCGCTCCCGAGGACCCTCTGCGCAGCTCCGTGCAGACCAACCCCCATCCCCGCAGATCGCTCCCCCGCGAACCGGCGCCCGCCTTTCAAAAAAGCGCTCCACAATCCCCGCTCTTGGCGGCACCCGAAACGACCCGCCCGAACTTCCCGGCCCGCGCGGGCGCGCCCCCTTCAGTAACTGTAGCGGACGGAAAAGCCCACGCGGTTCCGATTGTACTCCCGCCCCTCAGCGTAGGGCGCAAAACGGGTCGAGACCCGGTTGATGGCCGTGTCGTGACTGTAGCTGCACTCCACCTCCCAGTGGTCGTCCAGTCGATACCGTGCCACGACGCCCGGCGTGTAAATCCAGTCTTCCCGCATCGCGGGCGCCTGCCAGTCGCCGATGTAAAGACTCAGACTCACGGCCACCGTGAGCGACTCCGTGAACCGATGCTGCCAGCTCGCATGGTAGAGAATGTCCTCGTAGACACTGTGGCTGGTGAAAGCCGGTTGTTCATACCGCGTCGCCCGGAGCGTGATCGTGTCCCGGGCCGTGGGCAGCAACGTCACCGTGGCGTCCACCCAGTACAGGAGTTCACTCTGACGGAAGGCCGCCGGAGGCTCGTCCCAGTCGCGGACGTCCGGCCCGGCAAGAACCGCCAGTTTCAGCCACGACGCCGGCGAACCTTCGAACCCCACCAGGAACCGATGGTAATCGTTGGAATAGGGGCTCTCCTTTCCGAGCAGTTCGCCCTGATGCTGGTGGCCGAATCGATATCCGATCAAGAAGTGGCCTCTCTGCCTCACAGGCCAGCCGACGTCCAACCCGCCTTGAGCATCCCATCGGTCAATGAAATTGTCATACAAGTATCGGGAAGGTTCGGTGTTGGGCCGTTGATCGGTGCGGAAATCGTGTACGTACAACGCTGCCACCGGCCGGACAAACCCGTCGCCAACCGGCACCGTCGCGCGCCATTGCGTCCGGTACACCACCGCGTCGCGCCGGTCCCGCAATGGGATCCCGCCCACGGCCCGGCAATCCCCGGGCCGCAACGTGACCGGCCCCAGATGACTGCCATCGATCCCCAGCCATTGATGACGCCATTCCCAATCAAACCGGTCGCGGTGGCCACCGACCGTCAGGGTCGCCCGATGCGCCACATGATCCTCCGAAGGCGCATCGTGAAACCACTGAAACTCCGGGGCATAGGACGCGCTCAGCCAGAACAGATCCCACGGCTCCCATGCCACGCTCGCCGAGGGCGTCACCGAGGTCACCCAGGACGCCAACCTGGCCTGACCAACGGTGAGCCCCTGTGGAGCTGTGACACCGGGCGCCGGTGCGGTGTCCAGAATGTACACATTGTCATCGTACAGCTCCTGAACGGTCAGACCGGCCCGGAGCGTTACGTTGGAAGCCGGCTGCCAGCCCGCCAGTGCCTCACACGCAGCCAGCCCGAGCCACGTGATTCCCGCCACCCCGGTGAACCATCCTGAAACATTCGCCCGTGAACCGGGCAGGAGGATGCCGGGTTTGTGGATCATGCGTTTCATACCCCTTTCAGCCCTTGTCCCGGAAAAACCGCGCGAAACCCATCCTCCCACTCAGGCAGCCGCCCGCATGCCTGCCGGCGCCGGCGCCGGCAGGCGCAGCGTCAACAGCGTCGCCACAACCAGCAGCACGCCCGCAGTCAGAAAAGATGACCCATAACTGCCCCCGCTGTGTGCCGTGAGCATTTGCTGCACCCGCGGCAGCACCAGCCCACCCACGCCCCACGCGGTGAAAAGCAAACCGTAGTTCATCCCGAAATGACGCAACCCCCAGAAGTCCTTCGAAAACGAGGGGAACAACGCCAGATTCGCCCCGTAATGGGCACCCATGCACGCAGCCACCAGTACCACCAGCCAACCGGGCACGGCCGCACCACCCGTCGCCGGTATGGCCACGAACATCAACAACGCCTGCAACCCGAGAACCAGCGTCAGAGTTTGTCGGCGCCCCAGCCGGTCCGACAGCGCTCCGGCCAGGATCCGCCCCGCCGCATTGCCCACCGCCAGAATCGCCACCGCCACGAACGCCCATTCGCCCATGCTCTTCCTGGCCATCCCGCTGATGCTCCCGATCACCATCAGACCGGCACCCGCGCCCACGAAGTAGAGGAACCACAGCCACCAGAAACGCCCCTGCCGCAGCATCTCACCGGGCGAGGCGCCCGCAATCGCAGCAGGGCCCGACCTCGAGCCCCCGCCCGCCGGGACCCCTTGGGACGGTGCCGGGGGCGGATTTACCAACAATTGCGCCAACCCACACACCATCACCACAAACCCCACACCCAGGATCAGCATCGAACGCTGCAGGCCGAACCTCCCCAGCAAAAACTGCGACAACGGCGCCAGATACACCGGCGCCAGGCCGAACCCGGACACCACCACCCCCGCCACCAGACCCGTCTTCTCCGGCGGGAACCATTTCAAAGCGGGCGGCGTGGCCGACGCATAGCCAAACCCGATCCCCATCCCCACCAGCACGCCAAACCCCAGCAGCCAGAGCGGATAGTGTTGCGTCGTGGACACCAACACCATCCCCGCCCCCACCAGCAGGCCGCCCAGCGTGGCCGTTGCACGCGGACCCCACCGGTCTTGGCAACGACCCGCAACAATCATCGTAAAGGCAAACACCAGGCAGCACAGCGCATACGGATCGTTGAGTTGCTCCCCCTTCCACCCGAACTGCTGCTCGATGGCGCCCTTGAACGGGCTCCATGTGTACAGAACCCCCAGCGCAAGGTTGATCCCCGTGCCCGCGAGGGCCACCGACCACCCCCGCAAACCGGGCCGTGACGAAGACAACGACGCTCGTTCCATGAACCTGCCTACCGGGAATCAAGTCGAAACTGACACCCCGCCCGCGGCCGCCGACACACCATCGCCCCTTGCCGCGACCACCTGCTCCAAGACCCGTCCGCACTCCCGATCATCGCTACCGCAGACCCAGACTCGGAGAGCGGAAGTGTCATTAGACAACCATATGTTGCACTCGCATCAACAAAGCCCCACTTTTCTTGTCGAATCCACACCATCCCTTGTCGGGCCCGGGCTCCTCCCCGAAGAAAGAACAGGTGAAAAAGCGAAGCTTACACGGCGGCCTGCCCCGTACCGCTCGCACGCCGGGCCACGGTCAAGCCCCCGGGCCGGCTTCCTCCGGCATCGCGCGAAGCCTTGCTGGGACGTCGCCCACGCAAGCCGATCTTGTCACGCCCGCACCGCACCCGGGAAGAAGTCGCCGCCCTGAACATCCCGGGCCAACCGGGAACCCAACAACAGCACCCGGTGCGGCGCAGAGCGCCTTGAAGCCTCGCCGGCGCCACGCGCAACGCCTCGCCCCCGGACCGATCCCGGATCCATCAGATTCGAAAAGAAGAAAAACCCCACGAATTGCCCCCATCACCCCGGCGAGGCCATCTTGCAAGGCCGGGCCTCAGACGTGCCCGTCTGACCAGGCTCAATATGTGTGGCCGCAAGAGGCGGCAACAAAGGGGCGCCCCCATCGCGACGTGCCGTGAAACCCGATGGCCGTCAAACGCCCCGCCAACCCAACCAAACCAGGAAGTCTGCGCGAGCGCGCAAACGGGACAGGGCACGCTCCGTGGGGTTCGCGATGGACCCTTGCCTTCCCGGATGAGAGACGCCGCACTGGCAGAACCGGCCCCTCGAACAAACCCGGAATGGGCGGCCGCCGCCGAGTCTGCCGGAGCGCCAACACGGCGACGGTGACGTTGTGGTGAGGCAGCAACGAATGGGCGCGGGCAATTCAGCAGGGATGGTACTGGTACGGGCAGGCGCAGGTGAACAACGCCACGGGCTCGGTCTGGGTGGTGATCACGGACCTGGGAATGGTGCGGAGCCAGCCAGACCGGGTGCAGTCGGAGACGCGATCGGCCTTCGTGGCGCAGACGCCTGAACTGCTGATCCACGATCTGGACGGGAACCTTGTCCCGGAACGGTCGGTGGATGTACAGTTGGGATGCTGAGAACCGACTGACGAGGGTGATCACCGTGGCAGGTCCATCGTCCAGCTTTCGTCGGGTGGGGTGGAAGTACGACGCGATGGGTCGGCGGACAAGGCAGACGTCGTACGTGTACACGAACGGGGCCTGGCAGGCTGTGGAGGAACTGAAGTTCGTCAGTGATCCTGAGCTGTTCGGCCGGCACGTGGCGGAGTTGAATGCGACGAACAACTCGCTGGTACGGGCCTACGTCTGGGGCCTGGACCTGTCGGAGACCCTCGACGGCGCCGGTGGTGTGGGAGGGCTGTTGTCGGTTCGGATGGCCACCGGCCCTGCGGCGGGCACGCATTTTGTCAGCTACGACGGCAACGGGAATGTGTGGAACTTGGTTTCGGCGTCCACCGGCACCGAAACCGCCCGGTACGAATACGGTCCCTTTGGCGAGCCCTTGCGCCTGAGTGGTCCTGCGGCCCACCAGAATCCATTCCGTTTTAGCACCAAACGCACCGAAGATTTCATCGGTCTGGTCCTGTAGGAATACCGAGTTTACAATCCGAGTACAGGCAGGTGGCCAAGCCGCGATCCCATCAGGGAAGTGGGAGCGGTAGTAATGATGTTTGAGACGAAGGACGTTGACCTTATCGCGCGTGTCTTGCCGGTGTCACCAGAGGCGAGGCACATGCTGCTTCAGAATCGTTATTACAGAAGCAAGTTGACATCCGTGAACCCGACTTTTCGTTTTGGGCGTCGGGATAATGATAGTTTCGTAGTTTCGCTGTACGTTTTTGTTCACAATGATCCAATTCTGTTCTACGACCCGGATGGCAATGTCGCACCATGGCTCGCTGGCTGCGCCGTCGGTTGCTTTTCGGGCGTTGTTGGAGGCGCAATCGGAGGTATCGCAGGAGGTTGGACGGGAGTTAAATGCGGTGCACTCGGGGGAGCAGTTAACGGGTGTTGTTCAGGAGCTATCTGCGCCAGCCTGCTGAATGTCTGCATCGCAGGGTCGTGTATTTGCGGAGTGCTTGGTTCTATTGCGGAACAGGCATGTTTGGGCGGTCTAAATTACAAAGACGCTTGCGTATAGCTCACGGTGGCTGGTTCGGGTATTACCGGTTGCTTGCTTGGCAGGCCAGAAGACACGGGAGAAGCAACAGCGAAGGTGATAGCCTTTGTTGTCGGGATGGATGTTTCTGCCCTCTCGAATTTGTGTGGCAAGTAACCCTATGGATTGGACGGTAGATGCTTTTGTCTGGCTGGTTGCGATGTTCGCAATCCACTTCTTGTGGCTCGATGCTCGAAAAACGTGGGCGCTGAAACTTCCATGGCTTTGGATGGTCGCCTTGCTCCTCGTGCCGCCGATGCTGCCGATAGCGTGGCTGTCCATCACCCATGAGACGGTGGAAAAAAGCCTGTTGTGGCCCGTTGTGTGTCGGGCAGCCGCTTTGAGTAGTGGTCTCACGTCGTTGATGCTCTGTCTAGCCTGCTCGCGTGGCACAGGAGTATTGAGTCGAATTTCCCGACAGTGGCTTAAATGCCGTCGCAAGAATCCTTGAGAACTCGCCGATGTTCAGCCAGACGGTGTGAAGGAATCTAGCGCTGTTGATGCTGTTTACAACGTTGTTCCCGAGTGCGCGCAGCGACGCCCTGGGAAGCGGTAGCGCCGCGCCCTTCTGAACAACTCAGGCCGCGCCGTAGTGGGTTGGCCACTCCCGGTAAACGGCATCTGGATGCTCTGCCGTAAGCTTGCGGCCTGCGCAGGGACGCGCATGCACCACGGGCCTTATGCTGCTGTGTGGATCGCAGTGGAGAACGGAAAGGAATGCGGTTGAGCAGGAGTCAGATGTGCTATGAATCAGCTGCCAGTTACCAGAACCTATCCCAAAACCATTGACAAGCATTTGTGATTTAGTCATGATGCAGTCGTCCTGAAACGTACAAACAGGTTGCTTGACTCGTTCTGCACACGTATTCTCGATCCTCCCAAGAACCTCAGGCGCAGGCGGCCTCGGACCGACAAAGGCAAGGCAGAGGCCGGGATCTTCTAGCTGCTGGACAACGGAGTTAAATGCAAGGAGCTGCCTCGACCGCTTGGGTCCAAAAGGGCGATTTAGCGATTGTTCCAGCGCATACTACGGCAGGGGGTATGGGAGCGGTGGTTGCGGGAGGCGGGGCAACGTGGGAAAGCTCAGCGGTGGCATCGGCTCCGGGAATGCTTATGGGATTCGGCGTGTTGTGCACCCAGGGGTAGCAGCGGTCGATTACGAGACTCGGGTGCGGGAGGCGGTGGTGGTGGTCCATTGAGGAATATCAGTGGTGGCAGTGACAGATGCAGGGGAAATGACTCAAGGAACACCACCGAGGCACGGAGAACACACAGGTGTCACAGATGTGGGGACAGGCTGGGAGCCTGTGAAGGCGCGGTGCGGCTTTGTCGGCACTGTGCTTGCAGGGCTGTTTCATCTGAGAGTGGAAGTGGCTGAAGGGAGGGAGGAGGTTGTTAAAAAGGCCAAACCTGCCGGCCCCCTTCTGGCACCACTGGGGCATGGACCGAACCTCCGCAAGCTCCGAACAGGC